>OGXZ01000004.1_pt1 | contig 127153 bp, 97 predicted proteins | sample 1576431 | NCBI WGS metagenome assembly OGXZ01 (sample SAMEA3541590, study PRJEB24748) | human gut metagenome | biome: human gut; feature: human-associated habitat; material: faeces | place: China | collected 2012
GCCATTTCCCTGAATGGTAATCTCTGTGCCCAGGGATTCTTCCGAAATATCCGGATTCTTCAAAATATTTTTTTGGCACTCTACCACTAATTACAATAAATCCTTTTTCTTTCAACTCAACATTCAGACATTTAATAATTCTATATGCTGTTGGCTTCGAAATACTCAATATTTTAGCAATATCTTCTGCAGTGTAGAATATATTTTTTTCAGACATAATTACACCCCTTTAAGAACAGATGTATTTTTTAGATTATTTATATATCAGATAAATGGCAATGCCCATAAGTTTTTCACCTGCCCCCAACTGACGACCTATTCCCATTGCTTGCGGTGACTTTAAAAAGCACTCGAACTATGGCTGAACAGAAGTATCATTATTTGTTATTTACCTGACAACAGTATGAAGTTTTCAAGGTTCTATTTTAAAAATATTATTTATTATGTTTCACCATTTGTTCTATAAGGATCAAATTTCATGATAGCTGCGATTAAGCTTGTTTCCAGCGTGCGTTTTACTGTTTCATCAACATACTCCGAATAGAATCCATTTTCATCAATAGTACTTCTTTTTGATAATTTATTTATATACGGTTCATATATTTCTACAATTTGCATCAAGGCAACCGGATCACCAGAAATTGCATGAAGCACCGTTTCTGTATCCAAACGCGATCTTGCTTTCGTATCTATCTTTACAGAACGTTTTTTATATTTATTTTTTCTCATCTTCTATCACCTCCATCCACTTGCGAATATTTTTTAATGCAGTAATTCTGTTATATTGTACAGTACTTTTGGGCAAAACTAGAATTTCTCCAATTTCTTTGTCCGTCATCCCTTCAAAAAAACTAAGGATCAAAATGACTAATCTCTTATGCGGTAATAACAATAATGATCGATAGAGTAGCTCATTTTCAATGGCAACTGTGATTCCATCTATCTTTAGCCAAAAATACAATATGTCATATCGGTCTTCCGCATATTTCTGATCTAAAATATCAGTATGCTCTCCTACATATATGATCCCTTTTTTCTGCTCTATTTTCTCGTCCCTATAAATTCTGTAGTTTCGATACTTGAGTACTTTTTTGCAAAAACAATCAAATTGATTAAGTATGTCTTCATCTTCAAACGGCAGTATTTTCATAGAACCACCTCATGTTCACAATTTGTTACACCATCACCTCTTTCACTTAATAAATCACTTCTCAACAACAAAAAACCAAAGTTTTCCATATTTTTTTATTTTTTTCTAAAAATATGCTATATTTCAATAAAAAAAAGCATATATTTTCCTTTTATCCAATAGACAAAATAAAAAAACTGCATACAATAATTTGTATGCAGTCCAAAAAAATTTCACGAATAGAAATATTTATAGATTTTGTTCTTCAACAATTTCTTTGAATAACTGACGGTACCGTAAAAAACCTTCATGGTTCAAAGGTGCTTTGATAGATGCTATACTCCAAAGTACCAACTCCTCTTCCTCCACATGAAATGGTCCTCTGGGTACAAATTCATTTCCATTATAAACAGGCACCGATGGTCGTAAAATCTCTTTTACATCCTTCTTGGTTTTTGCCGCCATTAAAAAATCAAGTTTCTTTCTTGCAATTTGAAAAAGAAGCTTTTCTATGAACCCTTTTTCATGATATTCTCTGATCTCTTTCATCAGGTGCCAAATCCCTGCAATGACATCCTTATTCTTCCCTTCTTGCTCCGCTCTTTTTATGGTCTCCATAAAAAGAGGATATAATTGTTCCATAAAATATACTCCTCCTGTTATGTATGCGTATTCTCTTTCTGATATTTCAGCCAGTCATCAATCCCCTTGTATCTTTCGTCCCATTTCAAACGATGCACCGAAAACCCATACGCATTGGCAATCCGTATCATATTCATACAAGCGCTCTGCACATGAGGATTTGTTTCCTTATCCATGTCATAGGCTTCCACGATATCTGTTGTACCGTTTTCTCTCAGCTGTGCAAAAGCAGGTTTCAAAGCCTCATAATGGGTCACGCCTGCCACTGCCAGAAAAGTCCTGCCTGAGAGGCTATGGGCAACATTTGCTTTTAATGCACCCTCTGTCACATATACTGTCCTGGCTGCTGGATTACCAATAAAATGCACAGGACCACCAATAGAAGCTCCTCGAAACTGATTGGAACTGGAAAACCAGATATACTTCTTATCTTCAATGGGATGGTCCAATCGGATCTGAAAGCCTTCCACACGCCCATCCAGAGCACAGACCGGGATTAAAATACCAGATGCCTTTTTGTGGAACCGGATACCGTATGTATTGTTTTTTCTGGTATAAAAACCAGGTACTCCGCTGAGCTGACAGCCGCTTGCCACCAATGAGGCTACGATCTGATCAAACCCAAAAGCCGGTGTGCTGCGATATTGATACTTTATGATTTCATCGCCGGTAAGACCTCGTTCCATCAGATTTTTCCTATGTGAAGCTGTCAGCAGCAACTGCGAAAGTAACATACGATAGGTCTGATCTCTCGTTTCCAGGTCTGCCCTTTCCACCTGTTCCAGCTCCGGCACCATATTTTTCTGTTTGGCAGCCAATGTCTGATATTCCGGTGCCTGCTTCCCACAGTGCAGGATCTCACAAATCTCCGCAAACGCCTGTTTTTGACTTATCCTGTGCAGTTTGGCATATAGGTCGATCATGCCCCCTGATGTTTCACAATAATTACAGCGGAAAACATTTTTCACAAGATTGATATTCATTTTTCCTTTTTTGTGGTTGCAAAAAGGGCAGTCTACATCCATATTTGTGGGTTGTCTGCGGCGGACCTTCAGGTCTAAAATTCCTGCCACATCCAATATGGTAAACGGATATATTTTCTCCATATCTTACCCTCCTTGTTATTTCGCAGCATCCAGTAATACCTTTGCTGCAGCACGAAGCAGATTGTTTCTGCCGCCGTATGAGTCTACATACCATGGCAGCACGCTTGGTTTCTCCAGACAAAGTTCTCCCATGGTTTTGCCTTCATAAATCCCCATGGGAATGATATATGCTTTGGCATCGTCCAAAGTCATTTTCCTGGTCAGTTCCTCAACACTCATGTCTTCCGACAGTTTCTCTTTCTTTCTGCTTTTTGATCTTGATTTTTCACTTCGGGCATCACCACCAGTCTTCTGCGGCTGTGGCGCAGGTTCTTCCGGCAATGGTTCATCCTCTTCAGGCGGCAAGTCATTCTCATTTATTTTTGGTAATGTGATCGGTGCGTCTACAGGGTTAGGATCACGTTCCTCGCCAGGCTCGGCAAACTGGATACCAAAACCAGCATCCGCCAAAGCCCTGCCTACTGCAGCTGTTTCAGCCGACTCCACATATTTCTTTCCATAGGCATCATCTTCTGTACGCCAACGCTGCGCCATTGCACAGGAAATGTAGCTGTCCTCCGAATCGTTGCGGTCCAGATATACTCTGCTTTCAATGATGGCATAATCATTCTCCAGCTTGATGATACGCTTTGTAATTTTACCCATCGGATATTTCAATCGAAACCAAAGTTTACGGTATTTTACATCCAGATAAAGCTGTTCTTCTCCTGCTTCACTTTGCAGTTTTCTTAAAAAAGCCGCTGGATCGAAGCCTTCCACCGCATTCAATCCATTGATGACTGCCATATTTTTTGCCATTGTTTCACTCATAGCCAATTCTCTCCTTTTCAAAAAAATGACTGCGTGATCATAGTTCTCTCATGACCACGCAGCTTCTTTCTTACAACGTCAACTGCTGCGGCACTTTTCTTTTTTCGACCGCAGTCTGTTTCCTTTTTGTTGTCTCCTTATATTCTTCCTGTACTCTTTGCCCCAGCAATGTATAACGCTTAACGCTGCTATTTTTATGGATCGCCATAAAAAGTGCCTTTTTCTGACCGACCAATATCACCTTTTTCTTCGCTCTGGTAATGGCTGTATAGATCAAAGCTCTTTGCAGCATCACATAGAAGGAAGATAAAATCGGCAGGATCACACATTCATACTCACTGCCCTGTGATTTATGTATGGTAGTGGCATAAGCCAGCTCCAACTGGTTTAATCCATCTATCGGATATGTTTTCTCCCGATGATCTGAAAACCTGACAGTCAGTACGTCATCTCCATTTTTATCTATCTTCGTGATAAAACCGATGTCCCCATTGCTTGCAGTCTCCGTATTCTTTGTCTGCATCACCTTATCACCGTAGCGAAATGATGTGCTTCCATAAGAGATCTCCATGGTTTTATTGATCAATGGATTTGCCAGTTCTCTTAACAGCTGGTTCAGATTTTTCACACCGGCATCACTTTTCAGGCGGAAGGGTGATAATACCTGCACCTGTTCCAGTCCATAGGTTTTCATTTCTTTCTGATAAAGTTCCTGAATCGACTGTACTGCGTCTGCCACATCGTCCACATCCATAAACTGAAAATCCTCACCATATAAAAGCTTTGTATCCCCATTTTTGATGGCATGGGCATTCAAGGCAATCCTACTGGTGTTCTGCTGACGGAATACCGTGTCCAGTACTGTTACTGGCACCAAACCACAGCCGATCAGCTCACTGAGTACATTGCCCGCACCAACCGATGGAAGCTGATCTACATCACCTACGAACAAAACCTTTGTTCCACTGGCAAGTGCTTCAAAAAGATAATATGCCAGCTGCATATCCAGCATAGATGCTTCATCCACAATGATGAAATCAGCAGATAAAACTGTCGTATCCTGTTCTTGGGCATCTGATGTCAAAGCAAGTGCGGCATGCAGCGTAGAAGCATTTGAATATCCAGTGCTTTCTGCCATTTTTCTTGCGGCTCTTCCGGTGGGTGCTGCCAGTAAAACCTCTTTGCCTTGATACATCTTCCCATAAACTGCCAGGATGACTTTCAATACCGTTGTTTTACCAGTACCGGGACCGCCCGTAATAATAGAAAACGGGTGTTCCATACACATTTCCACAGCTTGACTTTGGGCGTCAGAAAGCCAGATTTCATTTTCTTTCTGTGCTTCCTCCAAAAATTCTTTACAATCTTTTGGTTTCTTTTTCCGGCACAACAGTGCAGCAATATTCTTTGCTGTTTCCTTCTCATATAGATAAAGCTTCGGAAGATAGACCTGTCCACGATCTGAAATGAGCGTCTTTTTCTTCAGCATCGAGCCATAAACCTCGCGGAGTACAGACGCATCCACAGGTGTATCTTCACATTTCTCATTCAGCATCTCCAATGCCTTTTTCAGCACCTCACTCTCTGGCAAATACACATTGCCATGGTCTTTGCCTTCTTCCAGCACATACAGGATGGCGCCTTCGATACGCAGAGGATCATCTGGTTGGAAATTGATTTTTCTCGCCATTTCATCAACCGTCAAAAAACCAAAGCCAGAGATTTCACATAAGGCAAATGGTCTGTTTTTGATGGTTTCCACTGCATTCACACCAAAGGCTTCCTGTATCTTTTTCGCTTTATTGACAGAAATGCCATAGGGTGATAGAAAGGTCATCAGTTCTCGGATACTCTGGCTGTCTGCAAAGGATTGACGGATCTTATCCAGTTTCTTTTGGGTAATGCCTCGTACCTCTAGCAAACGCTCTGGTTCGTGCTCCAATACCTCTAGTGTATCCAGCCCAAACTTCGATACGATCCATGTAGCTGTGGCAGGACCTACGCCCTGGATCAAACCAGAAGACAGATATGCTGCAATCCCTTCCTTCGTTTTTGGGATGATCTCACGGAAACTGTCTACGGTATATTGCAAACCATATTTGCTGTTTTCCCATTTGCCATTGAGCTCCAGCATCAAGTTGGTCCTTTCCGGAAGATAATATCCTTTTACAGAAAAACGGACCTTGTCATCCCCGAAGTTTTGATGTTTCAGCGTTTCTTTTGGAAACTCCTCTTTTTCTTCACTCACCATACGCAGGATGCAAAATCCGTTTTCTTCATTCTTATAAATTGTCTTTTCATAGGACGCAATCAAAACACATCACCTTACCTTTTATTTCAAAACCTTCTTCACTTGAAATGTTCTGCTTTCTGAAACAGAAGCATATTTATCAAACATTTCTTTGTCATTTAACTTCATGCGTTCCATTGCCTCTTTGGATATCAAGGTGCGGTAAGATGGCTTATAGGTGATCAAATACTCACACCCATCTGCTACACACTTTCCCTTTGTGCCGGAACCAAGCATCGCCGCAAATTGTGCATACAAAGTCTTGATTTTTCCTTCCAGTTCTCTGCCTGCCTTATCCAATGCGGACTTTTCGCTTTTCATTTCCAGGATTTTTTCAAACACATCACCATATACATCGTCAAAAAGCAGTTCTTCCTGCTGGCTGCGCTCTGCCTGATAACGCTTCAGGCTCCTAAGCATCAGATCACCATCTCCTATTAACGGCGGCTCCTGCTGTTTTTCTACATAGTCATACCAAAACATCCCTTCCTGTGCAATGAGGTCTTCTTCAAAATCCAGATCACGTTCGATTTTCTGATAGATAAAATCGTTCTCTGTGTTGCCATGGAGACAGGCTACATAGCTGAAAAAAACATTTCTTACTGCCATGTAATGTCTGCACTGTACCTCGTAAGTATACGGCACTGCACCGCCGTCCCATTTATCTTTCACATAATGACTGCCGGTTTTGCACTCTAAAATGCCAATCTCTCCATCAGGAGCTTCGTACATATAGTCGATATCTGCAATCATATAGGGGTATAATGGGTGACGCAGCATCCTTTTTTCTTTCCAGACACGAAATCCTGTCTTTTTTGCAAAGATTTCAGCGACCAGATCCTCCAGACGCTTTCCAACCTCAAGGGTGATCCAGTTTTCATCATCTGGTGTATCAGGTGTTCTGCCGATTTTCTCAAAATAAACATCCCTTGAAAGATTATAAGCTGACACACCGAGAATAATGCCGGCATCACTGCCGCCAATGCCACTTTTTCGATACTCCAGCCAATCTTCATTACTTAATCCTGTAATATCCACAACAACTTCTGGTTCATACTGTAAATCCAAAGACATATTTTCTTCCTCCTTTTACCATTTCATTTCGCCAGCCAGATCATAGTCCTTCCAACGGATATGTACTGCACGGGCAATGTTTTCTTCCATCTTGACGATCTTGGCTCCTTCCGGCTCATCACGCATGAGGATATGCTCTGCTTCTGTAATGCCCAAATAAACTTCATAAGCCGAGCAGCATCTTTCTTCGTACTCCTGTCGGAAGTTTTCTGCAACTTCCATGGCGATTTTTTTTGGGATACCAATGCGTTTCATTACTCCAAGCATGGCATTTACCGGATGAAATAAAACCAGGCTCATCATTTTTTCCAGATTGCTTAATGCCTTTCCGTACTGGGCATACAGCAAGTTCAACTGACCGTCAAAATGCTCCAGACTGACACCATTTTTGTGTTCCAGCTTTAAGGGACTGCCAAGTGGCAATATATTGACACCATCCTTCAGAAAAAGCAGTGGATATAAATTCGCTCCACTATACCCCACATCGGAAGTTGTCAATCGCAAACCGGCTTTCAATCCCTCCGTTGGCAGTTTGTATTCCTCAAGCAGTTTTTTATACTCCTGCAGGAGTTCTGTTTCATTGCTCAACTCCCATAATGCTGTAGCTACACTATGATCATAAGACGCACCTGCAAAGGTATACCCGGGGAAATTCGTTTGCAGATATTCCACCGTCTTGCGGAACAGCTCAGGCATTTCCAATACTGCATAATCTGACGGGTCACCGCCATGAACAGCGGAAATCTTTTTCTCACAAAAACGAATCAGCGCATCTCCCGATGCCACCTCCATGCAATAGTTCAGGATTTTCGCAAGAACAGTCTTTTCCACTTTGTTCAGAGCATTGCCAGAGACTCTCGCTCGATCCAGAATGGTCTTCACAGCACAGCTGCGTACAGGATAAAAGCTATCCTGCACCTTCAGAACCAGACGGGTATGCTCCATAGTGTCCTTCATAACAGGCTGCATTTCAGAATAATCCTCACTGTCTTCCATTCGTTTCTGGACTTTTTCATCATCTGCTGCAATAAAACGGATCTTATTGCTTTTTTGACGCTCCCAAGCTGAATTTGCTTCTCTCTCCTCCAGAAACGCAATAAATTCCTCCTCACTTAAAAAACTCTTTCGATACTGGTCCATAAACACTTTGTCATTCATAAACACTTCCACCTTTCTAAAATAATTTGTCTATATCAAAGGCTCCTTCGCCCTTTGACCAATAAAAAAAGCGGGAAGAAAACAAAAATTTCATTTGATTTCTTCCCGCTATCATAAAAACAAAAAAATGCGTGACTGATGTGCACAAACACATAACAATCACGCATACAATCCTTAAACAACCTGTTCCAGTATAAGCTGGAACAAAAAACAATCTTCAAATTTAAAATATCATGATTTTGTGATACTGTCAAGAACATAACGCTTCAATCAAAGGTAATCAATAAAATACATTCGTCAACCTGTTTTTCAAAGTATATTTAATGTGTAAAGTAGATATTCTTTCTTTTCTCGATCTAGCTGAGAATATTTTTTGATTACAAATTCGAGCTCTTCATCCAGTCTATATATCTTACTATCCTTTTCCAGTAAACAGCCTGCTGGTACATCAAAGTAATCTGCTATTTTTAATATGGTATCTATATTAGGTTCATTTCTGCCGGATTCATAATTGGCTATTGCTGTATATCCATAACCTAACGCTTCTGCTAACTGTGCCTGTGTCACTTTTCGGCTATTTCTTAATGTTCTTAAAATTTCAGGAAAATCAGACATAACAACAACTCCTTTGTCAAAAATACGCCATTTTACTTTCAGATATATCATTCTGCTTTTGTCTCATTTTTACAACCAATAAAAATCATATTCTAGGATAAACTAAAATGGTGCAAAAAATGAGACAAAGAGGTGATAATAATGCCAAAACCACGAACAAGTTCCGGCGAAAAAAATTTGATCAGTCATCGATTAAAAGAATTACGTGAAATGCATGGTATGTCCCAAAGAGATTTGGCAAGTGCTCTACAACTTTTGGGTATGGATATGGATAAAAATGTTATCACTCGTATCGAAACAAATAAAAGATATGTAACAGATTTGGAAATACAAGCGCTTTCCAATTTGTTTCATGTAAGCTGTGATTATTTGATCAATGGGACAAAAGAATAATCTTTCATCTTTTGTCTCACTTTTACAACCGATTATAATTTTATTTATTACCATAATCAATAAGATTTCCCAAAAAAAATCAAAATATTTTTTTCGACAATAATCGACAAAGCACGAAAAAAAGCTGTGAATACATTAGATTCACAGCTTTTTTCGTTATCTGTTGCAGATATTATCAAATTTTCCGCGGTTTACAGGAAAAAGTATTTCTCTGGCCATCATCATCCAATGCAGCATAGCAAAGATATTTTCAGATATTTTCATGCAAACGCTATTTTTATCGTCCTCCTCATAATTCATTTCCAGAAAAGAGACATACGCCTGCTTTGCGTTTTGATACGCATTCACTGCATCCGTATCTCGCCTTGATATTTTAACCTTTGGCACAATATATTCTTTTGTCCCATCCTCATTGACGATCACTTCATAGCTTACAATTTCCTTTGTGATCATCTGAAAAAACTCAAGGCAATATTTTCTGAATCCTTCTTCATAGCATTTTTCCTTCAACGAATGAAGCATTTCCAGAACAAAATAGAGTGTTATATACCTGCACTCAATTTCCTTCATTGCAGGATAATATTTAGAACCTTCTTTGACACCCATAGATTCTGCTTTTTGATACCGTGCTTCATAAAGTCGAAAAATCTCCTGCAAATTTTCCATATCATCCATAACATCACCTCACCCGATCACGAAACTGCCTGAGCCAGCAATTTCAGCGGTTTTAGCACTTTCTTTTCATAAGCTTTCACAAAGTTTTTCACTTCTTCTGTCTGCCCACAATGTCCAAATCCCTGACATTGCCTGATACTTTCATCCGTTACTTCCATCGTGTAAAAAGGCTTGGTAATCTCTGTATTCCTGCGAATGAATAAGATGATCGTTTTGCCGTCTGCCACATCACGTGTGTAATTGGCAACACAATGATGCAGGGTATGACCTTCTTCGCGAATAGAAAACAGGTCCTCCGGCACCACTACGGACAACTTTCCATCCGTCCAGGAATAAATCTTTCTGTACTGCTCCAGCAGACCCTTTGCCCGTTCATTTTCCAGTTTCCTTTTTTCACGCAATTCTTTTTCTTCCATTTTCTGCACTTCATCAGCTACATCATCATGTGCCTGTATCAGACGTTTCGGGAAAAGAACAAAACTATTTTTCATATCATATCCTAACTTTACAGCAAACCTCAGATAATCTCTCCACAATCGCATGACTGCAAAATATGGTTGTTTTTCTGTTGTCTGCTGGTAGCAATATCGCTCTGCTTTATGTAGCGTCGTATATTGCATCAGTTCCAGGATCAAACTGATATCATACTCATACTGTTGACAAAAACCGCGGAAGTCTTCCGGTATTCCACGCATTTTTTGGGACAGCATCTTTTTATAGGTCCTAAATTCAAAAGAGCACATATCATTCCGTTGTATAAAACGAAACTGCTCTTTTGTAACGCCTAGTACCTCCAGCAAATTTTTTCCATTTTGATTGTATTCACCGAAAAAACAACAGGGCTGTGTCAGGTCTTCTACCATATGATAGAGCCCTGCTTTTACCATATACTCTATGAACGGTTTTGAAGGATAACGCAGCAGATAATAAGGCACGTTGACGCCGGCACCCTCATAACGATCTGCAAACTGTTTTATGGCACAATATCGATACGGGGTGTCTGATAATGCCTTTTCTATATTCGCTGTATAGCAGGCAGCATCATAAAAGGTATAGCCATCCCACTCCTCACACCAACGAAATTCGCCTGTCTGCTTGAAATCTCTCCATTCATAGTGCAGATACTTTGTATCTTCATAAAAGATCCTCTTTAATTCCATGGTTCTGATGTCAGGTGTTCTATAATGCTTCCCATAGAATTTAGAGATAGCGAAAAATCTGACTACAAAGCCTTTTTTCGTTTTCTGGAAATATGCAGCCTCTCCGTGATCCAGGATACGTGTTGCCTTTCCCTCTGCCAAAAACATAACTTTTTTGCCGCAATTTGGGCAGAACCCTATGGTTCTATGTTTTGCCCCACTTACCTTCACATCGCTGTGGCAATGGGTGCAGTAGCCATCCATGTATTTTCTTTTACTGTAGTGATAGTAGATATATCTGCTATGCGCCATTGCCGTTTCATCGATCCAGTCCATAAAGTTCTTAGGCAGTTTTTTTACCTCACGCATTTTTCGGTCTATCTCTGTTTTTTCCTTTTTATGCTTTTTTTCCAGTCGTTTTTCCATAATTCTTTTTTGCCCTTTTATCAATTTATCAACCGGAGAAAGCTTCTCCATATTGAGATAGGAAAAAAACCGATTCAAAACAGAAGCTGAGCGATCATCACAACAGGCGATCTCGATCTTGTAATCCCATATTCTTTCTGTCAAATATTCCATACGACCTGTACACCATACAGGTTTTTCTTCACGAAAGTCCTGTGTGATATAGTCCTCTTTTGTCATAAAGATACGAAATGTCGGATACTTTTCTTTATTTCTCAGTTTATCTTTCTCATACAAAGAAACAATCAGTATCCTCTGGTGTGAGAGCAAAGCCGTATGTGCATGCAGATAATAATCTGTATTTTCGATCCTGCAGGCTTGACTGACTGTATTTCGATCGGCTGTCCGAACCGGATATTTCTTCAACTCTTTTTTGTCCATTTTCAAAACACCTGCTTTCCTTAAACAAGGGATAATTGTCCCTGTATCGTATTTTCACCCGATACCGTAGGAGCTGCTGTCCCTTTTGTTTCCTCAGATTTCTTTTCTTCCGACTGTTTCTTCGGTTTATTGGCAGCAGCTTTTCTCTTTTCTTCCTGTTCTTTGCGTTTTTTCGCTACTTCTTCCTGACGTCTTTTTTCTGCTTCTTTTCGCTCCTGTTCCATCTTTTCAAAAACTGCTTCATCTATCATGAAATAAGTTTCTGCCAGAGCATAGACCTCATTGTCATCAAGCCAGCCGTTGCTGCCGATAAGTGCTTTTTGTATCCCCTCCATAACAAATCGGAAACACTTTTCCAGTGTCTTTTTTTCATTGTTTACTTTTGAGGCAAAATCCGCATCAGCCAAACATTTGTTTTTCAAATATCTGACAATAGGAAATACTGGCAGCATATAGGATTTTTGGTTTTCCAGCTGTACCTCCAACTTCAAAACTGCTTCTTCATTCTGATTATTTGGTGTAGGAAATGAAATCACTATGGTTTTGGGCTGTTTCTCCGGAGCCACTTGTTTCTCTTCTGACCTTGCTGCTCCTGGCACAGTCTTTTTTTCCACTTCTTTTGACACTTCCGGCACAAAACTGTTTTTTTCTTCTTGCTTTTTTACTTCCTGTACTTCCGGTATAGGATCACTTTTTTCCTGTGGCGGCTGTTTGTGAGAAGGCGCTTTCTCATCATGCATGGGCATTTCCTTTTCTATAGCTTTGCTTTTTTCCTGCTCTGCATTCATCCCATAATGATTGCTCTGCGGCTTTTTACTTTGAAACACACGAAAATCCATGGGCTGTTCCTTTGCTATTTTCTGAAAAAAATCCATTCTTCCATCCTCCAATCAAAAAAAGCAAGGATGAAAAGAACATATCGCCTAAATTCATCCTTGCCTTATAAAATCACTCTAACACAACCAAAATTTCATTACTTTGCATTTTCTTCCTGCAACGCTGCCATTGCCTGTTTCCCCTCTGTAATGATATGTGGTGCCACAATGGCTTCCCATGCCTTGATGTACTTGCTGACACGGATCATCAGTTTATAAAAGTCCATATCATTCAGGTTGATGTACTCCTTATTTTTCTCCTGATAAGAATTGGCTTTCATAAAGATACCGCCATTGTCCTTTTTGACCTTTTCGCCAGTACCATTGGCGATCTCCACATACCACGGATAACGTCTTGGTTTTCCGTCGCTGCCGGTCACCGCTCGGATGATACGCAATTTCGTTACATAACTGCGCCCATTTTCATCCGGTGCCCCAAATATCTTTTCCTGTTGAAAATTGAACTCCTGCACGCCATTTTGCAGCTGATTGAAAATATACTCTGCTTCATCCGGCGAAATATTCGCAGAAACGCGCTTGATCTTTTCTCCTGTCCCATTGGTATAATTTTGCATCGTGATACCGATACAGGAAATCTGTCTGACACCAGCCTCATCCTTATCCCCAAAGGAATGGATATGCGCATAGTAGGCTGTCGGTGCCGGTTTGAGCTTATCCAGGAACTCAATGAGCTTTTTATCCGTTTTATACACTTATACACAGAAATCTGTCTGGAAATATAGTTCTTTTCATTCTCACTCATGTGAAGGTTCATCTCCTTATCTCTTTTTCAATCCTTTTGACCAACAAAAAAGGCAGCTTCTGCAGATTTGTAATATCCAGAAATGCATTACCGTAGATCCGTTCGATGTTTTCCTTATCCGTACCGATCGCCGCTGCTACAAACATCATGCCTTTTCTGGTGTATTCCTTTTGAATGGCTCTCAAGTCTTCCTCTGCCGCAGTTCCCAGATAGCCGCCGTTACCTGCCGGCTGTCCATCAGAAATCAACATCAAAAGCCTGCTGCTTTCCGGCTGTTTCATCAGGCGTTCTGCCACAAAACGCAGTGCAGCACCATCTCTGTTCCCACCTCTGGCTGAAATATCCATCAATCGGTAGCGATCCTTTTCATCATAGGAGTCGAAATCCGTATACACATACAGCTCTACATCTGTTTCTTCTGTATGCCCGATAATGGAAAGGGGAATATGCATCGCCCTGCAAAAGTCATAGACCATAATGGCGGCAGCTCTTGCATAGGTAGTACGGTCCAACCCAGACATAGAACCACTTTCGTCAATGAGCAGTGACACAGCCAGATCTTGCTTTTTCTCCGGCAGATTTTTTTTGGAAAAAATCTTGCCCTCCTGATTCATCAGCATTCGGCTTTCAATACGCCTGCCCATCAGGAGCCCGGACTGCTTCCCTTCATTATCCTTCTCCTTTAAGATATGTTTCCATCTTTTCTGTAATTGTCTGGAATACAGGATAATCGGCGGTACAGCAAGCTGATATGCCTCTATCTGGAACTCCGTAACATATGGCATGCGTATGATCCTGAGCTTGACCCCTTTGTGTGCATTGCCAAGCTTCACCTGATCTGCCTCCTGATACAGTTCCTGATATAAATCCGATGTTGCCTCCTCTTCCACAGCATTCTTTGCCATTGTTGTCAGAATACGAAGGACATCACTTCCCGCATTTGCATAACCAGCGCCTCGGTATCCTCGTTCCAGGATAATGCCGCCTTCCTTCCCTTCTTCAAAATCTTCGGTTTCCATCAGCGGAATCCTTTGGGTTTCCTCTTCCAGTACCTCCTGAAGATTTTTTCTTTTTTCCTGCTCCTTTGCTTTATCGAAAGAAAAACCGCCTTGTAATGGAATCGGTATCGAACATCCTTCTGCTTTTTCCGAGCTTCCCACCAGTTCTTCCATCAGTTTTTTCTGCAGCTCCTTCAGAGCAGTGGCTTCATCCAGTTTTTTCTGGTTTTCTTTCACCTGTTCCAATATTTCCTGCACATAGTCCCATGCCATAATCAAAATCTCATTGACCGCTCCATACCTGATTTTGGCATCGTCATCATATAACGCATTTTCGAATACAGGTAAAACATCATAAAACATATCCAGAATTTCACCGTCATATCCATCTCGATTATTGATGTCACCGCTACGGTGGTACTGGATCAGCAGGTTCAGCAGCACCGAAAAACGATATGTGCCTTCCTTCAGCTGTTCACTGATGGATGGTGTCATTTCTGAAATGCGGATGTTATTGAGCCTGATACCCGTTGCATACTTTCCGGGGAACGCATCACACATACGCGCTTCAATATATCCATCCTCCAGCACATTAAAGAGGAACTGAGAAATCGTCGTCATAGACTGTCTGGTAAGGTCGTCAGCATTTTTCAGAAAATCCTGCACTTCCTGCGCCTTTTCTTCCATCTTCCAATCCGCAAAAGATGGTACTGCCGGATATATCCTCCCTTCCTTCATTTCCTGGCAATAATGTGCCATCATCGGAAAGTCCGTAAAAAGGATATGCCCGATTTCATGGGCATTCATCCCGATCAGGCTGTCTGCACGCAGTGCCTTTGTAGGGAAACTTCTGGTGATTTTGTTGCCGGCATTGATAAATATCTTTTCGTTATCTGTATAGGCAACCTTTGCATCCTCCTTTTCATCATAAAACATAAAAACCTTTATCTTCCTTTTATAACGCTTTGTCGTAGCTTCTGCCATATCTGTCAGGAAACCCGCAAACGCTCTGGAAGAAAACAGCTCCTGGTCCGTTATCTTCAGCATTTGCTGATTGATCTTTCGCTTCAGCTCCTTATGCGATACCCTCATGCTTCTTCATCCCTTTCTACAGTCCCAAATACCAGTTCAAAAAAGTCTATCCCATAAAAACTTGCTACTTCATACAAAAACCATACTGGCGGCACCAATTTCCCCTGCTCGTATTTCGCATAGGTATTTCGGTTCACCTTCAGTTTTTCCGCGATCTCCCTCTGGGAATACTCCGGTCTTCTGCTTTGTCTTAAAAGCCTCAGATTTTCACCAATATTTTCGTACATCCAGTCACCACCCTTATGGATTGAGTACAGGATCCAGACAAGTCGTGATGATTTCTTCCCTGTTTTCCTCGTCAGACGAAACAGAGGGCAAAATGGTATATTTCGCCGCTTCCATCATATCCCCGCAGATCATATAGCTCTGTACCCAACTGATGAGTTCACGTACTCCACAACACCCGTCATCGATCAGGTTCATCCGGCAATGCTGCTGCATGGATTGCAGGATCTTCGCCATGATACTGATTTTGGAACGCTCCTTACATCCAGTGATATGGGAAACACGTGCGATCAATGTGTCGATATCCGGCTCTTCCATATCCAGAATAAAGTCCATTCTGGACAATACAGATTGATTCAGTCGATGACAGCCTTCATAATCGTTATTGGTCGTGATCACGACAACCGTATCGGGATGACGCTCTACACGCTCACCTGTAGGCAGTACCACAGAGCTGCAGGTATCCAGCAGGGAATTCAAGCCCACCAGAACCCCCGGATTGGAAATGACGGTCGGTTCCTGAATTTCTATCAGATACCCTTTCTTCATTGCCTGCACCAACGGAGAATCTACATACTGGAATCTTTGCTCACTCTTTTGACCGCTTTCATGGGTTGCTTTTTCCGCCACGACTTCCAATAGCTTTTCATAAACCATGTCTTCTGTTACATCCTCCTGATATTCACCTGTCAGCTTATAATACGCCGTTGCTGTATCCATTCTGATATCTTCAAAGGTGGGATATTCTCCTGCCTTCTTTTGGGACTGATCCAATACAGGCAGCATCTGCCCCAACAGGTCGAATATCTCCGTATTGGCAGAACAGGTCAAATGCAGATAGGGAAGTCCCAGACCCGCAGCAATGGCTTTTGCGCCTTCGGTTTTCCCAGTACCAGCTCTGCCTCTGAGCAAAAAGTTGCGCATAGGTCTATTGCTTTCAGTAGTTTCCTTTGCATGACGGCAGATATGGATGATCTCCTCCGGTATCACATACCAATCCGGCAGCTTGGGGATCAGAAGCATTTCCGAAGATGTGAATGCTCTTTTTGCAAATGTAAACTTTCCGGCAAAATCTTCCTTGCGGATCTGCTTTCTGCTGTTCTTCGTTTTCTCTTCTCCCGGCTTCAATGCCTTAAACTTCCCGTACAGCACAGTGCTTGGGTTATAAGTCCCCTTGCTGAGGGTGATAGATGTAAAAGGCTGGATATTCCCCGTTGATGGGATCACCACAGGGATACCGGCTGCACCTAAATCTGCAGCATTTTCGATCCTGCGATACAGATTGTCACAAAGGATATAGGCGCTTTTTACCGCTTTCTGTAAGTCGGGAAATCCTGCTTTTCTTTCACTGAACAACAGGTCATACTCCGCAGAAAATTCTTTATCCGACATTGCTGCGCGGATCAGTGCAAAGAATAATGCTGTGCCTGTGTTCTTATCCTCTTTCAGTACATAGGGCTTTGGCATCTGGTTTATGTCATCATAACAGCCTGCGACAAATTTCCCTGTCTGCTTCTGATAGACTACCGCATGGATCTCTCCTGTCCTACTTGGATATTCCGCAATATCCATCAGGTTCCCCTGCTCGCCATAGGCACCGTTTTCTTCGCTGGAAACATCCAGATTCAGTTCCATTGCGGCAAGTATGGCACTTAATACCGCTGAATGCAGTGTTGCAATCTTTGTAGCCGTGGTGCAATACTGTGAATAGTGTGTCTTTGAGCGCTGCTCAATGGATATATCGTCAAATGGCTCTGGAAGCCTTCTGTTCCAGGTCCAATTATCAAATAGCTTTATTTTTGCCATAATCTATACTTCCTTTCCTTACCACATAAAAGTCATCTTTTTCTCATTGATCCTTACTTTGATCCCTGTATCCGTCATCATTTTCTTCAGGCTGAGCCAGTTGTTTTTCGGCGGAAAATCCAGCACATGATCCTTTGTCACGGATTTCCCGTTTTCCTGCACCACCACATCCCCATTCTCCTGAATGGATAATTTGGAAAATCCCTGGCGGTTCATCTCTGTCACCAGTTCTGTCAGCAAATGCTGTCCCTTCAGGGTATACCAGCGTTCCATTTGCGCATCGTCCAGGGTGTGCTCCTGCTTCTCGCTGCGGTCATCTGAAATGGCATCAAAATCCACGAAAGAAAACAGGCTCATACGGAACATCCCATCTTCTGCCATGGAAATATTCATGTGACTGAATCCATCTACACCTTCGATGGCAACACATAAAGGACGCTTCAGATAAGCCAATCGAATGATGTCTGTTTCACACAAACAGATTTTTCCGCCTGGAAATTTCTGCTGCATCTTTTCCTTAATACGAAGGGTCGCCTGCTGCACAAAAAGCTTTTTATAATCCGGCTCTAACTGCACCAGTGTGGTCTTTTTCTTTGTCTGACTGTTTCCAGCCTTTTTTGACCAGCGAACAGCAATGGTTTTTCTGTTCAACCAGAGAAGATACAACAAGCTAAGTGCCAGAGAAACCAATCTTGCTGTCATTTTCCAGGGACCTGGTACAATCACCTCAGATAAAATCAGCATTGTCACAAGTACGCCAGCTGCCTTCCATACACGCTTTCTTTTCATTTTCAATCATCCTTTCTGAAATAAAATAAAAAAAGAGGAATGAAATCAACAAAATCATTGCATTTCATCCCTCTTGATTTCTTCCCAATGCTCTTTACATAGGAAGGTCATCCATGTCTGCACAGGTATGTTCATCATACACAGGTGCGGACTCTTCTTTTTCTTCTTTCTTTCCATTCGTAACAAACTGCCAATCATAAACACTTACTTTATTCGCCTTTCCCTTGCTTCCGTCCCTCCTTTCAAAGTCCACCACGTCTAAATCACCAGAAATCATGATCTGGCTGCCTTTTTTGACGCCGGCTGACTCCATTCTCTGGGCTGTGGACTGGAAAGCCCAGCATGATAAAAATACCGTGTGCTTTCCTTCTCCGTACCCTTTTGTAACTGCCAGATCGAAACGAAGATACGGTACTTTTTTCGCACTTTCCTTCAGTTCCAAATCTGCTGTTACCCTTCCTACTGTTGTAATCTGGATCATATCCATTCTCCTTTCCGCCTTTTGGCATAAAAAATAATAAAATAAAAAAAGCGCTTTTGTTTCATGAAAATAAACATAAAAACAAAAACGCTTTTTATCCTTAAACTACCTACCTGTTTTTCTCAACAGGCAAAAATCAATGATTACAAGTTTAGATTAGCATAAGGAAGTGATGTTGTCAATTCCCTATGCTCAGATGTTTTATTGACCAAAATAAATCAAAAAGATTATAATCTCATTTTTTCTGTTACTAATTATAACAAATAATTCTCGATTAATTTCTTAATTTGTGATGAATCAATTCCTCCTTCACTTGAATCTTTTGATACAATTAAATTCTTACTTTCAACAATATCGTGTTTAGCATATAATGCTTTTTTTTGCTCCCAATGTTTATTATATGCGGCATCACCCAACATACCGCAATGCTCCCAATAGAAGCACAGTCCGCTTTCTGCATCTTCAATCGTGAAATCCGGAATACGGATACCATCTTCACCTAAATCAAGCTCTTTTTCGTACTCATACTCAATGCCAGCCTCAAAAAGCATGTTGGCTATGATAACCTCAGATTTTGAACGAACCAATTCACCTTTGAGTGTGCGATGGATCAGAGACTGTTCGTAGTATTTTTTCTTATATTCGATGATATTCGGTGCTTCAAATAAGCAAGTAAATCTTTTTGCGACTTCGGAACAAGATACAGAGGCATAATCACGCAAACGATGTGCTGCATCGTTGTAAAGAATTACGAGCTTTTCTTTTTGTCTGGTTATAGCGGTGTAGAGCAGTTCCTTGGATAGGAGACTTCCAGGTTCACCCAACACAAGAATCGCTTTTTCAAACTCACTTCCCTGAGATTTATGAACAGTTAGAGCATATGCAAGTTCAAGATCAGATGTACCTTCCTCAGAAACCGTTGAGAGCCAATTGTAGTTCATCTCTGGCTGTGATGAAAAAACAACCTGATGTGAGTTCATTCTGTCCCTTGGCTTTTGCCAAATACGCTCAACTATACCAACCTCTCCATTTGCCACATAGCCATCCACTACTTCCTTTGTATTTGTGTTATACCCTCGGAGCTTCTGATTGCGAATATTGATAACCTTATCTCCATACACAATACCATCTGTACCGAGCAAATTGCGTGTTCCTCTAACTTTGCAATCTTTCAGTGTCATCATTTCTTTTGAACGATATTTCTCGTGGATATATCGGTTAATCGTTGCAGTACCGACGGAAGCGTCGTTTCTATATGCAGAAAGTATCTGCCAATCTTCAATCTTCTTCGGATATGAACCAAAGTTCATCCAGCCATTGTTGATAGTACCGCCGATAGAAATATCAAACCCCTGAACATCATCAAGATCGGTCATGCAGGTTTCTTCTGCGATAGTTTCAAAGATCTTCTGCTCCAGTTCTTCAGGCGTGCTCCAACTCTTAAAAGAAACATGGTCCCCCAGACTTCCGCCTTGAAGATGAATGAAAATACTGTCATCCAGATTTTCAGAATCTCCAGTATACCACTTAGATAATTCTGTATCTCCTCTTGGGGTTCCATCTTTAGAAAGCTGTCGCATGGTAACAGTAAGTTGCCCAAAGCCTTTACCGACCTTTGGGAAATCCTTTATATCTTTGTTCAGATATCGAACAAGATCGACAAAGGGGCGACCAGCACCGATAGGCGGCAACTGATTTGGATCACCAACAAAAATAATGCGTTTTGCATTTTTTCTCAGTGCCTGAAGTACGGCACCGAACATCTCTTCCGTGAGCATAGAGCTTTCATCAATGATAACTGTAAACGGAACATTCTTAGCATCTTCATTAGAAAGATGGTATTCCATCGTGTAACCATTAAAACGCTTACTCTCGCTCAAGAACTGGGCTACCGTCTTTGCTGTACTGTCAACACCTTGCATACGCATTGCCTGTCTCATACGAACCCTAGCTTTTCCAGTTGGTGCCAAGAGCAGAACACCACCATCTCGAATCTGTTTTGACTTGCACAAAAGAGCAAGTAGTGTTGTTTTGCCGGTGCCAGCTCCTCCAATCAAAACAGAAAGACGAGACTCTGCAAGTTCTTTCAAAATTGCTGATTTTTCAGTTCTGGCTCGTTCTTCAAACTCAGAAGTTGCCTGCCCATTAAAAGCCTGATCTACAATTTTTCGCCAGTTTTCTTTGATGTCATGTCTTGCTCCCTTTAATCGCTTACTAATGGAGCTACGGATTACCTCATCAATTTCAAACAAGCGATTAAGCTGATATGCCCTTTCGCCACTAACGCAACCTATTGGTTTCAATTCTTCTTCCAGGAAAGCTGCGAAACCGTTAATAATATCACCTGTGACCTGACAAGCCGGCTCGATTGCTAATGCATTTATAGCCTCGATCAACTTGTTAACAGGATATACTGTGTGACCATTTAAGGCGTAATACTCCAGCAAGCTAATCACGTAAGCACGGACTCTGCGTTTGTCATTTCTTGAATCCAGGGCAGTGGGGGCTTGCAACGGATTAGTTGCACGAATTTCGTCAGGCGGATATACTGCCATATCTATCTTTTTAACCGGAATCACAAACTCAATAGCAGCTCGTCTGGTCTGTTCATAGAGTATATACGGATTTTCCAGTATTTCAGAATCCGAACAGAAAAATCCAGTTTTTCTGCGTTCTTCAGGATGATAGGCATGGTAAGCCTGCCATTCGGTCAGTGATATTCTAGAGAGAAGCCAAAATAATTGTTTTCTCTCTACTGGCAGTGACTGGAATGTATCCAGCTCTGTTCTACCCATAGTAGAAAGAATCTTTTCAGAAAAATACTCCTTTGGATTTTTCAGAGCATCTTCAACAATCGCCTCATATTTACTGATGTCATCCACATGACTCTTGACTTCCTTAGCAATCATTTCACCACATTCAAAACCGATTGCGGAAAGCATGGAACCGAGTCCAGGAAATGGTCCTCGATCTTTCCATACTTCTTCTAATCGTTGTTTAGACCAAGTGATACACTCATGCCAGTTTCCAGGGATACAATCCTTTATGATTTCAAGTGCCTTGATGGTCTGCAACAGGACACTGATTACAGCATCATATGAAAGCTGCTCAGTTGCATAGGAGAACTCGTCAAAGTAATCATCCTCAGCAAATACTGTAACAGAACGCATATCGAACTCTGGATGCTCTGCTGCATACTCCATCATTTCACGATAAGGGAGCAGAAATCCGTCTTTTCGTTCATCACGAATAGAGTGACCAATCATTGTTTCCCATAGAATTGATCGCAGCATCCCTTCGTCTGTGTGATTATGTTCAGGCGGTTCAACAAGTGAAGTGATATGACCAATGCCCATAACCACTCGCTTTGCGTCATCAATAAATGGCACCTGTTTTGCATAGGGAATTACGAGAGATGAACCAATCTGTACATCCTCATAAAATGCTTTGAAAATCGCCCTCTGGTTGTCTGCATCCTGCACCCAGTTCGTTGGGAACGACAAATTAGGTTCTCTATTAGGGTCATAATCAATAGCGAATTTACGCACAAGGTTTCGGATGTTGTCGTCGTTTCCCTTACGGAGCATTGTCCAGCCAAAAGGTCGTGCCGGCAGAGAGAACGGAGGGTATTTTAACTCGGTCTCTCGAAAATGCTTGTGACTGCTGTTATTACTTGCTTTATATGGATGAACCGTGGTTTTGGTATAAGTATCTGAAGACATGAAGCAGCCGCCCTCTGATAAGCAAGGAATTTCTGCTTCATGCCCTTTGATTGGACACCCACTTAATTTTTCTTCCAGTTCATCATCTCTACTGCTGGAGATATTCTTTAATCTCAAGCAGGCGTTATTGTAACACGGCTTAGTACATACAAAGCCGTTATATCCGTTGTCTTTCCACGGAACTCTTACAGATAAATGTTGAGCCATTTCCTACCTCCATTCGTAGTTTAGGTTATTTCATTACTTTTTCAAGCAACGTCTGATAGCTATCCACCATATCGTAAACCACATTTTCTCCGCTGATTGCTTTGAAATGTTTTCTTGCACAGTGAATCTTAGATTCTTCAATCAATCTCAGCTACATATGCTACATAGAGGACATGAATCTTTTTATAGAAATGCCTCAATGTTCCCTAATTTTTCTTAGACATTATATATTTTTGCTAACTTCGATTTATTGATGGGAAAACAATATTTTTTCAAACATAACATCTATGCAATCATCATTATCTAAGCAAAGGACATTTTTTGCTTCACGTTCGACTTTTGTCATGTTCCACCATTGTTTCAAGTCTACAGACTTTGTGCCTGACATAATAAACGAATTGAGTATAATACGTTTATCTGTTGCAGTAGGTTGGAGACGGATTTCTAGTTCTTTTATCTTTTTATAAAACTCCACTTTAGGATCATCCGATCGAACTCGCATCAACCCTTTTGGATCGATAAAACTGATGTATTGTATATCAGGTGCATCTATCCACAATACATAGTCTGGATAAAAATTACCAGCTTCAAAAAATCCCATGCCTACCTTACTCTTATTGCGCAACAAATAAAGAGTTTTACCATCCATAATCTCTGTATGTGTATTCAAATAGTTACGTAGTAAGTCTACAAATAATTTTTCATCATCATTTAAGCTAACCGGAGATACTTGAATCTTTAGCCCATTTGGTTTGGCAGCAATCAGAGGAGTATACAGATGGTAATTGAAGTCAAACGCAATAACCGAATCATTCAAAATACTTTTTTCATATGTTGGTATACATTTTTGATCGTTGAGCAACTTAGAAATATCTTGTACAAAGTCTTCAATCACTTCAGGGCTTTTATCAGCGTCATATTCTTGTGTATATGAAAATGTATATTCTTCAACGAAGTTATTATCTGTAGCTGTAAGCTCTTGATACTCAAGTAGCGGAGCCTCCCATTTCTCTTTTTCATATTTGTAGAATTTATCCATATAGCTTTTCAAAACCATTACACAGAAATCAACGACTGATTCTAATTTATCGAAACTATCAATCTTGATGTGCGATTGTGGAATGATCAGTGAGTACCATCCTTCTGTTTCAAGAATAGACCGAATTTTTTCTTTGACAATGCTAATGTTGTAATATAATTTTTCGTTTTTATATTGCTCCAACTCTTCAAAGATTCTGTCATAGTTCAGAAATGGCAGGTATTGGGCATCAAGAGTATGCTCATCTGTGACAGAACGCATTTGCAAGCTTCCATCTGATTCGATGGTCTGCACCTTAGAGCGGCAATCAATCACTATGCGATTTTTCAAAAGATATTTTATGAAATTTTCATCTGGAGCATCTAGTATCAATCGCTTTGCCTGCTTTTTGAAATTAGCACCTGCTTTTACTTTGATAACACGTAATTTTTTATCCTTTACCTGATCATAACGGCTAATTACTGGCATCTTAAACTCGTAAATATTCTCGTTGGATGGCATATCTTCAAGTTCCAGATATCGCTTGAAGTCCTCCATATATTGTGCTTTGATACCAAAAATAGTAAGCGTTTCCAGCACATCTATATTTTTTGGAATATTTACAGAATGATCATCCAGTTTTCTACTTCGTTTCAAACAGCCGCCATAACCACGCAATCTTACGCCTCGCCCAAAAAGCTGGATTGCTTGAGAACCTTCCCCCTTGGCAAAGTTAATCAGTCCCATTGTAGAAACACGCCAACTGTTCCAGCCTTCTGTGAATTTTCGGGAGCCGATTAGAATTTTAATATTAGATGTAGCCGAATTGATAGAACGAAACAGAGATTCTGTGACAAATTCTTCGGTCTTGGATACAATACCCTTTTTATCACAGTTTTTGATCAGACCAGCAGTATCGCCAATGCTGATGACACCAAAATACTCACCATCATCGCCGATGCGCATAGCGATCTCTCCAGGTACCTGTCGAAGATTTTCAATGTGCAGACGCGGTGAATCCGATGTTGTTTCACTATTAAATACGATATGTAGAACATCTCGGTAAATATCTTCCGGATTAACAGAACCGCCAAACAGCATTTTCAACGGCTGAAAACTTTGAGAAAACAGTTCTCTGCCGCTTGCATCCATCAAACCTGTATCCTCCTCCAACACTGAACGCAACCGCCGAATAGTTATATCTTTCTGATTTACAAACTTATCCAAAAAATCCAGCACTTCTTCCACATCAGTCATTTCTGCTGTGCTGGTGGAAGCAGTTACTCTATTTCCAACAAAAACGAGCAAAGGTTTCTCAATTCGGAAAGGGGCATATTCAATTTTGCGTGTCTCAAACAATTTCAACTGCTGATAGAAAGAAAGCAGACAGCCTGTCATATACAGGTGGCGCTGTTCCTCATCAATACCAGAACGTAAGTTATAAATCCGATATTCCTTGCCATATCCGTCATTGTAAAAAAATTTATAAGAGTAGTCCATAATAATAGACTTGCAATATTCTTCCAATAAAGCCTGATCTTTTGCCTTTTTGGGATTCAGTGTCCGCAAGGCTTGTTTGAAGGTCGCAGAATACTCAAATGCAAAACCACCATCTGCTGAAAGCCGGGTACGATAGTCATACCATACATCACCAGCAAGACCACGATGAGCTTCATCTACCAAAACAAGATTATTTTGTTCAAAACTGTCAATGGAAACGGTTTTAACTTTGCCTTCCTCTTTCAGCTTATTCATGTCGATGATCACAACATCTGTTTTTCGCTGCATATAGGATGTAATATCTTTCTGAAAAATAGCCGCCGGAATAGAAGATAGTGTCAACTCCTCCAAATGCTGGTTACTCATCCCTTCATTGGGTGCAAGTACAATGATTTTGTTGATCTCCAGATGACTGTTTAGGCGTTGTGCTCGTTTAAGATAATACAGAAATTGCAAAATATTGATGTGCATAATCAATGTTTTACCGCTGCCGGTAGCACACATGAATGCCAGTTTGTTCAAATCCTTTTCCTGAACATGGGAAAAATGCAGTGTTCCAAGTGTTTGAGTGTCCACATCATCAATAAATTGATTTAAGTCGGCAATCAATCCAGCTCGGTCAGAGAAATAGCGATCCAGATAGATTTCAGTAAACAACAGGGCTATATATTGATAATATTTCAGCGTCAGCCCGCCTCGCTTTTCTCCGATCTGGCGCACATAGCGGCAAATATTTTCATCATACTGTCGCAGCTTGTCCGGATTGATTTTTACCTTATCAGCGTTAGAAACACAGACACGGCGCAAAAATGTATAGAAATATGTATTTTGATTTTCGTCTAATCCTTCATAATCAGCATCGTTTAATTTGCCCGCAAGATCCACAAGTGTATTTTTCCCGAATAAATGAAGAAAATATCGAAATAGCAGCAGTTGGTCATTGAAGGAATATTCAGGTGTTGATTTTTTTCTTGCCATACTATCACCTACCTATATGGATTACCTGACGTATAAATTTTTATGGAGTTATCGGAGAAATTTTTCAATATTCCCTGTGAAATCAGATAAAGTTTTAAGTCTACAACTGTTAGCTTAGATTTTGGTCCGATTGTAATAGATGATAAGCATTTTGCCATTGAATCAAATCCTATTTCAATATGCGAAACCAAATCTTGATTTTTTACAATATAGCCATAGCGACTATGAAAAGGATTATCTAATTTCTCATTTTTTTCTGTAAGCCCTGGAATATTGCCATCAAACAAAGTGGAGAAACTTGTAGTAAAGGCAAGTCGCCATTCTTTTTCTTCTTTGAATGCAGAATTTTTGAAAAAAGGTGCATTCCAAATGGCAGAGAAAGTAGCCTTTTCTAACAACTCTATAACTTCATCAGGGGCATAATCTGCGGAAACATTTTTTAATCCCAGGTGTTCGTAGAAAAAATACTCAATATCTTTTTTAGAATATTTGATTTTTCTAAAGTATATGTCTTGATCCTGATTGATAAAATGGCAAATCGCATCAATTGCCTCAAATGTACCACTCTTAAATCCAATCGCAACTCCAGAACCATCGTCTGCATATCCACGCCACTGTCCTAAATCGTCTTTCTTTTCTGTAAGGCAGAAGGTCCATGTTTTTGACATAATTGGAGGTTTGACATAATTTTGTAGTTTTTCAATATTTTCATAATAATTTGATCGTACCAAGTCTAATCTGCCTGCCTCTTCCATTTTTCTTAGGTACTCAACAGAAGCTTTTAAAATATGAAAAGTACATTGATTATGCATCCAATTCAACTCTTGAGCATCATTTGACTTACTAATATCTGATAGCCATATTGAACGGTTTTCGATAATGCTTTGAAAAGTCTGTAAACTACAATAGTGATATAGTACAGATGGAATTCGTTTTCCCAATACTATTACACCTCCTCAAACATCCGGTTTTTGAATTCGATTTCAGTCATTTGCACCTTCCAGCTCTCCTCGCCTGTACGCAGATTTTCCAGATTATTGTCACCGTTGACATAGATGACATCAAACTCACGGTCATGCGGGTTGATGCGGTGCTTGGTGAAATAAGCGTCCAATGCAGCATTAGAAGCCAGCAAATCATCGGTAACTGTGCGCCAGATCACCAGCGCACGGCGACCATCTGGCAAAGTACCTTCCACCTGCTTAAAGCCAAATTCACCGCCATCATCTTTCATAAGACGTACCGCACCCTCATATCCTCCGGCAGAATCCGTCAGGGCACGGAAATAGCTGACGGTACTCTGGCGAACAACCGAAAGACCAATCAGATAGTTGAATGTCTCTACCAAATCTACTGGGCGCTTTTTCGTTTCGTTGCGCTCGGTAATCTTCATCTGATAGCTGAACGGTGATTTGAACTGCTCCAGATCAAGCAAGCTGCCTTTGCTTTCAATTTCCAGCATGTAATGAATTAAATAATCCTCTCCAAACAGACTGTACAGCGGCTTGTTTTCATCGGACAACCGAACATTGGTAAGGGCATCTTCGTAGCTCTCCAAAGAGAAATACTTTATTATCCCAGAAGTGTAATCATGTCGCTCTACAGGTTTGCCATCTTTCCAAGACCTAAATCCTGTTGCATACAGTGATTTCTTTACTCGAGGTTTTGTGGTTTGATGAAAGTATGTACCCATTTCAACGAGTATAAATTTTCTGTTACCGCCCTCTTTATTCAACATCATAACAGCTTGGGCTGTTGTACCTGAACCGGCAAAATAGTCTAATACAATGCTGTGTTTGTCACTAATTGCATATATACAATCTTTAACATTATATATAGATTTTGGGTATTCAAAATCTTCTTTTGTGAATCCCATGGATGTTAAAAGCTTTGTTCCATAATCTCCAGCATTATATTTAGAATCATACCAAAAAGTCTTATACTGATCTGAATATTTTGGCATCTTAATCTGTATCGTGCCAGATCGTGATATATCAGTTTTCAGAAATGGATATATCTGGTCAATTGTTTGAAAGGCATATCGCCATTTTCGTTCAACTCCAGAATCATCTATAGGCCATATTTTTATAATAGGTAATTCTTCTGTACCAATCATTCTCTGGGAGTGTTTTGCTTCTGGCACCAAACACTCCACAGCACCAATAATCCGTTCATTTGATGATTTCGGATGTATATTATCATCAAGGACTTCTCCATATCCAATAACACAGCCATTTTGAACATAAACCGGGTAAAAACAATTTGCAGCATCCATTCTTTCGGATTCGCTACCCCAGTTTCTAAAATTAGAATACTCCCATTCATTTTCTGGTCTCATGACTTCATTTAATTTTTTCAGTTGCATAGGGATAGAAAAAATCGCATACTCGTGTGAGAACGAAAAGTGATCTCCTTGGGTTCCTTTTTTGTTGTGCTCTATGGCTACCGTAACAATATCATTTTCTGGGAAAAGCCCTTTGCATAAGTCAAACAAGTAATTCTGTTCATATTTATCTATTGCGATAACAACGGACCCAATTTCATTTCTTAACGGATTTGCTATACTCAAACGATTTTCCATCAGAGATAACCAGGCAGAGTGCTTGAAAGAATTTTTATATAATACTTCACTCGAAGGAGAGTTGTAGGGTGGATCGATATATGTACTTTGTATTTTGCTTCGATATTTCTCTTGCAAAAGATTTAAAGCGTGAAAATTGTCGGAATTAATTAAAACTCCACCTGTCTGCCCATCCAAATCCTCAATGCTTGCCACAAGACGGTCTTTGAAAGCAGCGGAAAAGTGCTTGGTATCTACTACCAAATTCTGATTTTGGCGCAGGAATTCCATGGTAGGGGGATTTGTCCAACCAACAGTCGTCAGGTCGCCCTCCACTTCGTCAATGGCATACATCTCAATCCATTCCTGAATCTGTGCAGGATTGGCGATGATTTCCGACCAGAAAGATTCATCAATGCGATCCAATGTCATGCACCAGTTGGTTTCTACCACAAACTTCTTTTTCAGCCATAATTTTTTCTGGAAATCCTCAATCTGTGCCAAAAAGTCGATGATGATATGACCCACACGTTTGATGGCTTTCACCTTTGCCAGATAGGTCTCCACACGCTGCTCGTTGGTGGTATCCAGATCATCCAAGTGAATGATTTCGCTCTTGATATAAAAATCCAGTTCACGATACAAAAAACCCTTCAAATCCTTATGAATGAAATAGTCAAAGGTGTTTTTGGCTACATAGGCTTCCAGGTGCTTGTCAATCAGCGTTTTCGGTTTCTTTTTGTCAGTGGATACATCTGCCAGCAAAATTTGAACCAACTGAGGATAATCAGCCGCTATTTTCTGCCGAATAGCCGCACCATTCAACTCCAGATACTTAGCTTTCTTATCTTCTGGCACATCAAACACAAAGCGAACAATAAACTCGTTGGTATCTGCTCGATATTCGAAAGTTTTCAGTTCCGGCTGCTCCTCTGTTTCCTGATAAAGCATGAATGTTCGCTTGGAGTCCTTGGATTCTTTGTTGTTGTTCTGTTCGGTGGTAGCATCTACAAGCAAAAAATGTACAGTGCAGCTGTCGCCATAAGGATTACGGGCAACAAAGCAATAATCCTTGAAATTTTCAGCCGTTTTGATATAATACTGATCCTGATTCGCCCAATACAGTTTCACTTCTTCGCCCTCGTAAGGAATTGCATACACACCTTCCTTGTATCGGCGCTTGGAGATAAAGTCACCTTCATCATAATAGCGGTTAAAAAAGCTATATAATGCTGAATACACATCCGTTTCTAGGGCAGACAGATCTACCCCAGCAGCTAGTTGGGACTTCAATTCCCGATACTCTTTCACCATAGGTATGCTGTCGGGCAGCTGGGAGATGTCTGTCCCAAGGGACTGCTCTATTTCAGCAAGCCGCTTTTCAATATCGCCGGTATTGCAGGCAAATGGAGACAGTGTTTCCTGTACCTTTTGCGGCAATCCTTCGCTGAGAAATTTTTCAATTTCCTGTTTACGGATGTTCATAATACGATAAATGCCAAAATCCAAATCGGATTTATCCAATTCAAAAATCCCCTTCATCAGGGTAACAAAGCGATCTAAACGCTCACTCATTTCTATATCCTCCTTATTTCACTTGCCATTCAACAACAAATACATCACTACTGGACGTCTGTTTTACCATACGACGATCCAATGCCTCAACCATACGACGCCTCTGTTCTCCGATTTCATCCTCCCGATCGGCAAGCTCGTTTCGTTTTTTCCGCTTTTGACGTTCCAACTCTTGCAATCGACGGCTGACTTCCAACTTTTCTTCCATACTTTGTGCCTGACGAGAAGCACGTTCCATTTCACGTATCTGTCTTTTTACAGCGTCCAATTCCTGTTCCAAACTCGATACCATATCCTGCTCCCAACGGAAGATTCTATCTTCTTCTGCACGGAAATATATAAGATTTCTAGAGTCAATGGTTTGAAGTTTTCCGGCAATATGCTGTTTCGTGTTTTTTTGCAATTTTTTCATAATACTATCTGAAAGGGAAACTTGTCCGTCTGAAACCGCAGAACACAAAAATAACTTCTCACAATCCTCTTGTGGAACAGGTGTTCCATCAGCTGTGTATGCAGTCAAAATACTGTACTGTTCACTATCAAAAGCTGTAATATCCAGATTAGAAAGCTGCAAATATCCATGGGCTTTTTGCAAATATTCTGGTAACGTTACTTTCATTACATTTTTGCTTGGTACAAAGGTGATTTTGCCAGCAGTAACATCCAGTTTTTGCGCTTGATTCAGCACATGTTGAGCCAACGAGCATGACAAGCGATACGGGATTCCATCTCGCTCATTGTCAGATGTGATACGATACGGACCACTCTTGCAGTCCAGAATTTGTTCCGTAAGGGTAAAGGTATGCGTTTCATCATCAAATTCTGCTTTTCCCGCCAGAATAAACTTGGTAAGTTCCCAAAAGATGTACTCATAACGATTCAAAAATGCACTAGTCTTTTCCTTTGACAATTTAAGGCGTTCCTGCACATCAATATCAAAATTTTCAAGAACCTGCTGTTTTACATCATCTAAGCGATCCTCTATTTCTTCTTGCATATCATCTTGCAGCTTAGTAAAAGCAACCTCTATTTCATCTTCAGTACGGCATTGTTGATAGATTTCCCAAATACGGCGCTCAAAGTCTACACTATCCGTTTTTCCTAGAATCTCATCAGAGGCACCAAACACATCATCAAAAAGGTTAAATTTATCACTGAGTAATGTAAACACACGCATATCGGCAAAGTTACGCTGATTGATAAAATTAACTACTACAACATCACTTTTTTGCCCATAACGATGGCATCGACCAATTCGCTGCTCAATTCGCTGCGGATTCCATGGCAGGTCATAATTTACCACCAGCGAACAAAACTGTAAGTTAAGACCTTCTGCAGCAGCTTCTGTTGCAATCATGATTTCGGCGGTATCACGAAAATAATCAACCAGTGCAGCCCTACGATCTGCTGCTTTGATCCCACTCAGGCGTCCGGTATAGGTATTCTGCTCTACCCATGCATTATAGATTGCATTAGATTCTTTATCGGAATTTGAGCCGTTAAAAAGCACAATTTTTCCTTGGTATCCATTTTGCTCTAAGAAATCTTTTAGATATTTTTGTGTACGAGTGGATTCTGTAAAAATCAAAGCCTTACGATTTGCTCCAAGTGTTGGCAACTGGGCAAATGCTTTCTCGAGCGCATTCAAAAGTGATTTTGCTTTCGAGTCGCACGAAATTTGTTTTGCTATGTCTATAAATCCTTGGATTGTATCTATTTCATCTTTCAGCTTTATCTTATTTATCTTTTGCTCATCTACATCAAATTCGCTTTCTAAATCTTCGCTATCTTCCAAAACTCCCATCTCATCGGTATCAAGCCATTCGGCAATAGACATCTGCTTAGTTGTTTCATCTTCAAGCATTTTTATCAATCTGGCTTTTACCGCCTCCAGAGTTCCTAGCAAAGCATAGGTAGAAGATGCAAGAATCTTACGAATAATCATTGTAGTAAGCATCTGTTGTCGACGAGGAACAGAATACAAATCGTCCCGTCTTAAAAATTCAGAAACAGCGTTATATAACTCCTGCTCCATATCAGTTGCATCGAACTTTTGAGTGAGAGGGAGTCGCTTGGTATAGTTAATATATTCTGTGACATCTTTGCGCAAAGTACGCTTATAATAAGGTGCAAGACGCATTCTCAAGTCGGAAATATTTCCTTCCGATACATATTCAGAGCGGAAAGACCGGCTATCACCAAAAATATTTTCATCTATAATACTGGTCAAACCATAAAGTTCCATTAGTGAGTTTTGAAATGGTGTTGCAGTCAACAATAACTTCTTTGCATCCGACAAAGCCTCTTTTACTGCATGTGCAGTTTTTGCATTCTTTTTATAGACGTTCCGCAGTTTATGAGCTTCATCAATAATTGCAAGATCAAACCCGCAAAGTCTAATTTCTTCCATTTTTCGTGCCGCAAAATAATAGGAGCAAATAACAATTTTGTGTTGACCAAAAGGATTTTTTCCTAAACGAACATACTCATTATAGTTTTTTGTGTCAAGTATTTCATTTGGAATTCCAAACTTGTCAGTCAATTCAAAACTCCACTGTTTTCTTAATGATGCCGGACACACAACAATAATTTTATGTTTCCCTGTAGACCAATATTGGCACATTACTAAACCAGCCTCAATGGTTTTTCCCAATCCCACTTCATCAGCCATAATCAAACCTTTGGATAATGGAGACTGAAAAGCAAAAAGTGCTGCTTCAATTTGGTGGGGATTAATATCAACTGTCGCATTGAGTAGCGATTGGGATAGACTATCTATTTCACCACCCAATGATTTTTGAGTGAGCAGATTAGCATAGTATTTTGCATGGTACTTCGTAATCATTTACATCACCCACCTCACAATCGTTCAATTTCTATGATATCTGAAATTTCACAATCAAGACCAATACATATCTTAACTAGAACCTCCAGAGACACATATTCATTTCGATTTAGTCTTGCTAAGGTACTTTGACTAATTTTCGCAATGTCTTTTAGCTGAGATTTTTTCAAATCTTTATCAATTAACATCTTCCATAGTTTTTTGTAGCTAACACCCATATTTTCACCCCAAACAAATGAATTTTATCTCTTATACAATATTACTTCTATTATAAGATATAAGTGGTCAAGAAACAATCTTTTAGTATCAGAACTGACACTTTTTAAACAGAACAGCTACCATATTGCTTATACCCAAATTATGCTTTGGTTTTTTACAACCAGTATATATTTACACCTTTTCTTTGATTTCTATAAATTAGAATATTATTCTTTCATATTGTAAAAACCTCCATCTTTAATCAGGAAAATATTTATCTGCAAAAAACATCCCGAAACACTTTTGTTCCGGGATGTTCTTATCAAACAAAATTACAACTCATCATAATTCAATGCCGATTCCATTTGCAGTTCATATCTTGTTGCACTGGAAATATTATCCTGTGTATAGACCTCAAACACCTTCTTCTCTCCTGCGCTCATGTTCATTACAGTACCAGTTCCGGTTCCTTTTAGGCTTGTACCATCATAAAAATTCAATTTGAATGCTACAAACTCAAAATCCCTGTCATAATGATTTGTGATTTCCCCGTATACACGATAAGTCCCTGCAAAATAATCTATTTTCAAATTCGATACAGTGAAACAATCCTTGTTTGAAGTTTCCTTTTGTTCCGTTTCTGCAGATTCTACAGTGTCAGAATCATATAATCGTACAATTTTCTTTTCATTATCCCAGGAAACCTTTCTCCCAACAGCTTCCGCAACATCGCGGACAGGCAGATACGTAGTCCCATTGTAGATAAAAGGTTCGTTTGAAGTAGCCAGTTCTTTATCATCCACCGTGACACGTATATTCTGATAAATAACTGATATTTTTTCTTCCACCCATTTGCCGTATGCAAATGTGCCACATTGCAATGCCACAGCAGTCACCACAACACCTGATACAAATGCTTTGAAATTCCCCATTTCTAAACCCCTTTCATAAACCTGTCGTTTCTTATGCCGATTTTACCAGATGATAGATCACAAAAACCGGAAACAGAAAAATTAAAAAAGTAATCTTCAAAATCGCCTTTATCATCATTACGCCTCCATCCTACTATTTTTCCTTTGCATCCATAAAACTTATGAAAGCAATAAGTCATCTGGATGTTCTTTTCACATACAAAACATAATATCTCCATATCATCTTATGATTGTGTCAGTTCTGTACCATAATGCTCTGACCAAAACCCATTATCCAAAGCAATGGTAAAAAATGGTGTCATTTTATTATAGATCTCTGTGTCAGCAGGCTTTGGTAGATTCAGAACATAGTTTGTAAATTCCGGTGTTACATTCCCCTGAATGATCTTTCCATATTTCCAACAGCTTTCTTTTAGGTCACCAAATTGCAAAGCCATTTTCATTTCCTCAAGCTCCATATTCCAACAGTAGATCTCAAAAGTCTTAGCCGTTTTCAACTGGTCAGACATAACTTCTTTCCAACGTAAATTGTTCAATTCTGTTGCATCAAATTCAATATACTCCATCTATCTTTCCTCTTTTTATAAAAATAAGTCTCTTCATATTGTTTTTTCTACCAATTAGTTAACACAAATACCCTATAATTTATAGTTTAATAATACTGTTTTTTCTAGAATCTGTAAATATATTTGAATCTTTAAGTTTAAACCTAATGTCTATAACGAAATAAATATTACTTTTAGGACGCTTCTTTTAAAAAAGTACATATTAAGTCTGTCTTCTGGCTGGTCTTTGAAAAAACATTTCTCTTTATTTACAAAATAAATGCAAGCACTGTGTATGTATAGTTGAATTATAAAAATATAAATAATTGGGATAGAACTTTCTTTTTACTATATGTGACAATTGGTATAATGGATCTTTCAAAATCTTTAATTACACTATAACCAATCCATTTTAATACCATATTATTTTACATTCTTTTTTAAGGCTAATTCAATCATTATAGTTTAAAGCCTTTGTCAACAAACATTGTTTAAAATTTTTGTTTATCTTAGTTTTGTATTATACGTAGCATTGCCTATGCAATTCCCATATCATATCAAAATAATCTGAAGGTTTCGTTGAAGACTATCGGCATATTTTATTGTTGCCCATGTACCCCCTCTATTTCTGCCATCACACACAGCGATTACCAATTGAGATTCATCTACCATATATCTATTCCTTAGCATATAACAGGATGGAATATATTCTTCACTTACCACAGTGATCTGATCGCAGTGCTTCAGCAAATTTTGAAACTCACTATTTTTTGTTTTTAACCGCCCTCTATAAGGACTTGCTGCTTCTAATCGAATATCTGGATACTCATTTTTCTTGTCGGAAATAATAGAAGCAAACAACAAATCTGTTCCATCAGCAAAACCAGATAGAAATCTAATGTATCCATTTTCAATGGCATACTGAACTTTCTGCCTGAGTGCTTCTTTCACACATTCTATTTTTTCCGCCGGCAGATCTCTGTGCCCGGTTATGCAACAAGTTTTTACAAAAGATATACTATTACAATCCACAATATCGCATCCTTCACCTTTTTAGATATTTAATATCTTATATAAAACAATATAAGGTATTTAATATCTCATTTCAATACTATTTGCAAGTTAAAATAATTCACGAAGGAGGTTGATACAATGTACGAGGAATTTACCCAAAACCGTATTGCACAATTGAGAATGCAGAAAAATGTATCTGCCCGCGATATGTCACTATCTTTAGGTCAAAATGACAGCTATATCAATCGAATTGAAAACAAAAAGGCTTTGCCTTCGCTGCAAGGTTTGTTTTACATCTGCGAATATTTTGGTATCACACCTCAGGAATTTTTTGATGAAGGCAACACCTGCCCTTCACAGCTTTCAAATATGCTTGAAGATTTAAAGAAACTGGATAAAGATTCTCTGGAGCATATTGAAGCCATTGTAAGGAAATTGGCAAATCAGAAATAAAGCAAAGAAAAGACGATACACAATAAGCATATCGTCTTTTTTTATTTGAATCAGGGTTTCTTTCCTGTTTCAGCTTAATTTATCAAACACAATATTCCTGCTCAAGTACAAAGTTGCCACTGCTTCCAGGATCTCTCTGTAATGGTCATAAAATCGCATAAAAAGTCCCAGATTATCGCAGGTACTGAAATCATCATCATACAGGGCATCCAGAACCTTTTCACTGGTGGATACATCTGTCACACCTGTTTCGATACATTTCAAAATTTCCGCACTGGACAACAGCGTTTGCTTAGATAAATGGATTACTTTCTGCTGCATCTGGTCGTATGATTCTTTTTGAAAAACTAATTTCGCTGCAGAAAATGGTACTTTCTCACAAAATACCAAATGCAGAAACGCTTTTACTTTCGTTGAAAAGCTGCTGGTGATGGGGATTATATAAAGATTTGCAAGAAGCTGATATAAAGCTTCATCCCCTTTCATAGCCTTTGCGCTGGCAACCAGATTTCTGCTTTCCATATGTTGCAAAGTATTTTCAAAGGTATTGGGATCAACGCCGGATTTCTCTGCTTTCCTTTTATAGCTTTCTTCCAGTTCCTCTTTCGTCAGGATGTTCCAGATCAGGCTGGACCAAAGGACCATCTCTTCTATAGTCAAAGCACACTCTTTGACCCCAACGGTCACAATGGGTATTTTTTTGCCATTGGGCTGTACTTCAATATGATATCTTCCAACTGCCGCATACAACTGAATCATGTTTCCTTCCTCCTTTATTTATCTGATACAACATCAAATATATCAACCGCAACAAATTTCGTTATTTTCCTAAGTCTGCAAAGAATGTCTGATCCTTCTTCAGATACTTCACAGCTCTGCAAATGCAAGCAGCGATATAGTTTGGCTTCACTTGATACATTTTCGCAATTTCCGCACCGCTGTAACCTTTCAGCTTCAGCTCTAAGGCTTCAATGCCGCATTTTGCCACCCCTCGGTATCGTTCCTTGGATAAACGAAGTGCGTCCAACGCCGCTTGATCCTCTATCCTCTCTTCCGGTGTCTGCTCTGATGAAACCAATGCCGGCTCATCAGAAATATCCGTCAGACTTGCCTTTTGCTTTCTGACGAGCTCCCGCAGGTGATTATAGATCTCATTACGCACTACGGTAAAAGCATAGGTTTGGAAGGATGCATTGCTTCCACTGCGATATGTCACCGACGCTTTACACAGTCCAATACTGCCGATCTGATAAATGTCATCATACCCCATTCCATCTACAGACTCATTGAGCATAACGTGTTTGCAGATGACTTTTTGTATCACTGACAGGTTTTCTTCTACCATTTTTCTTTGTTCTGCATTCAAATGTATCTTCATTCTTTTCCCCTCCCTTTCCTTTGTTATGCTGATCCAATAATACTTGGCTCTTGGCTATCAGTCGTTCACACGTATATGCAGAGAAATTTCCGATATGTGCCTCTTTGTCATTTAGAAACAGCTGATCTCTCATCCAACGATAGGCATCTTTTCTGCTCATAATGCCTTTTTTCCAAATTTCATCGAAGATACGATGGGTCTCAATCCTTTTATGCCTTAAATCACCATTTGCCAAAGTCCCCTTTGGTTCATTGCTATGTGGCAATACGCCTACATAAGCATCACAGGATGGATAATTGGAGCAGACATAGATTTTTTCTTCCAAAGCATTCTTTCCATATACAAAACTGGCGTCCCGCAGCATCACTGTGGCACCGCAATAGGGGCATCTCATCTGGTTTTTTGTTTTCCTGTTTTTCATATCCATCACCTCGTTTTTCGTTCTTTACTTAAATTGTAGGGAAATAAAGTACGAAAATCTACAAATTTGAAAAATGAGTGGCTTAAATTTGTACCAACATTATGTAAACTATTACAAGCAATAGAAATCATATTTTATAAAAGTCTAATAGCAGTCGTTGACAAAGCGACAATAATGTCGCAAAATTTAGGAGCGATAATGTGAAAAAAAATTCTGTAAAAACAAAAAAACGAATTTTAGAAAAAGCACTATCCCTATTTGTAAAAAAGGGATATAAAAATGTTACCATGACAGACATTTGTATTGAAACAGGCTTGAGTCGAGGCGGTCTTTATCGACACTACGGAAGTACACATCAAATTTTTTCTGAAATTATAAACAGTTTGATGAATGCACAAGATGATGAACTTTCTGAAAAAATAAAACAGGGTATTCCAGCTTCTATCATTCTTACTGAAATTTTAGAACGATATAAAAATGAAATGTTAGATTCCACAGGTTCTTTAAGCATGGCAATATTGGAATTTTATAGTGCAAATCAATCTGATGGCACTGATAATGCGCTTTTTAAACAATACCTTTATTCCAAAGATATGTGGTGTAAACTCATTTCTTACGGTGTACAGCGAGGAGAGTTTAAAAATGTCAATGATGAAGAAATCGTTGATTTAATCCTGTTTTCATATCAAGGAGTACGGATGTTTTCAACCATACTTCCATTACATGAAGAGATACCTGAACGGATTATCAATCATATAAAAAATGTACTGTTGGTTTAACGCACATAATGAAAATACAAGCGAGAGGATGTGATCCGATATGAGCAGCCAATGGGTTTTATGCCCAATATGCAGACATAAAACAAGAATCAAAATAAGACATGATACAGAATTAAAAAATTTTCCCTTATTTTGTCCTAAATGTAAAAAAGAGACTTTAATAAATGTAATACAACAAAATATAACTCTAATAAAAGAGCCAAACGCAAAGACGCAGAGCTGATAATGCTTACAGTAAATACATTTGTGATATCGGCTCTTTTTATATTGCTAAAAATATTGTGAGGTGTTAAAGTATGAAGCTAAAGATCGTAGGAAGCGGAGGAATTTTTCAAATTCCCAATCCATTTTGCAAGTGTTCTATCTGTGAAGAAGCACGATGGAAAAGAGGTCCTTATGAACGATTAGGACCAAGTCTTTATATTGAAGATATCAAAATGCTTATTGATACTCCTGAGGATATTGGCGTTGCCTGCGATAGACAAAGCATTTCTCAAATCAACTATCTTTCCATATCCCATAAAGATCCCGACCATACGAGAGGTATGCGTATTGTAGAACCTTTAGGCTATAATTGTATCACCGATAAAGGCTCCCCTATTCATTTTATAGCATTGCCTGAAGTCATAGATGATATTAATGCTTGGAATGGTGATGGACTGCATTATTACGAAGATGTATTACATTGTATTTCTATCCATAAAACAAACTATATGAAAATAAGAAATATAGAAGTTCATTTGATCAATAATAAAACGCATCGTGGCAATATGACTTTTTATGTAATATCAGATGGCAATAAAAAAGCTATATACGCTTGTTGTGATGTAAAGCCTTTTGTCCATAACGAATTATATTTTGATGCAGATGTTTTGATTGTGGGTCTTGTTTCTGATGATGGTAAACTAAAAGATGGCAGTCTTCTAAAAGATGCTCCTTTCAAAGATGACATATTTACACTGAATGAAATAATGGAAATCAAGAATAAGTATAGAATCAAACATATTATCGTCACCCATATAGATGAATATTGGGGAAAATCATATGCTTATTATAAAGAAAAGGAAAACTTTCTGGATAATATCTTTTTTGCTTATGATGGTATGGAAATAGTCTTATAACTAAACAAAAATATATTTACTTACTTAAAATATGGCGGTTTTGAAACATTAAATTCAAACCGCCATTCTACAATAAAAAAATCCATTTAAAATACGAAGTGATCAATGAACTTTATTCCCATAAAAAACAAGAAGTACAATAACATCATGCTAATGGCTATTGCATTTATTTTTACACAACGATTATTGAAAGTTCCATCTAGCTGATCAATTTTTTTCCTCTGAAAAAACTCAAATTGTTTCTTATAACACATTTGCGTATCATTTATATCCATTTTTCCAAATACCGAAGAATATTCTTGATTGGAACTTTCTTCATACTCTTCTAATAGAAGTTCCCAATCTTCTTTGGAAATCTCCTCTGCCACAGCCATTTGACAGGCCCTCAGATATTCTGCCTGATTTCTTTCCTCCAAAGAATATTTCCAGCGCAGCAGGAGAAAGAAAGGGATTTCTCTCTGTAATATCCTCTGCTCTCTCATACTTCTCACGCAGTATAATAACAACTCATACCACACCGCAAAGAGTCCTGTTCCCAAACACAGCAAAAACACCTTCATCTGAACCAGCAGCAATGGACTGCAAATGCAGAACACGCCAATACTGCTGATACACTTTTCCAATAGCCAAACGGTTTCATCTTTTTTCTCATGGTTGAGCCGTAAGAGACTTTTTAATTTACCGGAAGAAGTACCGGTCAAAGAAAATCTTTTCATAGCATATCCAGCTAGCTCCAGACACACGGCTCTCCAAAAACCACTTATGCTTCTCCCTGATTTTCCTGAAGGAAAATATGCCAAATGCGCAATCAAGTGATACATACCATAGGCTAATAAAAAAACACCCGCATAGACCATCAAAATCATATCTGACCTCCGTATAGAAATTCTTATATTACCTTTTTCGCAATAAAAAAAGGGTGGTCCGCAGACCACCCCAAACTGATTTTAATATCCTGTTTTCGGAAGTTTTCCTTTGTTCACTGTTGGTGCATAAATCTTAGTAGTAAAGGTATCTTCCGCTGTTACCTTCTGCATTTCATAAGTACCACCAACCTCAGCTCTGTTTGTGAACTGATAGCCGTTTGGCAGATGATCGTATGTCTTGCAGTACAGGAACGGTCTTTCCACTTCTCTGAAACCAACATCAACCGTACCAAAATCAAACTTGATATCTGTGATATATTCTCCAGCCATCAAGCCTTTTGTGCAGTCGATCTCATACACACGGTCTGTAAAGAGATTATCTTTCAGCACTCTGAACGTACCAGTTTTATTGGTCTTATAATAAATGGTGTAGTTCAAGTTCTGGTTAAACGTACCTGTAAACAATCTAGTGATATACGCAGCATCTGCCGGAAGGCTTTCATGGAGATAGAAGTTTTCCAGAGGTACCATGGACTGATTCTGGATGTTATAAAGATCATATCGGATCACACTTCCACCCATGGTTTCCTTATACCCGCTTTTCTCTACATTGGTCTTCAGCAGCGTGCTCTGATTGGTTCTCTCGATTTCCACTGTTTCCCCGTCACTTACGATTTCAAAGTGAATGGTTTCATCGCTCAACAGGAAATACAGGGGACTAGTGGTTTCCTTCATGGTATATTCACCATATCTGAGCCAATCGGATTTAGCATATCCTTTACTGTCTGTTGTCAATACCTCTACTTTTTTACCATCCGCATCATAAATGGTAAACTTCGCACCTTTCAGTCCATCGCCTTTTAAGGTACCTGTGATCGGGTTATTATCCGCAGCTGTCTTATGGATTTGTACCTTACCCATAATCGGTTCGTTTTCAATATCCACATAGGTTGTTTTGCCCCATCTTGTTTCTACTGCTAAATAACCTTCCTGTGGCAGATAACCTTCTGGTGTTTCTTCCTTCAGGTAGTATGTTGTACCACCCAGGAACATATCATTCAGCTCGATCCTTCCTTTGGTGTCTGTTTTATAAGTACCCAAAGATTTTTTGTTCGAATCGAACAATTCAAAGGTGACATTTGCCATTGGCTTATCATTTTCCTGATCGATTTTCTCGATACGGATAGATGCCAACGGATAGTTTTCCCATTCAATGAGCTTATCATCGCCCCAGTCAAGGGTTACTTTTCTGACATTGGTATCCAACGCATATCCTTTTCTGGTATTGGTTTCACGGATCAGGTAGGTGCCAGCCGGGAACATATATTCCAGATTGATTTCACCGCGTTTGTCGGTGTAATACTTGCCATAGGTCTTACCGTCATCACGCACGATACTAAATTCCACGTTTTCCATTGGCTTGCCAGTAACGATATCCGTTTTTTCAATACGCAGTGTAGCATTTTTGTCATTTTCAAACTTCACAGTCACAGGAGAACCGCTCTTCGCCTGTACGTTTTTGCTTGGTACGGCATCAATATTATAGCCTTTTGGTGCTGCTGTCTCCGTTACGACATACCAGCCCGGCTCAAGTGTCGGAACCACAATTCTGCCGTCTGTGCCGGTGATATAGTCCCCTACATAAGTGCCGTCGATCTCTGTTACCTTAAACTTTGCACCTTCTAAAGGTTCCTGCGTATTCTTATCCACTTTATAAATGATAAGCGCTGCTTTCTTGCAGTTATACAGTTCCAGTTTTTGAGGCTCATTCTGTTTCAAATGTACCAATTTCACGGTATTATCCAGATTGTAGCCTTCCGGCGCTTTCAGCTCCTGTACTTTATAAGTTCCTGGCTTCAAGCCGACAATGGTGATGATACCGCTTTCATCTGTGGTATACTGCCCAATGAACTGATCATTTACGGTTGTTACTTTGATAGTAGCATTTGCAAGAGGTGCTTTTGTTTCACCGTCAAGTTTCTGGATCACAAAGCTATTCTCCGGCTGGTTAAAGAATTCCATGGAATATACTCTGCCTTTTTCGATATAAATAACTTTTGCGGTATTATCCAGAATATATCCGTCCTTTGTCTTGATCTCCTGAACGACAAAACCACCCACCAGCTGCGGGATGTAAATGGTGCCTGTTTCGTCTGTACGATATTCGCCATTGGACTCACCTACAGCAGCGCCTTTGATATCTGTCACCTTAAACGTAACATCACTCAACGGCTCTTTTGTGACAGCATCCATTTTCTTGATCAAAAGCCCACCCAAAGGCGCATTGGTAAACTCTACCGTCACAACAGAATTATCATCTGCCAGTGTAACTGTCCGGATCGTTTCATCTAAGATATGGTCACTATCACTGGATACTTCTGCAATGGAATATACACCTTTTTTCAATCCGGCAATGGTGATGGTGCCATTCTTGGATGTGGTATAAGTGCCGATCACAGTTCCTTCTGTTCCTGTAGCACCACTTAAATAACGCACTTCAAACTTGATGCCTTCCAGTGCTTCTCCAGTCTCTGCGTCTACTTTTTTGATGATGATCGCTGACATCGGTGCATTTTCAAAAGTGATTTCTTTATCTTCTCCGGCTTTCAAAAATACATCCACGGACTCTGTTTTACGCTCATAACCAGATGGTGCCTGTTTTTCGACGATACGATACCACCCCGGCTCTGCATGTTCCAGCTTAAAAATACCGGAGGCATCGGATGTAAAACTGCCTACCATCACAGTTTCACCGTCTAAGGAGCCGTTGACCGCACGATATACTTCAAACTGCGCGTTTTTCAACGGGTCTTTTGTAATGGAATCCACTTTATGAACGGTCAGTGTCGGTTTTCTGGTATCCTCAAACTTCGCAGTAAAGTCTTCACCTTCTACCAGGTTGATGATGCGTTCTGCTGTATCGATGACATAGTTTTGTGGCGCCTTTGTTTCTACGATGCGATAACTGCCTGGTGCCATATTCGGCAAAACGATTTTACCTTCCGCATCTGTGGTAAAAGGACTGCCTGTGACGAAGCCTTTTTCTGGTTCTTCCAGTTTTTCTACGGTAAACATAGCACCTGCCAGTGGCGCACCTGTCTGTTTGTCTACCTTCAAAATGGTAAGGTCAGGTGACTCATCATTGATAAATGTCAATGTCACATCTTGGTCTGTCTCCATGGTTGCATACTGCACATTTGGAGAAGAAAGCTCATATCCATCTGGTGGCTGGATTTCTGTGATCACCAGTTTTTTGGATACGCCGTTTTCAATATCAATATCCTCAATGGTAAAGCTGCCGTCTAATCCTGTGGTATAGGGACTTCCCTGAAGTGCCTGACCATCTACTTCTTTGATTTCAAATACGGCTCCAGCCAATCCTTTATCCGGGTCTTTCTTATCTACTTTTCGGATCGTAAGGTCTGGCTGTCTATGATTGACCACTTCTACAATGGTTGTCTTTTCCACGCCTTCTTCCACTACCAAATCATACTTTTTGCTGTTTAACAAATACCCTGGCTTCGCCTGTACCTCCTGCACCTGATAATGCCCAGGTTCCAAGCCGTCTAAGCGCGCAGTACCGTCTTCCCCCGTTGTAACCGGAGAATTTGGCAATGGTGTATCCTCCCCAAATCGGAAGATATTAAAGGAAACACCTTCGATCCCGTTGCCGTCTACATCCACTTTACGGATCAAAATACCGGATTTCTTTGTATTCTTGATGGTGATTTCTCCCGGATGACCACTTTCGGCATATACCTCATAAATTTCATCAGAAGCAATATAGCCATCTGCCGGTGTCACTTCCCTAATGGCAAACCAGCCTTCGTCCACACCTTCCAGCGTAATTTTACCATCCTCATCCGTCACAGCGGTATAGGTCTGCTGTGTATTTTTATGTGTGATCTCAAAATATACGCCAGAAATTGGCTCTGACGTTTCCGCATCGATCTTCGTGATCTCAACAGACGGTTTTGCATGGTTTTCCATAACAACAACCGTTTCTTCGCCCCAATCGACTTCTCCGATCTGTGGTGTATCGTTTAAGATATAATCAAATCTGGCAGCAATCTCTGTTACTTCATAACTGCCTTCTGGAAGGTCCTCAATGGTGGCTTCGCCGTCACTGTCTGTCACAACGGTCTGTTCAAAGCCTGTTGTATGGTTGATGACCTTGAAATAAAAGCCTGCCAGTTCCTCCTGTGTATCCGCGTCGATCTTACGAATGGTCAAAGAACCATAAGGCTTATTCTCAAAAGTTACTTTCGGATGGACTTCTGCATCATCAACGACTTCCACACTTTGGGAGTTCTGACCAACTGCCACGCTATAATGCGGTGGTGCAGAAACTTCGGTTACTTCATAAGTCCCTGCCGGAATACCTGTCATACGTACTACGCCATCAGAAAGCTCTACCTTTCCGCCGTCACCTAAGATCGGCTCTGTGGCGCCATCGGATGCCTTAACAGTGATATTGATATAACTACAGCTTCCGGATACGCCTCTGATATGGAATACCGCATCCGGTATGGTTGCCTTTGTGTGATAGTCCAGTTTTTCCACCAAAAGGCTGCCGTCGGAAGGCTCATCCGGCTCATCGGGGATGGTAGGCGTTGCGTTATAAGTCATCATGGTTGTATCTGTCGCCTGCGGACGGAAGTTATAAATATATCCCTGCCATCTGCCGGATAGACCCACAGGATTCCCCAGATAGCTGACACTGCTGTCAAAGGTACCGCCTACAGTTGTTCCATAGAACTGGTAGTTGATGCCTGTGCTGTCCGCAAGGTCTTTCTTGACTTTTACAGTGACATCCTGTCCCATGGGCACCTTAAATGCCTTTTGATTATCCCATGCACCGCTGACATTGGTCTGTAAGGAAAGCTTATTCCCGCCGGCATACACTTCGATGCTTCCACTTTCCACCATCTGGTTCAAGTCGTCACCCAAGATACGGAATTTCCAGTAATCACGATCTATACTACTGATAAAACGATAGGTATTGGTTACCCATTCCCCGTCCTCTGTGGCTTCTTCCGAACCGCTGACTGGCGAAAGCTTTACAGTAAATGCAGGTGGGGTATATGGATTTGCCATACCTTCGTTATAGATTTTTTTCAATGCATTCAATACTCTGGTATTTCTAGCAGTATCCCCCGACTGAATGGACCATTTATCCAAAGAGCCATTGACAATGGCTGTATGGATCGCTGCGTGTGTTGCATAGTACGCCTCATCTACGCTCTGACAGCCCAATTCCTGTGGTGTTTTGTAGGGGTATCCGGCACGGGCAACACCGAGGATCTTTTTATCCGCCGCACTGAGGCTTGGTAAAGGGTCCACCTGATATTTTTTATTGGAATGCTGGGCAGTGCCTTTCCAGCCTGGATTTTTACAATATGCCGGATATTCCAGTGCCGCCGGATCGTCTGCCACCCATTTAGCGATATGGATATTATCTACAATCGCTCCATTATAATGCAGGATATTATTCAGTGGTCTGTCCGCTGTGATGGTCAAATAACCATCATTTGCCTGCAAGTAGGCATAGGGATCTGAGCCTGTGTCAGAACGAGCCTTCGGCAATGAATCCGTACCATAGATTTCTGCATAGTTCGCAGAAAGCACTACGTTTCCAATGCTATTTTGCATTGGCTGAGGGATTTCCATTTCTGCCGGCGGCTCTATGACAGGAATATCCTCTACACTTTCATCATCACGAATGTCCTGATTTTCTTTGTCATCCTCTATGGAGCCGTTGCCAATGGTAATCTGATCTTCGTAATCATTGCCCCAGAAGATGTCATCATAAGACGAATCGTTTCCCCCACTTCCCTGCCCTGGGATCACAAAACCATCTTCCCAGCTGGCAAGGGCAGGAATGCAATTCACAGTGGTGATCACTGCCGCAAGCAGCAATGACAGCCACTTTCTGCTTTTCATCATAAAAAATCAACTCCTTTTCCTGTTTTTTTCCACGAAAAAAGAGCTCTGAAAAATCAGAACTCTTTCTGCCGCCATATTATATTTGATTTTGTTCAGTCTCCTATTTGAAATAGGCAAACATCTCATAGGTCAGTTTTTCGCCCACCGCAAAACCGGCTACCTGATACTTTTCTTTCAGGTAATTCTCTCTATGTGCTTGTGATTTTGTCAGGTTACGATGGGCTTTATCCGCTGTTGCTGCATTTTTCGCTGCGTTTTCCCCCACCAGGTAGTCAGAAAGACCAAAATCCTCTGCCATCTGGGTGGCTCTGCCCCAGTACTTGGAAACATGCCCATCAGCAATGGTTTTTCCGTCATAGGATATGAGTGTTTCAAATGTGGAATAACCATTCAAGGAACGCTCGATATTCTTGATTTCGCATAATGCCTGTAAATCAGCATCATAACGCAATGCAGGCACAGCATTTTTCTTTCTTTCCTGGTTTACCAGTTCCAGAAGCTTCGCACTTTCCTCCCAGTAAAAGTTATGGTAGTTGCCATAGAGCTGGTCGCTGAGTTTTTCCATATCATACTCATTTTGCTGAAGCAGGCGATAGAACATGGTCACCAATTCTGCTTTTGTAACTACGGCATTGGGACGGAACGTGCCGTCACCAAAACCAGAAAGGATACCAGCATTTACCAACTGTGAAATTGCTTTCTGTATATTAAGGCTACATTGTGCAGTATCTGTAAATGCCGTGGTATATGCTGTTTGATTTTCCTCAAGAAAATGGGAGAGGAATAAAGCGATATACTGTCGCTGTGCCGGCTGTTCCAATGTGAAATAAGTCCCTGTGAGATTCTCGTTTGGATTTCCCCATACACCGGCTTCTCCGCAGATCAGTGCTGCTTTCCCCGGCTCCGTAGCACTGTCCCAGCTGAAACGGTCGGAAAAGATGCGGCTGGCATCCTGACCGCCATAAAATGTTACTGGTTTTAAGCCAAGGTGTGCTGCTATCTCTGCAAAATCGCCATACGTAGCAGGTGTATTGGGATAAAAATACCCTCCACCGCCTGATATATAGCCACGTTGCAGGAAATCACGAATTGCACTTTCTGCCCAATGCCCCTGAATATCTACAGGCATGTGCCCATTGGCATATAACGGCAGACCGCCATAAGCCGATTGTGACGGACGAGGTACAATGATTTCAGATGCGGCATAAGGTGCATCCGGGTGATTGCCTTTTGAAATGTCCCCCAGCAGCTCCCCTGTTGCCGCAAAGGCGGTCTGGGATATGGTAAGTGCAGTCAATATCGCGATACAGGTTTGTACAAGTCTTTTCATGGTAGTTCCTCCTTCTTCTCTTTTTATCTACTGATACAAAAAGATGGGATCAAAGACAACAAAGCATACAGCTTTTGCTGCATTTTATTTCTGTACTGCCTGTACCAGAAGGCGTTTCGTTGGCTGCTCTTCAATACAGGTCACCATAGTAAGGGTATTTTGTTCCACTGCTGCTGTAATGTCGCTCCAATCTGTTTCCGCAATGGGTTTGATGACTGTTACCTGATAATTCCTTGTTCCAAATCTTGTTTCATAGGTAACCGTATCTCCAACTGCAATATGCTTCAGGTTTCGGAAGTCATAGCGATAGTCCCTGTTATGTGCACAAAAGCCTACGTTCCCATCCCAGATTGGTGTTTCCGAGAAATGACCAATGGCTGTTTTGATGGTTTCCAGGTCTGCGCCATCCTTTACCGGGAATTTAGAAATACCGATGCTTTCTATGGTAAGATATCCGAGGATATCATGCGGTATCTCTGTGGCAGTTGCCTGTGGATTTGTGTAGTTTTCTAATGTCGTCTGAGACACCCTGCCGGTATCGAAATCGTATGTTTTCATAGCTTTATCCAGCATACGGATCATTTCCGCTCTTGTGATATGCGTACTGCCGTTTATTTTATTTTCCGGGTAAGTATCAATGACACCGGCTGCGTACAGATTACGCACGGCTGTGTTCACCCATAATGGAATGTCCTCGCTGTCGCTGTATGGCAGCTGCACGCTGTTATAGTTTTCGCTCCTGACCAGTCTGGAAACAATGGAGATGGCTTCAAATCGAGTGATCTTATTTTGCGGCAGGAAGATATTCCCCTCATACCCACTGACCACACCGCTTTTTACAGCGGAGTCGATATATGGATAAAACCAGTCTGTTGGAAGTACGTCCGTAAAACTGCTGTTCTTTTGCATGATGGGATACAGCTCCAGCTTGTCCAGTAATGCGACGGTTTCCGCTCTGGTAATGGTATCATCTGGACGGAACGTTCCATCAGGATACCCACTGACCAAGCCATGGCTGCTGTATTCTGTGATATATGCCTCATCCGTATGCCCTGCGATATCTGTATAGCTTGCGGCAGATACCGGTGTCGGTATCAATGCTGTAAAAACCAATGATATGGCAATGAGCCACTTAAATCGTTTCATGCTCCTCCCCCTTTTCTTCCATTTCTGGAGTATCTTCTACCTCATTTACTTCTTCTAATCCATCCAAATCAGAGGGAATTGTTTCTGACTTGCGTCTTTTCAGCAAATAATAAATGGTGCCACCTGCCAAAAGCAGCAATACGACCCCTCCGCCAATGATAAATGGCAAGGCATGATTTTCCTCCTCCATGACCTGCATTTCCGCTTTCTCTCCCAGATAGGTCAATGTATATGCTGTCTGTTCAGAGATTTCTTTTTCCACTGTACCGGTATAGGTTGCTTTTGCGATATATGCCGATGGGATTTTGACGGAATAGGTGCCAGAGTACAGTGCTTTCGCGTTATAGTTGTTCCCTACGGCTGTATCGCCACTGCCCATATTATTATCCCCGATCCACTGGATATCGTATAATGTCATGCTAACGCCGCCAGACCAAATATTTTTCGCGATCTGACTGGTATCCATGGAGGACAGTCCATAGTACATTTTGGAATCAGACTTCGTATACGTCTTTGTGGTATGACCTGCCACTCTATATTGGATGGAACTGCGATCCAGCTTCAGTTCGCCTGTATATCCATCTTCGTCCTCATAGACTTTGGTTTCTCCAAGGTTTGCCACTACCTGTGCGCCACTTTCCGAACCCACAGTTGTTTCTGCTGTTTGAGATACTTCCTTTGTCAACACCTCCACCACCGGCTCACTTTTTACATCGATCTGGTGATAAGTATAACCATTGAGTTCAAAACTGGATCCCAATAAGTGGTCGATGTCCTCGCCATTTTTTAAGGTATACGTCTTTTCAATATAATAATTCCCGCCTTTCATATAAGTTTCTGTTGTTGGTTCCGGTGCTTCTGTTGCCGCTGTGCATAACAAAAGTACCGCTAACGCCATAGGAAGATACCATTCCTTCCTTTTCATGTTTTCTCACCTCTTATCTTCCAAACTTCCATAACCATGCAGTATTGTACAGACTGAAAAAAAGAATACTGCCATACCAAAAGCGATCCACTGCTTTCCACTGGCAGTGAGCAAAAAACTTTGTACTTTCGGTTGAAAAACAGCCAGCATAATAGTCATTCCAGCGAAAAAGAAAAATACCGCTGTTATGCGAGCAGGCATCTTTCGTATCTTCCTTTCGTATATTTCCTGAATCCTCAGGATCTCGATCCATTGCTTCCTGACTTCCTGTTCCACACCTGCCGGCAGCATATTTGCCTGTTCCAGCTTCTGGAGTCGATGAAAGTCTCTCCGCATCTGGTCATCTTCCTGAAGCAATGCAACATCTGCTGTTTTCCCCTTCAGAAATGCGATCCTGCTTTTCCTGCGATTCCAATACCTTTTTTTCACAGCAAAACCATGCCGCAGGCAAGGAAAGCCCAAAGACAGGACAAATGCAAGATAAACATTTTGCAGCAATAAACCGAAACATAAGCCAAAAAACCACAGAAAAAAAGAAAAGAAGATTGTAACCCCTCTTTTCTTTTCTCTTTTGACACCATGGTCTTTTTCGATTCTTTTTTTCAAGTCTGCCCAGTTCTCTTTTCTTTTTATACCCAAACGCACATTTATGTTTCCTCCATTCTGTCACAGATCATTTGAACAGCGTCCCGATATTTCCTATGGCATAGACTCCCTCCTTTTATCATCCTGCCCTCCAGACAGGCAATTTCCAGCTCTTTTCCAAAGGGCAGCATACCGTCAAAGCCGCCGATCTTCTCACTCACCTCCTCATAAGGGCTGTATGGCTTCACCTGCCCTGCCAGATAAATGCTGTTTCGCGGTAGATTTCTTTCATTCTCCTGTTCGTACAAAAGCCCTCTTTTATCCGGCGTCAAAATACAGACAGAAAGCTCTGCCTTTTTCTTTGCAAATTGGCAGAAAGGATTTGACAGGTCTGAAGTCAGATCCCAAATGATACTGATACTATTTGACAGACTTTCTGCAATGGAACAAAATGTTTCCATCTGTGCTTCATCTTTTATGCTTTCTTCCTGCAGACCGTATCCCAGAACACCTATCAACGGATTTTCCCGAAGCACCTTTACAGCTTGGGTGAAATGAAGTTGATTCATTTCTTCTGAGAACAACCTGCCAAGTCCCATCTTGTCATCGTCCAACATGGGAAGTATCGGAATGATTTCGTCAGGACTTATGATCAATACACGCTTCTGGTCCTTTGTCAATGCGTCCGCCAGTACAAAAGAAAACAGTGTTTTCCCACTGGATGGGCTGCCAAAAACAGCGATATGTTTCCTCATGGTTCCTCCTCAAAATATGTGCTTTGCTGCTGCAATAATTTTTCTGCCAGTTCTTCATTGTTCCGCACCATGACAGAAACATGAAACACATCCTTTCGATGCTTCTCCAGAAATGCGCTCTGCCTTTGGTTGGCAGATACCGTAATCCAACTGATACCCTCGGCATCTGGTTCCATAGCAGTGATGACACGAACAAAGTTCAGTGCAGGAATGTCGATCAGACCATCGTCATACCCATTCATTTTGATGATGTCACCCGTCTGCAAGGCTTCTATTTCACTGCCTTCCATGATCTGGACCATGGCAACGGCTGTTTCATAGCCTTCCGGCAGCAACGCCATTGGCTCACCATCCTGAAAGGGCACCTGACTGACCTTTTCTGCCAGCAGGATATCCCCTGACACAATGTCAACAGCGGCATATCGTCCAATGACGTCATATATATCCGTAACTGCCGCATCCGATAAAGGATATGCACCCATACGAACGACCTCCAGATCATCTGCATCAAACATTGCACCCTGTTCTATGGATTTTGTTGTACGTACCACTTCTATTTTGGGATACATCTGCCTTGCTGTGAGGGGTACAGCGAAAAATAATAAGAGAACTGACAGAAAAAAGCAGCCCACAGCACAAAGTAATCTGCTGCGCATGACTTAAATATTCTGGCGTGTGATGCGGGTAATGATCCCCACCGCTACGCCTCGTTCCTGATCCAGACGGGTTACTACTAAGCTGACGTTATCCTGTTTTCCCGGCTTTCTGGGGTCCATACATTTATACGCCAATGCGTTCGCACCAATATTCAAATCTACAAAGTAAACGCCCTTACGTACATCTGTAACTTCACCAAAATACTGTCCCTGTACCTTACAGCGGCTGAGTTTTTCCAGCACTTCATTTTTGGTAATGGCTTTCATGTCTGCTTCCAGCTTTACTTCTTTTGTTTCCGGGTTACACTGGATACTTGTCACCTGTGTCAAGACTGCATCTCCAACATGGAACTTCTTTCTTGCATCTCCGATCCATTCCCAAGACAGATTTCTTGCTGGAACAGAACACTCCACCCCAAAGATTTCCAGACGTACCACTTTTTCTGCTACCGCAATCACTCTTGCCTGCACCACTCTGCCTTCTGTTACCATAGGCGCCGCACCATTTTCGCCAAAAAAGAATTTATTGCGCTTTATGAGCATTGCCTGTTTTCTGCTGGCGACAACGCTCTGTGCCGCTTCATCGATTCCCAAAATAATGAAATCCACTTCACAGCCCAGCATATGATTCAGTATCCTGATCTGTCTGCTTTTCATTTCTCCATAGCCTGCGTTCTCTGTCAGATTCAGCATCATTTCATCTACGGGGATGACTACACGGAAATCCTTATAATATACTACCGCTACGGTACTTTCTCTACTTTCCTCTATACCGCCTAATACACCGGAAAGGATACGTCGGCTGCGGTATGCATTATGTAATTCGAACCATATCTGTTCTTTTATGTCGGCAGCTGTTACATAACTGCCATTACTTTCAATGGTCAATACCGGCATCTGCTGTGCCTGCATCATTTTTTCGTCCTTGTCCATGGTTCCTTGCCTCCTTATTTTTACTCATCAATTCTTTTTTCGTGATCGATACCACTTTTTTGGGTTCTTCGGGTTGTGCCTCCTGTTCCGGAACAACTGGTTTTGTTTCCTGCCCAGAGGGTTTGTTTATTGCACCTGATTGAAATACAGCTTGTGTCTTATCTTCCGGCATCACATCTGGTTTACTTTCCTCCATCTGCCAATGGGGGATATGGGTAATCGACTTCCTTTTCTTTAGTTTTTTACTTTCCGGGTGCAAGGTATAATCGAACTTTTTCACACGAAATACCTTTTGCCCACGGAGTATGATCAGTGCTTCGTCCAACGGCATACGCAGGACTTCATCCGGTGTCATGAGCTTTCGTCTGCCTACGGAACTGGTTTCACGAAAATCCGGTGTGAAGTTGCTGACACGCCAGGTATGCAGCTGTTTGGACTGACTGCTGACCGAGATGGTCACCTCACCCGTGCGGTCTGACAGAAAACGAGCTGTCATTTCATCGGTGCAGCCCAATGCGATCTGGGTATCACAATTACCAATGATCTCCTGCCATTCGTCATAGGGATAGCGGTTCTTTAACTGCGCGATATTTTGGAATATCACAGAAATACTGATATTTCGACTGCGAACCGTTGATATTTTCTTCTTAAAGTCCGGTATGGCACCGATGTTTGGAAACTCATCCAGGATAAAATTGACTGCCTTTGGTAATTTCCCGTCTACACCATTTTGGTCTGCGAAGCGCACCAGCTTGATGAACAGGAATGAAAAAAACAAGGAGGACAAAAAGTCAAAGGTAGAATCCTGATCGCTGGTGATGCAGAAATAGGCACATTTTTCTTTTCCCGGCAATTCCAGGTCGATTTCCGGGTATGCGGTGATATTCCGTATCATTTTGTTCTGGAACACCTGTAATCTGGCACCCAACCCGATAATGACACCGCCACGGACTTTTTCACCTGCCTGCTTAAAGATATGATAGGGACCTTTTGCAGGGTGCTCCTTTGGCAAGAGGGCGAAGCGTTCATCCATTTCTTTCTCCGATAACTCTGCCAGCATACGATATACCTGACCTAAGTTTCGTTCCTCCTCTGTTTTTTCCATATCCACATACAGGATCAAGGCTTTCAGCAGGTTCAGCTCTGACATATCCCAGAAATGGTCTGTTTTTCCGTCATTGGTGTTCTTGATGATAACATCTGCACAGGTCTGTGCCATCAATTCCTCGTGCTGGATCTCCCACATGCAGTTCCAGCTGTCGCTGTTGGGCGGGCTGACCAGATGAAAGACCTTTATTGTATAGCCATGCTCCTCCAGATACACAGACATATCCTCATAAAGCTCTGATTTTGGATCTGTCAGCACCATGCTTTCCCCGCGTCTGACACATTGAAATATCATGTTACGCACAAAAGCACGGGACTTCATACTGCCGGATGCGCCATATACCGCAATATTCCGGTTCATCCTGCTTTCCAGTGGGATACTGGCAATCTGTTTTTCAACGATACCCAAAATCGTGCCTTTGGTATGACGGATATCCGTCAGACACAGGAGCTTTTTCATTTCTCGCTGTTCCAGATATCCCGCTGTACCATAAGTACCCTTTTCGGAATAAGCAAAGTTACGTTCTCTGTCTAATTCGCCGCCGGTACTGTGTCCCATATGCATCACCATCACCACCAGTATGGCGATCAGGATGCATTCAAAAAGCAAAGCATAAAAGCCATCCAGTGAAAACACATGACGAAAGCAGGAAAGTATCCCTGCATCCGGAAACTGCGGTGCAGTTCCATCTCCTGCTACACCACCGGCAGCTGACCATATTTTGTAGTTTTTGAGGAACTGTGCCAGATACCCAGCACCATACAATAACGGAAGGATACCCAAAAGCAGTATTGCGACTGCTTTTTTCAAATCACATCGTTCAAAAGAAATTCTCTCGGACAGCTTCCATGTCCACTGTTGAAATTTGGGTGACTTCATCGCAGTATTGTTTCACCCCTTCCTTCTGGAAGTCAAAACAAATGACTTCTCCTTTCTTTTGGGCATATCTTAGCTGCATGACAAAGAGAAGCAAGCGTTTAATATCAAAGTCAAAACAAACCAAAACTGGTTCCAAGGCATCATTATACCCATCGTTTATGATGTTGCTTTCTGCATTGCTTTTTAGGTCCTCTGTTAGTACCTGATATAAGCACTGATACATTTGTGCATCTCCCAAAATTCTAAGTAAAAAGCTGCCGTTTTCATCCAGCGGGACACAGCAGCATTTCTCAAAGGGGGAATCTCGGATATCCGCTTGTCGTTTTGCCTCTAAGATAGGGGTATCTGTCTGGCTGTAAAAGAAAAGTGCTCTGGTTTCTGAAAGAGGGTACCCTTTTTGCTGAAGCACAGAACGCAATAAAATATCCGCACGTTTTTCTACATTGCCATACCAGGATGTCACACCATCCAGATGGTAGCAAAGCCAGACTGCGTTTTTTGTCAGCCAGACACCTGCCCCTCGAGAACTGATGACTTTCGTAGACAGGCTGCCCATGTCTTTCCATTCTCTGGAACTGTAGAAAGCAGACTGCGAGAGACTTGCCTCCGTCGACTGTTCCTGAAAGATATTCGGCTTTTCATCTCGAAACAGATTGGTACCGGATAGGAAAAAAAGCGCCATCATTTCTGCCAGACGATGCTGTCTCTTTCTATGACTTAGATTACTTCTGCGCATAGAGGCATCGGCACCATTTGCCAGAAAATATGAAAAACGCTTATCATCACTTTGCAGCATCCAGCGTTTTCCGCTTATGGTAAGGCGATAGCCTTTTAACCCATCTTTCTGGTATCGAAGGATTTTGTTTTCCAAAAGCAATCTCTGTAAAATTTTCTTTCGGTAATCAGGCTGCGGGATCAGCAGCGAAACCATATCCTCTCCAACCTCACCTGCCATAGATAATATCTCCAGCACATGATACGCTTTGGCATCTTTCTGTATCATGGTTTTTTTCTCACCTCCAAATTACGGGATATGACTTCTGACCAAGGCTCCTAAACTCGGTCAGAACTTATCCTTTCCTTGCGCCTTACTTTCCTTTATTTTTCAATGGTTTGACAGAACTTCTGACCAATCCCCAAATCACACGCTTTCCAGCACCATTTTGGGATACCACATCTGACCAGTCTTTCGTCTGATTTCTATATGGGTGCAGTTCTTTTTTCCGACCTTTGTGCGATAATGCAGCTCGCAAAAAGCACCACTGTCATCCAATAAAAAAAAGGCGTTGATCACATCCAACACCTCTTTGGCTTCCAGATTATCATAATCTCGAATGCTGCGTACAGGAATGCCTTTGACATACTCATAGGTATAACAGATAAATGCCTGCTCCATGCGCCTGATTTCCTTCTCTTGGCAAAAGCATTCCAAAGCAAACGACAATGGTTCCAACAGGAACACCACGTTCTGTCTTCCGTTACGTTTCGGCAAAAGCTGTGGGATGATGATTTCATATCCCATTTCTGTTTCCATGACCTCGATCCCCTGTGCATCGGTCACGGTATGCAGCATACGCTTTCTGCTGCTGGCAGGATAAGTCCCTACCAGATTTCTAGCAGTACAGGCAATGGCTTCTGCGCGCATCGCAATATCCATACCCAGGTCTTCAAAATTTTCCGGATACCTTGCGGCATCTGTCATTTCATAAGCACAGACTGCGTTTTTCAATCGCAGGATATCATCTTTCAGCCGGTTGGTTCGATCATATAAATTAGGACGCATAGGTAAAATACGCCACCTCCCCCTGTTCTTTTACAGTGCAGAATACTGCTTGTAGCTCCGACATTTTCTCCATTTGGTTCTGGTCTTCCAAAAGTATGATGGGCTGAAAACAAATGCTTTGCTGCAACGGCTGGATGGCACGGCAGATCACCAGTTCATCCCCTTCCATGCAATAGAACACACTGTAAACACTCCCACTGCGGTACATCTCCAGCATCAGCGGGAAATGCGCTGCGCCATGATAATCACAGTCCTCTAAAAATTCAAGGACTATCCAGAAACTGCGGATCAGCTTCGGGTCTTCTCTGATATTCTTAGATACTCTTATGATCCCTGCCTCCCGGTCCAAAGAGATCCTGCCTTTTTTCACCAGCTTTCTGAATGCCTTTGTCATGGTTTCTGAAGGCAGTCCAAAATATTTTTCTACCTGCTCGATTTTCAATGCCTGATATTCTGACATCAGTTCCACGATCTTCTGTTCCAGACTTCGTCTGTTTTCTTTGACTGCGATCATGGTTTCATCTCCTTTCTTCTCAGCAATTCCTGCAGCTGCTGACGGTCTGTGGTGATCATTTCCGTTTCCAAAGCTGACGCCTTAAACTCCACAGTCACGTTATTGTTATTTGTAAGGATCAAGCCATTCCCCCTTGCAAAGTGCGTGATATTCATAACTTCTGTATCACTCAGGTTCAAAATCTCCTGCACCCTCTGGGCTTCTTCATCCTCCAGGTTCAATACGATTTTTGTTTTGCTGTTATTAAGAATACCTTTGCCATACTTCCCATCATCCAATGCAAGGAAATCATTGATATCCTGTGTGGCACAAATGGCAGCGCCGCCATATCCTCGAATGATTTTGAAGATTTCCAGTACGAACTCTGCTGCCAGTCTATTACTGGAAGCACCGATGAGCTGCCAAACCTCATCAATAAAGATCGCTTTTTCCACAGTTCTGTCTTCTTTCGCCTTATCCCAGACATAATCCAGTGCCAGGAACATCCCCACTGTCAGCAGGTCGCCTGTCAGTTCGGAAATATCCAGCACGATATATTTATTATCCAGCCTTACATTGGTCTGTTGGTTAAAGGTGCTGGCAGAACCATGGACCAGACGGTTCAGGATATTTGCCATGCGTTTTGTTTCTGGATTTTCCATCAACACCGCGTAAACATCACCTAATACCGGCATGGGTTTATAGCTGCCATCTGGTTGGTACAAGGACGCATTTTGATGGGTGATGCCTTTTAAGGCATATGTCTTGATCAACGCTTCATCCAAAAGCTGACGCTCCTCATGACTCATATCCGGTATCAACAGAGAAAAGAAAATATGGAGGCGCTGGATTTTCGCCGCCAGTTCCGAGCGTTCTGCCCTTTGATCGCCGTCCAGACAGATATTTGCTTTCTGGTCGGTCTTGCGTATCTCCATGATATTGATACAATGATGAGACGCCGGAGAAATCTGGATAAACTCACCGTCGATGTTATGGCAGGCACGGCGAAACTCATGCCCTTTCAAAGGTGCCAGAATAAAGACCTGCACATTTTTCTCACGCAGACGCATTGCCATCAGCTGTAAAGTGAATGTTTTTCCCGCGCCTGATGTACCTAAAATCGCCATATTGGCATTCTTATAAATCTTGGAGTTAAAAATATCTACAATAATTAAGGAATTGTTATACCGGTTGACACCAAGTAAAATCCCGTTATCATCACTCATTTCAAAACTGACATAAGGATAACAGCCGGACACGCCGGAAGTAAGGACATTTCTTTTGGATAGAGCGTAAAGCCCTTTTTCCATTTTGTTCAATGGTAAGGTAGACAAAAATGCCTGTTCCTGTCTGAAATAGCATGGCTTCATCTGCAAGTCCTGCGACACCATCAGTTTTTTCATTTCATTGCTTCGCCATTCCAATTCTTCTACACTGTCGGCAGTGATGGTAATGAGGATGTTCATATAATAAAAATCCTGATTATTTGAAAGACCTTCTTTCAAGTAATAGCCAGAACGTATTGCACTGTCGATCTCATCAAAATCTGTATTGGTATCTGATGTTTCCTTCATTTTGGAGCGATTGATACGGATCTGTTGACCCAAACGGAACTGCGCTTTGTCCTTTGGCTCTTTGTTGAGAAAAATATCTACATCAATGCCTTCTCCGGCATTGACCAGGAGAGAAAGCCAGCCTGCTGCCACCTGTGATTTATAACCATCCGATGGTATCATAAAGTATGCGTAGTATAAACCGTCTATTTCCATATAACTGCCTTTTTGGAACTTGATTTCCTTTGGCATCACCAATGAGGCTATAGGGATTTCTGTTTTGTCCTTTTTATCCACAGCCAGGAAATATTTATCCAAAGCTTCTGCTGCATTTTCTACAAAACCCACAGAATTGCTCTTTTTGCGGTTCAAAAGGATATAAAACAGCTCCGCCATAAATTCTTCTGACTTTTCCTGTTCTATGACCTCGTTGCCGCATTGTCTAAGATATGTTCTGGCTGTCTGTTCCGCGATATGCAGCTGGGCAATGGCTTCTTTCTCCTCGTTCTTTTTACTGCCGCCGAGCATAGGTTCATATTCCAAAACCATGAAAAATCGTCTGGTAACAGCTTCTTTCAAGCCGATCCGCCGGATCAGGTTATAATAGTCCATCAAAAGGATCTTGCACTTTTCATTTTTCTCCTGTGCAATATCATTCTGTATTTTCTGCAAATGGCTTCCAATATCCGCTTTTTTCGATATGACCTTGATCTGCATTTTCACCGGACTGATTTTCAAATACGACATATAGGAATAGATGATATTTCTCTGTTCCCTTGCACTGCGTAACAGAAAGTTGATGGGCTCTACCTCCATGATCTTGATATACCTCTTATCCTTTAGATAGCAGATGCCATTTTCAATCTTCTCTACTGGGAAAAAATCTGCTTCTGCAGGCTGTTTCTTTTTTCTTTTTTTACGAGCAGACACTCTTTCTTCCTCATCGAACTCCTCTGGCAGATCACCTATATCCGGGAACAAATGCTTGTCCGTTCTTTTTTCCTCTGACACGCACGCTGTTTCCGCTGATATTGTTCTTCTTGTACGCAGAAAACGAAAAAAATTCATGAGAAATGCTGTCAGGCTTTCTCCGCCCACACCAATCAAAGCAAAAATGCCTGCCGGCAAAGCCGTCAGGCACAGAATGATGATCTTTGTAGTAAAGGAAAAAGCCGCTATCTTTAACACAGGAATGGCAATTCCTAAGGAAAAGACTACGGCTTCTATGGCATTTCTTAGTTTCAGCATCCCACCAAATAGTGAGCCTTCACTGATGAAGTTTGGTGGGATCAGATAAATATCTCGTTCTTCTTTTGACTTTGATATGATTTCCGACCTCCTTTCTCATTGGCTGATATACTCCCTTGGATTCACTTCTTCGCCATTGACCAACACACCCAAATGCAGATGTGCTCCAGTCACTCTGCCAGTTGCACCTACTTCTGCAATAACTTGTCCAGCAGCAATACTTTGTCCTTTCGTCACAAAAATATCACTGCAATGGGCATAAATTACTTGCACACCATTTCCACAGTCCACGCGAATATGATGCCCATATCCCGTTTCAGAAAATACAACAGAAGTGACAATCCCGCCGGAAACAGCATGGATTGGTGTACCTGTGGGATATGCAATATCCAATCCTTCATGAAAAGCCTGACTGCCGTTCAGAGGATCTACACGATAACCAAACTCTGAAGATACGGCAGCATTCCAGTTTTTCCCTATAAAAGGAGAACCCCAAGCTCCGCCAGCAGTGAATACTAGGTATTTCATAACAGCCGCTACATATTTCGGATTGCCATAACCGTTCCAGCCCAGTTTCTGCTGCATCAGTTTGGAAAACTCCAATGCGTTTGCCTCACTATATCCGCCATAATGCTCCAATGCCCAGCCGATATATCCATTTCCGTAATTGTAGCCCTGTAATGCCAGGCTAAGCTCGTCCATCTGACCGGGAGAACTGCATCCAGCACCCTGAAGGCAATCCGCAAGATAATGCACACCGACTGCAATGGAATATTCCGGATCAATGATGCCGTTTGGTTTCTTCGGGTATTTGGTATTATAGGGACATTCGCTTGCCTGCATCACATCTGGTACTCTGCCGCCGCTTTCTGCCATCATCACCGCACAGATCACATCGAAAAACTGAGGGATGCCATATTGTTCTGCATATTTTTTTATGAGATCGCTATATGCCAACACTTCCGCACTGACTTGTGCGCTAACAGCCCCCATCATACTGCCATATAGAAATATTTGTAAATTAGACGCATAATCCAACGCCTGTTGTTTTTCTTTTTCGCTTAGATGGAAGATTTCATCGGCGAAATAATCATCTCCTGCATACTGCACCGTATAAGTATAGGTTGTGATACCGTCTGATGTAGATGTTGATACGTCATAAGTAAACAATGCGTCTGCATGATTTTGAATGAGTGACATCACTTCTTCTGTACTGATGTCCTCCGTTCCCTTCCATACGGAATACTGGCACAAAATCAGCATCGCATTTGTACTTCCATAATGAAAATCGTCTGAAATCACTGCCGTTTCGTCCTCACCCAATCCTTCTATCTCAGACTGTATTTGTGCAAGGATACTTTCATGCGCATAGTCTACAGCTGTCCATACTGCGCTTTGATAGGATTGCAGATTTTGCATGATAACTGTCTGGTTGATTAAAGCCTCCATAGTGTCAAACCCACCAAATAAAAAAGAAGGCAGCATACAAAGAAACAGGATCGGCAAAAGCAACAGGAATCCCAGTCCAGCCAGACCTTTGCCAATATTTTCTTTATGGTCCCAAAGTACTTCCGCTGCTGCAAAAGGACCACCCTTGCCATATTTAAAGGCTTTTAAGATGCTGACTGCCTGCACTGCATTCTGTTTCTGCACCCCTTGATCACCTCCTTTTTTTCAGCATAAAAAAAGTTCTGAAATCAATATTCAGAACTTTCTCTCATTCATACTATCATTTACTTTTCAAAAACCTGCTTCTTCCAGTTGCTCTTTGGACTCCATCAGCCAATCATAGTTTGTTTTGTTCCCCAGAATATGTATATTTTCCAGCATATTTTGATACACATCTTCTGAAAGCAATACAACATTTTTATTGTTTTCCCGTGTCACTAATAGAGATGCAGTCCCTTTTGATATCTCCTCCATATAAGATTCCATATTTTCCATAAAATCTTTATCATGAACAGAAATCATCTATTCCCCTCCTCCATTACATCCATATTATCATCATTATATCTTACAGGGAAATATCCTTCAACGTACTTTCTGCATTATAAACTTTAAAAAATCAAATCCGATCCTTTCTTTTCGGTGGCTCAGGCAATTTATTTTCAATGTGTTCTTGATATTGTATCTTCCCGTCCTCCTTCATAAATGGCTCTTTGATCACCGTTGGCTGCGCATACTGGTGATACCACTTGGAACCGTCCGCTGCGGTTACTGTTTTATAATCGCCTTTCACCGGCGGCATATATTTCTCCGTATCATACATGGCAAATGCCCTGCCTTCTGAAAACTCCTCTGTTGTTTCCACACCTGTGATCCTGCCGCCGCCCATTTCTATTTGACTGTATACAGGCACTTCTGTAACTCCATGGGGTTCTACGCTGCTGAAGCTTTCATTTTCTGAATAAGGCACAGAAACACTGCCCATATCCTGAAAAGCACTTTGTTCCTGATGATTGTTTTCACCATAAAACGGGATTGTATCTGTATGCATCTGTGGACTTACTTCCACAGCATCATTTCCATAATATTCGGAAGTAGAAGTACCAATATTCTGCTGATACTCTGCAATCACCTGTTCCGCAGAAGTTTGCATATCTACAAAGGTCGTTTCCTGCGGATTATTACCTTCTGTACCAGCAATAGAGGATTGACCGGAATATCCTGTATCGTTTTTCTGCATTGTATTTTCAGTATGAACCGCCTGTTCCATAGAGGAATGATTCACACTCATATAGGAGGAAAATGCCTGTACTGCTTCTTCCCCTTTCATGGTTCCGGTTTGCGTAACATCTCCTCTTGCAATACTGCTTATAACATTTGTGGAAAATTCACCACCGTTTTGGATAGAAGAATTATAAACCGATCTGGCAATATTGGAAGCGATACTATCACTTTTTCCAGTGATATTATGGATTGCGCCTTGACTGAACTGTCTGCCTACAGCTCCTGCCAAGCCACCTTGCAAAAATGTTTCCTGATGGTTTGTGGCACTGCTGGTAGAAGATGTACTGCCACCGACCTTTCTCGCCCGATCAATAGTGCGCATGGCAATAGCTGCTTCACCAAGCATAGAACTGCCCGTTCTGCCTACATTGATCCCCAGCATCTGAACAAAACTGTCTATTTTCTGAGAAACCTTCAAAAACGCAACAGCACACAGAAACCAAATCAGAAAATTTCCGTTTTCCAAGGATAAAGGATTGGCAATAAAGCCTGCAAACATAGATGTGAAGATACGAAGGCACCATACATTCATCAATATCATCAAAATTTGTCCACCCAGCATCCTGCACCAGCTTCGAAAAATATTCATGGTATTTTGTGAGCCGCCCATGGAAAAAGCCAATGGTGCTGTATACACCAAAACACCTAATAAAACATATCTTTCTGCCGCTTCAAATAGCAACCGGATATAGTTCCATGCGAGGATCACCAGTAATATCAAAGCAATCAGCGCAATGGAGCCGCTTAATGAAGCCCCCAATATGGTAAGCAATACAGAATTGAAATCTGCAAAATCCAATGGCGGCAAGTCTTCTGTCATCAGCCATCCATAAGGCGTTCCTCCGATATCTAAAATAATATCTAAAATATCCTTTGCAAAAAAAGCAAGGAACAGAAAAATACAAGTTCTGACTGTAAGACTGACCGGATTTTCTGCTTCTCCGCTGCTGGATACTCCAAAGTTTCGAAACAACTGAAAGACCAGGTTTAACAACAGCAAGCCCATAGCAAGTGCAACGATGATACTGTAAAATGTTTCGGCTGCCGGAAAGTACATCAAAAATGTTTCCATATCGCATCCCAAGGCTCCCAAAACCGATGTATTGATCATATCCAGTATGTTCATCACCTGTGTTGCGATCCACTCTACGATGCCATCAAGTATTCCCAAAGGAAATCCCTCCTTTGTTTATGCTGTCCACTGACCGCCTTCAAAAAATGGTGTGATATAAGCCATGATAAACCCAAGACCATTGATGATTGCCCATGTAATGATGATACGCTTTAACCAGGCTCTGGACTCGTCCACTGTCCTGCCGCTTCTGGAGAAGTTCATCATCAAAAGCGCTATTGCAGCCGTTACTACCGCTGCTATGGTGGATATAGCTACAATTTGACCATATACATCTTTCATGATTTCTGTAGCCTTTTCCCATACAGTTGCCGCAAAAACAGGCTCCGCCATATAAAGCATCATGTTACTGCTGCAAAATATCAGATAGCCTGCCTGCGCAATGGAACATCTTTTCTTCTTCTCTTTTTTCATGTTTTGACCTCCTGTAAATGGTATAAAAAAGGCATCTGATTTTTATAATCAAATGCCTTTGAAGGAAAATGTATTTTATTGTTTGGATAAACTTCCATATTGGTATCTTATCATATCAGAAATATCATGTAAATGTCAGGACAGTATCAATTTAGTGTCAAAGCAGTACCAATTTCATGTCAGAAATTCTTCTGGACATAATGTCCAGAAGTTCTATTAAGTTATTGTATTTATATATGTTGGCAAGAAATACTCTCTTATTACGTCTTCAAAAAGATCCGCAAGATTTTCTAGCTGTCCCCATATATTTCTAATTCCATGGAGAGATATTGATTTTCTGAGAGATACAAGACAACTAGAATCTTCTAGTTCCCATATTTCCTCATCAACATTCATTCCTACTTTTATCTTACTCTTAATAGCATCTTCTGCAAACTTGGTAATGCCATTCTTTAAATAATAATCAATTTCATCTTTAACATTCTTCAATGCAGGAAAATAATCACAAGCACTCCAAACATCATTTCTTAAAATTATATTCAGATAATTTTTTGCTTTTTCTTCAAGTTCATATGAACTGCAATACTTTAAATTTCTTGATTGTTCATTAATTTTATTAAAAAATGCATATAATTTTGCGCGTTTCGCATACCATTTGATTATATCTATTCCCATATTCTTCAATCTGTTTTCTATAGGAATATATACTGTCTTGCTTTCTTTTTCCATATAATTGGGGTCTGCTGGAATTAAAACTTTTTCTATATAGTCATTTAAACACAGAAAATAAATATCTTCTTTACCAATATCAACTACTGTCAAAATAACAGGAACAGCATTTCCCATCTTTTCTACTGTAAAAAGTAAATCTGTATCAAGCACAAATTTTATTACATCTACTTTTTGTACGCTTTCAGAACCATTTTTTATATCTAGCCTTGCTTGTTTTATTCTTTCAGTTGCTTTAACCTGAAAGAAAATATGTTCTCCAGAAGTAATGAATCCTGTATCATAAGGAGTAAAGAGCTCAACACTCAAATCTATTCCATAATCAGGTATATACTCTCTGACTACCCATTCCTCTGGAAAAAATTTTTTTAAAATATCAACCCCATTCTCTCCTTTTATGTGTTGAAGTGTTCTTTTCTTACCTTCACCCAATTTGTAATACCTTCTTTCATTCTCACCAAATAGTTTTCTTATGCCTTTCCCTTTCAAAAATCTTCTAAAATTTCTTCTGGACATTGTGTCCAAAAGTTCTATTTCTTCATTAGCCAATCCAAAGCATTGATTCGTCTTATCCCATCAAAATCACCTTCTGGATCATTATCAAGTGTTAAAATATACTTTGGATAATTATCTGATATCATCTTCAGTGGTCGTAATTCTCTTTCCAGCGTATTTTCATCCCTTACACTTGCTGAAACCTGATAATACTCTATACCATTATAATTTTTGGCAACAAAATCAACTTCCACTTGATCCAATTTGCCAACATAAACATCATATCCTCTACGAATCAATTCTAAGTAAATCACGTTTTCCAGAATATGACCTACATCTGTATTGGCTTTACTTCCAAGTAATGCATTACGCAAACCAATATCTACCAAATAATATTTTTCCAAAGTCTTTAGGTATTGTTTACCTTTTACATCATATCTTTTTGCCTGATAAATAATATAGGATTCCATCAGGGCTGATACATAGGACTCAACTGTTCTTACATTGATTTTTCTGCCATCAGATGTCATAGTGTCACTGATTTTCTTTGTAGAAAGTGGATTACCGATATTATTGGCTAAAAAACGAATAACACTTTCCAGCATCATAACATCTGTAATTTTCTTTCTGCTGACAACATCTTTTAATATGATCGTATCATATATTCCCTGCAGGTATTCTCTTACCTGATTGCTCTTTTCATCTAAATAAACTGTATATGGAAAAGAACTTGTTTCAATATACTTTTGATACGCTCTTTCTAAATTCTCTTCCATTGCATTTGCTTGTACAAATTCATAAAATGAAAATGGTAGCATCTCAATTTTTACAAAACGTCCTGTAAGCAAAGTAGATAATTCTCCAGATAACATATATGCATTGGAGCCAGTAATATAAATGTCAATATTATCCTTAATAAAGAAGCTGTCTACTACTCTTTGGAAATCTTTGACATTCTGGATTTCATCCATGATTAAATATGTCATTTTTCCAGGTGTAATTCTTTCTTTGAGGTATGCATATAATGCTTTTGGATCCCACAATGATTCGAACTCATAATCTTCAAAGTTGATATATATGATTTGTTCATCAGTAATAGACTGTGTCCTTAAATAATCCTGAAACATACTTAAAAGTGTTGATTTTCCACACCGTCTTACACCAGTAATTACTTTGATAATCTTCTTATCTTTATAACCGATCAACTTATCAAAATACTCTTTTCTCTCAATTTTCATGTTATCACCACCCAACTATATTATATGCAAAAAAATATTTATTTTCAATAGTTTTTGTATTGCAATGCAAAAAACCATATTAAATTCATTTTTTTATCATTATACAACATTTATTGGATGTTGGATTTTTGTAGGTGTTTCGTAAATCGTTTTAGTACTTCATAGACTTCACCAACTCTATATAATTCAAATCAAAAATATCCAAAGAAAAATCGTTTAACTGTTTTTTAGTATACTCATCAAGGCATACTTTTTTCATTTCCTGAAATACTTCTTTTTTCAAATTGCGTAAACCGGAAATATATTCGCAATTTAACCTTTCTCACTTATTTTGTTATTCATTTTTCAAGTAAATAAACAATGTTTAGGCACTCCCTGGAAGTATATCCCCACAAAACTCTCCCTAATTGCATGACAGCTTCATTCTTCTTGCGGAAATAGGTACTTCTTGAAATATCCTTCATATAGTCCTTCAGCTTATATACGATCTCATCAATATTCTGCATTTCCTGTGGTGAAAGATAGGTATAGTACAAGATCCAATAGTACAGTTCCCCGTTTTTATGCTTTGTTCTCAGCAAATCTACAGAACAGTCAATCATACGCAGCATATTCCTGCTTCTTGCAATGGTTTTTGTCTGTGCCTCTATCTCTGTCCCATTCAAGTCAAGTCCAGCTTCATAGGTCAATTCCAGAAAACCTTCGATATCTCTCCCGTATTCCTGATAAAAATTCTGATTCACTCTATGAACAGCCACCTCCAAACTCCATACAACATCTCTGTAATTCTTCAGCAGCACTTCTGTATTATGGAACAATGTATCCTCATCTTTCTTTTTATTTTTCATATTTCACACCCCTTTTGCTTTTGGACATTATGTCCAGAAGTGTTTTATCCCGTTCCCATGACCGCAGCTTTTTTACCTTTGGACATTATGTCCAGAAGTTACGCTTAGCCATTTCCATACATATCTTTCTGCACTTCCTGCTGATAGTAGTAATGCATGGTGCTTGGCGCATAATAAAGTGCAGTCAACAGATAGGCTCTAATGTTGCGGATCGGGGATGACACCTTCTTCATACTTTCCAGCACATAGGCAATATGGGACTGCCGTATCTTCAAAAACTTTGATTTCACAAGCTCATACGGGATTTTATCTCCGCCAATGGTGATATGGGCTCGTTTCACACAAACCACATCACACATGAGCTGATATAATTCTTCCACCAGTTCATATTCTCCAATATTGCCATATTTTTTATAATAGTCATACTCAATGTTTTCTTTGATCACTTCCATGTAGCAATCAATCTCATCACTCTCTGATGGATGGATAGGATAGATGGAATTGTTATAATTCCTATCTATATCATTAAACTCATTATCATTAAACTCTTTGTTATAACTTCCTTCTATTTTTCCGAAGTCCAAACTTCCGTTTTCCAGAACTCCTGACTGCGTTTTTTCCGAAGACAAGACTTCGGTTTTTCCGAACTCTGGACTTCTGTTACATAATTCTTCTGACTTCGGTTTTTCCGAACTCTGGTTTTCGTTCACTTTTGATGAGCTTTGTCCCTCCTCTGTCGATACCTTAGCGCTCATAAAATTTTTCACATAAATGAAAGAGGGCTTGCCCAGCCCTCTTTTCTTTCTTTCGATCAAGCCAATACCTTTTACAGTATCCAACTCTGCCAATATTTTCACGCCTTTATCTTTACCGCAGTTTAAGTCCTCCATGATATTTTCCAGTGTATAAATGATATAGACTCTATTTTCTTCGTCCAGCCATCCATTTTTCATGGACAAGGACATCCTGTCCAGCATCAATCCATAAAGCAGCTTAGCATCCGTAGACACATGTTTGAATTTGGGATCTTGTATCAAGACACGAGGTATTCTGAAAAACGAAAACTGCTCTGCCTCTGTCCCATAGTAATAGTCAAATGCTTCTTCTTTACCCAACCTCTCCACCTCCTGATCGCTGCTGCCATTCCTCCAAAAGTTGGAAAATGACTTTCTCCATTTCCTCATTGCTGTAGGAAGGTGGAAAATATGATTTCAGTCTGTTTTTGTTAATTGAAAATGTATCAGATGTTTTCTTCTGACTGCCCAGCAATATCTCTTTTGCTTTTTCCTGCGTTAATGTACCACCCTGTGCGTGCTCTTTGCATAATTCTGCGGCTTTTGCGCTGATTGGCAGCTTTTCTTCCAATATGATATCCAATATCCATTCCTGTTCTTTCCTGTTTAGAAAGGAAAGGGCAATGCCTTGGACAATCCCCATTTTTTTACGATCCAACAATTCCAACAAGTCATCGCTTAATCTGGCGAGCCAAATATATCGCTGTACTGTCTTACCACTCTCTCCAAAAGCCTCTCCCATCTGTTCCAATGTATGTAAGCCATTTTGCACTCCTTGGTGCTTCAATGCTTCATATTTCATTTTATAGGCTTTCGCTTTCTGGCTGGGCAGGATATTTCTGCGATAGATATTAGAATCTACCATCAATATGGTTGCTTCATCATCATTACAATCTGTCACCACTGCCGGAATGATATCTTGTCCGATTTCCTTGCAGGCTGCTGTTCTTTTATGCCCGGATATGATTTCATATCCACCTTGTGTTCTCTTTCGAACCAAAATTGGCTCTAGGACTCCATATCTTTTTACGCTTTCTACCAGCTCCTGCATCTCTGCATCCATTTCAAAACGAAACGGATGTTCTGGAAATTCATATAAGTCTGATATCGTTATCTCTATAACACTTTTTCCTTGCTGCTCCATATTATCTGCGCCAAACAAATCATCATAGCTTGTCAGCTTAATATTGTTTACACCATTTTTCACTTCCGATCACCTCCTCTGTTAGCTTCTGATAAGCATTTGCGACTTTTCCTTTTGGATCGTGGCGGAAGATACTCATTCCCTGAGTAGAAGCTTCCTGGGCTCTGACAGACATTGGAATATGATTTTCAAATATTTTTATATTCCTGCCATAAGCTTCTCGTAGCATTGCTGTAATATCCTTGGCATAATTCGTTCTGCTGTCTACCATGGTGATCAAAATGCCCTCCATTTCAATTTTAGGGTTTAAGTGTCGTTTTACCTTTGAAATGGTTTTGATAAGCTGTTCTAAGCCTTTTACCGGCAAATAAGCCGCCTGTACCGGTATGATGACACTATCTACACAGGAAAGCACGTTAATGGTCAGTGTACTCAGAGATGGCATACAATCAATGATAATATAATCATACTGATCCTTTACCATATCCACATATTGTTTCAGTATTTGTTCCCTGCTCATGACATTTACCAGAGAAACTTCCAAACCGGAAAGTTCAATGTTTCCCGGCAAAATATCAATGCCTTCCTCATGGTGTAAAATCCCTTCTGCTGGCATAATTTCTTCATCCTGAATCACTCTTCCAAGGATTGTAGCCAAAGATACTTCCAGCTGATCTGGCTGCGGATAACCCATGCTGATTGTCAGGCTACCTTGCGGATCGGCATCAATCAGGAGTACCTTCTTACCTTTCTTTGCCAAACAAATGCCCAAATTGCCACAAGTCGTTGTTTTTCCTACGCCGCCCTTCTGATTGGCAACTGCAATGATCCTTCCCATAATAATCCTCCTTCTTCTGAATAAATTTTATTTTTTTGTTGTTGTTTTTTGTCTAAAAAAATATTATTTAATAGATATAAAAATAGCTTTAATTAGTAATACAAAATAATTCCTTATTTACAACAAAAAGTTGCTTTTTCTGAAAAGAGGTATGCTTATGGCTGCATTTAAAAATAATCGAGGTACTTGGACTGCAAAATTCTACTATACAGACTGGACAGGCAAAAGAAAGCAAAAGAAAAAAGAAGGATTTGTAACAAAAAAAGAAGCCCTTCAATTTGAGAATGACTTCTTAAATAAATGCAAATCTACAGTTAACATTACCTTTCGTAACTTAGTTGAAAACTACATGGAAGATTGTAAGGTACATCTAAAACCTACAACCATGGAAAACAAAAAGTTTTTAATTCAAACAAAACTGATACCTTATTTCGCTGATCTCCCAATTTGTGATATAGATATTTCAATGGTTCGCAAATGGCAAAATGAATTACTTTCACATGAAAATGGGTACTCACAAACGTATTTAAAAACAGTACATAATCAATTATCTGCAATTTTCAATTATGCTGTAAAGTATTATAAGTTACCCAGCAATCCCGCTGCCACGTGCGGCTCAATGGGTAAGAAAAAGGCAGATACCATGCAGTTTTGGACACAGGAAGAATTTAGTACTTTCATTTCATATCTTGAAGATCAAACACTATACTATGTAATATTTCACCTTTTCTTTTATAGCGGTATCAGAGAAGGAGAACTTCTTGCACTGACTCTTGACGATTTTGATTTTGAAAAAAACACTGTAAAAATCACAAAAAATTACGTGAAAATCGGGAATGAAGAAATCATTCAATCGCCAAAAACTCCCAAAAGTAAAAGAGTCATCACATTACCGCAGGAAATTATGGACATGGTAAAAAATTATAGTACAAAACTATATGGGTATTCACCATCAGAACGTCTGTTTTTAGTAAATAAATATGCCATCTTACGAAAATTAAATAATATTTCCAAACTATCTGGTGTAAAAAAAATACGTATACACGATTTGCGCCACTCACATGCCTCGTTACTGATTGAACTAGGTTTTCCACCTTTACTTATTTCCGAAAGACTAGGTCACGAAAATGTTGAAACTACTCTCAATATATACTCCCATTTATATCCAAACAAACATGAGGAAGTTGCCAAAGCACTTTCGCAATTGATACAAACGAAAAAATAGTACGATTTTAGTACGCTAGGCAAAAAAATAGTCCTGTAAGCCTTGAAAATACAAGGCTTGCAGGACTATTGTAATTATTCCCACTCGATAGTTGCAGGTGGTTTGGAAGTGATATCGTACACAATACGATTTACATGTTTTACTTCATTTACAATTCTGACAGAGATACGATCCAAGACATCATAAGGAATTCTTGCCCAGTCAGCTGTCATAAAGTCGGTTGTTGTTACACCGCGCAGAGCAATAGTGTAGTCATATGTTCTGAAGTCACCCATAACGCCTACGGAACGAACGTCTGTGATAACAGCAAAGTACTGGTTGATGCTTCTATCCAAACCAGCTTTTGCAATTTCTTCACGGAAGATTGCATCTGCTTCTCTCAGGATTTCCAGTTTATCTTCTGTTACTTCACCGATTACACGGATACCCAGACCGGGTCCAGGGAAAGGCTGACGCCATACCAGATGTTCAGGCAGACCCAGTTCCAGACCCATCTGACGTACTTCATCTTTGAACAGCAGACGCAGGGGTTCGATCAGTTCTTCAAAATCTACAACGGAAGGCAAACCGCCTACGTTGTGGTGAGATTTGATGACTGCGGAATCACCCAGACCACTTTCGATTACGTCAGGATAAATGGTACCCTGTACCAGGAAATCTACTTTACCAATCTTCTTCGCTTCATCTTCAAACACACGAATGAATTCTTCACCAATGGTTTTTCTCTTTGTTTCGGGGTCTGTAACGCCTTTCAGTTTGCTCAGGAAACGTTCCTGTGCATTGGCTCTTACAAAGTGAGAATCAAACATATTTGCGAATGCTGCTTCTACTTCGTCCCCTTCATTTTTACGCATCAGACCGTGGTCAACAAATACACATGTCAGCTGTTTGCCGATCGCTTTAGAAACCAGAGCAGCTACTACGCTGGAGTCAACGCCGCCAGACAGTGCACACAGTGCTTTGCCGTCGCCAACCTGTTCTCTGATTTTCTGAATCTGATCTTCGATATAGTTTGTCATTGTCCAGTCGCCGCTGCATCCACAAACTTCATACAGGAAATTGTGAATCATGTTTGTACCCTTAGGTGTGTGGTTTACTTCAGGGTGGAACTGAACGCCATAGAAGCCTTTTTCAGGGCATTCAATAGCTGCTGCGGGGCATGTTGCTGTCTTACCAATAATACGGAAGCCTTCAGGCATTTCTGTAACAAAGTCTGTATGGCTCATCCAGCAGATTTCTTTTTCATCAATACCTTTCATCAGTTTGCTGTCAGTATCGAAAGTAACTTCTGTTTTGCCATATTCGCTCTTTTCGTTGGCATTGCCTACTTTACCACCCAGTGTATAAGCCATCAGCTGGCAGCCATAGCAAATCCCCAGAACAGGTACGCCCAGTTCGAAAATTTCGGGATCGCAATGAGGAGATTTTTCATCATATACACTGTTGGGACCACCTGTAAAGATAATCCCTTTGGGATTTTTTGCCTTGATTTCCTCAATAGGTTTATTCCAAGGCATGATTTCACAGTAAACGTGATGTTCTCTGACACGTCTGGCAATCAACTGATTATACTGACCGCCAAAATCCAGAATAATAATCATTTCACGGTTCATTGTCTTCCTCCATATCTGTTGTTTCTAAAGGTTCACGCTTTATCAAGAAAAGTCGCCGCTGCGAACGACGACCTGCCTGATTTCATATTATCATAGCCAAAAGCTATTGACAAGTAAAAACCACATATTTCCCACGTCTTTTCGCAAAACGAATAAAATCTTTCTCAACAATGTGATTCCTTTTTATTTTTTTGCCAAAGCATTCAGATTCGACTGCATTGGTTTTCCGTTCAAAATCATACCTGCATATCATGCAAATCTATTCCGATGAAATGCAGTTTTTCTTTAAAGCCAACCTCCCATAAAACAGCAGTTGGCAAAGGATTTTCAGGATTCTTTTACCAAAGCCTTCATCATATTTTCCGCAAAAGCAGAAGCTTTTTTCTGGATATCTTCCACTTCCAAGATGCTAGCAGGGTTATTGGCAGTTTCCAGCATTGCAAAATATGGAGGCAGGCGGAATGTTTTATTCATACTCATGGCACTGATGACTTGTTCCGCAACGATATTGCCGCCGCTGTATCCCGATACAACCAGTGCAAAAATACTTTTTTCGTAAAATTGATTTTTACGGAACAATGCTGTCAAACGGTTGATGAAAGCCGTCAAATTGGCACTGAGTGCATCATTATAATTGGGACAGAGCAATACAACTGCGTCACATGCTTCAATGGCAGGATACACCTGCTCCACAATCACCCCACCATAATAGCAGCTGGATTTTTCACTAAAATGCATGCACATTTTAAATGGACATCCAGAGCAATCGTGCACCGTACCATTTCTCAAGGAAATTTCCGTAATTTTGCAATGGTGCAGATCTTTTTTGATCATATCCCACAGCATGGAAGTGTTAGAAGTTTTGTGATTGCTGGCGTGAAGCACCAGTATATTGGTTTCCTTCTTTGGATTTGGTGTAAAATCCATGAGCTGTGCCACCAGACGCTTTGCTGCTGCCTGATACGCACCCATATTGTCCAAATCCTGCTGCATTGCCTGAATATTGAAATTCTGCAAGGAACCTGTGCCTTCCACCATACCTCTGCCAGGGAAAGCACATCCGCAAGCATTGGCTGTAAACATCAATTCCCTTGCCACAGACTTGGTATACAATTCACTTTCTCCATCCACCAAAATGGAACCTACACACCCTTTCAGCATATCAGGATGCAGACGCATATACTTCAAATAGCGGAAGTATTCCAGATTGATACCAGAAATCCCTAAAGGAATGGCAAAAAGCAGTCTTTTCCCCTCCAAGGAATGAAAATCCTCTAGCCGACGAATCACTGTACATTCATATAAACCATAAATTTCTTCCAATAGCTTCTCCAGTCGTTTGGTTCTTCTGGAATCTTCACATTGCGGATATACAATGGTCAACATTTGCTTCATCGAATCATCTCCAGTCCATCATAAGCTTTTTGGATTCTTTTGAATAAGGCATATGGCAAGGGCAGAGATTCAATTTCCACACCCAATGTCGTTCTGTTTTTGCTGCCCATATAAACACCATTTAAGAAATTGGAGCTATAATGCCATTCTCCGCGCAGTGTCAACAGCAATGAAATGGCAGCAGAAGAAATGGCAGGTGCCACATACGGCTTAAAGCCCAGTTCCCGCATACGCAGGTTGGCTTCGATGGCAAGTTTTGTCAAAGCTTTAGAACGTTCATCGTCATAGTTAGCAATGCTGTTTGCAATGACGAGATCCTGTCCATGAGGTCCAAATGCTCTGCCTTCTGTCAGGAAATCCGCAAAATTGGGATTTCGTTTTGCGTAGTAAGCAGCTCTTGCATTCATAACACCAAGACCATAGCCCTGAACCTGTTCCGGGCGAAGCCCTTTGCCATCGAAAATTCCTGCCTCATCTTCATTGCTGGCAAGAAAAGCAGCACGGCAAAGAGGATCTACAGGATCAGAAACAACCGCAAACAAGCCATCAAATTTAGCATCTCTAGCTTTTTTCGCAAAAATAGAAATAATACCTTTGTTTGCCTCATACTGCACCATGCGTACGTCTTGTACCTGTGCACCTACAGGAGGAATCCCTTTGGAGGCACAGAAAACAAACATATCGCAATCAAAAAGCTGTTCTTCGGTCAAAATTTCAACCGTCGGCAAAGCGTCATAATCCCAAGGAAAAGCAGCCTGATTTAATTCTGTTTCCCAACGAGCACAGACATCTTGGTTCACATCATAAATTCCCAATGTTTCGATGCAATCGCCGCCCATGAGTTTCAACACAGTCAGCACGGTACTGCCAACATCACCCAATGCCAGCAGATGCACCCGTTTTTTCTTCTTATTATCTTTCTGAAGCCATTTTTCCCATTCATCAGCTGTTTTCCATGCAGTATTCGCCAGCAGTACAGTCCCTTTGGACAGGGCATTTTCTGCCGCTGTCCGCAGGTCTGCGTCCATATTTGCTGCCACGTCATCCAGATGAACACTGTCCAGCCAGTGAAGTGTTTCGTCTTCTGCCAGCATTGCCGGATGGGTCAATTTCAAAATCCCTTTATTCTTCTCCCGACCCCGATCTGTGAAAAAAACAGTGGTCGTTCCAATGAGTTTCTGTTCCATAATATCCTCCTTATTTTACAAGGTGTTCCAGTCGGATCATCTGTTCCATATCGTTTTCCAGATATACAGATGCCGGCAGATGATAATCATAAGCAACGCAATTGCCCTTGTCTGGAATGCGAGGCCAGATAATGACTTCACTCAGTCGTCCCAAAGTCAGATTCCGTTCATACAAAGCCTGATATTCTTCTTCCAAAACTGTCAGAATTTCTTTTGTATTTTGCAAGCAGACCATAGACAAGTCATAGATATTTTCTTTCGATGCCCCTCTGATAAAACCGGGCATTACATATGGCAGAATCAGATTGACACCATGCAAGAAATTGCCCGTTTTATCCGCATTGGTTTCTACACCATCCCCACCGATGAAGGGATACATAGATGTTTCCACGAACCAGATACGCATGGAAGGAATGAAGTATGCACTTTCTACCTTTCTGTCTTGGATTTCCATCAGGTCTTTTCCTCGACCAGAAAGCATACCAACGATCAAACGGTCAATTTCCACATTTTCTTCTTTAAAAAGCGGGTCAAGTTCACGGATACGATACCCTTTATGAAGCAAATCATCTACCAATATCACAGGTCTGCGGAAAGATTTAATTGTTCTGACCTGAGAACGCAGGGGCAGATATTCTGGGAATTCTGCAATACGGAAACCATGAATGCGGGAATCGAATACCTTGTCTGTATGAAGTACCTTTGTTACCGTATTGGGAATGACAATACCTTTCAGAATCTTACCGAAAGGCACACACATATTTTTCCCCAATGTACGTACCGGCAGCGGTTCTTTGGGCATGCCATTTGCCGCAGTAATCAATTCAATCAAACGATTATACATAATCCCCGCATTGAAGGAAAGGACCAATTCTCCGGGATACAATTTGGTCAAAGAACGCTGGAATCGTTTATGGCTTTCATCCAAAACCCGCAGTACTCTGGGATTTGTACTAAAAGGTTCTTTGATAGCTGTCTGTACATTATGATATAACACAACAGGCTGTTTCATATCCACAACGTAGATTTCTCTTGGCACTTCTGGCAAAGGAACAGGAATAAATCCCTGACGTTCCAAAGCATCTTTCATACTCTTTGTGATCTGGCTGTATTTGGGACTGCATACAGTATAAGTGTAGTCCTGCCGCAGACATTCCGCCAGGGTTTCCGTCAGCACAATCTGCTCCAGATCTGCAATTTTTGACCGACTTCTGATATAACCAGCCAGAATCAGCACAATCTTACCGGAAGTTTGCTGACGGATGTAGCTGGCTGTCATCATATCCTGGAATTCTCCAAACAGTTCTGTTGTGGAAATATGACGGTAAAGCATAATGGCATCCGGTCTGCCTTTGCCGTCCTGGTCAAATATGATGGTTGCTGTACAACCGGGTTCCTGCAATGTGTGGAGCAGTTTTTCGCTTTCATCATTACCCAGATTTCCCTGTCTAATAATCTCCGCAATATCTTTTGCATTGGTTTCATGCTTGATTTCAACAGCTTTTGTCTGAAGCAGTCGTTTATACTGTGGCTCTCTTAAATACAGCCCACGGTCATAGATATAGTTCTGGGCAACGGTATCAATCAAATTGGAAATATCTCTGTTATGGTCGATATTTTCGCGGATTCTTGTAGAACTAATGTCCTCAAAGTGTGTAGGCAGTTTCAATTCCACAACAGTGTTTTGAATCATATCATAAGATGTTTTGTTTCCTCTGCCCTCTCTGGTTTCTCTGCGGAAAATAACATGAGGGAATGTCATAATGGAATTTTCTTCCGGTTCCATACGATAAGAGGAAGCATTCTGCACCACGTCGCTGCCTGCCACCATATAGACTTCTTTTCCCGGGAACATTTCCCGCAGTTTTTTCAAGTCTGCCGGATTGGCAATATTCACTGGTGTATCTGAAGGGAAAAGGAAAATATTTTCTTCATTTGCCACAGACATATCCAAAATACGTCTGCGCACCCGATGAGGCTGAGCTTTTTTCGACCAGGAAAATTCGTCCAGTGCCAGATAAACAGTAAATCCAAGATCTCTGATTTCCCGTGCAATTTCCTTGTGCCCCAATGTAAAGGGGTCAAATGTACCGGGGAAAAAGGCAATTTTCTGGGGTTCTGAGAAAGTGAATTTCTTTTCTTGGAAAATATACGCACTGATAAAGTGATATACAAAATTCCAACCAGCAGTATGGTTAAAGAACGTCAATTCGGAATCTTCATCCTGTTCCACAAGCATGAGCATCTTTTTACTGAGGAAGCCAAAAAGATTTTTCTTTTCCTGCATGGATAAATAATCCTGGGCAAAAAGTTCGTGACCAACGACCCAAAACGCTTCTCGTTTGACATTTTCCTGATAGTTCGCAAATCCTTTCAGAATCATGCCCATGATTTTCTTGCGTCTGTCCTCATAAACCTGCGCCAGTTCCGGGAAGCGGCTCTGATACTGTCCGTAATGCTGGAGCATTACCCCGAAAGTATCCAGCGCTACACTGGCAATTCGATCATTGGTGCTGTTTTGCAGACGTTCCAGATCTTTGATAAATTCATCCAATTCCTTTGGATGCAGGAACAATACAAACTCACCCAGATATTGAGGAATATACTTAGAAAACTCGAATTCACCAATTTCCAGACCTTTTGTCAATTCAATGGCAACTTCATTTCGCTGATCCCAAGAAAGCATAGGTGCCAGTTTTACCAGTGTTTCCCCTGCCGCATGACGAACAGAAACCTGTTCACTGACTTTTAACAGATTGGACAAATGGGTTGCCACATGAAGTTTTGGCATAGTCACGCCACTGCAAATCCGATCATAGAGCAAACGCATGTTGATAATCTTCATTTTCCAAGGTGTCGCCGCTTTCAGGTTATCCAGGAAAATATCAGATACCACCGCGGAATCTTCAAAGATTTCCTGATATGCAGCCTTATTTTTTTGGGGCAAGCCGCAATTTTTGCGGATTTCATAGGCAAGATAAGCCAGTGCTTTTTCCTCTTTAACTGGCACAACATCCAAAACAGCATTGACTGTATGGAGAAATTCTTTGGACTCCGTAAAAGCAGGTGCCATTTCGCACAGATTGAGCAAAATTGCAGCCTGAATTTCCAGCACATCCCGAGAAGCAAAATGCTCCATAAAGCGGAAGCATACATTCCGTTCCGCATCATCCAAAAGCACCATGGGAATGGAAGGCATAGTATCCAGCAAGATAAAGGCTGTTTCATCAATCCATCCCAATTCTTGATAATAAGCAAGAAGTGGTACAACATATTTCTTGCGCTGTTCTTCTTTGCAGTTTTCCAGCAAAGAAATGACAACACGTTTCAAACAATACCCAAGCCAGCGTCTATGACGGTCAATGACTTTGTGATCCGGCAAGATGATACGATCCAGATATCTTTTCCACAGCTGGAAGCTATCTGTTTCATCCAGTATCACATTCACATTCTGAGGGAGTTCTTTCCCATATTCTACATCATAATGGGCAATCATATTCCCCAGCAGATCTGCCGCCTGTCTGCGGATATCCCCTTCTCTGTGGAACATCAGATCATACAGAAAGTTCATTGCCATCTGTTTTTGACGTTGGTTCATATAAGTGAAATATTCCGCAAAAATATTCAGATATGCCCTTGTATCCTTCCAATTGCGTGTACTGCGGGCTGCTTCCAGAATATCACCAAAAGTCAGTTCCCGGCTCAGCTTATGCATCAGGCGAATATTATGGTCAATGGCAATATTTTTGAACGCATCTACCGTTTCATCAATATTCAGCAATGCAGGATTCCGCTGTGGAACAGGCTTCAATGCACAGCTGGTCAAATCTACATTGACGCCAAGGGCTTTCATATAATTTTCAAAGTCTTCCAAACGGGAATAAACGTGGCGATAACGATTTTCTTTGGCTGTGTCCACATTATCCAGCTTATTCAAAATCACCGCAAAGGAAGATGCCAGGCTGTAGAAGCCCATGATTTCTTTGCCTTTTTCATCATAGCCATTGTTTTTCACGCGGAAATCGGCATAAATCAATATCAGGGATTCCACAGTAAGATTTTCCAATTCCAAATCCCAAGTGGAATGGTTTGCGGCAATATGTCCGATGTTAGGCAGTTCATGGACTCTGCACCAAAGGTCTGTATAATAATAATGCAGATAGGGAATTCTTCTGACTTCATTTTCCCTGCATCCATATTTCCCGATGTCATGGGCAGCTGCGGCGCCGGAAATCAAAGGCAAATCCACAGGAATGCCTGTCTTTGCAAGCTGCCTTGCAATATGCATGGCAATATGATGCACCCCTGCTACATGAGCCAGCATATCAAAAGGCATAATTTCCCTGCCAATACGCATCAATTCATATAAATAGGCGTCAGAAAAACACTGTAAGAAACGCCGATATTCTTCTTCGTAAGGGCTTCCTTCCAGTTCCTCTTCCGTCGCAAAATCAAAATCCCGGATTCTGGAAAATGGCAGCCGTTCCTTTTCTTTATTCAAAAAGAACCGCAGACATTCCAAATAAAATGCCGCTGCCTTGTCATATTGATCTGTTTTAGGAATATCGTCACGATGGGGATAAATCTTGCGAATCATATGCCCATACAAAGCCGGCAGCCATCCATCTTTCGGTCGGCTTCCCGCAAAATTTTCCATGGCAGGACTGCACAGATTCAATACATTACGACAGGAGACCTCACCTGTCATCAGTTTTTCCATAGCTTCCAGCCATACACCTTTATCCATAACAGCCAGCACATCTTTTTTATGCAGTCCGGCGTTCTGCAAAAAATCCCGTGCAGTCAAAGTATTTTGTAATTCCTTGTATGTCAACTGAAGTTGTTTTTTGTCCATAAAACACCGCCCTTCTCATAGATCAAATCCATTATATCACCGCAAAGACGCGGTACAAAGATGTCTTCTGCATCATCTTGCAGCGACTTTTATAAATCAATTTGCTTTATCATTATGATTTTACTACATTCTGTAAAATTAGGGAATGTTTTATCTAAATTATACTTACGATCTTTATGATTTTTGCAACAAAAAAGGAAGATCTTTGGGGGCATCTTCATAAGAAAACAAAAAAAGCCAAAATCCTTATTATGACAAAGGATTTTGGCTTTCTTACTTTATTAAGATTTTATTTGTTATGTTTTCTTCCGAAAACAGCAATTCCCCTTAAGAAATCAAAAAAGGCAAATCAATGTTTTCTTAAGGGGAAATTGCTTTTGTGATCTTCCTTTTTTGCTTGATGGAAAATATGATAATATTGGAAAAAACGATTTCAGGCATTAATTGTTGAGATTTTCATAGTCGTTTCTTCCAATACATCTAACAAAACTTTTACTGTATCCAGTGCCGTCAACACTGTCACGTTATTTTCACAGGCACAGGCTCTGATTGCAATACCATCTGCATCCTGTGTGCCTGCAGTAATAGATCTGGTATTGATTACATAGCTGACATAACCGGAACGGATAGACTTCAGTACCTCATCGCTGCCTTCACTTGGTTTGTGGAGTGCATGTGTACGGATACCATGCTGTTTTAAGAAATCTGCTGTTCCTTTTGTAGCTTCCAGATTGAATCCCATCTGATAGAAACGGCGGATCAAAGGCAGACCTTCTTCTTTATCCGCATCTGCCAGAGAAACCAGCACAGTGCCATAATTCTGCAAATGCATGCCGGAAGCCACCATTGCTTTGTACATTGCCCGATGGAGTTTGGCATCATAACCAATGGCTTCCCCTGTGGATTTCATTTCTGGTGACAGATAAGCATCCATACCGTGCAGTTTGGAGAAAGAGAATGCCGGCGCTTTTACATACCAACGCTTTTTCTCATCAGGATACAGCTGGCAAATGCCCTGTTCTTCCAAAGAAATGCCCAACATAACTCTCGTAGCAATATCTGCCAGAGGATAGCCTGTGGCTTTGGAAAGGAAAGGCACTGTACGGGAGGAACGAGGATTTACTTCAATGATATATACATCATCGTTGCCATCCACAATGAACTGGATATTGAACAGACCTCTGATGCCAATGCCCAAGCCCAGTTTTTTCGCATATCCCAAAATAATGCCTTTGACCTTATCAGAGATGCCAAAAGGTGGATATACACTAATGGAGTCACCGGAGTGCACCCCTGTACGTTCCACCAGTTCCATGATGCCCGGAACGAATACACGGGTACCATCACAGATAGCATCCACTTCCACTTCTTTGCCTTGGATATATTTGTCGACCAATACAGGCTTATCTTTATCCACTTCTACTGCTGTTTCCAGATAGCGGCGCAGCTGTGGTTCATTTGCCACAATCTGCATAGCTCTGCCACCCAATACAAAGCTTGGTCTAACCAAAACAGGATAACCAATCTCTGCCGCAGCGGCAACGCCATCTTCAATATTTGTAACCGCTTTCCCTTTGGGCTGAGGAATTTCCAATTTTTCCAGCAACGCTTCAAAGGATTCTCTGTTTTCTGCCCGTTCAATGGCAACACTGTCTGTACCAATGATCGGCACGCCTCTTTTTTGGAGAGGTTCTGCCAGATTGACAGCGGTCTGTCCACCAAGAGAAGCAATAACCCCTTCCGGTTTTTCCAATGCGATAACGTTCATAACGTCTTCTACGCACAGGGGTTCAAAGTACAGTTTGTCGGAAGTAGTATAGTCTGTAGAAACAGTTTCCGGGTTATTATTGATGATGATGGCTTCATATCCCGCTTCCTGAATGGTTTTTACAGCATGAACAGTGGAATAGTCAAACTCTACCCCCTGACCGATACGGATAGGACCAGAGCCCAATACCAGTATCTTTTTCCGGTCAGAAACGACAGATTCATTTTCATCTTCATAAGTTGCGTAGAAATAAGGAATATAGCTGTCAAATTCTGCAGCACAGCTGTCAATCATTTTATAGTGAGGGACGATACCTGCTTTCTGACGCATCTGGAACACTTCCTCTTCTTCCATCTGCCACAGTTTTGCAATGGCAGCATCGGAAAAGCCCATTTTCTTCGCAGCATATAAAGCCGCTTCATCTCTTACATGTTCTCTCAATTCATTTTCTTCTAAAATGATGTTCTGCAATTTGCGGATGAAGAAAATATCAATTTTTGTTGCTTCCGCAATTTTTTCCGGCGCACATCCCTGACGCAACAGTTCCGCAATGGCATAAATTCTGTCGTCTGTTCCCTTAGGAATGTATGCCATCAATTCTTCCTGACTCTGACCATCAAATTTCGCCATATGCAAATGATTCACACCAATTTCCAAAGAGCGGATGGCTTTCAGCAAACTTTCTTCCACTGTTCTGCCGACGCCCATAACTTCACCTGTGGCTTTCATCTGTGTTCCAAGGCGATTATCTGCGTCCGCGAATTTATAGAACGGGAATCCCGGCATTTTTGTGACCACATAGTCCAGTGCCGGTTCAAATGCCGCAGGAGTATTGGCAAGGGGAATTTCATCCAAAGTCATGCCTACACCAATTTTTGCGGAAACTCTGGCAATGGGATAACCGCTGGCTTTGGACGCCAGTGCCGAAGAACGGGAAACGCGTGGATTGACTTCAATCAGATAATACTGAAAAGAATGTGGATCTAATGCAAACTGTACGTTACATCCACCTTCAATCTTCAGGGCACGGATAATCTTCAGGGCACTGTTTCTCAGCATCTGGTATTCTTTATCTGTCAAAGTCTGAGAAGGACACACGACAATAGAATCCCCTGTATGGATACCAACAGGGTCTAAGTTTTCCATATTACATACAGTAATAGCGGTATCGTTTTTATCACGAATTACTTCGTATTCGATTTCTTTATAGCCTTTGATGCTTTTTTCTACCAGAACCTGATGGGTAGGTGACAAAGCCAAAGCGTTTTTCATCAATTCACGGAAACCTTGTTCATCGTCAGCAAAACCGCCGCCAGTACCGCCCAATGTAAAAGCAGGACGCAATACAACAGGGTAGCCAATGGATGCAGCAATTTCCAGACCTGTTTCAATGGAATCCGCAATGCCAGAAGGCAATACAGGTTCTCCCAGTCTTTCGCAGAGTTCTTTGAATTCTTCTCTATCCTCTGCCTGACGGATACTGTCGCTGCTGGTACCCAAAAGTTCCACCTGACATTCCTGCAGGATGCCTTTTTTCTCCAACTGCATAGCAAGGTTCAGGCCTGTCTGTCCGCCAATGCCTGGCAGAATGGCGTCCGGTCTTTCATGGCGTACAATTTTTGCCACATATTCCAATGTCAAAGGTTCCATATATACTTTATCCGCAATAGTGGTATCGGTCATAATGGTCGCCGGATTGGAATTGCAAAGCACCACTTCGTAGCCTTCTTCTTTCAGGGCAAGACATGCCTGTGTGCCCGCATAGTCAAATTCTGCCGCCTGTCCAATGACAATGGGACCAGAGCCAATGACCATAATTTTATGAATATCAGTTCTTTTTGGCATGTGCCTTTCCCTCCTTCATCATCTGTATAAAACGATCAAACAAATATCCGCTGTCCTGTGGGCCAGGTGCGCTTTCTGGATGATACTGTACGCTGTAGATAGAATCTTTTTCACAAGCAACACCTTCTACGGTTTTATCCAGCAAGTTCATATGGGTAATGGTCAAGTCTGTACCTTTCAAACTGCTTTCATCCACTGAATAGGAATGGTTCTGAGAAGTAATTTCCACTTTTCCAGTTGCAATGTTCTTTACAGGGTGGTTGCCGCCATGGTGACCAAATTTCATTTTATAAGTTTTTGCGCCATAAGACAGGGAAATGAGCTGGTGTCCCAGACAAATGCCAAACATGGGCACACTTCCCCGCAGCTGCTGAATCATTTCAATAGCTGGCTGCACTGCGGCAGGGTCCCCCGGTCCATTGGAAAGGAATACACCATCCGGCTGGAGTTTACGAATTTCCTCAGCAGATGTGTTCCACGGAACGATGGTCACATGACATCCTCTCTTTTTCCACGCCTTCAAGATGCTGTGTTTGATACCGAAATCAACAGCTACAATATGGAATTTCGGTTCTTCTGTTGCATATTCCCAGCTTTCCTTACAGCTTACAACTTCTGCCATATTTCCGGGGATGGTAGTTTCTTTTAAAATTTCCAGACCTTTTTCCAAAGGTGTATTTACGCTGGTAATCAATGCTTTTCTGCTGCCGAAATCTCGAATAGATCTTGTCAGTTTTCTGGTATCAATGCCAGAAATCCCCGGCACATCAAACTTTTTCATCATTTCAGACAATGTTGCTTCTGCACGGAAATTGGAGGGATGGTCTTCATATTCCCGTACAATCATAGCGCCAATGGTCGGATGGAATGTTTCATAATCATCCGCTGCCATACCATAGTTCCCAATCAAAGGATATGTCATCACAACACCCTGATAGGTATAAGACGGGTCAGAAAAAATTTCCTGATACCCAATGACACCTGTATGGAACACCAATTCAAAGACTTTGTCTGTATCTGCGCCAAAGCCATAACCATAATACTGGCTGCCATCTTCTATAATCAATTTTCTGTCATACGTTCTAATCATATATGCTCCTTTCTTCCCATACTCCATGTCCATAAAACGAATCAATCTTTTCTCTGGGAAAGCGCAAAAGCTGCGCCGATAAATCCATAAAACAGCGGATGTGGACGGTTGGGACGGCTCTTGAATTCCGGATGATACTGGACGCCAATGAAAAATGGATGGTCTTTCCATTCTACCGCTTCCACCAGATTTCCATCAGGAGAAATGCCGCTGCAAATCAGTCCTGCATTTTCCAGTGTTTCCCGGTATTGATTCTGATATTCATAACGGTGGCGATGGCGTTCCTGTATCTCTCTTTTGCCATAGCATTTTTCCATCAATGTATCTGGCTGAATGATGCAGGGATATGCACCCAAACGCAGTGTACCGCCTTTGGCAATCTCATCACTTTGTCCTGGCATAAAGTCAATGACTTTTTCGGGGCAATCCGGTTCAAATTCCCCAGAATTTGCCTGTGAAAGCCCGGCTACATTTCTTGCGAATTCAATGACTGCAATCTGCATGCCCAGACAAATACCAAAGTATGGAATTTGCTTTTCCCGTGCTACACGAGCTGCTTCAATCATACCGGAAATGCCGCGGTCGCCAAATCCACCGGGAACAATGATACCATCCAAACCAGACAGTTTATCCTCCGCATTTTCTTTGGTGATTTCTTCTGCATCAATCCACTGAATGTCCACATGGGTGTTCCAAGCATAACCTGCATGGCGCAATGCTTCTGCTACGGAAAGATATGCGTCATGGAGCTGCACGTATTTCCCTACCAATCCAATACGAATATGATAAGGTCTTTCTTTGATGCGTTTGACGGTTTCCTCCCATTCCGTCAAATCTGCCGCAGGCACTTCCAGCCCAAGTTCTCTGCAAACAACAGCAGAAAAATTAGATTTTTCCAGCATCAGCGGTGCTTCATACAATATGGGCAGTGTTCTGTTTTCAATGATGCAATCGGGTCTTACATTACAGAACATGGAAATTTTCTGGAAAATGGCTTCTTCCAGTGGTTCATCGCAGCGCAGCACAATAATATCCGGATGAATCCCCATTCCCTGCAATTCTTTTACAGAATGCTGGGTAGGTTTAGATTTATGTTCGTCAGAACCTCTCAGGAAAGGCACCAAAGTGACATGGATAAACAAACTGTTTTCCTTGCCCACTTCCAGAGAAACCTGTCTAGCGGCTTCCAAGAATGGCTGGGATTCGATGTCACCAATGGTGCCACCGATTTCTGTAATGACAACATCCGCATCGGTCTTTTTCCCTACCTGATAAACAAATTCCTTGATTTCATTTGTGACATGAGGGATAACCTGTACAGTAGAGCCAAGATATTCCCCGTTTCTCTCTTTATTCAATACATTCCAATAAACTTTCCCTGTAGTCAGATTGGAATAACGATTCAAATCTTCATCAATAAAGCGTTCATAATGTCCTAAGTCCAAATCCGTTTCTGCGCCGTCTTCTGTGACATACACTTCGCCGTGCTGATAAGGACTCATGGTACCCGGGTCTACATTGATATAAGGGTCTAATTTCTGGGGTGCCACTTTCAATCCTCTGGCTTTCAGCAAACGCCCCAAAGAAGCCGCAACAATGCCTTTTCCCAAGCCGGACACGACGCCGCCTGTTACAAAAACATATTTCGTCATGCTCTCCGCTCCTTTTTTCTTCTTTGCGCAAACATACCAGCCGATTTTCTGACGAAAACCAGCTGGCTCTATATCATACATTGATTTCAGTTTTTTCCTGTCTCAAATCCTTGAATAAGGGTGTGACTTTTTCTACGAAAGCATCCACTTGTTCGGGACATCTTCCGATATAATCTTCCGGTTTCAGCAGTTCTTCCAAGTCCTGCCCATTTAATTGGAAGGCTGGTTCTGCTGCAAGTCTTTCCAACAGGTCACAGGATTCGCCTTCTTTCATTCTTGCAGTTGCTTCCATGGAACATCTGCGAATGACTTCATGGAGTTCCTGTCTGTCACCGCCACGCTTTACAGCTTCCATCAAGAGGTTCTCTGTTGCGATAAAAGGAAGGTATTCCCGAACGGTTTTGGCAACAATCTTTTCATTGACATGAAGTTCGTCTGTAACATTCTGCGCCAAACGTAAAACTGCATCGGCACACAGGAAGCCTTCCGGCATGGAAATACGGCGGTTTGCGGAATCGTCCAATGTCCGTTCCAACCACTGTACAGAAGCAGTCATAGGCGCATTTGCTGCATCTGCCATCAAATAACGGGACAAAGAACAAATTCTTTCACAGCGCATAGGATTGCGTTTATATGCCATAGCAGAGGAACCAATCTGGTTCTTTTCAAAAGGTTCTTCAATCTGTCTGTCATGCTGCAGCAAACGAATATCATTTGCCATGCGGTAACAGCTCTGTCCGATTGCAGACAAGCACTGCAAAATGCGACTGTCCAGTTTTCTGGGATAAGTCTGCCCGCATACATCGTAACATTCAGAAAAACCAAAGGTCTTACCGATGCGTCGATTCATTTCGTCAATTTTTTCTGTATCTCCGCCGAAGAGATCTAAAAAGCTGGCTTCTGTTCCCGTGGTACCACGGCAACCCAAAAACTTCATATGCTCCAGTACAAAATCAAGTTCTTCCAGATCCATCAGGAAATCCTGAAGCCAAAGGGTTGCTCGTTTTCCCACTGTTACCAGCTGCGCCGGCTGATAATGGGTATAACCAAGGGTTGGCAAGGCACGATATTGTTTTGCGAAAGCTGCCAGATTCTGCATCACAGCCAGCAGAGCGTTCCGCAGATGCAAGAGTGCATCCCGATATAAAATCAAATCACCGTTATCGGTAACGTAACAACTGGTAGCCCCCAGATGAATGATGCCGGCAGCCTTTGGTGCTACTTTTCCGTAAGTATAAACATGTGCCATAACATCATGGCGAACTTCCTTTTCTCTGGCTGCAGCGCAGGCAAAATCGATGTTTTCCACCTGTTCTTCCAATTGCTGTACCTGTTCTTCTGTAATGGGCAACCCCAATTCCATTTCCGCTTTCGCCAAAGCTACCCATAATTTTCGCCATGTCTGGATACGAGTTTCCATGGAAAAAAGCTTCAGCATTTCCGGAGAAGCATAGCGGCTGGACAAAGGGGATTCATAACGATCATACATAATCAAGCACTCCTCTTTCTTATTGCTGCAAATGTTCTTCCAACCGTTTCATGACTTCTGCATAAGCGTCTTCTACGCCGCCCAAATCTCTGCGGAAACGGTCTTTGTCCAGCTTTTCTTTTGTTTCTGTATCCCAAAGACGGCAAGTGTCAGGGCTGATTTCATCTGCCAGTACAATACTGCCATCGGAAAGCTTCCCAAATTCCAGTTTAAAATCCACCAGTGTCACGCCGCAGGTTTTCCAAAAAGCAGACAGATGTTTATTAACGGCAAAAGCATAAGATTTGATGGTTTCAATTTCATCCCATGTGGCAAGTCCCATAGCAACAGCATGATATGCGTTCAGAAGAGGATCTCCCAGAGCGTCATTTTTATAAGAAATTTCAATGGTAGGTTCCGCAAATACGGTGCCTTCTTCTACACCATATCTCTTGGAGAAAGAACCTGCTGCAATATTTCGGATAATGACTTCCAGGGGAACAATATCCACACGTTTTACCAGAGTGTCCCGTTCATTGCATTCTTTAATGAGATGTGTCGGAATGCCTTTGCTTTCCAGATACTGCATCAAACGGTTGCTCATCTGATTGTTGATGATGCCCTTACCGGAAATGGTACCTTTTTTCAAGCCATTGAATGCTGTGGCGTCATCCTTATAAGCAATGTATAACACTTCCGGATCATCTGTCCGATATACTTTTTTTGCTTTTCCTTCATACAGCAGATCTTTCTTTTCCATTTTTTGTTCCTCCAATTCTTATTTACCGCTATCTCCATAGTTTGCCAGTACACGCGCAGAAGGGTCATCTACCTGACAGCCTTCCCATTCGCGGTTTGGCATCCAAAAATCAACGATCATTTCTCCCTGACCGGGATAATATTTTTCAAAAATTTCCCGATACAGCAGGGATTCTTTTGTAAATGGCGCCGCATGGGTATACTTGCAGGCTTTTTCCTGAAATTCTTCTTCTGTATATTTTTCTTCTGCGTAAGCTTTCAAATAATCTACCATGGAGTGACCAACCGCATCAGAAAATGCTGCTTTTTCTCTCCACAAAATTTCATGAGGCAGATAATCACCTTCAAAAGCATGGCGCAGAAGGTATTTTCCTTTGCCATAAGTATTGATTTTCTTTTCCGGGTCAACGGACATGACATACTTTACGAAATCCAGATCCCCGAAAGGCACCCGGGCTTCCAGAGAATGTACCGAAATGCATCGGTCTGCCCGCAGAACATCGTACATATGCAGTTCATGCAAACGTTTCTGGGCTTCTTTCTGGAAGGCATCCGCATCAGGCGCATAGTCTGTATATTTATATCCAAAGAGTTCATCGGAAATCTCACCAGTCAGCAATACACGAATATCTGTATTTTCATGGATGGCTTTGCAAATTAGGTACATGCCCATGCTGGCACGAATGGTCGTAATATCAAAGGTACCCAATGCCTGAATGACTGTTTCCAGAGAATCCAGAACCTGTTCTTTTGTCATATAAAATTCTGTATGGTCGCTGTCAATATAGTCAGCAACCTGTTTTGCATATTTCAAATCAATGGCATCTTCGCTCATACCGATGGCAAATGTACGAATAGGCGTTTTTGATTTTTTGGCTGCAATGGCGCATACCAAAGAGGAATCCAGACCGCCAGAAAGCAAAAATCCTACTTTTGCATCTGCTACCAGTCTTTTTTCTACCCCTGCAACCAACTTATCATGGATGTTTTTGCAAACAGTTTCTAAATCGTCATGGCAAACTTTATCTACTTTCGCAATATCGCAATAGCAAGTGAATTTGCCATCTTTATAATAATGCCCCGGCGGAAATGGCATGATACGTTTTGTCAAGCCCACCAGATTCTTTGGTTCACTGGCAAACACAATGACACCGTTTTTATCATAACCATAATATAAAGGACGAATCCCAATAGGATCTCTGGCAGCAATAAAAGTCTTTGCTTCTGCATCATAGAGAATCAAAGCAAATTCCGCATCCAGCATGGCAAACATGTCTGTGCCAAATTCACGATACATAGGCAGCAGCACTTCACAGTCTGATTCACTTTGGAAAGTGTATTTTTCTGCCAATACCTTTTTGATTTTTTCGAAACCATAAATTTCCCCATTGCAGACAACATAACTGCCATCCAATGCAAAAGGCTGCATGCCAGATGGGGTCAAACCCATGATTGCCAATCTGTGAAATCCTAAATATCCATTTCCTGTATCTACAATGCGGCTGTCATCAGGACCACGAGAGATGGTACGGTCAAATCCTTCCTGAAATAATGCCAAATCCACACTGCTGCCGCAATATCCCATAATTGAGCACATCAGCCTTACCTCCTTTTTTATCCACAGAAAACGAAACCAGAACCGGTTTCGTCTTCTGCTTCTCTTTCCTCTTTTGTTTTTTATTTCACGCCAAACAGCAATTCTCCATATGTAGGGAATGGCCAATATTTTCTTGCAGTGATGGTTTCTGCTTCGTCACAAGGCACCCGCAGTTCCCGCATTTTTACTAATACCTGATCCCGAATAAAAGCGGATTCTTCGCAAACTGTTTCTGTTGATTTCAAAGAAATCAGAGATTTTTTCAGTTCCTGTATTTTCAGTGCAATTTCATCTGTCAAAGCAGACAGGGTTTTCACTCTTTCACATTCAAAAGCACAGGTAATCTGTTCGTTCAAAGCTTTTTTCGCGGCTGCTGTTTTAGCAAGTTCCATTGCATATGCGGTGATTGCCGGCAGAATTTCTTTTTCCGCCATATCCACCATGGTATTTGCTTCGATGACAATGGATTTACAGTAGTTTTCCAGTACAATTTCATAACGCGCACGCAGTTCCGGTTCTGTGTAAATCTTCTGCCCTGTCAGCAGTTCCACATTTTTCCGGTCCAGAATATGAGGTACGCAATCAGGTGTAGAAGGATAATTGCTCAGACCTCTTTTCAGCGTTGCTTCCTGAATCCATGCATCATCGTAGCCGTTGCCGTTAAAAATGATACGTTTATGTTCTTTAATTGTATTTTTCAGCATTTCCTGCAGGGCTGACTGGAAGTCAGGTGCCTGTTCCAGATAATCGGCATAAACCCGCAGACTTTCTGCTACAGCACTGTTCAGCATAATATTTGCGCAGGCAATGCTGTCCGCAGACCCAACCATACGGAATTCAAATTTATTGCCTGTAAAAGCAAAAGGAGATGTACGGTTACGGTCTGTGTTATCTTTTGTAAATTTGGGCAGTACGTCAACACCCAGTTTCATTTTTGTCTTTTTCACACCGCAGTAAGGTGTATCATTTTCCAGAGATTCCAAAACTGCATTCAGTTCATCGCCAAGGAAAATGGAAACGATTGCTGGAGGTGCTTCCTGTGCACCAAGCCGCAGGTCATTTCCGGCTGTTGCAACGGAAATACGCAGCAAATCCTGATAATCATCCACCGCTTTGATGACCGCACACAAGAACAGCAGGAACTGTGCGTTATCATGCGGTGTTTCACCGGGAGAAAGCAGGTTCACGCCTTCATCCGTGGAAATAGACCAGTTATTGTGCTTGCCGCTGCCGTTGACACCAGCAAAGGGTTTTTCATGAAGCAGACAAACCAAACCATGTCTTGCCGCAACTTTCTGCATGATTTCCATTGTCAGCTGGTTGTGGTCTGTTGCAATATTGGTTGTTGTGTAGATAGGTGCCAATTCATGCTGTGCCGGAGCCACTTCATTGTGTTCCGTCTTTGCCAGTATGCCAAGCTTCCACAATTCTTCATTCAGATCTTCCATAAAAGAGGCTACTGTGGGTTTAATGGCACCAAAGTAGTGATCGTCCAGTTCCTGACCTTTTGGCGGTTTTGCACCAAACAAAGTCCGCCCAGTAAAAATCAGGTCACGGCGTTTTTCATACATTTCTCTGTCTACCAAGAAATATTCCTGCTCCGGTCCTACAGAAGTACGGACACATTTTACATGGTCATTGCCAAACAGACGCAAGATACGCAGTGCCTGGCGGTTCAATGCTTCCATAGATCTGAGCAGTGGTGTTTTCTTATCCAGTGCTTCCCCTGCATAAGAACAGAAGGCAGTGGGAATGCACAGGGTTTTTCCTTTGATGAAGGCATAAGATGTAGGATCCCATGCGGTATATCCTCTTGCTTCAAATGTAGCACGCAGGCCTCCTGAAGGAAAAGACGATGCGTCCGGTTCACCTTTAATCAGTTCAGAACCAGAAAATTCCATAATCACTCTGCCGTCAGGTGCTGGTGTAATGAAGCTGTCATGTTTTTCCGCTGTAATGCCAGTCAATGGCTGGAACCAATGGGTGTAATGGGTTGCACCATTGGCAATTGCCCAGTCCTTCATGGCTGTTGCCACAGCATTGGCAACGGAAAGATCCAACTTCGCTCCCTCATCAATTGTTTTTTTCAGGGACTGATATACTTCACTTGATAATCGTGCTTTCATGACCCTGTCGTCAAAGACCAGGGAACCAAAATAATCCGATACATGTTTCATAGAAAAACCCCCTCTTTTGTAAAATAAAAAAGGCAAAGGGGACTCTGAGGGTATGACCTCAAAGACGCCTTTGCCTTTGACTCATATTTTATACACCCATAATTCATTTTTGTCAATGGGTCTTTTATAAATTTTTTCAAAAAATTATTATGTTTTCCATAAAATTACAAAAATTCAAATTTGACCATGTTATGCGCACATATTTTTCTTTATACAATTTTTTATGGAAAATCTGTGGGAACTGTGTTATATTACTTTTTATAAATGTTGCAAAGTTCGAAAAAAATGTTGAAAATGAGAGGAAAGCAGGTGGAATTCATGAAATATTCCAAGCAGGAAGTATTACAGTATGTCCAGGAAGAAGATGTCAAATTCATCCGTTTGGCATTTTGCAATGTTTTTGGCAAACAGAAAAATATCTCCATCATGCCAGATGAACTGCCTCGGGCTTTTTCCTATGGCATTGCCATTGACGGTTCTGCCATTGCAGGCTTCGGCGATGAAGCCGAATCTGATCTGCTGCTCCATCCAGAACCTGATACCCTGATGGTACTTCCCTGGCGACCAGAACACGGCAGAGTTGTTCGTATGTTCTGCAGCATTTCCCATCCAGATGGGAGCCCTTTTATCTGTGATACTAGAAGCCTGTTGAAAAAAGCCATTTCTGATGCGGAATCTGCTGGCATTTCCTTTGCTTTTGGTCCTGAAATGGAATTCTATCTTTTCCAGTTGGACGCAGAAGGACAGCCTACAAAAAAAACATATGATAATGCGGGATATATGGATATTGCACCAGAAGACAAATGCGAAAATGTTCGACGGGAAATCTGCCTGCTTCTGGAGCAGATGGGTATTTATCCAGAAAGTTCCCACCACGAAGAAGGTCCCGGACAAAATGAAATTGACTTCCGTTATTCCGATCCTCTCACTGCCGCTGATAATACCCTAACCTTTCAAGCTGTTGTAAAAACAGTTGCAGAACGGAATGGACTTTATGCGGATTTCAGTCCAAAACCATTGCGCCATCAGCCCGGGAATGGATTTCATATCAATATTTCTGTCAAAGGCGGAAACTGTGAAGATCCCCTATCCCATATGATTGCTGGTATTCTGGCACATATTTCAGAGTTGACTGTTTTCCTGAATCCCACAGTTGCTTCTTATGAGCGTTTTGGCGGACCCAAAGCGCCTGAATACATTTCCTGGTCAAACCAGAACCGCTCTCAGCTTATTCGTGTTCCTGCTGCCGTAGATGCATATCGTCGTGCAGAGCTGCGTTCTCCAGACCCTACAACCAATCCATATCTGGCATTTGCTCTTTTGATTTATGCCGGACTGGATGGCATCCAGCAAAAACTGCCGTTGCCTGCGCCTACGGACCTGAACCTGTTTACGGCTAGTGCGGACATTTTGGCTGGTTTGCAGCGATTGCCACTGACTTTACGGGAAGCGGCAACATTGGCAGCCAACAGTTCCTTTGTATCACAGTATCTGCCAAAAACCATCGTGCAGACATATTATAACCAGCGGTAAGAAAAGGACTTTTGAAAGGAGGGGAGCATTTTGAGTTTAAAAGAACGTGTTTACAGCGTATTGGTCATATCTGCAAAAGAAAATTTCAATGCATCTCTGCAATCTCTGCTCCCTGAATCCAAATATGCTCCCGTACAGATGGTTTCCAGTGTTAGCTTGGCAAAACGAGTTTTGCTGGAACGCAGTTTTGACTTTGTGTTCATCAATACACCCCTGCCCGATGATTTCGGCACAAGATTTGCCATTGAGATTTCTGGAAACAAAGGCACCGTTATTCTTTTACTAGTACGGAACGAAGTCTATGAACAAGTTTGCGATAAAGTAACGGAATACGGCATTTTAACATTGCCAAAACCCGCTTCCAAACAGATGGTTGCATATACCTTAAATTTCATGGCTGGTATCCGGGAGCGTCTGAGAAAATTGGAAAAGAAATCCCTTTCCATGGAAGAAAAAATGAAAGAAATCCGTCTGGTAAACCGTGCCAAATGGGTACTCATTGACGAATTGAAAATGTCCGAGGCAGACGCCCATCGCTACATTGAAAAACAGGCAATGGATCGCTGTGTTTCCCGCAGAGAAATTGCCGAGGAAATCATATCCACTTATCTTTAATCAAAACAATCCTATCTATAAAATCAAACAGGCAGACATGGATACGCCATATCTGCCTGTTTTTTATATTTTTTTCAAAAAATTATGGCTGTTTTATTGCAGGAAATTATACTTCTTCTGTCAGGGTAACCGCTGTAATTTCTTCAGGATTTACCTGTTCCATTTCTACAACTGTTGCTTCTTTCACATCAGATTCCTCTTCTGCCAAATGTTCATTTTCCACAACTGCTACTTCCCAAGAAGAACCATTCCAGTTATATGTGCTGCCAGCTGTAAAAGCATCTGTACCTACTGCCCCTTCTGCAATGGAAACAACAGAAGTTGCGTCTGTACCTGTTACTTTACCCTTTGCTGCTGTTGTAATGGTTCCATTTACAGTCAGAACTGCATTTTCTTTTAACAGCAGTTCACTGCCTGTACTGTTGGCAGAAACAACTTTCAATGTACCATCTACTGTCATATTGCCATTCAAAATCATTTCAATACCAATGGCTTCTGTTGCAGAGTCAAACATAGTATACCATGTCTGACCGGCAGGAATGGTAACGTCCCCTTCAATTTCCATTGTAGGGTGTGTACCGGAATAGTTGTCTGCAAAGCCGAATGTAACTGTGGCACCATTTGTCTGAATACGTGCTTCTTCAGATGTTCCAACAAATGTTGTTGCTTCTTCACTGCCATCTGTTGTCATAGACTGCAATGCACCGCCGGACTGTACTTCGATTTTTGTTACAGTAGGAAGCATGCTGTCTGCGCCATTGTTATAGTTTGCATTAATTTTCAGCGTAGCGCCATCTGCAACAATCACTTGACCTGTGCCTGCCAATTTGCCTTCGTATGTATCAAAAGAACCATTGTTTGTCATAGTACCGTTATTTGTAATGGTGCCTTTATTGATAAGAGTTGCTTTTTCTCCAATGGAAAAACTGTCGTTCAGGTTCAGCTGTGCGCCTTCGTTTACTTCAATTGTTACCTGACGATCCACATTTACTGCTTCATCCAAAGTGATGTCACCGCTTACTTTCACGGTTTCAACACTGGGATTTGCCAATGCCGCTTTCAGTGTATCGCTGTTGTTCGCTGTTACTTCACCAATGATAAATCCATACTGCAATGTAAGTGTAGAACCATCTGTTCCTTCCAGTGTAAATGTAATTGCGTCCTGGATTTTTCCAGCCAAGAATTCATCCACGATAACAGATACCAATGTATTTCCTTCTGCTTCAGATGCTTCTGGATTTTTTACCCAGTTAGAACCTTTCAAAGCGGGGTCAAGGTTGTCGCTCCATGTGTATGTTTCCTGATTATAAGTAATGGATTTTACAGTAGCGCCATTGTCAAAACGATACAATGCACCCAGATAACGTGCCATATCATTCATAGACGCACCAGACAGAACAGTTTCCATGGTATCATATCTGCCTGATACCACAGCGTTTTTGCCATCGACAGTATGTGTCAGCTGACTTGTGTACTCATAGTCATCGTACTGGTAAGCAATAGCGGATTTTGTTGCTTCCATCAGTGCTTTTGCTGTTTCATCCGCTTTTACAGTAAAACCATAACGCAATGTAATGGTAGAACCGTTGGAACCTTTCAGTGTCAACTGAATTGCATCCTGAATCTTACCAGCCTGGAAATCATCTACAATGATAGACACCAATGTATTTCCATCTGCTTCTGTTCCATTAGGATCTTTTGCCCAGTTAGAACCTTTCAATGCAGGATCAAGATTGTTGCTCCATGTAAATTCTGTATCTCCATAAGTAATGGATTTTACGGTTGTACCATTGTCGAAACGATACAATGCACCCAGATAACGCGCCATATCGTTCATAGCAGCACCAGACAGAATATCCTCAGCTGCATATTCACCCATAACAATTGCATTTTTGCCATCTTTTGTATGTGTCAGCTGACTTGTATAGGTATAATCTTCGTACTTGTAGCTGATTGCAGAACTGGTTGCTGTAAGGAGTTTATCTGCAACAGATACACTGCTGCCGCCACTGGAGCTACCGCCGCCACCACCGCTGGAACCTGTGCTTGTGCTGGGCTTATCTACGCCATCAGCCACTTCTGTGTCTTTTACATCTGTGCTGCTGGAAATGGTAATACCATCGGCATTTGCTTCCAGTTTTTCAATCTGACCGGAACCTGTGATAGAAACTTTTGCATCTGCTACTACTGTTTTCACAGTTGCATCTTTTGCCACTTCAACTTTTGAAGATGCCGCATCTTCAGAAATAACTAATTTCTTCACATCTTCTTTTACAACAACACTTGCTTTTTCATTGATTTCTACTCTGTTTGCGGGCACTCCAATGGTCACTTTATTGCTTGTGTCAATTTCATTTGTAATAGAAATGGTATCTACAGTACCTGTAAAGTCTTTCCCCTCAATGTTGCAAGCTTCTTTTACTTCAATAACAGAAATATCTGTATCACCCTTCAGCTGCAATCTGACATTTTCTTTCTCTACAGAAACTTTTCCTTTGACACTAACATTATCAAAGTAAATAGAATCATCTCCGCCACCTCTTACAATCACATCACCTTTGACCGTCGTATCATTCACATAAACTTCGCCTTCACCAACAGCTTTGTCAATGATCAAATTGCCTTCGATGGTCTGACCTTCAATGACTGTATCATCTTCTGTTACAACAACATCTTTTGCTTCCTCATCTGTTTCTTCTTTTTCCATTGTTCTGTCCAAAGAAGATACTGCTTCTGCTCTAGTGATGGTGTTTGTCGCATCAAATGTGCCATCTGTGCGTCCGGTCATAAATCCTGCCGCACTAACAGCACCAACAGAACCCTTTGCCCATACAGGAATACGAGAAGCATCGGTAAATTTATCTGCTGCTTCTGTATTTGCAGTTAATTCTTTCGCCTTTGCAATCATAACAGCCGCTTCTGCTCTGGTAATGGTTGCATTGGGTTTGAATGTTCCATCTTCATAGCCAGCACAATATCCAGCTTCCACTGCAATAGCCACTGCATCATAGTACCAAGCATTGGCGGAAACATCGCTGAATGTCACATTGCCTTTCTGCGTAAAGCCAAGGGCTTTATTTAACATAATCACAAACTCTGCACGCGTAACGCTATTGTCAGGTTTGAATGTTCCATCTTCATAGCCGGAAATCAATCCTTTTTCCTGCCACTGTGTAATGACTTTTTCTGCCCAATGACCTGAAATGTCAGTTGCAGGCGCAGCAAATGCCTGTGCAGGCGCAAATGCCAGCGCAGCAGCCAAAGCCATAGATAATGTCATTTTTCCAACTTTTTTGTTCATTTTTCCTATCACCTCTCCTAAACTTTTAAAAACCTAGTTCTCGACTATTATATCATGCAAAAAATATTATGCAATACAAATTATATAATTTCCATTATTTACATGTATTTACTATGTTTACATCAATAATATTCAAGTTAGCTTTGGATAACATTATGAAATTAATTTAAAAATACCGTTTTTATGCTAAAAAATTAACAGTACACACCCAATATAAAATTCAATATTTATGTATTTTTTTACATTCTATCAAAAACAGAATTTCATGTGTCCATATACAAAAAAACATTTCTTTTACCATTTCTGTATAATATACTTTCAGAAATAAATTCCAGTTTTTAAATAAAAAGAAAACAGATGGTGAATGCATTCCATCCACCATCTGTTGGGAAATACTTATATGTTATTCCTCTTTTACATGTCGCATTTCTTCCAATGCCGCAAAAGCTGTGCGCATTTCCTCCCGCACCAATTTTGTTTTTCTTTCATAAATTTTGCGATAGAAAGCAGTACGTTTCAGATCCGGCACAAAAGATTTATTTTCTATCAGATTCGCTTCAAACGCTTCCTGTAAATCAGGAATATCCCCTATGGCATAAGCTGCTGTTGCCGCATTGGTCATAACAGCGCCCTGCGCTGTCTTTAATGTTGTTACACGACAATTCAGCATATCCGCTTTGATCTGGTTCCATAAATCCGAACGGCTTCCGCCTTCTGTTACGACAATACGATTCAAATCAACGCCAGCTGCACGATATACATCTGTAACACCAATATAATCATAAGCAATGGCTTCCAAGACCGCGCGCCACAACACCGCTTGATCTGTATCCATAGTCATATTCAGGAAACAACCACTTGCCGCTGAAATATCACCAAAGCCACCAGTCAGATATGGCAGGAACAAAACGCCATTGGCACCTGCCGGAACCTGTTTTGCCCGTTCTGTCAGCACATCGAAATACGCACCTTCCCCTTCTTTTCCGCAAATATTGTCCCGGAACCAGCGCAGTGCCAAACCGCCTGTACGGATAAATCCCCAATAAAAATATGTATTTTCCAGTGTACCACTATTGAAAATCAAGTCTGTTCCCGGTCTGCTCAATTCTGGCTTGATACCATCTACTGCAATACAGAACATAGCACATGTCCCAGCAACATCTGCCGCTCTATTGACAGCTGTAACACCGCATCCAATCATGCTCTGCATGGTATCCCCTGCACCAGCACAAATGGGAATACCGACTGGCAGACCTGTTTTTTCTGCGTATTCTTCTGTGAGATGACCAATAATATCCCAAGGTTTCACGATTCTTGGCAGATATTCTTTGGACAGCCCCAATATTTCCAGCTGTTCATCGCTCCATTCCTTTTTTTCAACCTTATACCCAAGTCCCCAGCCGGACATAGTACCCCAGTCAATGAAAGCGTCCTTTGCTTTACATCCAGCAAGATGAGACAGAATGTAAGGAGCATTATGCAGGAATTTCTTTCCTCGTTTCTGAAATTCTTCATTATTTCTCAGGAACCATCTTGCAAATAACGCTGGAAACATACAGTTTGGCAAAGGATTACCCGTTTCTTTTGCCCAGATATCCAATCCCAAAGCCGCCAGTTCCTCCGCATCTGCCTGTGTACGAGAATCCAGATAATTGATATATGGTGTTATGGCGTTTCCGTCTTCATCGACACCCACAATACCCAAAATGACACCATCTCCAAAGATTGCCCGAATGTTCTCCGGTGACAGTCCTTTTTCACGCATTTCTTTTGTACAAGCTGCAATACTTGTAACTGCTGCTTCCACATACTGATCTGCATCCATTTCCACCCAACCGGGATGCGGGTAGCGAAGTACTGTCGGTGTGCTATGCTCAGTAACACACTGCATGTTACTGTCATACACAGCAGCTTTCACACTCTGGGTTCCTGCGTCAAAACCAAGGTAATACTTTTCCATACAATTTAGCCTCTTTTCTGTATTTGGGGCAATAAAAAAACCCCGTATATTTCTGACTGCCATAAGCAAGCCATCTTACAGGGCAATGTTTCTTTTCTGCACGAAAAAAACCGCAGAACAAAAAAGCATATCTTCTCTCATCCAGACTATACTGTCGGCTTCGTAATTTCAACGAATCCTGCCGCTAAAAGCGGCTCGCGGGCTATCACCGCCGGTAGGGAATTTCACCCTGCCCCGAAGACACTTTTTTCCTACGCATACATTATACCGCTCTTGCACATAGTCTACAAGCGCAAAGGTGACGATAATCCACCCCTTTTTTCTGTCATGTTTACTAATGGCATAAAAAAACAGGCAGCCACATATATGGCTGCCTGTTCATCAGGAAGTCATCCACGAAACTTCCTGAAAGAAAGGGATTTCCAAACTATTTTGCAATTATGCAAAGGGATTTTCTGTAGGGTAAGGCAAAGATTTAGGCTGGTTGTAAGCGATATCTGTTACGCCCAGATATTTGAATACTTCAAACAGCGCTTTGCCATGATGACCGAATGTAACTGCACCATGGTGAGGATACTGTTTTTCGATCAGAACATGACGATAGAATCTGTTCATTTCGGGAATTGCGAAGATACCGATAGAACCGAAGGAACGTGTAGGAACATCCAGAACTTCACCCTGTGCTACATAAGCGCGCAGCTGTGTGGAAGCTGTTGTCTGCAGACGGAAGAATGTGATATCCCCTGCTTTGATGTCGCCTTCCATGGTACCTCTTGTGATATCGGGTTCGCCATCGGGTTCCAGCTGACGTTTCATAATAAGCTGATAGCTCATATGAGGATTGCACAGCAGGCTGGAGCATGTGTTGCCGCAGTGGAAGCCCATGAATGTTTCATTCAGGCGGTAATCGCATTTGCCTTTGATGTCTTCGTTGTAGATCTGTGCAGGTACGGAGTTGTTGATATCCAGCAGTGTTACAGGTGCGTTGGATACACACAGACCAATATATTCGCTCAGTGCACCGTAAATATCTACTTCACAGGAAATGGGGATACCTCTGCCTGTGAAACGAGAGTTTACATAGCAAGGAACGAAGCCGAATTCTGTCTGGAATGCGGGCCAGCATTTGTTTGCAAATGCAGCATATTTGGAGCAGCCCAGATTGTCTTTCATCCAGTCTTCCAGTGTCAGTTCGTACTGAGCCAGTCTAGGCAGAACACCTGCATAGGGATTTTCGTTGCCCAGTTCTGCTGCCATTTCTTCTACTTTGGCAGGGATACGAGGGTCGTCTTTATGTTTGTTGTAAGCTACCAGCAGATCCAGTTCGGAATGTTCTTCCACTGCTACACCCAGATCATACAGGGCTTTGATAGGTGCGTTACAAGCCAGGAAGTCATTGGGACGAGGACCAAAAGCAAAGATTTTCAGACCTTTCAAACCAACCAGAGCTGTTGCAACGGGAACAAATTCACGAATCTGCTGTGCAACTTCTTCTGCTGTGCCGCAAGGATATTCAGGAATGTATACTTTTTTGCCTCTCAGACCCAGGTTGTAAGAAGCATTCAGCATACCACAGTAAGCGTCACCACGACCATTCATCAGGTCACCATCACCTTCTGCTGCACATGTGTACATCAGAGGACCATCAAACATATCAGCAATCATTGTTTCAGGTGTTTCAGGACCAAAGTTGCCCAGGAAAACAACCAGTGCGTCAACACCAGCAGCTTTTACATCTTCTACTGCTTTTTTTGCATCCAGTTCTGTTTCTACACAGATGGGGCATTCATACAGATCAGCACCATAAGCATTTACAACATTGTGACGGCGCATTTCAGACAGTGCAACTGGGAAGCAGCTGCGGCTAACGGAAATGATACCCATTTTTACTACAGGAATATTCTGCATATTAGATTACCTCTCTTTCAAAATATATCTTCTCTTTAAATTTCATTTGCAATGTCAATGTTGACTCCGTCCAGACCAACGAATGCGCCATCAGCGGCTTCGCTGGCATCGGCATGGGCGATGAGCCATTTATTTCTTGCGCGCAGGAGGGGATCTTCTGCGTTCAGTGCTGCAATTTCAGGTTTATCTGTGTTTGTGCCTTTGGGTAGTACCACAGCTACGCGGAAGCCTGCATCTTTCTTTGCATTGCAAGGTGCGTAGTGCAGTGTTGTTGCATATACTTCCACTGCTGTTCCGGCAGGCACCAGAAAAGCACGAATGGTTGCTGTATCCAGATGATAGTCTGGGGTAATATCAGTCTGTTTGCCAAGCAGAAGAATCATGTCTTCACAAGGAATATTGATTTCGCTGTCACGATGATATTCCACACAGTTCAGTTTTGTATTGGTACCATTACAGAAGCCAATCTGAATGGGCATACCGCCATATACATTATCTTCCAGTTCTTTTTTTGCAGATGTGTTTTCCAAAGAATTATCACCGGGAACATAGATGACACCATCTGTGGGTTTTTCTGTTTTGGAAAGAGCTGTCAGCAGTTCATCCAAATGCAGTCCTTCCACTACCTTTCCGTACTGACGGAAAGATGTATCGAATACAGATTCGATTTTCATATTTTCACCTTCTCTTTATAATTCTGCCAGTTCCTTCCAGCTATCCTTCAATGCAGGATACAGACCACGGTAGATTTCATAGAATTTGTCATATTCAGCCACATGTTCTGCAACAGGTGCCTGAGAAGCGTTTACGCCAACAATCTTTCTGCATGCTTCCGGCACGGAAGGATACAAACCAGCGCCAACACCAGCCAAGATTGCTACACCCAAAGCGGGACCTTCTTTGCTGATGGTAGTTGCAACAGGGCATCCCAGAATATCTGCCATCATCTGACGCCAGAAAGCGGAGGAACCGCCGCCGCCACAAGCCAGAATCACATCAGACTGTACGCCCATACCACGTAGGATTTCTGCACAGTCACGGAGGCTGAATGTAACCCCTTCCATAACGGCACGCACCAGATCATATCTTGTATGCATGCCAGACAGACCAACGAAAGCACCACGGCAATCAGGGTCCAAATGAGGTGTTCTTTCGCCCATCAGGTAAGGCAGATAGATCAAACGGTTGGAACCGATAGGTGTTTTTGCAGCTTCTGCTGTCATCAAGTCATAAGGATCTACGCCCTGTTTTTCTGCTTCCACTTTATCTGCATCACAGAAATTGTCGCGATACCATTTCAGAGACTGACCAGCTGCCAATGTAACGCCCATCACATGCCATGCGCCAGGCACTGCACAGCAGAAAGTATGTACTCTGCCTTTAGGGTCGATGGAAAGTTTATCTGTGTGGGCAAATACCACACCAGAAGTACCAATGGTGGCAAAAGCTCTGCCATCTTCTACAACACCTGTACCAACAGCTGCCGCTGCGTTATCGCCAGCACCGCCAACAACGATGGTACCTTCTTTCAGTCCTGTCAAAGCAGCCGCTTCGGCAGTAATCGTACCTGTTACTTCAGGACTTTCATATACTTTTGCAAGCATTGCAGGATCGATATCCAGTTTTTCCAATACTTCCTGAGACCAGCAGCGATTCGGCACATCCAGCAGACCCATACCGGAAGCATCAGAAACTTCTGTCGCAAATACATTACAAAGTTTATAACGAATATAGTCTTTTGCCAGCAAAATGTGGCGTGCTTTTGCATAAATTTCAGGTTCGTGTTTTCTTACCCAAAGGATTTTACCAGCAGTAAAACCTGTCAATGCAGGGTTGGCTGTGATTTCGATGTAGCGTTCTTTGCCGCCCATCAAAGCATGGATTTCTTCACATTCCACAGCAGTTCTCTGGTCACACCACAGGATAGAGGGACGAAGTACTTCGCCTTTTTCATCCAGCAGCACCAAAGAATGCATCTGACCGGATAAACCAATGCCACGAATTTCTCCTGCGTCAATACCGCTCTTTGCAAGAACAGCGCGGATGCCGTCTACAACAGCTTTCCACCAATCCGCAGGATCCTGTTCAGCCCAACCATTTTTCGGCTGTGCCATAGGATATTCCCCTGTATAGGAGGCAACCCCATGACCTGCTTCATCAAAAAGCACCGTTTTGGTACCAGAAGTACCAATGTCGATACCAAGCAAATAATTCATTGTAAAGCCTCCTTAAAATCAGGATTTGGAACGTTTTTTACTTACAACGTCAAATACTACGGCAAACAGCAGTACCAGACCTTTGATCATTTTCTGCCAGTTTGCGTCGATACCCAGAATAGACATACCATTGTTCAGGATACCCATGAAGATCGCACCGATTACGGCACCGCCTACAGTACCAGTACCGCCGTATGCGGAAGCACCACCGATGAAGCAAGCGCCGATGGCATCCATTTCGTAGTTAGTACCAGCGGAAGGAGCTGCGGAGTTGAAACGTGCTACGCAGACCAGAGCAGCCAGTGCGGACAGGAATGCCATATTTACATATGCGCCAAACATAATCTTACGTGTGTCGATACCAGACAGCTGAGTTGCTTTTGCGTTGCCGCCCAGTGCATACAGGTGACGACCGGGAACAGTACGTGTTGTCAGGTAGTCATATACCAATACAACGATTGCCAGCAGGATCAGTACAACGGGGATACCTTTGTTTTTGCCCAGCAGATAGCATGCAGCCATAATAACAACTGCGATGATTGCCAGTTTGATGATCAGCATTGTTGTATTACCTGTTTCGTAGCCTTTTCTGCGTTTTTTCGCCTGTGCATACAGAGAAATTGCAAACATGACTACACAGCATACAGCACCAATTACCAGAGAGATGATCAATGTGCTGTTAGCATCGCCGCCGGAGATGTAAGATGTGAAGTATTTCAGATAGTTATCAGGATAAGGAGAAATTGTAGTACCATTCAGAAGGACTGTTGCCAGGCCACGCCATACCAGCATACCAGAAAGGGTTACCAGGAAAGGCGGAATATTCATATAGGCAATCCAGAAGCCCTGCCAAACACCGATTGCAAGACCAACTAACAGACATGCAATCATTGCAACATAAATATTCACGTGCATATTTACGATAAGGATACCGGAAACAGCACCTACCAGAGCAACGATGGAACCAACGGACAAGTCGATGTTACCACCAGTCAAAATACACAGCAACATACCGGTTGCCAGAATTACAACGTAACTGTTCTGCATGATCAGGTTGGACACGTTTGTCGGCGCAAACATGGAACCTTTGCCATTAATTGTGATTAAGATTTGGAATAAGACCGTGACGATTACCAATACAAACAGCATGGTATTTTTCTTCATGGCCGCTTTTACTTTATTCATACGGAGAACGCTCCCTTCATTTTCTTATTTCTTCGCACTGGACTGCAGGATTTTAGACATAATCACTTCACTGGTAGCCTCTTCAATAGGCAGTTCAGCTACCATACGACCTTCGTTCATAACATAAACACGGTCACTCATACCCAAAATTTCGGGCAGTTCGGAAGAAATCATGATAACGGATTTTCCTTCTGCAACCAGATCATTGATGATACAGTAGATTTCATATTTTGCCCCAACGTCAATACCTCTTGTGGGTTCGTCCAGAATCAAAACATCAGGATCGGCAAACATCCATTTTGCCAGCAATACTTTCTGCTGGTTACCGCCGGAAAGATTGCCAACATTCTGTTCGATACTGGGGGTTTTTGTGTGCAGCGCATTTTTATAATCTTCTGCTACACTACGTTCTGCGTCAAAGTCAATAACCCCATGACGAGATACTTTTTCCATACGTGCCAGTGTTGTATTCACACGAATAGGATTTGACAAAACCAAACCATTGCCTTTACGGTCTTCTGTTACATAAGCAAGACCTGCTTCAATAGCCTGTTTGATTGTTTTCAGATGTACTTCTTTTCCGTGCAGTTTTAAAGTACCGCTGATGTCTGCGCCGTAACTGTGACCGAACATACTCATGGCAAGTTCTGTACGACCTGCGCCCATCAGACCGGAAATCCCGACAACTTCGCCCTTGCGGACATTCATAGAAACATTGTCACAGACCTTTCTGCCTTCAAACTGCGGATGATATACTGTCCAGTCTTTGACTTCCAGCATAACCTCACCAATATGAGATTCACGTTTCGGGAAACGGCTGGACATATCACGACCTACCATTCCTTTGATAATACGTTCTTCAGAGAAGTCGTCTACGCCTTTTACCAATGTTTCAATGGTAGAACCGTCACGGATGATGGTGATTTTATCTGCTACATAAGAAATTTCATTTAATTTATGAGAAATAATAATGCTTGTCATTCCCTGGCGCTTGAACTGCAGCAGTAATTCCAAAAGCGCCTTACTATCAGATTCATTTAATGATGCTGTGGGTTCGTCCAAAATCAGCAGCTTAACATCTTTAGACAATGCTTTCGCGATTTCTACCAGCTGCTGTTTGCCGACACCAATATCTTTAATCAATGTGTGAGAAGATTCATGCAGACCTACTTCCTTCAGCAGTGCATCTGCTTTGTTATAAGTTTCGTCCCAGTCAATGTGGAATTTGCCACCCCGTTCATTGCCCAGATACATATTTTCACCGATGGATAAGTATGGTACCAGTGCCAGTTCCTGATGGATGATAACAATACCTTTTGCTTCACTGTCTTTGATGACTTTGAACTGACAAACCTCACCTTGATAAATAATATCGCCCTCATAAGAGCCGTAAGGATAAATACCGCTGAGCACGTTCATCAATGTGGACTTGCCCGCGCCATTTTCACCTACCAAAGCGTGGATCTCCCCTTCTTCCACCTGCAGATTAACATTGTCCAGGGCTTTTACCCCAGGGAATGTTTTTGTGATATTGCGCATTTCCAATATAGTTTTTGCCACTGAAACCCCTCCTTTCATATTCTTTTGCAAAATAAACGGGCGGCAGTTACTCTGCCGCCCGCCCTCATCAGCGGCTTTCACCCTGTTGAGAGTCTTGATTGGGTCTTAAGCAATGTCTGCTTCGGTATAGTAACCGGAGTCAATCAACATTTCTTTGTAGTTATCAACTGTTACTACAACGGGGTCACACAGGTAAGAAGGAATTACGCCTGTGCCATTGTCGTATGTTTCTGTATCGTTGATTTCAGGTTCTGTGCCTTTCATGATAGCATCAACCATGCCTACAACTTTTTCAGCCAGTGTACGTGTATCTTTGAATACGGACATGGACTGCAGACCGGAAACGATGTTTTTCACATTGGGTTTATCACAGTCCTGACCAGTGATGATGGGCATGTTGTCTGCTGTGTAGCCAGCTGCCTGCAGCGCATTCTGTACGCCGTAAGAAGTGGAGTCGTTAGAGCAAAGAACTGCATCCAGTTTCACGCCGTTAGGACCATAGCCAACGGAAGAAATGATGTTTTCGAAACGTTTCTGAGCTTCTTCTGTAGACCAGTTAGCTGTTGCACACTGAGCTTTTTCTGTCTGACCGGAAGGAACTACCAGTTTACCGCTGTCGATGTAAGGCTGCAGAACATCCATAGCGCCGCCGAAGAAGAAGTTTACGTTGTTGTCGTCAGGTGCGCCTGTTACCAATTCAATGTTGAAAGGACCTTCTGCGTTTTCCAGATCCAGAGCGTCAACGATGTACTGACCCTGCATCTGACCTACTTTGTAGTTGTCGAATGTTGCATAGTAAGAAACTGCTTCGGAATCCATGATCAGACGGTCATAAGCGATTACAGGGATGCCTTTTTCAGCTGCGCCCTGCAGAGCTGTTGTCAAGGAAGAACCGTCGATTGCAGCTACAACCAGAACTTCGCAGCCGCCTGCGATCATGTTTTCAATCTGAGATACCTGTGTAGGAATGTCGTTGTCACCTGCATACTGCAGATCAACTTCATAGCCTGCTGCTTCCAATTCAGCTTTCATGTTAGAGCCGTCCTGGTTCCAACGCTGCAGGGACTGTGTAGGCATAGATACGCCGATTTTGCCGCCTGTGCCACCTTCAGCTGCATCGCCTTCAGTTGTGGTAGTATCGCTAGAACCACCGCAAGCTGCCAAGCCGAAGACCATAACCATTGCCATCAAGGAAGCGAAAAATTTCTTTTTCATGTTTGATACATCTCCTCTCCATATTGATAACCTTTTTTAAGAAAGCCAAAATAGTTTTATAAATGTGCTTTCTCTAAGTTATGTGCATATTGTATCAATTCCTATTCCCAATGTCAATATACCTAGCGGAAGTTACCATATTTCGTGTATTACAATAAAAACTTATTCATTTTTTTGTTCACTTTTCTAAGACAATTCTAACTTGTATTCTAATATGCACAAAAAAAACCAGTCTATATTTATTCAAAAAAAGCCTCGTTATTTCCTATGTTTTAAATAAAAAAAATGCACTGTTGAAAAGATATTTCTTTCTAAACAATGCATTCTTTTTCTCATTTCTTTTTAAATCTGTTCCAAAAAATCAGCAATAAAATGTAACGCAACGCCAATGCAGTTTGCTTTTCCTTGACATCTTCCTAAATGAATATATCGTTCTTCATCAGGGAAGAATGATTTCTCCTTCAAACGTTTGCGAATCATTGGCATATGATCTTCCAAATATGGTGTCAAGATACCACCAATTACAATTTCACAATCCAATACCATATGGATATTGTGAATAGCTGTTACAAGATGAGAAACATACGTATCCCAGATTTCCATATAATACGGGTCTTTTTCCTCCAAATGCTGGAAGAAATCCTTAATGTCCATTCCAAGATCATCGCTCAACACCGAAGATGAACAATAAGATTCAAAACAGCCTTGACGTCCACAATTGCAGTTTTTTCCGCCTGGATGGATGCACATATGACCAAATTCCGCACTACGTCTGTTCAAACCTTCAAACGGCTTTCCATCAATCATGAGTGCACCGCCAACACCCTTACCCAGGAACACATATGCCATTGCAGAAGGTCCGTCATAATTCCACCATTCTGCCACACCACCCGCAGAAGCATCATTCTGTACATATACAGGATATGGAATCACTTCTGTCAAAAGCGAAAGTTTCATATGGTGCAACTGTAATACTGGCGCAATTTCTACAATTCCCTCTTGTTCATTAATGATGCCAGGCATAGTAATGCCAACGCCCAATAAACGTTCTCTGGAAAAACCGAACCGATCCAAAAATTCCTCCAATTTTTTCGCATATACCATCCGATATTCTGGTGTATTGCTGAAGGGATACTCCAGTTTTTCATAAGCTAGTTCTTCTGCCTTCAGATTAATCGCAATAAAACGAATATGCTTCGGCGAAAGTTCAATGCCCACGGAAAAATACACGTTTTTATTCAGTTTGATCAGACGTGCCTTTCTGCCGCCTGTAGATTCATCTGCCCCAGCATCTGTTAAAATATTCTCGTCAAAGAGTTCCTTGAGGTTTTGTGTCACCGTTGGTAGACTCATATGCAGCCGTTGTGCAATTTCCTGTTTTGTCAGCGGTCCATCCGCATCATAAATGATGCGAAAAACCTGATTTCTGTTTTGCTTGCGTAATTCGGTTGTTGAGATACGTTTTCGTTCCATTTGAATGTTCACCCACTTTTCCACATTCGCCCCAAAAAGAAAGACCATCACCATAACGCCATGAAAAAAGAACATTTTCTTCATTCTTTTTGCAATGACATCGGAAGCAATGGTCAGAAATATCATATCCAATTGACTGTCTGCGCTCACATGCCATTGTACCCATGGCCTGTACATTTGTTTTTATATATTAACATACAGCGGATATATTTGCAACTACTTTTCTAAAACTATTTACATTATGGTAATTGATAAAATCCATCTTTCAGAAAATACAGAAGTGAACCCAATAATTTTCCTAGAGCGAATGAAACAACAAACCATGTAATGCCCTTGTTTAGCCTTGCCCTACGCATAAGAATCGGCATTACATTTAGCACTTCGGCCAGTGCCATAGCCAGTACGCCAACAAAAATGCCGCAAAGCAATGCATGTATCAGCGCAGGAACTCCCTGTAAGCCAATTTTCCAATCCAAACAAGACATAAGGCAGCCAAACAGCCCACCCAGCAATATAGTATCTTCGTAAAAAGGAATATACTGTTTTGTATTGGTTCTTTGTGCCATTCGTGGCACAATTCCAATGGCAGCAATAAATGCAAAAGTACCAGCAGCCACCACTACACCAGATGCGAAACCTGCAAGCACCAGCAATGGTATCCTCATCATTGTTTTTCCTCCCGTTTTTTCCGTCCCAACTGCTCAATGGTACTGGTGATGGTTTCTTTTTCATAAGTCGTCATTTCAACTTCAATGGGTGTTGGATCTTTCGATAATGCGAATTTTGAAAAATGGTTGAAGAAGACCAGGATACCTACTACTAAACCAATACTATACGGTATTGTCACCAATTTAGGCAATTCTGTATTCTCACCATAAGCCATGGCATAATAATTTTGAAAAATTAAAGGAAGCTGCGTGTCTGAATGAAAACACATGATGGTTGTTGCTGCGCCGCAAAACAACACCGCAGAAACAAAGAGGATTTTACTCCATAAAATCAATTTATTTTCTTTTTTGGGATAAGGTGCGTAAGAAAGCAAGATGTCTGACTCCCCTACGTTGGACACCGTTGCTTTTGGGTATAATGCAGTAATCGCCTGTACCAATTCCAATACGGAAATCAAGTACATATTCTCTGTATTCTCCGGCACTTGAAATACAGGAAGCTTTTCTAACGCTCCTTGGCATGAATCTCCTGCATAAACTTCTGCCACATCTGATAGGTAGATGATCTTTCTGCCAACCATCTGCACCTTTTCCATAGGCTTGATGTAAATATCCATACTGCATTCCTCCTTATAAATACAGTATGGATGCCCTCATCAAAAACTATTCATCGGATTGATTTCGTTTTAAGAAGAAAAAATCTCTCCAAAAAATCTTTTGGAGAGATTTTTTAATAGCAATATACAGTCAAATGATTTTATCTGACAGTAGCAAATCCGATTTCTGCCAAATAGTTCAGGACTTCACCACAGTTTTTCACAGGGTATGTTTTATCCGCAAAAGAAATCATACCAAAGTTGGTATCTTCCCCTGCGTCATATACAGTTACTCCTACAGTTACCGCAGGGTCACCGCCTGTAACTTCTACCAAAAACTGAGGATTTTCCAGAACCGCTGACAAATCTTCTCCTGATGCATCTGCCACTGTAGAAGCAATCAATTCTGCCAGCATGGTCTTACTGTCGCCATCCAGTTCCTGTTTTTCGCCGGATTCATCAGTCACAGCAACGGTATATTCACCTGTTTCCACAATCGCCTGCAATGCAGCAATGCCGGATTCTGCTGTATTTTTTCCGCTATTTTGATAAACCAGAATCACAACAATCACAACCACTACTAATCCGATCAATGCGCGCAAACCACTTTTTTTCATAGTGCTTCCCCCTTTCCTACAGTTCACCTTTCAGTCGCTTCATATGCTCTTTCATACGGCGTTCTACGCCATTATTGCTCATATCATAATAAACCGTTCCAACCAGTTCATCGGGCAAATACTGCTGTTCTACATAATGATTGGGATAATCATGGGCATATTTATATCCAATGGCATTGCCCAAATCATGGCTGCCGCTGTAATGCCCATCCCGAAGGTGAGGCGGTACGCCTTTGATCTGCACATTCCGCACATCCGCCAATGCTTTATCTATTCCTAAATATGCTGCATTGCTCTTAGGTGCACAGGACACATAAGTCACTGCCTGTGCCAGCGGAATCCGACCTTCCGGCATGCCGATAAAGTTCACCGCCTGCATGGCTGACACTGCAACCTGTAATGCATGGGGATCGGCATTCCCTACATCCTCCGCTGCGCAAATGACAACGCGACGAGCAATAAACTTCGGGTCTTCCCCAGCATAAATCATTTTTGCCAGATAATACAGTGCCGCATCAGGGTCAGAGCCTCGCATGCTTTTGATAAAAGCAGAAATGGTATCATAATGATTGTCTCCGCCTTTATCATACTGCAATGCCCTTCTTTGGATACAATCCTCTGCTACAGAAAGGGTGATATGGATGATACCATCATCGCCCGGATCTGTTGTCAGCACTGCCAGTTCCAAAGCATTGAGCGCTGCTCTTGCATCACCATTTGCTGTATTGGAAAGAAAATCCAGTGCATCTTCATCCATTTGTGCATGGTAACTGCCCAGACCTTTTTCCTCATCCGCCAACGCACGCCGCAAAAGAGATGCAATATCTTTCTGCTGTAATGGTTCCAGAGAAAAAATCACAGAACGAGAAACCAGCGCCCGATTCACTTCAAAATAAGGATTTTCCGTTGTGGCACCAATGAGCACCAGCGTACCATCCTCCACATGGGGAAGAAGTGTATCCTGCTGTGTTTTATTGAAACGATGGATTTCGTCGATAAAAAGGATGGTCTTTTTGCCAAACATACCAAGGCGTTCTTTTGCCGCTGTCACCGTATCTTTGATGTCTTTGATGCCGGCAGTGGTAGCGTTGATCTGGACAAACTCACTTTTCGTAGTATTGGCAATGATTTTTGCCAGTGTGGTTTTTCCTGTTCCCGGCGGGCCGTAGAAAATCAAGGAACCTAGTCTGTCGCCCTTAATGGCACGGTAAAGCAATTTATCTTTCCCAACAATCTGCTCCTGTCCCACAAATTCTTCCAAAGTTGTTGGACGCATTCTTGCAGCAAGTGGTGCATCCTGTGTACCTCTCTTTTGTAGATTATATTCAAAAAGGTCCATGTTGCTCACCTCTTTTTATTTTGTCAGGAACAGGCAGGCATCCCCAAAGGAGAAGAAGCGATACCGTTCTTTGACAGCTTCTTCATAAACACGCATGATGAAATCTTTCCCCATCAGAGCAGAAACCAACATAATCAATGTGGATTCCGGCAGGTGGAAATTGGTAATCATGCAATCCACTGCTTTGAATGTATAGCCGGGATAAATGAAAATCTTTGTCCAACCGCTTCCTGCGTGAACAACACCATTTTCATCTGTGACAGATTCCAAAGTTCTGGTGCTGGTGGTACCAACAGCAATGATTCTGCCGCCATTTTTTCTGGCTTCATTCATAATTGCCGCCTGATCTTCTTCCACCACATAATATTCGGAATGCATTTCATGATCCAGAATATCTTCCGCTTTTACAGGACGGAAAGTACCCAGACCTACATGGAGTGTCACATGAGCAATCTTCACACCCATTTCTTCGATTTCTTTCAGCAGTTCCGGTGTAAAGTGGAGACCTGCTGTAGGAGCTGCCGCAGAACCATCATGTTTTGCGTATACAGTCTGATAGCGCTCTTTGTCCTTCAGTTTATGTGTGATATAAGGAGGCAAAGGCATTTCACCCAGTTCATCCAGAATGTTTTCAAAAACACCTTCGTAATAGAATTTAATGATACGGTTGCCACCTTCGATGGTTTCCAGCACTTCCGCAGTCAGTCTGCCGTCACCAAAGGAAATCTTATCACCGGGACGAGCTTTTTTACCGGGACGCACCAATACTTCCCATGTGTTGATACTTTTGCGTACCAAAAGCAGCACTTCAATATGTGCGCCGGTGCCTACACGTTCCCCATGAAGTCTTGCAGGCAATACTCTTGTATTATTGATAACCAGACAATCTCCCGCTTTCAGATATTCCTTAATATCACGAAAATGTCTATGGGAAATGGATTCTGTATTCTTATCAGCCACCAACAGCCGGGAAGAAGAACGATCTTTCAGAGGTTCCTGGGCAATCAACTCTTCCGGCAAATCAAAATAAAAATCACTTGTTTTCATGTTTCTTCCTCATTTTCTCAATAAATAATTTAGTGCATAATCTATGCCGAAAAATTCCAGCATCTTTTTTCGATAAATCTTTGTCGCATCATCGGGCAGGAAATCAAATCCTTCGATGTCATAGTCATGGAGCACATAATGTTCCTCCATATCCTGAGACAACACAGTCACTTCAGGGTCTGTATAAGGACGGCGGATATCTGTCACTTCCGCATCTGGGTCGGAAATCACACGCATGATATCTGCAATCTGATGATCTTTCAGTTTTTTTACATACATTGGCTTCCCTCTTTTCTCATTCCTTAATGTTCCAGCAAAAAGTCAATGGCATATTGGTCGCCAAAGTATTCATACATCTTTTTCCGGTAAATATATTCGGAACCGGCGCCAGCACGGTGGAATCCCTGAATATGATAGTCATAAAGGCGATAAGTTTCTTCTGTTTCCTGAAACATTGCCTTTACCTCCGGCACCTTAGACCAGTTGACACAATCCTCAAAACTGGAATTATATGTACGAATCTGCACAATCCGCACACTGCCGTCATCGGAAATCAGGTTCATGATCTCACGAATCTGTTCTTCCGTCAATTTCTCTGCGTACATCTATACCCGCTCCTTCCAGATCATTTTCAACCATTTGCCAGAGTGTATCCTTTCGGCAGCCCAAAAGCGCATCTTTTACTGCTGCCAAGCTGACGGGAATGGGACGATGCATGCCGCCGCAGCGAAGCCCCTCATCCAGATAAATCCAAAATACGCCCTCTTTTTTCTTCCCGTTTAAATCACAGTCGGAAAAGCAGAGGGTATTCCCCTCATCATCCCGCCATCCCTTCTGGGAAATCAGAAAGGTCTGCCAGTCCATATCCTCACCCCTCAATGGTTACGCCTGTATAATAATGTTTGATAATTTCTTCATAAGTATATCCCTGCTGTGCCATACCCTGGGCGCCATTCTGGCTCAAGCCAACACCATGACCATTGCCACTGCCTTCAAATACAAAAGTGCCATTTTCCACAGTGCTGATATTTACATCATAAATCTGATACTCTCCTGTAGAAATCACTGGTGTATTCTGATTGGAGTTTGTATTTTCAGAAACGCTCAAACCATCCAATTTCAGATTCTTTCCATTCATAGCGGAAAGAGTGCCTTCTGTTTTGGCAGTGATGCCGTTTGTCGCTGCAGAAGAAGTCAAAGAACCTGTGCTGCTGCTTGTTGTCGCCTGACGCTGCACAGTTCTGCTTCCAGAAGAAGGATCGCCGCCTTTTCCGTTGATGGTAAACATTTTACTGGGCAGACTGCCGCAAGCACCGGAAAAATAAGTACGGATATTTTCTTTTGTCAGTGTCACACTGCCAGAAGTACCGACAATCTTCATTTCCTGCACACGGCCGCCAGTGGAAATCTTTGTAATGACAATATCCTGTGCACTGCCGATATTTTCGCCTTTGGAAGAAAGCAGGCTATCCAGCTGGGACAATGTCAATGTCTTTTCCCATGTATTGTTGCCATATTCTCCAACTTCAGGCACCGCGCGCAAATAAGGCACAACAGAATTCCATACATTTTCACTGTTTTCTGTATAACCGCCTGTGGAAGCAGAAAATACCGCTTCAATAGGTGTACCATTATAGCAGATGATTTCTCCTTCTGTATCGTCTACGACCTGATTGGTTTTTGCATTTTCTCCACTATATCCTTTATAAACCTGACAGTTTGTGGTGTCGCACAATTCATAGCCGCTGCTTTTATGGGCACTAAGCTTTGTCATCGCATACGTTCTGGCAGCCAATGTCTGGGCTTTCAATGCTTCTTCACTATAGGAAGCAGGCATTTCCGCCGGAATAACACCATAGAGGTATTCTTCCAAATCTACCACGTTCACCGCTGTCATCACTGTACCGTTCACCGCGAAACGCAGATATCCGCGATACTGTTTGCCATTAATAGTAAAAGTTTCATCAGTGCCGCCAAAGCCATAATCTACATCATTGCTGACCATCAGCAGATTTTCGCCGCCGCCAGAAAGGCAGATGCCGTTAAAATCACTGATGCGTTCCGCAGATTCTTTAGATGCACTTTCTACCTCGGAACGGGAACTATTCTGCACATATACCGTCCATTCGTCGTTACCAAGATAACCGCAGGCTGCATCAAAGCCAGTACGACGCAAACTATATGCCAAATCTTCCGCATCTTTCTGGGACATGCTGTCGGAAATCCGAATCACTTCTCCCTTTACCATTTTGGCAGTAAAACCACCGGAAGAAGAAATGGTTCCGTCTTCCCGAAATTTATCATTCTGCAATGTTCCCACTGCCAATTGGCTGCTTCCAATGGAAGCGGATGTGACATTTTTACAAACAGATTCCAAACCAACTTCCACCATCTCAGGTACATCATAAGCAAAGGCTGCCTGCGGCATATTCATACATACAGCCCCCGCCAGTACAGCCCCGAACATACATTGTTTCCATTTTATCATTTGTTGCCTCCAAATATTTCTTCCGTACAATCGGAAAAGATTCTCTTTTTGACATTATACCATAACTTGACCCATCATTCCACAAATTCAAAAGCAGTTTTTCCAGCACATAAAAAAGGATAACCCTTCCTAAGGAAAGGTTATCCCCATTCAGATTTTCACAATTTTATTGTTTTTCCAGCATTTCACGAACTTCTGCAATGGTTGATTTTTTGCAGATTTCATCCGCCAGAGCCTGACAATGTTCATAGTTCAGGTGTCTGATCTGGTAGCGTGTAGATGCGATTTCAGAAGCTGCCATACTGAATTCATTCAGACCCATACCCAACAGGATGGGAACAGCTTTTTCATCGCTGGCAAATTCGCCGCACATACCAACCAGCTTGTCATATTTATGACCAGCCTGGATCACTGTACGAATTGCACGCAGTACAGCCGGATGGAAGGAGTTATACAGGCGAGCAATCTTCTGATTGCCTCTGTCAACTGCCAGCAAGTACTGAGTCAGGTCGTTTGTACCGATGCTGAAGAAATCAACAACTTTTGCCAAATCTTCTGCGCAAAGAACAGCAGCAGGTGTTTCGATCATGACACCAGTCTGAATGCTGTCGTTGAAAGGAATGTTATCACGACGCAGTTCTTCTTTACATTCCTGCAAAATAGCGTTTGCTGCCATAAATTCATCTACAGAAATGATCATAGGATACATGATACGGATATCACCATATGCGCTGGCACGCAGGATAGCACGAAGCTGTGTTTTGAACACATCCTTCAGATCCAGAGAGATACGGATAGCTCTCCAGCCCAGGAAAGGATTTTCTTCTTCATCGAATTTGTAATAAGAAAGTTCTTTATCACCGCCAATATCCAGTGTACGGATGATCACGGGATGTTTCATGGTTTCAATGGCTTTTTTGTAAGCATCATACTGTTCCTGTTCTGTAGGGAATTTGGTGTTTTCCATGTACAGGAACTCACTGCGGAACAGACCAATACCTTCCGCACCACGAGTAACAGCATTTTCTACATCCACAATACTGCCAACATTTGCAAACAGTTCCACAGTTCTGCCGTCTGTAGTTGTAGCAGGCAGATTGTTCATGCTTTCAAATTCTGCTTTCATGGCTTTGTATTCTGCTGCTTTTTTGCGATATACTTCTTTGGTTTCTTCATCGGGATTTACGATGATTTCTTTGCCTACCGCATCCAGAATGATATAGTCTTCATTTGTCACATTTTTGCGGAAATCAGCTACACCTACAAAAGCAGGGATTTCCATGCTTCTTGCCATAATGGAAACGTGGCTGGTAACGCCGCCAGCTTCTGTGATGAAGCCTTTGATATAGCGGAAATCCATGTTGGCTGTATCAGAAGGTGCCAGATCTTCCGCAACAACAATCACATCTTCGTTGATGCCTTCGAAAGGATTGCTCTTGATTCCTTTCAGACCGCACATGATACGTTTGCCAACGTCTTTGATGTCAGCAGCTCTTTCTCTGAGATACTCGTCATCCAGACTTTCAAACATGGTCACGATTTCCGCAACGGTTTCTTCGAGAGCAAGCTGTGCATTTTTATTTTCGCTGTTGATCTTCAGTTCCACAGAATCATGGAGCACTGTATCTTCCGCAACATCCAGATGTGCCGCGAAAATATCGGAATCTTTTGCCAGAACCCGCAGGTCTTCCACTGCATCTTTCACTGCTTTCTGAAATTTCAGCCATTCCATTTCTCTTTCGGAATCTTTAATGCTTCTGCTGTCAGCTGTCAGATCTTCCTGAACAGCCACAAAGGCTTTACCCATGACAATGCCTTTGGATGCCGCTTTTGCCACAGTATATGTCTTCATCATTTCGCTCACTCCCCTTCACCGTTTTTCTTTTCTTAGTCTTCCAGTGCTTCGATGAATTTTACAACTTCTTCTACTGCTTTTGCTTCATCTTCACCTTCTGCGATAACTTCCAGTTCTGTGCCTGTTTTTACGCCCAGTGTCAGTACGTGGATGATGCTTGCGGCGCTAACTTTCTTTTCGCCGTTGGACAGGAAAATTTTGCTGTTGTAATTTTTGCAGAATGCAACCAGATTGGATGCGGGACGAGCATGCAGACCTGTTTTATTTGTAACAACTACTTTTTTAGATACCATAATATTTTTTCTCCTTCTTCTTTAAAAATTATATCTTACAGATACGCTTTCATATTATCATACTTTTCTACTACTTTGTCCAGAATTGCCGCATCTGTTACGCCGGAAATTTCGGAAAAAGCAGCGCGAACGCCATTTTCTTTGATCTTTGCCTGCAGTTCTACGCTCTGCTGGTCAGCGGCGTTATCATAATGCAGTGCTGCACCGATACCGATGAGCAGGTGTTCTACGGGCAGACCATAACCAACAGCAGTCATAGTAGGTTTTACCAGACGGTCTGTTGCGCTCAGTTTACGCAGAGGTTCTCTGCCAACGCGAGCAACATCATCTTCCAGGTAATGATTGCGGAAACGGCCAATGATCTTTTCGATATAAGCCATATGCGCTTCTCTGTCGAAGCCATATTTTTCAATCAGACCAGCACCACTTTCCTGCATGGCTGCTTTTACAGTTTCGTAAATTTTTTCATCGCCGATGCTTTCATCTACTGTGTGGTATCCTTTCAGATAACCCAGATAAGAAGTGATAGCATGTCCTGTATTGAGTGTAAACAGTTTTCTTTCGATATATGCCATCAAATTGTCTGCCAGGTTCATACCTTTGATCGCAGGAATTTCGCCTTTGAAAGAAGCCTGTTCTACGTTCCATTCATAGTAGTTTTCTACAACTACGTCAATGAAGTTTTCGCTCTTTACAGGAGGAACGATACGGTCTACGGAACAATCCGGGAAACCAACATACTGGTCTGCATAAGCCTTCCCTTTTTCATCCAGAATTTCGTAAACAGCTGCTTTCAGCTGAGAACTTGCTTTGATGGCATTTTCGCAGGCAATGATATTCAGACAGTCTGTGATGTCTCTTTCCATACGCATAGTGATGCCTTTTGCAATGGCAGGTGCGATTCTAGGCAGAACCACCAGACCTACTGCTGTTGTAATCACTTCAGCCTGTGTGATTTCTTCCAGAACTGCATCAGTTGTAGAGTTTACACCGCTGATGTTTGTGATCTTTTCTTCTCTGCAAGTAACGTCCATTACGTGTACAGTATAAGTGCCGTCTGCATTGATTTTATCAATGACAGCTTCGTTTACGTCGGCAAATACAACATGGTAACCAGCTTCTGCCAACAATGCCCCAATAAAACCTCTGCCGATATTACCTGCACCAAATTGAATGGCTTTTTTCATTCCAAATTCCTCCTCCCGGACAAGCCGGCCGCAGTATGCACCACAGCCGGCTGTAACATCCGTTTACCTTCTCAATTATTTATTACTGAAACATTTTCAGAATTTCTTCCGGAGTTGTTGCTTTTTTCAGTTTATCCAGATTTTCTTCTTCTTCAATGACTGTACCGATTTTTGCCAGCAGATCCAGATGTTCGTTGCCGATACCAGCGATACCGAATACCAGATAAGCTTTTTCATCACCGAAATCAACACCTTCGGGATACTGCAGCATTACAATACCAGTTTTCTTTACTTCGTCTTTTGCTTCAGATGTGCCATGAGGGATTGCTACGCCCAGACCCATGTATGTGGAAACAGTTTTTTCTCTTTCCAGCATAGCGGGAATGTAGCTTTCGTTTACATAGCCCAGTTCGTGGAGCAGTTTACCAGCAGCTGTAATCGCTTCTTCTTTGCTTACAGATGCCTGACCTGTTTTGATACCAGCTGCAACCATGATGCCATTGTTTGTTGTTGCAGTTGCTGTTTCTGCTTTCACTTCAGCTGCGGGCTGTTCGCCTGCGCCGGAAGCCTTTGCTTCCAGAGATGCATACAGTGCATCCAGATTAGGGTCAGCCAGGAAGTTACCGATAGTAATCAGTTCTGCCTGAGGTGCGCTTGCTTTTGCACGATCCTGCAGAACTGCCTGACATACAACCACATCTGCGTCAGCGGGAACATTATCTACGGAAGTATTGATAACTGTGATACCCAGATTCAAAGGTGCGATTCTGTTTCTGAATTTTGTAGCACCCATTGCGCTGGAGCCCATGCCTGCGTCGCAAGCGAATACGATTTTCTTGATTTCGCCGTTTGCTTTTGCCAGACCTTTTGCTTCAGCTTTCATGTTTTTCATTTTATCTGTTGCTTCATCCAGGTTTTTGTTACCGGACAGTTTTACGATAGGAGATGCTACAACGAAGGAAACTGCTGCAGCCAGAACAACACCGATGAGAACTTTCAGTGTTTCACCCTTAGGTGCTACTGCCAGGAACGCAATGATGGAACCGGGAGAAGCAGGACCTACCAGACCTGCACCCATGATGCTGTAATAGAAGATTGTTACGATGGATGCTACGATAGGTGCAATGATGATCACGGGGTTCATCAATACATAAGGGAAATAGATTTCATGAATACCACCAAAGAAGTGAATGATAACCGCACCGGGTGCAGAACTCTTTGTCACTTTGTCTTTGGAGAATACCCAGTATGCCAGCAGTACGCCCAGACCAGGACCGGGGTTTGCTTCCAGCATGTACATAATAGATTTACCTGTTTCTGCAGCCTGTTCGATACCGATTGGTGTGAAGATACCATGGTTGATAGCGTTGTTCAGGAACAGTACCTTCGCAGGTTCTACGAAGATTGCTACGAAAGGCAGCAGTTTATTTGTTACCAGAATTTCAACACCTGCTGTCAGGATTGCAAGAATCGTAGCCATAACAGGTCCAATCAGATAATAGCCAATGATTGCAAGAATCATACCAAAAATCCCAACAGAGAAGTTGTTTACCAACATTTCAAAGCCGGCAGGAATTTTACCTTCCACTGCTTTGTCAAATTTTTTGATGACCAAGCCGGCAAAAGGACCCATTGCCATTGCACCGATAAGCATGGTCTGTTCGGAACCGGCGATAACACCCAATGTTGCAACAGCACCCATAACGCCGCCACGGTCGCCGCCAACCATTCTACCACCCTGGAATGCAATCAAAGTGGGAATCAGGTATTTCAACATAGGATCTACCAGTGTTGCCAGTCTTTCATTTGGAATCCAACCTGCTTCGATGAACAAAGCTGTAATAAAGCCCCAAGCAATGAACGCCCCGATATTAGGCATAACCATTGCACTCAGGAATTTCCCGAATTTCTGAATGCTATTTTTCATTAAGAACCCTCCATCCTTGTAGTGATTGTTTTTTGATAATATTGCATCAATCGTTTTTCCAATGACTCGATGATGCTAATCCTTCCCTTTTTCTGTACGGCGGAAAAGAATGCTTCATCCTCCAGCAGTCCACTGCTGATCTCACTCATCAATCCCGCCTCTAAAGAATCCCCTTCTTTTGGAACCAACATGACAATGGCTCCTTCAATGACACCCTCTGACTGAAAGAGCGGTCTTTTCAGTCTGATGTATCCAAAGCAGCAATGCTTCACTCCACCGGTCTTGCAATGCAGCAGCATCATCTGAAAATCCCGAATATATGTAGAAGAAATCTGTTCCCGTTTTGCAAGGCTGTCGGCAATCAGTTCCCTTGCTTCTTTCGTTTCCGTGAACATGCCAGATGCTACATACAGCAATTCCTGCTTATCCTGTGCATAGGGCAAAACCAGCAGCTGCACATGATCCAGCAAATATAAGATTTCCTCTCCCAGTCTTGTCATAAATACCAGCCCATCTTTTGAAAGACTTGCTGCCGGTTTTTTCTGTGGAACCACCGTCTGCTGTGTCGGCAACAATCGCAGTTCATTGCGCAGCAGAATCTTGTCCTGTTCCAAAAGAATGGGGTTCACACAAACATAAGGAAAATCAATGTCTAAATGTACTGTTGAGATCAAAAGGCGTATTCCTTCTCTTTGCAGCTTTTGTATATCGATGCGAAATGCAGATATAATCTCCCGTACTTCCAGATTATGAAATTCCTTTGTCAGCTGCACCGCTAACATTTTGGATGTGCCCAAACCTGTGGGACACACCACGACAACGGGTATTTTTCCCTGCTGTGACTGCTGATCTTCCACAGCAGCACAGATATACATGGCAATGAAAGCGATTTCCGCTTCCGGCACTTCTGCTACACCAACGGCATGACGCAGAAGCTGACAGCCTTTTTCCGTTGCCCGATAAATTTCACCATAATTCTCTTTTATGGTTTCCAATTGCGCGTTTCTGACTTTCACATGCAGACGCAAGCGGCTAGACACCGCCGTGATATGCTCTGTCAGGTCTGTCAGAAGCTGTTCGTTTTGGCTCAGGGAAATCCCCATTTCCCTTTCTATGATATCCACCATATTTTTCACCAGCTGGCGCATATTCATACGTTCGGCAAGTGTATGATCCATCTGACCGGTGAGCCAGATCTGTGCGCTGATGCAGTGCATGGTGATAAAGCCAATTTCTTCCTGTGGGATTTCAATGGCAAAACGCTCGGCAATGCGCCTGCCAATTTCTTCCGCCACAGAGTATTCAGGATAACGCTTCAGGGATTCTAACCGCTGGGCTTCCATTTCGATTTTTTCAAAATTCCGAAGCCGCTTCACCGCCAGAGCGATATGCACCAGCAAACCCATATAAGCGCTGTCCGTATACTTGATATGCATCTGCTGTTCTACTTCTGACAAAACCTTTTCTACAATCTCAAAAGTTTCATCATCAATGAAGTGGAACAATCGGCTTTGTGCCGCAGCAGAAATACCAGATTCTCTTTTTTCTTTCTTTTCCCGAAAGAGTCCCAATATTTCCTCTTCCGTCATAAATTCATAAATGGCATTGGCAATTGCCTGTCGGTAATGGTCTTCGCTTCCTTCTGTGTAGATGCCAAGCCCCGGCTTGCGTATCACGTGAATTTGATACTGCCGTAGCCATTCACCCAGATGATCCAAGTCGTTGCTCAGGGTACCGTCTGAAATCTTATACTTTGATGTGAAATAGTAAAACTTCAGCGGTTCTTTGGCAAAGAGCAGTTCTCCCAGAATCAGTCTGCGTCGTTCTTCTTTGGAATATGCCTGCACAATGTCTGTTTCATTGAGCAGTTCCAAAATCCGACTTCTGGTTTCCATGCTTTCATCCAGCACCAAGCCTACCCCTGGCTTCCGCAGGAATGTAAAGTCATGTTCTGCCAGCCAAGCTTCGATCGTCGGCATTTCCCGCAGCACTGTACGAGAACTGATCTTCAGCTTGTCAGATATGGCAGCCACCGTAACAGGATTTGCTGCCGTAAATTGTGTTAAAATCTGAATGATTGCTTTTTGGCGTGAGGTCAATCCGGATTTTTGTTCCCCACCCTGGTTCACTCGTGACATTTTTAAAAACCAACCTTTCGATGTTTTCATTTTAATACTTCTGATAAATCCTTACAACAAAAGGATATTTCACGTTTGTCCCCAATAGTTTATGACATTTTTGCCGGAATTTCCTTGTATACTTGTCATAAAGTCCTTTTTTATTTGTTTTGCATAAAATATTTATTAAAATTCTGTGCATCTTGCATGACAACAAATTTCTTTTCCGATGTTAAAAAAAGAATTTGTCAATTTTCTTAACTTATTTTTTACATTTTGAAAAAATCGGTTTTTTCATCTGTACAATTACACATAAAAAGTCTAATGGAATTTCATTTTTTCGTCAAGAATACTTACTGACAAAAATGAAACAGAAACAGAAAAAAACGGACAATTTATGACAGTCATAAATTGTCCGTTTGATGCTTAGACCAATGAATCTTATTCTACTGTTACGGATTTTGCCAGGTTTCTGGGCATATCTACGTCGCAGCCTCTTTCGATGGCTACATAGTAAGAGAAAATCTGCATAGGGATAACATTCAGAGATGCTGTAAATTTGTCATTAATCTGAGGGATGTAAATAACTTTGTCAGCAACTTCTGCAATTTCTGTATTGCCTTCTTTTGCAATGGCAACAACATAAGCGCCTCTTGCTTTTACTTCTTTTACATTGCTTACCAGTTTTTCATACAAAGGATCCTGTGTTGCAATGGCAACAACCAGTGTACCTTCTTCAATCAGAGAGATAGTACCATGTTTCAGTTCACCAGCTGCATATGCTTCACTATGGATATAAGAGATTTCTTTCAGTTTCAGAGAACCTTCCAGAGCAACGGCATAGTCGATACCACGACCGATAACGAATACGTCATTTGCGTGTGCATGTGCTTTTGCCAGTTCTTTCAGTTCTTCATCCATTGTCAGCAGTTTTTCGATGTAACCGGGAACCAGTTCCAGTTCTGCTGTCAGTTTCTTCACTTCTTCCGCAGACAGGTGACCTCTTGCCTGACCAAATTTCATTGCCAGCAGGTACATCAGGGCTACCTGTGTAGAATAGCCTTTTGTTGTGGCAACAGCGATTTCGGGACCAGCCCATGTATACAGTACGTCATCACTTTCACGGGCAATGGAGCTGCCTACAACGTTTACGATTGCCAGGATACGAATGCCCTGTCTCTTTGCTTCACGCAGAGCTGCCAGTGTGTCAGCTGTTTCACCAGACTGGCTGATGATGATGCAGATATCGTTTTTGTCCAGAATAGGATTTCTGTAACGGAATTCGGATGCCAGATCCACTTCTACAGGGATTCTTGCGTAATCTTCGATAACATATTTGCCAACGATTGCTGCGTGCCAAGCACTACCGCAGGCAATGATATGAATTCTGTTGATATTTCTGATATCTTCATCTGTATATTTGATGTTATCCAGTTTGATTTCGCCAGCTACGATTCTAGGGCTGATGGTTGCTTTGAAAGCTTTAGGCTGTTCCATGATTTCTTTCATCATGAAGTAATCATAACCGCCTTTTTCTGCTGCAGAGATATCCCATGTTACATTGTAGATATCTTTTTTGATTTCATTTTTGTCCAGATCCAGAATGGTGATGCCATCTTTTTTCAGCACAACGATTTCGTTATCGTTCAGCAGATAATAGTCTTTTGTGTATTCCAGCAGAGCAGGAATATCGGAAGCGATAAAGTTTTCGTTTTTGCCGATACCAACCAGCATAGGGCTGTCTTTTCTAACTGCAACGATTTCATCGGGTTTTTCGCTGCACAGGATACCAAGTGCATAAGAACCTCTGATTCTGCCAATCACACGAATCAGTGTATCAACCATATCGCCGTCATAGTAGTAATCGAACAGCTGTGCAACAACTTCTGTATCTGTTTCGGAAGCGAAAACATAACCTTTTTCTTCCAGTTCAGCTTTCAGCTGCAGATAGTTTTCAATAATACCGTTATGTACAACGGAAATTCTGCCGTTCATGCTTGTATGAGGATGGGAATTCACATCGCTGGGTGCGCCATGGGTTGCCCATCTTGTATGACCGATACCAACCTGACCTTTTACGCCGCCCATTGCCCGAACTTTTGCATCCAGATCTGCCAGACGGCCTTTTGTTTTTACAACGTGAATGCCATCGCCAAATACAGCGATACCAGCAGAGTCATAACCTCTATATTCCAGTTTTTTCAGTCCCTTAATCAATACGGGAGCTGCCTCATTCTGACCAATATATCCAACAATACCACACATAAATTGATTACCTCCAATATTTTATTCGCACGTTATCTTTCTTTTGTCCCTTCGATTTCTCAAAAGTTTTGTAAAAGACCTGCGTCCCTGTGCGAAAGGGCGGGAAGCATCCGCCGAAAACTTCGATCACTTCCACCTCGTCAACCGCATCTGCACTGCGGCTCTGGCGCTTCATACTGCCAAAACACTACCCTCCTTTTTATAAGCTCTGTGCAGAAGGCATATTACCTCCTCGGATAATATCTAAAGCATTATACCATTAAACCTTTCGATGGTAAAGGGAAATTTTCTTAAACTTCCATCAGAAGTGCCTTCCTTCTTTATTCTATGCGAAAAAAACAGTGATACAGCCCTATTTTTGTTCACGAAAAAAAGCATGTGCTTTAGGGGCATCTTCATAAGAAAACAAAGAAAGCCAAAATCCTTATCATGACAAA
>OGXZ01000008.1_pt1 | contig 104894 bp, 89 predicted proteins | sample 1576431 | NCBI WGS metagenome assembly OGXZ01 (sample SAMEA3541590, study PRJEB24748) | human gut metagenome | biome: human gut; feature: human-associated habitat; material: faeces | place: China | collected 2012
GGGAGCCCATGAAGATCCTGGACCTGGCGAAGAACCTGATCCGGCTGTCCGGGTATGAGCCTGACGTAGATATCCCGATCATATTTACAGGTCTCCGTCCGGGAGAAAAGCTGTATGAAGAGCTGCTGATGGATGAGGAGGGACTCCAGGATACGCCCAACAAGTTAATTCATATCGGAAAGCCCATTGAGTTTGATATGGAGCGGTTTGAGGAGCAGCTGGAGGAACTGTATCCCATCGCAAACCAAGATGGAGACCGGATCCGGGAAGCAGTCATGAAGATTGTGACAACCTACCATCCGAAATAGTTTTTTAGATGAAATGTATGCATAGAAAATAGAAATAAGGTGGAATCCATCCAGAAAAGAGGCATAGAAATGTCATATTTAGTAGTAGTTGCGCATCCGGATGATGAGGTTCTTGGTGCCGGAGCCACTATATATCGTTTGACACAATCCGGAGAGCAGGTGTCCGTATGCATTTTATGCGGACAGGCTAATGCAAGATCCTTTCGACCGACAGACAATGAACTTGAGGCAGACAGTAACCGCAGTATGAAAACTCTGGGAGTCAACCATGTATTTAAAGGGAATTTCCCTAATATTAAATTCAATACAGTTCCGCACCTGGAGCTTGTGCAATTTATAGAGAATGCCATCATTGAATCCGAAGCATCTGTTGTTATTACACACCATCCATCAGATTTAAACAACGATCATCTGCATACCTCTTTAGCATGCCAGGCAGCTGTGCGCCTGTTTCAGAGAAGAGGAGACGTTAAACGACTGGACGAATTTTTATATATGGAAGTACCTTCGGCAACAGAGTGGGGGGTAAACACGGCGTTAAATAAATTCCAGCCAGATACATTCGTTGAGGTCGGGAAAGTGGCAATAGAGAAAAAAATAGAAGCTCTTGCACTGTACCGTGGTGTTATGAGGGAATATCCGCACCCTAGGAGTGCAGAAGCAATACTGGGGCTCGCAGCATTCCGGGGCAGTCAGTCAGGATGCTGCTATGCGGAAGGTTTTGAATGCGCAATAAGGAGAATCGTTTTTTGATGTACAAGAGATATATTAAGCGCCTGTTGGATATTATAGGATCTCTGACAGCAATCATAATATTACTGCCAGTCTATATATTGATTGCATTTGCAGTTTTTTTTGGAATGGGGCATCCGGTTTTATTTGCACAAGAAAGAATAGGACAAGGGGGAAAGACTTTTAAGCTTTACAAGTTCCGTTCCATGACAGATGCAAGAGATAACGAAGGGAATCTGTTAGAAGAGGAAAAGAGACTTACTAAACTGGGAATTTTTTTACGTTCCTCATCTCTGGACGAATTACCTGAACTTTTTTTGATTTTAAAAGGAGATAGCGGTATAATAGGGACAACCAAGAAAAACCTTGATTTTACAAGGGTTTCGCTGGCTTAGTCGAATCTGGTTATGATGATTTTTCTGCATGGTTGTGTCGGTTAAGCTAGGAAATTATGTACAAATAAATGGTTTCTTGGATGCTTATTTTGACCCACACTATAAGCCGAAAAATTATGATAAGGAGGTTTGACCTAGCCTGCGGATGCTCTTCAAAAAAGAACATTCACAGGCTAGTTGTCGTGTTAAGGACTCCAAAATTGTTGGGGGGGGGTAATGGACTATATGAAAAGGAAAAATTGTGAGAATGAATATGAGAAGCAAGTAAGAAAAATTATCTTCATTGAACGATGAAAATTTAAGTTTTTAACAAAAAAGAAAATGCAGGAAAAGTAAGATTAAAACCTGCGGATGGAGAAATACAAATGAAGTATAAGAAGCGTAATGTTCGATGGATGCTGGTTGTATATGATTTGCTTGTGTATGAATTATCAGCGGTGTTGCTTTTAGGACTTTATGGTGGAAATGATAAACTTTCCATTTCAGGTATGTTGCAACAGATGGTTCTTGCACTGTTATGTGTATTTTCAATTAGATTGATTGGAAATGTATATGGACAGATTTGGAGATATGGCGGTATTCAGTGTTATATTCGACTGTTATATACAGATGCAATAGCATTTTTTGTCTATTTGATTTTAGAACTGGTTCTTCCAGTTGAGAAAATTACATTTGCGAGAATGCTGTGTTTGATCAGTATAAATCTCTTAGGCGCATTGGCGTTAAGGATGATGTACAGATATGCATATAAATGTAGCAATCAGGAAACGAAGCAGGGGAGATTTTTAGCTTCCTTATTATACACATTCGGTAGAGTAAAGAAAGGAAATGATAAAGAAGTCCAGAAAATAAAAATAGCAATAATTGGAGCTGGACGTGTAGGAGTAAGTTTTGCGGAAGATCTTCTGAATAGTGATGAAGCGGCATACATTCCGAGATGTTTTATTGATATTAATGAAAATAAAGTAGGTCGTGAAATTCAGGGATTACCGGTATGGTCAGAAGATGAAGCAACATTTAGAAAATTGAATGAGTATGAAGTACAGGAAATTGTATTTGCTATACCGTCAATGGATGCAGAAAAGAAGAAAACATTATATGAATACTATAAAAATGCTGGATATAAATTAAAAGTTTATGATTATCCGACTGTTTATGCGGCAGGAGGAAAGCGACATTTAAGAGAATTTGATATTGAGGAATTACTGTTCAGAAAGCCATTGGTGGTATCTGATGAGCATACAAATGAATATTACAAAGGCAAAGTTGTTTTGATTACAGGTGGTGGCGGTTCCATTGGATCGGAGCTGTGTCGTCAGTTGGCAAAGATGCAACCGAAACAGATTGTTATTTTGGATATTTATGAAAATGGCGCATACGATGTTCAGCAAGAATTAAAAATTGCATATGGAAATACTTTAAATCTTCAGATTGAAATTTGTTCTATTACACACAAGAAAGCACTGGAACGTGTATTTGCTAAGTATCATCCACAGATTGTAATTAATGCAGCAGCACATAAGCATGTGCCTTTAATGGAACATAACTGTATCGAAGCCATCTATAACAATGTATTTGGAACACAGAATCTGGTAGAACTTTGTGAAAAATATGAAGCGGAACGTTTCATGATGGTGTCAACGGACAAAGCGGTTAATCCTACGAATGTTATGGGGGCTACCAAGAGAATGTGCGAAATGATTGTACAGAGTGCCAGTACGCATGGAAAAGTGAAGTACAGTGCGACACGTTTTGGAAATGTATTAGGTAGTGCGGGTTCAGTTATTCCGTTATTTAAACGTCAGATAGCTAATGGAGGACCGGTTACAGTTACTGATAAGCGAATTATCCGATATTTTATGACTATCCCAGAAGCATCACAGCTTGTACTTCAAAGTGGAGCTATGGCAAATAATGGAGAGCTTTTCGTATTGGATATGGGACAGCCTGTAAAAATAATGGATTTGGCAGAGAATATGATTCGATTGTCTGGTGTACAGGGAATTGAAATTGTGGAAACCGGATTAAGACCGGGAGAAAAGTTATATGAAGAATTGTTGGTTAAAACAGAAGAATTAGATAAAACAAGTAACAGTATGATATTTATTGAGCGTGATTCAGCATTAAGTGCGGAAGAAATTAATACTCGTCTGAATATGCTTAGAGAAGTTTGTGAAACAGGAGATGATTCACAGGCAAGAGAAGTATTAAGAAAAGCTGTACCAACATTTAAAAAGCCGGAAGAAGTTAATCGAGCTGCTGAATTTGCCGTACATCAAAAAAAGAGCGAGCCTGAAAGGGAAGAAGCAGTAGCTATATAAAATATAACAAGATTGTATTTTTACAAAAATACGGGAAGGACGCATATGCATTACGAAACAAAATCAATATTAGACAAAATTAAAGGTTCTATTATTTTGGCAACAGAAGAGGGCGAACAGGAATATGCAAATGTTGATGCAATTCCAGAGAATCTATTGGATGCTGAAATGATTGTTAGTGCTATTGAGGCAAGAGATAGCAAAATTGTTCTTTATTTGAAAAAGAATGAAATAGTTAAAAATGATCTGAATGCAGATTGGGTAAAAGAAGAGGTAGGAAGAACGGGTGTTGAGCCAGGATTTTTCTAAAATAATCAGTCAGATAAAAGGAGAAAACAATATTATGAAGATTCCATTTTCACCGCCAGATATAACAGAAAAAGAAATTGAACAGGTGTCAGAAGCATTAAGATCTGGATGGATTACAACTGGGCCTAAGACAAAAGAATTAGAGCGAGAGGTTGCAGATTTATGTGGAGTAAATCGTGCAGTTTGTCTTAATTCGCAGACAGCTTGTGCAGAAATGACTTTGCGCTTATTAGGAGTTAAAGAAGGCGATGAAGTCATTACATGTGCGTATACATATACTGCAAGTGCGTCTGTAGTATGCCATGTAGGGGCAAAACTTATTTTAATTGATACTCAGAGAGATTCTCTTGAAATGGATTATGAGCAGTTGGAAAATGCGATTACTGAAAAAACAAAAGTAATTATTCCAGTAGATCTCGGTGGAGTGCCATGTGATTATGATAGGATTTTTTCTATTGTAGAACGTAAGAAAGGCTTATTCCATCCGGCAAATAAAATACAGGAAAGCATCGGCAGAGTGATTGTTATGGCAGATGCAGCACATGCTTTTGGTGCAACCTGGAAAGAGAAACCAGTTGGAAGTATTGCAGATTTTTCAAATTTCAGCTTCCATGCAGTTAAGAATTTTACAACTGCAGAAGGTGGTGCTGCTGTTTGGAAAGATATTGATGGAATTGATAACGAAGAAATTTATCATCAGTATCAGTTGTTATCACTTCATGGTCAGTCAAAAGATGCACTTGCGAAAACGCAGCTTGGGGCATGGGAGTATGACATCATTGGACCTTGGTTTAAATGTAATATGACTGATGTTGTAGCTGGAATCGGACTGGCACAGATGAAGAGATATAAAGGTTTGCTTGAACGTCGAAAAGAAATCATAGGAAAATATGATGCAGCATTTAAGCCAATCGGAATAGAGGTATTAAATCACTATACAGAAAACCACCAGTCATCTGGTCATTTGTATATAACAAGAGTTCCGGGAATTACGTTGGAGCAGAGGCATGAGATTATTGTGAAAATGGCAGAATCAGGCGTTGCCTGCAATGTGCATTATAAGCCGTTGCCAATGATGACTGCATACAAAAATATGGGATTTGATATTAAAGATTATCCTAATGCATATAAGAGATTTGAAAATGAGATTACTTTACCGCTTCATACAAAACTTACAGATGAAGAAGTGGATTATGTGATCGAGCAGTTTAGTAGAATCGTGAAAGAATATATTTAAATGTGATAGAAGAAATAGGAGATACAGATGTTACGAGAATGGGAGAAATTACCAAAATTTATGCAGACGGAGGAAGTTCGTCCATATTATGACAGTTTAAAAAAGAAAAAAATTAGTTTGGCTTTAAAAAGAGGATTTGATGTATTTGCTGCATCTGTTATGCTCGTAACATTTTCTCCTGTATTAATTACTATTTCAATTATGATTGTAAGAGATTCTAAAGGAGGAGTGTTTTATCGTCAGGAGCGTGTTACACAATATGGAAGAAAATTTAAAATATTTAAATTCCGAACAATGGTTGCTAATGCAGATAAAATTGGCACCCAGGTTACCGTATCCAATGACAGTAGAGTTACAAAGGTAGGCGAAAAACTTCGTAAATATCGTTTGGATGAATTGCCGCAGTTAATAAATATTATTTTAGGCGATATGACGCTTGTAGGAACCAGACCGGAAAGTACGCATTATGTAAAGAAGTATACACCAGAAATGTATGCTACGTTGTTATTACCGGCGGGAGTTACATCTGAGGCGAGTATAAAATATAAAGATGAAGCAGAGTTATTGGATAAAGCAGATGATGTGGACAAAGTATATGTAGAAAAGGTTCTTCCTGAGAAGATGAAATACAATCTTGAAAGTATTAGAAAATTTAGTTTTATACATGATATAGGAACAATGATAAAAACAGTTTTTGCAGTGATTAGGTAGGGAGTGTGTATGGAAAAAGGATTAGTATCAGTTATTACGCCGACATATAATTGTGCGAAGTTTATAGGGGAAACAATTGAATCTGTTCAGGCACAAACGTATCAGCAATGGGAAATGATTATTGTTGATGATTGCTCGACAGACAATACAAAAGAAATTGTCGATAAATATATAAAAGAAGATAGTAGAATAAAATATTTTTGTTTAGAAAATAATTCTGGAGCTGCCGTTGCAAGAACAAAAGCAATGGAATTGGCAAATGGGGAATATATGGCTTTTTTGGATTCTGATGATATTTGGCCAGAAGAAAAATTGAAAAAGCAATTAGCATTTATGAAAAAGCATGATGTTGCATTTTCTTGTACAGCGTATGAACAAATTGATGAAAATGGGAAATCATTAAATAAAATTATAAAGACAGTACCAAAGGCTGATTATAATCGAGTGCTTTTAGATTGCCCGGTAGGAAATTCTACGGTTATGTACAACGTAGAAAAGATGGGAAAATTTGAAGTACCTAATATTAGAAAACGAAACGATGATGCTTTGTGGCTTCGAATGTTAAAAAAAGAAAAGTACATTTATGGTATGAAATCGGTGCTTATGAAATATCGAATAAGACAGAATTCTATTTCAAGTAATAAATTCAAAGTGATTAAATATCATTGGATTTTATATAGAAATATAGAACATCTTAGTATAGTTAGAAGTGTTTTTCATATTGCATATTGGTGTGTGATTAAATTGCTAAAAATTAAGTAAGGAAATAAATATGAAAATATCAGTATTAGTTCCTACGTTAGGAACAAGAGAAAAGGAAATTAGACGATTATTAGAAACACTGGAAAAACAGTCATATAAAGACTTTGAAATTATATTTGTAACACAGGATAATCATGAAATTGTAAAAGATATAATTTGTAAATATAGTAATTTGGATATAAAGCAAATTGAAATGAGTGTAAAAGGATTATCACGAGCTAGAAATAGAGGATTAGAGCAGGCATTAGGCGAGATAGTAGTATTATCCGATGATGATTGTTGGTATCCTGCAAATGCATTTGAAATTATTGTAAATGCATTTAAAAAAAGACAATGTGCTAAAATTGTATTATCACAGATTTTTGATCCGGAAAAAAATATTCCATATAAAAATTATACTTCCAACGAAGAGTATGTAAGAAACAAATTACAGCTCATGTCAAAATCGTCTATTGAAGTTGCATTCAAGAAAGATTTAGTGCTGAATAAAAAATTTGATGAACGGTTAGGTTTGGGAAGCGAATTTGTTTGTGGAGAAGAAGTGGATTTCCTTTTAAGTAATTATGAAAAAAATGCAATCTTTTATATACCAGAGGTAACGGTTTATCATAAAAAGAAAGAAAATGGTAGTAGCAACAAACAAATTATTGCTAAAGGGGCAATTTATGGAAAGAATTTTAATATATTTATTTGTTTATTAGTTTTACTTAGAGATTTGATGTTAAAAAAAGAAAATAATTTTAAATACTTTTTTGAGGGATATAATGAATATTTTAAAAGAACAAATTAAACTGTCAGTAGCTTATCCTGGATGGCGTTCGGCAATAAAAAAATTAAAATCAAATAAAAATAAAAAGATTTTTTTATTTGGAACACCTATGCATGGTAATTTGGGGGATCATGCAATCGCAATCCAAGAACAATATTTTTTTGAGGATTTTTTCCCGGACTATGAATATTTTGAAATATTGATGCCTATGTATCATACACAAAAAGAAATAATAAAAAATACAGTAACACCTGAAGATTTAGTTGTAATTTCGGGTGGTGGATGGATGGGGAACTTATGGATACATAATGAATGTGTTATACGTGAGATTGTGCAGAACTATCCCAATAATAAAATTATTATTCTTCCACAAACAGTATATTATACTTCAGACGAACTGGGAGAGAGGGAATACAGAATAACAAATGAAATATTAAAAAAACATAGTAATTTACATATTTTTGTAAGAGAAAGGAAGTCTTACAATTTTATAAAACAAAAATTTGAATTTACAGGAAACTCGGATGTATATTTAGTGCCAGATATGGTTTTGTATGGGAAAAATATGATAACAAAGGAAAAATGTACTGGATATGAGAAAGTGATAAATGTATGTATTCGAGAGGATTGCGAATCCGAGCAAGAAAATATTGATGATTTCTATGAAAAAATAAAACAAAATTATAATATTAGAAAAGTTAGTACTGTTATAAAATCGCCAGTTGTTTTAAGAAAGCGAATAAGTGAGTTGCAAAAGTCGTGGGAAACTTTTGAAAATGCAGAAATTACTATAACAGATCGTTTACATGCAATGCTGTTTTCTGTATTAAATGGGACTCCATGCATTGTTTTAAATAATAAAACTGGTAAAGTTTTTGGAGTGGCAGATTGGCTTGATGATACAAATATGATTGTAAGAGCTAATTCGTTAAGTGAAGTGCTTGAAAAATTAAAGAGAACAACTATATGGGAACATAAAAAATATGATAGAGAAAAATTGCTAAACTATTTTGAAGAAATGGCAGACGTAATACGAAAGGATTAAGTATGGAAATTAAAAGATTGTTAGTTATCAATGTACCAATTAAAAATTGTAATCTTAAATGTGAATATTGTTATATTTCAGCATTGAAAGAAAATGAAAAAGGAGCAGCTAAATTTTTATATACTCCAGAGCATGTTGGCAAATGTCTTTCAAAAGAGAGGTTAGGAGGCACTTGTATTATAAATCTAACGGGAGGAGGAGAAACTCTTATTCCGAAAGAAATGCCGCAATATATTTACCAATTATTATTACAAGGACATTTTTTAGAGGTTGTAACAAATGGAACATTGACAAGTCGATTTGATGAAATTGCTGAGTTTCCAAGAAATTTGTTAGAGCATTTGGAATTCAAATTCTCTTTCCACTATGCAGAGTTAAAGAAAAAAGGATGGCTAGATAGATACTTTTCAAATGTGAAAAAGATGTGGGAAAAGGGATGTTCGTTTACTGTTGAGTTAATGCCTTATGATGGATTGATTGATGATATTGATGAAATTATAAATCTTTGTAAATCAGAACTAGGAGCAGCATGTCAAATTACAGTAGGACGAAATGATTTGACTGAGAAAAAAGATCTTTTGACATCTATGTCAAGAAAAGAGTATGAGTCTGTTTGGAGAAAATTTGATTCTACAATGTTTGATTTCAAATTGGATATTTTTCAGAAAAAAATAGATGATTTTTGTTATGCGGGAGCTTGGACTTTGTACGTTGATTTAGGAACTGGGGCTGCTAAGCCATGTTATGGACAGCTTAGTAATCAAAATATATTTAAAAATCCTGAACAACCAATAATCTTTAATCCAGTGGGAAAACATTGCAGACAGCCATATTGTTATAATGGGCATGCATTTTTAACCTTGGGAGTAGTTCCAGAATTAGAAACACCAACATACGCTGATATTCGTAACAGAGTATGTGAAGATGGTAGAGAATGGTTATCGAAAGAAGTTAAAGATGCATTTTCACAAAAATTAGCTGATAACAATGAAGTATGGGATGAAAAGAAAAAGAATAGTTATGAAAGAAAGTATCCGTTTATATTTTTTAAAACGGCATTATATGACTGGAAAGAAATATATAATAAAGTTATAAGAAAACGTAAGAAATAAGGTGCAATATGAGTAATGGACAAAGAAATATAAAACAGAAAAGTACAATACTTGCAATTATATTGGTGATATATATTTATGTTCCATACTTTGCGAATATTTTAGAAAACACTTTTAAAATTTCATCGTTATATGAATATATAATTTATATGATGCTTGCGATAATAGCAATAGGAACGACAATGAGCATGAATAAACGTGTGCTTACATTTTTGTTTGTCTTTTGTTCTGCGATAATCATTAATTATATAGTAGTGCCTTATCGGTATTATGTATTTATAGAAGGTATACAAGCGTTGGTTGGCATAGCAGTTCCATGTTTGTGTGTTTCAAATAATATATTTGATTTAAGAATATTTGTTGAAAAATGGTGGAAATTTTCTAAATTAAATTTACCGTTGGTATTAGTTGCAGTTGTCTTACTTAAACAAGGGCTAGTGCATTATTCAATATTTACAAGTATATGTGTACCAAATGTATTTATTGGTTCTTACATGGTACTTCAGGGAATTGAAAAAAGAAAATGGTTATATATTAATGTTGCCATTAATATTCTTGTGACTGCTGTTTTGGGTGGACGTATGTCTGCAGTAATATCAGCGTGCATGATTTTATTTGCATATGTATATTCAGGTAAAATAAAGTTATGGAAGAAATTAATAATTATTGTAGGACTGGTAGTATCGGCATATATTTTGCTAAACAATTTAATAGATATTTTATATTGGGTAAGCCAAAAACTAGCACAATATGGAATGCAATCTCGAAGTGTTACTTTGTTGATAAATCAAATAAAAAGCAATGAGATATACTTGACCAACAGAGATTATATTTATACGGCATGTGTAGAGTATATAAGAGGTAGAGTCGGTTTGCCAGGAGGATTTGGAATTCCGCTATATATTACTTCGGGTGAATATTATTATGCGCATAATGTTGTTTTGCAATTTTTGACATTTTTCGGAATATGGGGAACTATCATTATTCTTGGAATTACATTGATTCGTGCAAGAACGATAAAGTATATTGCACCTTTAAAGTGTAAAAAATTTATGTATTTTATGCTGCTATGTTATATAGGCATTGGAATGACAGGATCGAGTATATGGATTCATTATTTATCAACTATTTTTATTGCTATTTTCTTTTTTGGAAATAGCAAGATTTATCAGTCAATAGAAGTGAGTTAGATATGAAACTTTTTCTTAAAAAAATCATAAAAAAATATAGAGATATGTCAGTAGAAATGAAAGCTGCGTCTTGGTATGCAGTGGGAAATATAATACAAAAAATTGCGCCTTGGTTGGTAATGATTATACTGACGCATTACTTAGCTACTGAGGAATATGGAATATATAGTATATTTATGTCCTGGCTAGAAATATTTGAGATTATTATAACATTGAGAATATACAGCAATGGTTATGTTGCAGGATTAGTAAGGGACGATGAAAATAGGACAACATATACAGCAACTATGCAATCGTTGAGTATTGTATTGATTGTGATTTGGACGTTAATGTATTTAATGTTTCACAAGGGCATTAATTATATTACTGGAATAAGTACTCCGTTAAGTATACTGATGATATGTTCTTTTATAGGAACTATCAGTTTCGGATTGTGGTCATCAAGACAAAGAGTTGATAACCAATATAAGAAAATGTTATTTGCAATAATTGTATATGGTCTTATCGGACCTATCGTTGGTGCATTAACCGTTTTCCTTAATTTAGATAATCCTATATTTTATGTTATAGCTACAAGGACAGTAATCCAGTTAGGGGTTGCAATTCCGTTTTTTATATCAAATTATAAAGGTACGTCCACATTATGGAAAAAAGACTATGCAATAGATGCATTGAAATATAATTTGCCATTGATGCCATATTACTTATCGATGATATTATTAAATCATTCGGATCGTTTAATGATACAAAAAATTGATGGTTATGAAGATGCTGCTTTATATAGTGTATCATATAGTGCAGCCATGGTCATCTTTGTTATAAGTGGTGCGTTGAATTTATCTTTACAGGCATGGCTGTTTAAGGAATTAAAATTAAAGGATTCGTCGAAAGATAAAAGTAAATTGATAACAGTCGGTACAATTATAGTTGCTTTTTGCGCTATTGCGGAAATTGTGATGGCTCCAGAAATAATTTTGATTTTAGGAGGGAAAAAATATTTAGAGGCAATATGGGTTATGCCACCATTAGCAATTAGTGTTATTGTTATGTATATATATCAACAATATGTAAATATCTTGTTCTATTATAAAAAGACGAAATTTATTTTGTTTGCGTCAGTATTTGCAGCAGTGTGTAATATAATTTTAAATGCTATTTTTATTCCGATTTTTGGATATGTTGCTGGTGGATATACGTCATTAGTAAGCTATTTAATAGTCATGATTTTATATTTTGTATTAGCAAGAAAAGAATGTATTGATAATGAGATACAAATGAAAAATTATTTTAATACAAAATTGCAAATGACAATACTTATAGGTACGAGTATTGTGGCATTGTCTATGGTTGCTGTATATAAAAATGCAGTTGCTAGATATTTGTTGGCTTTAATGATGTTTGTATTGTTGGTTGCAACAAGGAAAAAATGGATACCAGAACTGAGAAAAGGAAAGAAAGTATGAAAAAGAAAAAACAATTAATTTTTATGTTATTTTTTCTCATAATACTTTTTACAGTAGGATATATAATTTTACCACGTATTAGAGTAAAAATTGAACAAGAGAAATGTGACAAAATATATGCAAATAAAATATTAAAATTGCCGGACAAAGAAAAAGCTAATGTAGGATTTACGTGTACAGGGCTTTATTGGGATAAAGAAGAAAAGAGTTTTTTTATAGGGAATGCAGGTAAATATAAGCCTAATGATAAGACTTTCCAGGCTTCTATCGAAATAGTTGAAAAGGATTTTTCGGCTATTAAAGGAGATATAACTTGTTATTTAAAATTTGAGAATATGAGAGATATACAAGGAGTTACTAAGTCAACAGATGGAACTATCTGGTTATGTTCTTATGGAGAAAACAAAGTTCGCCATATAGACGAAAAAGGAAATGAATTAGGAAATTTTGATATAAAAGAACCCTCTGGCATTGCAAATGATAGTAGGAGTAACACGCTTTGGATTTTGACGAATAATTATTTATATAATTGTTCATATGATGGCGTAGTACAAAAAACAATTAAAATACATATAAAAGGACAAGATCAATTGTTTTTAGACGAAAAAAATGATTTGATATATTTTTCAGCAGGTGCAGACTATCATGGAGATAGCTATATTTATACAGTTGACTTAAAAACAAGTAAAGTTAAACCATTATATGTATTGAAAGATTCATATGCAATTGAAGGGATTACGATTGTTGATGATGTATTGTATGTGCTAAATGATGGTTATTATCATGACGCTGAAACGCCAATCAATCAAGTTAATATGTATTTTTTAAATAAGATACAAACCAAAGAAAATTATCAGTAAATGGGGGAAAATATAATGAAAATAGCAGTAGCAGGAACAGGATATGTAGGACTTTCTATTGCCACATTGTTATCTCAAAATCATGAGGTAATGGCAGTTGATATTATCCCGGAAAAAGTCGAGAAGATCAATAAAAGGATTAGTCCGATTCAGGATGAATATATTGAAAAATATTTGAAGGAAAAAGAGTTAAATCTGACAGCTACGTTAGATGCGGAGGCTGCTTATAAGGATGCGGATTTTGTAGTTATTGCTGCACCGACAAACTATGACAGCAAGAAAAACTTTTTTGATACATCAGCAGTAGAAGCTGTGATTAAATTGGTTATTGAATATAACCCAGACGCAATTATGGTAATTAAATCCACAATTCCGGTAGGCTATACAGCAAGCATTAGAAAGAAATTCCACTGTGATAATATTATCTTCAGTCCGGAATTTTTACGAGAATCAAAAGCATTATATGATAATCTGTACCCATCCAGAATTATTGTTGGAACAGATGTTGAAAATGCTAGGTTGGTAAAAGCTGCGAATACATTTGCTGGATTGTTACAGGAAGGGGCAATTAAAGAAAATATTGATACACTGATAATGGGATTTACCGAAGCAGAAGCGGTAAAGTTATTTGCTAATACATACCTGGCTCTTAGAGTTTCATATTTTAATGAGCTTGATACTTATGCAGAAATGAAAGGACTGAACACACAGCAGATTATTAATGGAGTGTGTCTTGATCCTAGAATCGGTTCTCATTATAACAATCCGTCATTTGGATATGGTGGTTATTGTTTACCAAAAGATACCAAGCAGCTCTTGGCTAATTATGAAGATGTTCCACAGAACATGATGTCCGCAATCGTTGAGTCTAATAGAACAAGGAAAGATTTCATAGCAGATCGTGTGTTACAGAAAGCTGGATATTATGCTTATGGAGATGAAAATACATATGATGCTTCTATGGAAAAAGAGGTTGTAATTGGTGTATATCGTCTTACTATGAAGTCAAATTCAGATAATTTCCGCCAATCTTCTATACAGGGAGTTATGAAGAGAATTAAGGCTAAAGGGGCATCGGTTATTATTTATGAACCAACATTGGAAGATGGAAGCACTTTCTTTGGAAGCAAGGTTGTGAATGATCTGGATAAATTTAAAGAACAGAGCCAGGCAATTATAGCAAATAGATATGATAGTTGTTTGGATGATGTGAAAGACAAAGTATATACAAGAGATTTGTATGGCAGAGATTAAAAGATGATTGGAAATGCATTGCAATTTATACATCGGTTGATAGTGCAGTATTGTGAATCGCCGGTTTCATCTCCGATAACATGGTGTTTGGGGATTATTTGGATAATAAAATCAATACATGCTCTGTACAAAATGAAAGTAAAAACAGATGAGTTGGTTGCTGAAAAGGAAGCAAAAGAGGTTTCAGAAGCCATTAAGGATCTGGATATTTTAACTGAAAAAAGTAAGGAAGAGAATCAGGATATTAGAACTTTAATGTTTGAAAATTTAAAAGAATTGAAGGAGTTCTATGTTATCTGTAAACAGCAAATTAGAAAATCTTTTTCAGCAGCTATGTTCTCATGCTTTGCAGGATTTATGCTTTTTGTTTTGGCAGTCATTATATTTTTATTAGGTGGAAATAATTCTGCATCATTTATGGCTGGTTTATCTGGAGCGATAGTAGAGATTGTGTCTGGTCTTTACTTCTGGATGTATAGGGAAACATCTAAACAACTTGGAAAGTACCACAAACGATTGGAGGCAACCGAGAAATATTTAATTGCTTTGCAGATTATCGAAATGTTGCCGGAAGAAAATAGAAGCGAACAATATGGAAAATTAATAGATTATATTTTTGACAATGCAAATAAACAATAGCATTTACGGGGAGATAAAAATAAAATGTGTGGAATAGTTGGTTTTACTGGAACACAGCAGGCAGCACCTATTTTATTAAATGGTCTGTCTAAATTAGAGTACCGAGGGTACGATTCGACGGGAATCGCTGTGCGAGATGGGGAGTGTCTGGCACAGGTGGTCAAAGCCAAGGGAAGATTAAGCAATCTGATTGAAAAAACAGATGAAGGAAAAGCACTGATAGGAACATGTGGAATCGGACATACACGTTGGGCAACACATGGCGAGCCAAGTCAGATTAATGCACATCCGCATGTATCTGGAAATTGTACGAGATCAGGTTCTGGAGAAGTAGAATCAGAAGTGGTTGGAGTACACAATGGCATTATTGAAAATTATACGGAGCTTAAAGAAAAATTATTAAAGCATGGTTATACTTTTTACAGTCAGACTGATACAGAGGTAGTAATCAAATTAGTGGATTATTATTATAAGAAGTATAATCTCGGACCGATTGATGCGATTGCCAAGACGATGGTTCGTGTGCGTGGTTCCTATGCCCTGGAACTTATGTTCAAAGATTATCCGGGAGAAATTTGGGTAGCAAGAAAAGACAGCCCAATGATTATTGGAGTGACAGACGGCGAAACCTATGTAGCTTCTGATGTTCCGGCTATTCTGCAATATACCAGAAATGTTTATTATATTGGTAATTTGGAGTTTGCCAGATTGACACCTGGAGAAGCTCATTTCTTTAACCTTGATGGGGATGAGATTGAAAAGCAGACAACAGAAATTAAGTGGAATGCTGAGGCAGCAGAAAAAGCAGGATTTGAACACTTTATGATGAAAGAGATCCATGAACAGCCGAAAGCAGTTCAGGATACTTTGGGTTCTGTTATAAAAAATAACTGCATTGATTTATCATCAGCTGAAATTACAGAAGAGGAAATTCAGAAATTTGAACAGATATATATTGTTGCATGTGGTTCAGCTTGGCACGTGGGAATGGCAGCGCAGTATGTAATCGAGGACTTAGTGGATGTTCCGGTTAGAGTGGAGCTTGCATCTGAATTTAGATACAGAAAAATGCCAATGAATAAAAATTCGTTGGTTATTGTCATCAGCCAGTCGGGGGAAACAGCGGATACATTAGCAGCATTACGTTTGGCAAAGGAAAAAGATATAAAAACTCTGGCAATCGTAAATGTGGTTGGCAGCAGTATTGCTCGTGAGGCAGATAAAGTATTCTATACTCTTGCTGGCCCGGAAATATCAGTGGCAACGACAAAGGCTTATAGCGCCCAGCTTGTAGCAATGTATTGTCTTGCTGTTCAATTTGCCAGAGTTAGAAATACCATTACAGAAGAGCAGTATGGTAATTACATTACTGAGTTATTGACAATTCCAGATAAGATTCAGAAAATCTTGCAGGATAAAGAAAGACTTCAATGGTTTGCTGCAAAATATGCGAATGCTCATGATGTGTTCTTTGTGGGCAGAGGAATTGATTATGCAGTCTCCCTGGAGGGTAGTTTAAAGCTGAAAGAAATTTCTTATATTCATTCTGAAGCATACGCAGCCGGGGAATTAAAGCATGGTACAATCAGTCTGATCGAGCCAGGAACATTAGTAATTGGTGTATTGACGCAGAGTGATCTTTACGAGAAAACCATTAGTAATATGTTGGAGTGCAAGAGTCGTGGTGCGTATTTGATGGGATTGACAACATATGGAAAATATGAGATTGAAGATCAGGTAAATTTTGCAGTTTACGTTCCGAAGATAGATGAACACTTCGTAGGAAGTCTGGCAGTTGTTCCGTTGCAACTAATGGGGTATTATGTCAGCGTGGCTAAAGGGTTAGATGTAGACAAACCTAGAAATCTGGCAAAAAGCGTTACTGTAGAATAAGATATGAATACTCTGGCACTGGTAGTTGCCAGAGTATCAATATAATATGATTGGATTGACACGAAAAAAGGAGAAAGTATGAAGGTATGGCTTAAAGCAGGTGTGATTATATTTTATGTTTTGGGATATTGTTTTTTGAGAAAACGTATGCGGAGGGATATTGTCAAATTATTTAAAGCATATATGCTATTGATGATTTTTTTGCTTTCGCTCTTGCCGGAACCATTTATGCTGAAGCATTTAGGGATAACACTTCGAGCGAATACCCTGGTGCTATGGATGGCAGGGATAGAGGCAGTGGATGCATGGGATGAATATAAAAGAGAGAAAAATAGAAATAAAAGCAATCATGGCAGTGGTGTAAAGAAAAATGGGAAGAACAAAAAAGAAACCAGGATATAATCAGAACAGAATAATGGAGCAGTTCCAGAATTGTATTGTAGAGGCATATACTTCGGGAATGGCTGATGGATCAGGTATTTCGTTAAGGCAAGTATCAGAAGAATTTAGCATTACATTGATGAAAACACGAAAAATATTGATTACTGCAGATGTATATCATACTGAAAATAGTCAGCAGATTAACTTAATGCGAGAACAAGGAATGAGTATTCCAGAAATAATGAAGGCAACTGGTTTGAGCAGGTCATCTGTACATTCCTATCTGCCATATACCAAAATGATCTATAATGTAGATGAACTTAGTCTTTACGCAGAGCGCTGTAGAGTGTATAGGAAAAGAAAGCAAGCTGTTGAGCAATTACAGATATGTAAGGGGGCTTCCTTGGAATGTGTGGAGAAGTATTTGTGGAGTACGATTGAAAAATTTTCAGGATATTCCTTTATAACGGTAAAAGGATTACGATTTCAATATGCTGTAAACGGAAATGAAATACAGATTAATCGAAAGAAAAAATGTATAACGAGAAGTAGTGTGAAAATTGCTCTAAAAGTGGCACTGGAGAAGAATGGGAATATAAGCGGACCAAAAAAATTAGGAGTATTCGGTGCTAGTTATTTGTATCCGATGTTTTTGAGATTTGGATTGATTGATACAGAAAGGAAATTGAATGGACATTTACCAGATATAGACAACATATAATAAGCAATGGTCAAGATATGAAATATTGGCTTTTGTGGGAGTATTGATACTGGTATGCATAGCAATGGCAGTGTGTGTACACAGAAAGAAACTGAGCATAATTCTGGCAGCAGCAGTGTTGGCATTGGTGGTGTTCCTGGGAACTGTGTTTGGCTCAACTGTATTTACTAGGACGGGAACTATTCGGCAGTATGAATTAGTACCATTCTGGTCATGGAGAGATATTATTCGCTATCATGATTGGACGTTATTAAAAGAGAATTTGCTGAATTGTATATTGTTATTGCCAGTCGGAGTCTTGCTTCCCATAATTGCAAATCATAAAGTGAAGTGGTATCAGGCTCTGGTAATAGGAATATTGGTATCCGCAATAATAGAGTTCAGTCAGTTGATTTTTATGCGTGGTTTATTTGAATGGGATGATATGATTCACAATGGACTGGGGTGTATGATTGGATGCATGGTTACGAATTATATAATGAATGTATGGAGAAAAAATAAATAAGCCCCGGTTGCTATTTGCCGGGACTTATGATGCATGGTGCGAGATCTGTTTCATCTTTGGTAATTTTATCGTTGCATGGCATAGAAGAGTATTGCAACAGTAAAGATAGTTCTTGCGCGTATTTTTCATTTGGAACAGGTGGTTGAATCATATTGATGGGTATATTATAGAACGTTTCTGGTGTTGTCAAAGCTCGCTCAATATTACTTTTGAATTTTAGGTCTAAACCGGAATGATTCATAAAAGCATTTAACTGTTTCTTAGAAATTGTAATTTCATCACGATATAATCGAAGCAATCCACTGACATAACGCTGCTGTTCTTCACTGAGTTCCGTAGAACTAAGGAAGACCTTATGTATAGTAGGAAAACGCTTACTTCCAGAAGCTGAAGTGATGCCGCACCCTATGGCTCCGATAAATGAATGGATGTTAAGCTGAAGATGATTAAAGGCAAGCGTCCATATATCTCCGTACTCGTAAGAAACTAAATTGCAATATATGCATCCGACTCGTGAGATTACCATATCTCCGGTGTATGATTTAGTGCGTGATATGTTTGTGTCTGGTTCAGGCTCGCCAGTATAGAGTTCCAGTGATGCTTCACATGGAGATGGAGCGTTACGATTTTTGAAATCAAGTTCACCATGAACAAGTTCGCCATTATTTTTTTCGTCTGTACTTAAAAAATAGATAAAGTATTTTTTGAAATAGCCTCTATATGAAGGATCAGAAGTATCATAAATCATCAGGTTAGAGGAAGGATCTGGTAGCTTTTGTGAAAGCTCAATATTCTTCATGAGAGAGGAAAGGCTAATATCCAGTCCGTCACATATATTGATTAAAGTGGAAAGACGTGCTGAGGAGGGTTTGGCAAAAATATTTGAAATAGTACCCTGAGATACCGCAACATCTTTTTCTTTACATAAAGATTCTAGCTTTTTTTGAGTAATGTTATTTTGTTCCATGTATGAACGGATATAAGAAACAATTTTCTTTACATATTCTTGATTATTCATCGACGATCCCTCACTTTATTATGTAATTCTGTTTCAGTTCTATTATAGAATTAATGTGTCACACTGTCAATCAGTAAAATAATAGGCGTATTAAAATATTAATAAAATGGTGTAACCAAATATCAAAAAATAAGTAAATGTGACGGAAATAAAGAAAGATTTTACAAAAACTTTAAGCAATATTGACATTTATTACATATGGGAGTATAATCAAAAAAGAGACTTCCCCTTTAGGGAAAGTCTCTGCAATAACTGGAAAATCAATAAAGTTGTTTTATTAACCAACTATTCTGATTTATGAGATTGTACCAGAATCTCATCCTGACATGAGCCATTATCTATGACTATATCACATTAAAGTGATAATATATAGGTAATGCGAACATGACATTATTCATTCTACCTCAGAAAACATTGGATGTCAAGCACTTTATTGAAAAAATCACAAGGAGTATGAACCATTTATGATAATGTCCTAATATACCACAAAGGAAAATGTCCCAATGTAGTATAATGCTTCCATCAACAGATGGAGGTAACGATTATCAGAAAGGTAGAATTATCAATGGATGAACAAAAGAAGTATGAGGTGATCAAATCATTGGCAGATCATCCAGCCCCTAACAAGCAGAGAGCTGCCCTTACTCTCGGTTGTACTGTACGTCACATTAACCGTATGCTTAAAGGCTACAAAGAGCATGGCAAAGCCTATTTTATCCATGGCAACAGAGGACGTAAGCCAGCCAATACCATCCCCAATGAAACTCGTAATCTTGTTGTCGATTTATACCGCAACAAATACTATGATGCCAATTTTGTGCATTTCACTGAGTTATTAGGAAAACATGAAGATATCCACATCTCCCCTTCAGCGGTTATGTCTATTCTCGAAGCTGAATACATTCTCTCTCCCAAGGCTACAAAAGCTAAGAAAAAGAGAATCAAAGAACAATTAAAAGCCGATAAAAAAGCAGCGAAATCTCAGAAAGAAGCGGATCAGATACAGATTAATCTTGTTGCTCTTGAGGACGCCCATTCCCGCCGTCCCAGAGCCGCTTATTTCGGTGAACTGCAGCAAATGGACGCAACTCCCTACGAATGGATCCCCGGTCAGATATGGCATCTGCATCTGGCTATAGATGATGCTACAGGAAGGATTACCGGCGGTTGGTTTGATACCCAGGAAACTCTGAATGGCTATTACCACGTTTTCCATCAGATCCTCACAACTTACGGTATCCCCTACAAGTTCTTTACAGACCGCCGTACTGTTTTCACCTATAAAAAGAAAAACTCCCCATCTATCGATGAGGATACCTATACACAGTTTGCCTATGCCTGTAAACAGCTGGGGGTTGAACTGGGATCAAGCAGTGTGCCTCAGGCAAAAGGACGTGTAGAACGCCTGAACCAGACGCTACAGTCGCGCCTGCCAGTCGAGTTAAGACTTGCAGGCATAACGACCATAGACGCTGCCAATGAATTCCTAAACTCCTACATAAAGGAATTCAATGAGAAGTTTTCCCTTCCCATTCATGGTATCAAGTCTGTGTTCGAAGTGCAACCCCAAATTGAAAAAATTAACCTGATTCTTGCAGTTTTATGCGAAAGAACGGTAGATACCGGACACTGTTTAAGGCATTCCAATAAATACTACCGTATGATTGACAGCAGAGGCAATCAGGTCCACTACCGAAAAGGAACAAAGGTAATGTTTATTCAGGCTTTTGATGGCAGTCAATACTGCTGTGTAAATGACAAAGACATCTACGCACTGGAAGAAATACCCGAGCACGAAACAAAATCAAAAGACTTAGATATAGACTATACTCCGCCAAAACCAAAGAAGCCCCGCATTCCACCAATGAATCATCCCTGGCGTCGCCAACAGTTTGGAAAGTTTGTCAAACAGCAAGAACACCACCAGAATGATCAAGATACAAAAATTGCCTGAGGAATGAAACGAATCAATTTAACAAGCCCCAGCAAAAAGCCGGGGCTAATACTTCAATTATTTTAGGACATTTTCAAAAACGCTTGACAGCACTTTATTGAAAAAATCACAAGGAGGTGTAGGACAAAAATCCAATGAAAGCGTTAAAAAATCAGCAATACTATAACAGAAACATGGAGAAAGTACACTGTCAGTGTAAGTAGAGGTATACAGCTTTGAGAGGTAATAATGAATTAAGGACGAGAACGTATAATGTACGAGTAGGGGACAAAGTTTGGGTAGACGGACAGCCCGCCTTTTCTGTAAAAGGTGGAGGTAACAGATTTGATGTCTACACCATGAAAGAAATGATTGCAGCATTTTACGGAGAAAACTGTAAATGCATCATTATTAAACAGAGTGGTAGAAAAGTAGTAATTGAATAAAGAAGGATAATCGCTCGGACAAGAGCTATCCGCAATGCGAGATAAGCCGGAGCAGAATGGTATTGGTATGCCATTTTGTTTCGGCTTATTTTTTTGCCACAAAAGAAGTGGATGACAAATGAAAAAACAGATGAAACAGATGAAAAATATAAACATAATATTTGACAAAAAGAACATATGTTCGTATAATATAAGCATCGCTACCTTGGAAATGCTAAACAATCTATTGTTGTTGGAAAACTTGGTCAGCTTTGACTTTCCCTTTAGCTGGCTTTCTGCTGAAGGAGGCTAATATGCAAAAAGTTGACATTATACCAGTTGCGTGCCCAACATGCAAAAACAAAAGATTATTTGACATTGATTTACATACAGAGGGAAACATACAGATAAAATGCCCAAAGTGCAGATCAATCGTTAAAGTAAAAATGCATAGACAAGAAATTCATACTGAGCAAATCGGGATATAGAATTAGTCTATAATCACCTACGCCTGATGAATATGGGATGTTTATTAAAGGACAACAACCATATCATCAGGCGTTTTTACGTCCGCAAGAGGGAGGTGAGTCGGTTTGACAGATGAAGAAAAGAATATCTTTGGGAATCAATTAAGGGAACGAAGAAATGAATTAAATCTTACAACACAGAAGGTTGCTTTAGATGCGGAGGTAGGAGAGTCAACTTACAAACGGTTAGAGGCTGGCGATGGAAACCCTCGTTTAGATACACTGGTCAGAATTGCAAAATGTTTGAAAACCGACTTAAACTCTGTGGTGCCGCAGGAACATTTATGTAAAGATTCTGGGATTTGGCAAATAGTACGAAAGTTGTTAAGCATGGATAAAAAGAAAATGAATAAGGCGATAAAAGCAATTCTAGCAATGTTGGATGCAATGTCTGATGATTAAAGGTTATTGAACTTAGAGTAATAAGTCAATGACCTTTATTTTTTTGAAAAAGACAATAAAGGAGCTTTTATTAGATGAGAAAATTATATAAAATTGTTGTATGTTTGATTCATGAACGATAATGAATAATAAAATAGATACTAACGGAGGGTATGTTAAAAATGGGAAGAACAAGTGATTATACTAAGCAGGTGCGTAACGAAGAATGCGAGAACACTGTTGAAACAAAGAAAAGCTCTAAAAGTTTCGCAGATATAAAGAGGATGTTTGCAAAAGAACCAATGACAGCGGAGCAATTTGGAATATATTTAGGTGAATGTAAAGCAGCGGGAGATTTTATAAGTGATAAGACAATCAAAAGATATATCGAAAAATTATGCAAAATGAGTGACGGGAAAATAACACCTTCGAAATTTATGAAAACAGTAGACGGAACAGATGTTTATATTATTCAACCGGAAATACAGGAATTATTAGTTGCAATGTTCGATACAGATTTTTTTGGTGCAAAGGGGAAAGCCAAAGCGGGAATTGACGTGAAACAGCGTCTGCGAGCTCAGCTTGCAGAGAATGTTGAAATATATTTGGATGAAGATATAAAGAAACAGGTAAAATCAGCACCACAGTTTCTAAATGCAAGGTTGGAGGATATTCTAACAGAGAAAATAAATAATGAAGTTCGTGGTATGTTTGCTACAATGCAGGACTCAGATGATACTATTCAATATCAGTTGATGTTAGAAACTTTAGACCGGTTGGTTGCTATCAGAAGGTGGATGAATGAGTGGAATGCCAGAATAAACTTGATTAAACAGGAATTTGCTAAAACAGAACAGGAAAAACAGGACGCTAAGAACAAAACAGGGTTATTTAAGCATAAACAGCTTCAGGATATATTAATTGATGTAATTTCCAACTTATTGGAAGGAAAAGAGTACGAATATATATCTGAGGAAGAGGAAATATTTTATCCTACTTTATATGCTGCTAGTAAAATGTATGATATTACGGCAATGCCAGGAAACGAATTGACACTATGGTTACAGGAAGTTGAAGAAAACATATCAAATTTAAAAAGATACAAATACATTCAAAAAAAAGCAAGAGCTTTGTTCGACGAGAATGATCATTTGGAGAAAAAGATATTAGATTCGATTGATAAAATTGCAAGGACACAGTTGGTATCAAATGAAAGTGATATGACACCAGAACAGTATGAAAGATTAGTCAGATTTACAGAAGATGCAAGTATGGAAGAAAAGCAAGAAATTTTGTGTAAACTTGAACAATCAGGGAATCTTACATTGGATGAGCAGACTTTAAAGGAAATAATGGACATTAAAGATGCCGTAGAAAAGAAACAAGAATATGGAATGCTTTAAGGCTGGACAGATTATATTTTATTAGTGTCTGGCAAGATGGATTGTGAATGGAGCGGTTTAGCTATATAATAACGCCATAGTCAATAAGGAAAGGAGATTTGGAATATGGCATATAGCAATGCGGAAATTTACGATAGAAATAAGTCGGAAGCTGAAAGAGAACAGAAACTCTTGAGTAAGCTGAAGCGAATATCTGCAAAGGGTAATAATGCGGAGGTAAAGCAAGATCGAGATGGAAACTGGATTGTATATGAAGTGAAAAAAACAAAGGCTATTGTCTGAAGTGGCAGACGATAGGGCTAAGCGGAGCCTGAGTAATTTGATGCGTGTTCATCAAATTATTCAGGCTTTTTGTATGTTGAGGTTCATATATGGACTGTTTTAGAAAAAATTGGTCAGTATGTGGTACTGAGGTAGGCGAGTTGATTCGGTAAAATATAATCATCAAAAGAGAGGAGGCAATAAAATATGAGCCGAGAAGAATATCTGGAATTTATCGCACATCAGCCCTATGACGCAATGGGAGATTTTAGTTTCCTTTTGGATGAAAAGATTGATAAAGCTGAAAGCACTACGGTAGAAAATGAAAACATGAACGCTGATTAATCTGCGTACAGGGAATATTCCTGTATAGCTGATTGATACATAAAGCAGCAAGGAGAGGCTTCGCAAGTCGCTCGGTATAAAAAAAACCGGGCAGATCGGAGTCTTTTTTTGCTGCTTTTTTTGTCTGCTGACAGCCCGGAGCCGAAAGGCAGAAAGGCGGTTGTCATGCTGACACTTAGAAAACTGAAAGAAATGGTGGAATCTCCAAAGAAAGGCGAAAAGAAACCGAGTTGTAAAAGTTTACGGGAAGGAAAATGCCCGGTTGTTGCTCAGAAGATTATTCAGAACGAGGTGGGAGTGGTCACGCTCACTGTTTACAAGAACGGATATGTGGTCTATCAGGCACAGAACCGGGTAACAGTATTTCCTATCGAAGATATTTCTGGTTATCGCTATTCTTCAGTGGCTGGAAATGGATATGGATGTGATCTGACGGAATCTTACTTTGAAGAGGCTGAGTGGTATCTGCGTTTTGTTCTTCGTGGAGAAGATCGCCTGAGCATCAACTTGGATAGCTGCAATCAGAAACGTTGTATCTCCTTATCTTCGGCTATGGAAGAAATGCAGCTTGGAGAGAGTGTAGCACCGGACATGGAGGAAATGATTGTTCAGCAGATGATGACGGAAAGCATGATGGACATTCTGACGGATAAGCAGAAGGAGCTTATTTATGCCCTTTATTTTGAAAAACAGACTTTTCAGGAATATGCCGATATTCATGGAATCAGTTCAGCAGCAGTCAACAACATGAGAAATAAGGCAGTTGCCAAGCTGAGAGCCAGTTTGGAAGAACTCTCAGAAAGTAATGAGAAAAAGAAAATGAGAAAAAAATAAAAAAGTTTGCAACAGGGGGTTGGTAAACACCCTCTGCCGAGCTTTATAGGTGAAGGGTTAATTCTTCAGAAAGAAGAAGCCCGGACTTGTACCTTGACAATTTCATATAGACAGCAAGAGGGGATACCCGGAAACTCAGCTACGCATAATAACCAGCGGCCAGGATTCGGAGAGAACGTGAAAGGGAAACGGCTGAAAGGCACTTTTACAGGAACGGCCTCTTGCGATTAAGAATGCTTGATCCTTATAAAACTGTTATTTCCATTTTATGGAGATGACAGCAGATACCATGTGGCGGTGCTTCGCTTAGTGCAGGTGCCGCCATATGCATGTGCTGTTATCTTTTCAGAAATGTACAGGTATCAGTAACAAAAATATCAGGAGGTGGTTTCAATGATTGAATAGTGCAGGTATAGACCTGCTGAAAAGAAAAACGATGATAAGTGAAGAAAGAGAGGATTAAGTCAAAATGAAAATGAAGTTCAAAAGATTCTTATCAGGAGTCATGGCAGTTGCCACGTTAGCGTCTGTAATCGTTCAGCCAGTAGCTGTTTCTGCATCGGAATTAGAACCGGAAGAAATACCGTTTGAGCAGCAGTATCCAGAATTAAAAGAGGTACAGGATTCGCTTGATCCAGATGAAATTGTAACAGCAAATTACATTGAACTTGCCTATGGACAGGAATTTGAAGTGGAAGTTGATCTGTCTGGTATTGACGGAGTGGATGAAAGTAAAATGAAAATTTTATTCCATGAAGCAAAGAATGTGGATGGAGCTGATTTTGATACACATACACCAGATACCTACAAGGCAGTATATGCTGTAGAGCCGGTAAGTGGTCATCCGTCTTACAGAATCAGCAGAAATATCACTGTAAAAGAGCCTGAAACAGAAACGCAGTCAGAGAGCTCTTCTGAGATTGCAGTTGACGATGACAGCGGTACTGGAGATACAGAGCAGAGTGATGACGATTCAGAGTCGCACCAGGAAAATACAGTTGATACGGAAACTGAACTTACGGTGTCTGAAGTGCTGGAACAGGCAGAAACAAATGGAATTGATCTGTATGCAATGGATGCAGGAGAAACCGTAACCTTTATGGCTTCTGCAGGAAATGCAAGAAGTTCACAGAAGGTTTCTGTTACAAGGGGAACCATGTATCGTTATGCAGATTATGGATATGGTAGTTACCTTACTTATCAGTATACTGTGAAGTTTGGTAATGTATCTGCGACAGCATATTGTGTACAGCCATCCAAACCGGGACCTGGCAGTGGAACTTACACGATCAACAAGGTAGGAGATGGAAAAGCGCTTGCGAAAGTGTGTTATTACGGAACAAAGGCTTCTGGCGATGATGGATTTTTCACAGAGGAAAACGGATATGGCAATTTAAGTGCCGGAGCCAGATTTATTCTGGTACATCTTGCTGCTTCTTATGCAAATGGCAGTGGAGATGCTTTTTCAGGAGCAAATAGTACTGCCAAAAACCTGGCAATGAAACTTTATAATTACTGTGTTTCTCAGCCGGAAATTCCAGATGTGGCAATGTCATTTTCAGATGCAAACGTAAAAGCCTATGTGGATGGCAACAGCCAGAGGACAAAGGATATTACATTCAATGCTGATGCGTTACAGACCATTACCATGAAACTCCCGGCAGGTGTTCGGCTTCATAACCTGACAACAGGAAAAACTAGCAAAGCTGGAGAAAGCATGGAAATCTGTGGTGGTACAAAGTTCTATTTGTCTGCACCATTAACGCAGGTAAGTGATGTGGCAGAGAGCTGGTCAGCAACCATGAAGGGAAGCATTACCAAAGATTATTCAGCCTACAAAATATCTACAGGTTCTGGAAATCAGGATCTGGCTTTGGTATTCGGAGAAGGCGTGGATGATGAAAAATACGTGGATTTTAAAGTATCCTGGATTGAACTTGCAACTGTAGAAGTTATGAAGAAAGATTCAGCAGCAGATGTAAACCTTGCAGGAGCAGTGTTTGGTATTTACAGTGATCCAGATTGCAAAAATCTGATTACTACAATGCCGGAAACAGACAGCAATGGCAAATCTTCTGCAACGATTGTAAAAACACAGGATACCGTATATCTGAAAGAAATCACAGCACCGAAAGGTTATGTGGTAAATACAACCGCTTACAATGTGAAGCTGGTAGCAAGTAAGATCACGACAACAACGGTACCGGATAAAGAGCAGCTTGGCGAACTGACTGTATATAAAGAAGGACAGGTTCTTGCAGGGGCAGATGTCAGTGAGAATGGCACTGTATTCAAGTATGAAAACAGACGTCAGAAAGGTGCTGTTTATAACGTATATGCAGGAGAAGATATTATCTCCGCCTATGGTGCGAAGATTTACAGCAAAGGCGATCTTGTGACAGAGAACCTTTCGACAGATGAAAATGGGGCATGTATCCTGAAAAATCTGCATCTTGGAACTTATGTTGTCAAAGAAATGCAGGCACCGGAGAACTTTTATAATGCCGGAGAGGAAAAGACAGTTACACTTTCCTATGCAGGACAGAGCGTGGAAGTAGTCTTTTCTGATGTGACATTTACAAATGACAGACAGAAGGCAGATGTGAGTGTTGTAAAGAAAGACAAGGATACCGAAAATCCATTATCAGGTGGTGTGTTTGCTATGTATGCAGGCAGTGACATTACTGATGCAGACGGAAATGTGGTAGTGAAGAAAGGCACACTGATTGAAAAGGCAACAACCGGAGCAGATGGAAAAGCGGCATTTAACGCAGATCTTCCGATTGGATTTTCTTATGTAGTCAAAGAGGAACAGGCACCACAGGGATATTTGAGAAATTCTAAAGATGTTTATACATTCAAGTTCTCATATACCAGTGACAGCGAGCCAAAAGTTTCATTCACTCATACATTTGTAAATGAGAGAGTAAAAGCTAAGATTTCTCTGGAAAAGAGAGATGCGGAAACAAAACAGGCAGTGGCACAGGGAGATGCAACACTGGAAAAAGCAGTTTATGGACTGTACGCCCGTAATGATATTGTTCATCCGGACGGTATTACCGGTGTGATCTATAAAGCAGGGGAGCAGGTGGCTACTCTTACAACAGATAAGAATGGACAGGCTTCTGTAGATGGCTTGTATCTTGGAGATTACTATGTAAAAGAAATCAGTCCGTCGGTGGGTTATCTGGCAGACGAAACGGAGCATGATCTGGTCTGCAATTATGAAGGAGATCTGGTAGCAGAGGTAAAACGTGACTGCACTTCACTGGAGCAGGTAATGAAACAGCCATTCCAGATCATCAAAGCAGCCAATAATGGAAAGACAGACGCTGATCTGTTAAAAGATGCCGGATTTACGGCATATCTGGAATCTTCCCTGACAAAGAAAGCAGACGGAAGCTATGATTTTGCTTCTGCAACACCAGTTGTGATCGGGGAAAATGGTGCAACAGAAATATTCACAGATGAAAAGGGTTATGCTTGCAGCATCGCACTTCCATATGGAACTTATATTGTGCGAGAAACCACAACGCCTCACAATTATACTCCAGTAGATGATTTTACGGTGCGTATCACAGAGAATAATCCGAATCAGCCACAGACGTGGAGAGTGCTTCTGGATGATGAGTTTGAAGCGAAGCTGAAAATCATCAAACAGGATGATGAAACTAAGAAACCAGTATTACAGAAAAACACAGAGTTTAAGATTTATGACCTGGATCATAAGAAATATGTAGAACAGGTTACAACCTATCCAACAACGGTTAAACACAAATCTTATTTTACAGATGAAGAGGGATATTTGATTCTTCCACAGAATCTGAAAATCGGAAATTACCGTATTGAGGAAGTAAATGCTCCGTTCGGTTACACACTGAACAAAAATTATTATGAGGTAACAGTCGATTCTAATACTGCATATCAGATGGATGGAACTTCCGGGGATGTGATCATTGAAGCAGTTTATGAGAACCATCCAGTTAAGGGAGAACTGACTATCGTGAAAAAGGGCGAAGTTCTGGGCGGATTCAAGGATGATTTTACATATCAGACAGAAAATCTGGAAGGGGCAGAGTTTTCCATTTATGCTGCGGAGGATATTTATACTGCTGACTTCCAGAAAGATGACAATGGAAACCGTATTCTGGAATATGCAGCCGGAACACTGGTAAAAACTGTTACAACCGATAAAGATGGAAAAGCGGTCCTGAAGAATCTTCCACTTGGAAGTTATAAGATTGTGGAAACGTCTGCGCCAACAGGATTTGTTTTAAACAGCGAAGCACAGACAGTCACTTTTTCTTACAAAGATCAGGAAACACCTGTCATTGAGCAGACAGCTACTTTTGAGAATGAACGCCAGAAGGTAGAAATTTCGGTGGCAAAACAGGATGCTGATACAGAAAAAGCAGTTGCAGGGGCAGAATTTGGACTTTATGCGAAGAATGACATGGAAGCTCATGGAACTGTGATTGTGAAAGCAGACACACTTCTTGGAAAAGCTGTTTCAGGAGAAGATGGAAAGGCTGTATTTACACAGAATCTGCCATTTGGAGAGTATTATATCAAAGAACTGGCAGCACCGGATGGATATGTTTCTTCCGACGAAGTTCTGGAAGTAAAAGCAGAATATCAGGGACAGGAGGTTAAGGTTGTACAGTTATCTTCTGTATTTAAAAATCAGCCTACCAAAGTTGTGGTTTCCAAGTCTGATCTGACTACTGGCGTGGAATTATCTGGTGCGACTCTTACGGTACTGGACAAAGATGGAAATGTAGTTGATACATGGAAGTCTGTAAAAGGCGAGCAGCATCTGATTGAACGGCTTACTGTAGGGGAAACCTATACTCTCAGGGAAGAGATGGCTCCTTATGGTTACCTCAAGGCAGAAGAGATTACCTTTACGATTGAGGATACCGGGGAAATCCAGAAAGTGGAAATGAAAGATGACGTGCCGACAGGGACAATCATCATCAATAAAAATGGAGAATTTTTGGATAAAGTAACCGCACTGGATTCTGTTGGAGGATGGATCAGCCATTTATTCCAGTATGTAACAGGAAGTCTGAAAGATGTTACCTTTGAGGTATTTGCTTTGGAGGACGTGAAATCTGCAGACGGGGAAAGTGAAGATTATTATAAAAAAGACGAGCTGGTGGCAACCATTACAACGGATGATACCGGCATTGCAAAGTTATCCGGACTTCCTCTTGGCAAATATTATGTCAAAGAAAAAGCTACAGTGGATGGCTTTGTACTGGATAATGAGGCAAGAGAGATTGACCTGACATATCGTGACCAGGATACTGCAGAAGTCACTTACTCTGCTGACTGGCAGAACAACCGCCAGAAAGCGGAAGTGGACGTTGTGAAAAAAGAGAAAGATTCTGATCGTGTACTGGAAGGTGCAGTATTTGCCCTTTGTGCCAAGAATGATATTACAGGAGCAGACGGAAAAGTTATTCTGGAAGCGGATACTGTGATTGAAGAACTGGCAACGGATAAAGAAGGCAAACTGACTTTTACAGCAGATTTACCGATTGGTTTTGAGTATTATATCAAGGAAACTTCCCCAACGCCTGGATTTGCAACGACAGATGAAACACAGAAGTTTACATTTGAGTACGAAGGTGCAGAAAAGGAAAAAGTACCATACTCCTTTACTTTTGAGGATGAACCGACAGTAATCGAGATTACCAAGACTTCCCTGACAGATGGAAAAGAGCTAGAAGGTGCCAAGTTACAGGTAACGGATGAAAGCGGTAAGGTTGTAGATTCCTGGACTTCCGGCAAAGAAGCTCATATCATCAAAGAACTGGTAGTCGGACAGAAGTATACCCTGACAGAAACAAAACCGGCAGACGGTTTTGTGACAGCGGAAAGCATTACATTTACCGTTAAAGATACCGCAGAAGCACAGAAAATCGAGATGAAAGACGATGTGACCAAGGTGGAAATCTCCAAGACGGATATTTCCGGTAAGGAACTGCCGGGCGCAAAACTGACAATTCTCGACAAAGACGGTAAAACGGTAGAGAGCTGGACTTCTGAGGAGAAACCGCATTACATTGAAATGCTTCCGATTGGAGAGTATACACTTCGGGAAGAGTCTGCCCCTGACGGCTATCTGGTAGCTGAGGACGTGAAGTTCACAGTAGAGGATACTGGGGAGATTCAGAAAGTTGTGATGAAAGATGAGGTAAAACCGGAAGAAACACCAACACCGGAAACACCATCTACACAGGTGACGGATACACCGAAAACCGGAGATGATACACATATGCTGCTTTGGATTCTGCTTGCGGTAGCAGGTATGGCAGGTGTAGTATCAGCGGTATGGATAGCAAGAAAGAAGAAATAAAAATCAGTTAGTTAAGAGGGCATTTATGGACGAAAAAGATTCATAAATGCTCTCTTTTTGGTTAATACTAGGAAAAATGAAGGGAGAATGTATTATGAAACAGGTATTAATTATAGCGGTTGTAGCAATTATTGCAGCAGTTAATTTTGTGATGTACTGTTGTCTGAGAGTAGCATCACAGGAAGATCAGATGCTGGAAAAACTGAGCAGGAGAAGGGAGTCAGAAAACGATGGCGATTAGATATGCAGAGGACAAACCAAAATCCTGTGAATATTGTTATTTCTGGAATGAAAAGAAAAAGGAATGTAAACAGATGAGATGCTTTTACCAACTTTCTGAAAAACCACCTGATCCAGATCCATCACACAGATTTTGGGTTCCATGCAAGGGCTGTCCGTATGGAAGAAATCCCTGCATTGGCTATTGCATGGCTAAAATTTTAAAAGAGCAGAGGGAAAAACGATCTGGATAAGGATACATATGTATTCCCGTATCACTATGGGGAGGAAGCAGAACAGTATACATTTTATCGGATACCCAAGATTCTCTTTGTCAGTCCGGTATTTGGAAAACTATCCTGTGAAGCAAAGCTGCTGTATGGTCTGTTGCTTGACCGGATGCAGTTATCAGTGAAGAACCGATGGCTGGATTCAGAGGGAAAAGTATACATTTATTTTTCACAGGAGCAGATAGCAGGGCTTATGGGATGTGGGGTAAAAAAAGTCCGGTGTCTGTTAAAGGAACTGGATGACCGGAAAGGAATCGGATTGATTACAAGAGTCAGGCAGGGACTGGGAAATCCCGATAGAATCTATGTAAAAAAATGCGTATCGCCAGAACGGTTAAAAGGAAACTTCCAGACAGGTCAGAATGGCTTATCTGGAAAGGTACAAATGACCGATACAGACAGGTGTAAACTGCCAGGTAATGATATAGAGGATAATAATACTGAGAATAACAATACAGAGTATCTTTCTTTCTATTCCGATGACAGCGAAGTGAAAAGGAAAGAAGCAGAGCGTAATGCTTATCAGCAGATTATCCGGGAACACATTGGATATGACTATATTGTAGATGATTTTAACCGGCATATGCTGGATGAAATTATGGGATTAATGGTAGATGTGGTGTGTTCGGAACAGGAGTTTATACGGATCGGAGGGGACAGAAAACCTTTGTCCGTAGTAAAGAGCCAGTTTTTAAAGCTGGATGCAGAGCATATTCGATTCGTACTGCATTGCATGAAAGAAAACACCAGTAAGGTAGTAAATATGCGACAGTATCTGTTGGCGGTACTGTATAATGCACCGCTGACAATCAGCAATTATTACTCTTCATTGGTGCAGCATGATATGTACGAAGGGAATATATAAATTTTTAGGAAGGAAGTGATTTTATTGCAGGAAGAAGTAAATGAGAAAACAGTGTCATTATGCATCACTGGTGGAAAAGTGACAGTCCGCTTATTGAAACAGGCAATGATGCGTTTTCTGGCAGCAGTGGAGAAAGAAAAAGCAGAGAGAGCGAGAAAACAGCAGGCAAAGGCACCGCCGGATAAAGAGTATCGTGGAAAGCAGAGCTTAAAGAAGCTGACACAGCAGAATGTTCAGCTTTCCAACATTGAGATTACGGACAATAACATTAAGGCTTTTGAAAAAGTGGCAAAGAAGTATGGCATTGACTTCAGTCTGAAACGTGACAAGTCAGTAGATCCACCAAGATATTTTGTTTTCTTCAAGGCAAGGGATGTGGATGTGATGACAGCAGCATTCCGGGAATTTACCGGAAAGACACTGAATAAAACGAAGAAACCGTCTGTCCGTAAGAAATTACAGCAGGCAATCGCAGCCCGCAGCCAGGATAAACAGAGAGAACGGGAAAAATCGAAAGAAAAACAGAAGGAGCCGACCTTATGAGTGGGATAAAAAATATAAAGAAGAAACTGAAAGGATTTCAGGTACGTCCCCCGAATGTGGAAGTGCTGAAAAAAGTTCTGTTACATATTCCATATGTGGTTGTATTTTATGTGGTAAATAAATGTACCTGGCTTTATCAGTATTGCAGGGGTAGTACAGTAGTAGACAGGCTGATGGTTCTTCTTATGAATTATCCATTAGCTTTTAAGAAGCTGTTGCCAAGCATGAAGCTGAAAAGTCTGGTTGCGGGAACAATCGCAGCAGTTGGCATATGGGCAGTGGTATATTTCAAGGGAAAGAATGGAAAGAAGTTTCGCCAGGGAGAGGAATATGGCTCTGCCAGGTGGGGAAATGAAAAGGATATAGCACCTTTTATTGATCCAGTCTTTGAGAATAATATTCTGCTGACACAGACAGAACGCCTGACCATGAACAGCAGACCGAAGAAACCGAAGTATGCCAGAAATAAGAATGTCATAGTAATCGGAGGCTCCGGTAGTGGTAAGACACGATTTTATGTGAAACCGCAGCTTATGCAGATGCCGGATAATGTGAGCTTTGTGGTTACTGATCCAAAGGGGAGTGCGAGACGTTCCAGTCTGAAAAGGACTGGCACATCTCAACTGAATCATTGTTTATTGTAATGAAATTAGTTCGAGTTGGAGAACTGAATGCGTGAATAGTCGAATGAAGGGGTAACGCCCTGAAAGGCTACTCTAATACTCCGGCTGGCATGGAAATGAGTAAACATTGAAATGTCAGAAGCCCGGTGAAGTCGGCAGAGAGATACCGTAACAATAGTAGTTGACGAAAGCTGTCCAGAGGTGGATGGTGTATCCTATATGCCGGGAGTCTAAAAAAATACCTATGGTTAGAATGGTGGATGTTACATAATTCACTGACGAACCCTCGAATGTACGGGTCTATATCGGGACTAAGTAGAAATGCTTAGTAACACAACTAGTGTTGCTACTGCGGGTGAGTAAGACTTCTGCCTTTATGAAAATCCGTGCAATGTTACAGGCATTGATGTGGTAGCAGGCTCAGAGATGGGAACCTACGGGTATATATGAACAGATAACGTATTCGGAACGTCGTAAGCTGACAGCGTGGAGATTTTACTGTCTATGAAACGTATCGAACGGGAAAGTCATCGTGAGATTAGCGATGATATAAGGGAGATAATGTCAGTGAAAGCGGTGGCATAGTACCGACGAAACCGTGATAACAAGCGGTGGAGGGATAGCCACTAGTCATACATTAGAGTAAATAAGTTACAAATGGTATGGGTTCGAGTAAGACTAAGAGATGTAATAACTCCCAGATAGGAGGTTACAGACCATACAAAAGAAAGCTAAGCTCCGGTACAACGAATATTACGATATGCAGAAAGCATTCGATGAGTTGTATCAGCAGAGCAAAAATGGTAACAACTTTTATAAGTTATTAGAAATTATCGGTTCAGAGCAGAATATTTGCCTGGCATACCGAAACCTAAAAACCAATAGCGGAAGTAAAACCGCTGGTACAGATGGTAAAACAATCGAGGATATCAAAGGTCTATCGGACAGGGAAGTAATTGAAACTGTCAGAAAACAATTAGCAGATTATCATCCGCAATCAGTCAGGAGGGTCTTTATTCCTAAGCCCGGAAGCGATAAAAAGCGTCCGTTAGGGATTCCATGTATCTGGGATAGACTGATACAACAGTGTATCTTACAGGTGTTAGAGCCGATTTGTGAACCTAAGTTTCATAATCACTCCTATGGATTCCGGCAGAATAGAGATGCCCACCATGCGGTCAGCAGAGTTGTCAGCATGGTAAATATGTATAAACATTATTATTGTGTGGATGTGGACATCAAGGGCTTCTTTGATAATGTAAACCACGGAAAGCTGCTAAAACAGATATGGACATTAGGTATACGAGATAAACGATTGCTATGTATCATTAGCAAAATATTAAAATCAGAAATTGAAGGAGAAGGAATACCGGACAAGGGTACACCGCAAGGTGGGCTGATTAGTCCGCTACTTTCGCTCATTGTGCTGAATGAACTTGATTGGTGGGTAAGTAGCCAGTGGGAGACTTTTACACCAAATGGAGTGAAGAAAGGCAACATGAAAGGAAGTAAGGGCTGGTTGAGTTATGCACGAAAATATACAAATCTAAAAGATGGGTATGTGGTGCGTTACGCTGATGATTTTAAAATTATGTGCAGAAGTTATACGGATGCACAAAGATATTATCATGCGACAATAGACTTTTTAAAATCAAGATTAAAACTCGACATTAGTCCGGAGAAGTCCAAAGTTGTTAATCTCCGAAAGAACTCTTCTGATTTTCTGGGATTCAAAATTAAAGTCCTGCCAAAAGGCAAGACCAGATATGGATACATTGCTAAAACTGATATGAGCGATAAAGCCATCAAAAAGGTTACTGCTGAATTAAAGGCAAAAGTGATTAATATAAGGAAACACACAACTGTTGGTAGAATCAATGCCTATAACATGGCAGTGATAGGAATACAGAATTATTACTGTATTGCTACCAACATATATAACAATCTAACGGATGTTAATTACGCTCTCTTACCAACCTTTAGAACCAGATTATCATGTATTGGAAGTACAATTCCGTTTGCGGAAACGCCCTATGAATTTCAACAGAAAACTGTAGGAATCAAGAAAGAAACCAAAATTATAACAGTAGGCAAAATGCCACTACTGCCACTTACAGGAGTTCATCACAAACATCCTATAAATTTCTCACAAGATATTACCAGCTATACGGCAAAAGGAAGAGAAAAGATTCATAAATCTGTCCAATGTGTAGAAACACAGGAATTACGAAATGTGATGAAGTATAGGAATCCTAATGAAAGCATTGAATTTAATGATAATAGTATTTCTGCATACCTCGTGCAACAGGGGAACTGCTATGTCATGGGAAATAGGCTGAATGTACATCAAATGAAATGTATAAGGAAAATTCCAGTAGGTGAAGGTGGTACAGACAAGCATACTAATATCGCATTTATTTCAGAGGAAATATGGCGAGCTGTTATGACAGAGGATATTTCAGAAACTATCAGAATAATGAAGAAATTCAATATGGACGACAAGCAAAGACGGCGATTCAACCGATTGCGTGAAAATTATGGATTACTACCAATTAAGAAAAGATAACTTATAAATTTACTTGAGTATGATGGCACGCCGTATGATGCGAAAGCATCATGTACGGTGTAGAGCGGGGGAAAAGGTGGAGATTACTTCAAAGCCTTACCTATCGCTATCGATCATCGTGGAATGTGGTAAAATGCTGGCAAGAGGAACGCCGAAGAAAGATAAGAATGGGAAAATCCTGCGTGATAAAAACGGCAGAGTGGTAATGGCTCCGTACAAAATCAAGGTGCTGAATACCATCAACTTTGCCAAAAGTATGCATTATAACCCGTTTCATTACATTCGTTCGGAAAAAGATATTCTGAAACTGGTAAATACGATCATGGTAAATACCAAGGGCGAGGGAGAAAAATCCTCGGAGGACTTCTGGACGAAAGCGGAACGTCTGCTGTATTGTGCTTTGATTGGTTACATTTACTATGAAGCACCAGAAGAAGAACAGAACTTTTCAACTTTACTGGAATTTATCAATGCCAGTGAAACCAGGGAAGAGGATGAAGAATTTAAAAATGCGGTAGACTTGCTGTTTGAGGAACTGGAAAGGGATGAGCCGAACCACTTTGCAGTAAGGCAGTATAAAAAATATAAGCTGGCAGCAGGTAAGACAGCAAAATCCATTCTGATCAGTTGCGGTGCCAGACTTGCTCCGTTTGATATTGCGGAACTTAGGGAACTGACTTCTTATGATGAAATGGAACTGGATATGATTGGAGATCAGAGAACTGCACTGTTTATTGTAATTTCGGATACAGATGATACTTTTAACTTTGTGGTTGCTATGATGTACAGTCAGCTTTTCAATCTGTTATGTGACAGAGCTGATGATGTTCATCATGGAAGACTGCCTTATCATGTGAGAATCCTCTGTGACGAGTTCGCAAATATCGGTCAGATTCCGAAGTTCGACAAGCTGATTGCAACGATCCGAAGCAGGGAAATTTCTGCTTCCATTATACTCCAGTCACAGTCGCAGCTCAAGACAATTTACAAGGATGCAGCCGAAACCATTACGGGAAATTGTGACACAATGTTGTTCCTGGGAGGTAAGGAAAGTACCACTCTGAAAGAAATTTCAGAAACACTGGGTAAGGAAACCATTGACTTATATAACACTTCTGATACAAGAGGACAGAGCAGATCTTATGGTCTGAATTATCAGAAAACAGGAAAAGAACTGATGAGCCGGGATGAACTGGCAGTCATGGACGGTAACAAGTGTATTTTACAGCTTCGTGGTGTCCGTCCGTTTTACAGTGATAAATTTGACATTACAAAACATAAACGGTATCAGCAGTTATCCGATTATGATAAAAAGAATGAGTTCCATGTGGAAGAATACATGAAACATCAGATGGAAGTCCGGTTAGATCCGGAAGAACAGTTCGACCTTTATATGTATAAAGGCAGTGAACTAGAAGAACAATCAAATAATGAAAATGAAGGCACAGGGCATGTAACGTAAAACATACATAGCTCTTTTTTTATGCCCTTTTGGGAGGTAGCGATATGCACAAGCATGAAAGACCGCCCATCAGGGCGGAACCCTCCGAGTAGTAACCAGTAAAAAATCACAATGAAAAACAGGAGTTACGAAAGGAGAACATAGATTATGGCGTTTTTTACATCAGCAATTAATATTTTACAGACACTCGTTGTCGCAATCGGAGCAGGACTTGCAGTTTGGGGAGTTATCAATCTTCTGGAAGGTTATGGTAACGATAATCCGGGTGCGAAGTCACAGGGAATCAAGCAGCTTATGGCAGGTGGAGGTGTCGTTCTGATCGGTACACAGCTTGTACCATTACTGGCGAATTTGTTTTAGCCGGGGCAGTAAGAAAGGAGAACACGCATGGATAAGATTTTTGAATCCATAGAAGAATGGATGCGTAACCTCCTTACAGGCATGGTCAGCTCAAACCTGACAAACATGTTTACCGATGTCAATGAAAAAACTGGTGACATTGCAAGTCAGGTTGGGCAAACGCCCCAGGGGTGGAGTGGCAGTATATTCAGTCTGATCCAGAATCTGTCGGATTCTGTGATCGTGCCGATTGCCGGAATGATTATAACCTTTGTTCTGTGTTATGAGCTGATTTCCATGCTCACAGAGAAGAACAACATGCATGACATTGATACATGGATGTTCTTCAAATATTTTTTCAAAATGTGGGTTGCAGTCTGGTTCGTAAGTAATGCCTTTACAATTACAATGGCGATTTTTGATGTTGGGCAGAATGTAGTGAACCGGGCAGCAGGAGTTATCAATCAGCAGACAGCAATCAATATTGATTCGGTGATCACTTCAATGGAAACGGCGATGGAATCAATGGAAGTAGGGGAACTGATCATACTGGCACTGGAAACACTTCTGGCAAGCCTGTGTTTAAAGGTTATTTCCGTTTTTATAACGGTCATTCTTTATGGACGTATGATTGAGATTTACTTGTATTCGTCAATCGGTGCAATTCCGTTTGCAACAATGAGCAATCGGGAATGGGGACAGATTGGCAGCAATTATTTAAGAGGGTTGTTTGCACTGGCATTCCAAGGATTTTTCATCATGGTGTGCGTGGGCATTTACTCCGTACTGGTTGCCAACATACAGGTATCCGATAACGTGCATACAGCACTGCTCAGTGTGATGGCTTATACGGTTGTACTTTGCTTCAGCCTTATGAAAACAGCCAATTTCTCGAAGAGTATCTTTAATGCACATTAAACAGAAAAGAGGAGATGATAGAAAATGGCTTTTGTATCAGTACCCAAAGATCTGACAAAAGTAAAAAATAAGATTATTCTGAACCTTACAAAACGTCAGCTCATCTGCCTTGGCATTGCTGCAGCAGTAGGGCTTCCGTTTTATTTCCTTACAAGAGGATTGGTTGGTTCGAGTAATGCGGCAACCGGAATGTGTCTGTTGATGCTTCCGGCTTTTTTATTTGCCATGTACGAGAAAGACGGACTTCCTTTAGAGAAAGTCCTGAAAAATATGATTACAGTGAAATTTATCCGTCCTCCAGTGCGGAAGTATGAGGTGGAAAATCTGTATGAGAAAAAGAGAGTTGTAACAAAAACGAAGGGAGGTACAGTTCGTGGAAAAAAGAGAAAACGATAAATGGCTGCCTGATCATGACGAAGATTCTTCTTATTCGGAGGACTGGTGGTTAGATGAAGCAGATTCTGCTGATGGTTTACCAGTGTTTGCCATGGATGAAGCAGAAGATTTTGTCAAGGACAGACAGCGTTTGACCGGAGTACCGATGGTTACGGGGTATGAAGCACTGGAGCGACGCCGAGGTGTCCGCAGACCAAGACGTAAATTAAGCAGAAGGGAGCAGCGGGCATGGGAAAAAGCGCAGAAGTATGAAGCGAAACTTCATAAGGCACAGGAAAAAGAAGATAAAAAACGTGCGAAGCAGGAAGCAAAGCTGGCTGCTCGTGAAGAAAAAGCAGCACAGAAGCAGGAGAAAAAAGAGAAAAAGCATAAAAAGAGAACGAAACCGGCAGCTTCATCTTCCGTAAAATCCAGTGGAAAAAAGAGTGCTGCAAAAAAAGTGAACAGCAATAAGAAGAGTGGAAATAAGGAAAAGAAGATTACCGCACAGCAGTCTATTCCATACAGAGAAATGGGAAAAGACGGTATCTGTCGTGTGGAAGATGGTTACTATTCCAAAACGATCCGTTTCTATGATATTAACTATCAGTTAGCACAGAACGAGGATAAAAATGCTATTTTTGAAAACTGGTGTGATTTTCTGAATTATTTTGACAGTACGATTCATTTCCAGTTGTCCTTTATTAATCATCACAGCAATATGGCAGAATATGAAGATGTGATTCGCATTAAAAAGCAGAATGACAGTTTTGATGATCTGCGTATGGAGTTTGCTCAGATGCTTAGGAATCAGTTGGCAAAGGGCAATAATGGTCTTGTCAGAACAAAGTATCTTACATTTGGAATCGAAGCAGACAATATCCGGGAAGCAAAACCGAAACTGGAGCGTATCGAAACGGACATTCTCAATAACTTTAAGGTATTAGGGGTGTCTGCTTATCCATTGAATGGTGTAGAGCGTTTGCAGATTATGTATGAAACGTTCAACCAGGACAATAAAGTACCGTTCCGGTTCAGCTATGATGATGTACTGCGTACCGGACTGAATACCAAGGACTATATTGCACCATCCAGTTTTGTATTTAAAAATGGAAAAGATTTTCAGATGGGAGATACTATCGGCGCAGTATCATATTTGCAGATTCTGGCACCAGAGCTGACGGATAAAATGCTTGCGGAATTTCTGGAAATGGACTGCAATCTGCTTGTTAATCTTCATATCCAGTCAATCGACCAGATGAAAGCGATTAAGCTGGTAAAAGCAAAGGTTACAGATATTAACAGAATGAAAATTGAGGAGCAGAAAAAAGCAGTTCGTTCCGGATATGATATGGATATTATCCCGTCCGATCTGAATACTTACGGAGGGGAAGCGAAAAGACTTCTGGAAGATTTGCAATCCAGGAATGAGAGAATGTTTCTTGTGACGGTGGTGTTTTTAAATACTGCGAAAAATAAACAGGAACTGGAAAATGTGGTATTTCAGACCGCAGGTATTGCACAGAAATATAATTGTGCATTAAAAAGGCTTGATTATCAGCAGGAACCGGGACTTATGAGCAGTCTGCCACTTGGAAAAAACTGGATTCCTATTAAAAGAGCATTAACGACAACTTCAACAGCGATTTTTGTTCCGTTCACGACACAGGAATTATTTATGGGTGGAGAATCCATTTACTATGGACTGAATGCCCTGTCTAACAACCTGATCATGGCTGACCGGAAGAAACTGAAAAACCCGAATGGATTGATCGTGGGTACTCCGGGAGCTGGTAAGTCCTTTGCGGCAAAACGTGAAATTACTAATGTTTTTATCGTGACAAAGGACGATATTATTATCTGCGATCCAGAGGGCGAGTATTTTCCTATAGTCCGAGCATTCAATGGACAAGTTGTTCGTATTTCGCCAACCAGTCATGATTATATCAATCCGATGGATATTAACACTAATTATGCGGATGATGACGATCCGTTATCTCTGAAATCAGATTTTATTCTTTCGCTTTGTGAACTGGTAGTAGGCGGAAAGAATGGCTTGGAGCCAGTAGAAAAGACGATTATTGACCGTTGTGTCCGCTTGGTATATCAGGACTATCTTGCAGATCCAGTTCCAGAGAAGATGCCGATACTGGAGGATTTATACAATCTGCTTCGCAAGCAGGAAGAACCGGAGGCACAGCGTCTGGCAACAGCACTGGAAATCTATGTTAATGGTTCTCTGAAAGTATTCAATCATCGTACTAATGTTGAGTTGAATAACCGTCTGGTATGTTTTGACATTAAAGACCTTGGTAAGCAGCTTAAAAAACTTGGTATGCTGATTGTTCAGGATCAGGTCTGGAACAGGGTGACAGTCAATCGTGCTGCACATAAATCTACCAGATATTACATTGATGAGTTCCATCTTCTTTTAAAAGAGGAGCAGACAGCAGCATACAGCGTGGAGATCTGGAAGAGATTCAGGAAGTGGGGCGGTATTCCGACTGGTATCACGCAGAACGTAAAAGACCTGCTTGCTTCAAGAGAAATTGAGAATATCTTTGAAAACTCTGACTTTATTCTGATGCTTAACCAGGCATCCGGGGACAGACAGATTCTCGCCAAACAGCTTAACATCTCTCCGCATCAGCTTTCCTATGTAACAAACAGCGGAGCAGGAGAAGGCTTGATTTTTTATGGAAATACAATTATTCCGTTTAAGGACAGATTTGATAATACTCTTATGCTGTATGCGTTAATGTCATCGAAACCGGAAGATGTGGAAAAGCGTGAAAAACTTGGTATCAAAGACAGGGACGATTAACAGGGGGAAGGTTAAATAAACGGGAGGTTTGACAGCATGAGAAGATTTATAGCAGGAATATTGATGATTGTTTCGATCGTCCTGCTCACTATCAGTATTTACTTTCTGATGGGAATGTTCATACAGGAAAGACAGGACAATCAGTTACAGCAAGAGTTACAGGAACTTATGCAGGAGAAAGAGGACGAGCCGGGAGAAAATTCTTCCGGCGGTTCTTTTATACAGGTAGATGCTGGAATACTGGCATTGCATGAGGAAAATCCAGATTGCATTGGCTGGCTGACTATTGATGGAACGAGGATAGACTACCCAGTTATGTACAGACCAGGAGATAAAAATTATTATCTGCACCGGGATTTTAATGGGGAATACTCAGCAAATGGCTGTTTATTTCTGGCAGAGGAATGTGTGCCGGGAGATTCAGACAATCTGATTATTTATGGGCATCACATGAACAGTGGGAAGATGTTTGCTGACCTTGAAAAATATAAAAACAGGGAATTTTATGAGGAGCATCCGACAATCCTGTTCCGTACCATATGGGGAAATGAACAGTACCAGATATTATCAGCATTTACCACTTCGGTCTATACCGGAAATGATTTTAACTATTACAGCTTTATAAAAGCACAGAAAGGGGCAGATTATGAGTACTTTATTAGAGAAATTAAGCGAAAAGCAATCTATGAAACCGGAATCACAGCAGAATATGGGGACAAGCTGCTTACATTGTCCACATGCGAATATTCACAGCGGAATGGGCGTATGGTCGTGGTTGCAAAAAAAATTCAGCAAAATGAAAGCTAAGAAAGAACCGGAAGAATTTGAATTTGGCTGTGAAGATCTGACGAAAGATTGGTTTGATGAGATAAGTGATCTGGAAGAGCAGGAAGAGAAAAGTGAGTGCGATGAAACTGATTTTTGGGATAATGAGCAGGACAGTGTAGAGCCGGATTCTGAACCAGATAAGGCAAGAACAGGAGGTATCTGGGATTGGGACAGTGAAGATTACTGGGCTTATGGGGAATCTGAAAGGTCACTTTTAGAAATGGCGCATAAAGATATGCTTTGCATTGCTGGTCTGTTAGAAATAATGGATTCATTGGCTCTGCTTGCAGATACACAGGGGCGAGAGTTACAGAGTGGTCTTTCCGATGTTTCAGTGAAATTAAAGGATAAGGCGATTGCCATTGAAAACAGATGGAACACGTTTCTGAACAAAAATTATGAAATCAGGAGATGATGACCATGCAGGAGCATGAATATAAAGCAAGGGACAAGACTGTTCAGAAGATGAGCCGGGATGGACTCCGGGAAGAAAATCTCCGTAGCAAAAAAGAAAGGCGGATTACCGGACGTGAGGCAGATGAGAAGAAAACAGCCGGTCACAGGGAACAGGAACTGGACTTTGGAAAGGCGAGAAAAGCTCATACTGCAGAAGAATCAGTTGAGGAAAGAACAGAGGGAAAACACAGGTTACAGTCAAGACACGCTTTTCTGGAACAGGAAGAAATTGCGGAAGCGGATGAAATAGAAAGCTCAGAAATGAGTGTGGACAAGGCAGGCGGGGAGAAATCTCCGTCTGTTTCACGTTCCAGACTTCGTAAAGAAAGTATCCGGGGACATCCGGGACGGGATGCTGAACGTGATTCTGAAACACCGGAACCGGACAGGCAGAGTCAAAAGAAAAAGATGGTCACAGCTTATGCAGCAAAAGAGCAGAAACGCTACCATGAAAAGTCAGAAGTCGATGAAAAATCAATGGAAGATTTTCGGGAAGAGATCAAAGGCAAGACGAAAAGGGAACAGACGCTAAAAGAACAGAAGAAATCAAAATCCCGTCTTTCCTTTGAAGATGAAGGCAAAGGTATGATTCCCGGCAGTGGAATGACAAGAAAGGGAGTAACCGTTGTTTCTGAAATGGCAGCTGCCTATGGTCAGAAAAAGATCAGAGAGGATACCGACGATAATGCGGCTCTTGATGTAGCAGAGCAAATGGAACTTGCGGGAGAAGGTCTTGCAAGAAAGTCAATTTACGTCCGGGAACGGTTAAAAGAGAACCGGCAGAGAAATAACCGGTTAAGGGAATCTGTGCGGGAAGAAATGGAAAAATCCCGCCTGCAGTTTGGAACCAGTGCTTCCAATGAGGCAAAAAAGGCGGTTCAAAAAGAAGCAGAGCAGAAAAAACAGTCTGCCTTAAAGAAATTACTGCAGAAAAAGCGTTACCAGAAGCAGTATCAGGCTGCGAAACAGGGAAAGGCTGCGAAAGATGCAGTGCTTGTAAACGCACAGCGGTTTACGGAAAAAGCTAAGGCTGCAGTCAAGGAGATTGTGGCGCAGAACAGGAATATCCTTCTGACGATAGGAGTTATGGTTCTGCTTTTTGCATTGATGGCAACGAGTCTATCAAGTTGCGCTGCATTATTCCAGGGAGGTTCCAATGCCATTATTTCTACCAGTTATTCCAGTGAGGATGAAGATATTTATGCTGCGGAAAATGCTTATGTAGCATTGGAAAATGCACTGAATGAGCAGATCAATCAGATGAAGGCAAACCATTCCGACTATGATGAGTTCCAGTTCCAGATTGATGAGATCGGGCACAATCCGTATCAGCTTATTTCTTATCTGACAGTTAAATATGGTGGTTTTACCTATGCAGAGGTTGCAGATGAGATTCAGGAGATTTTTAAGGAACAGTATGGGTTGTATACGGACTCGACACGAGAAACGGTAACAGAAAAGAAAAAGGTCAGGGTTGGGGAATCACTGGGACAGGTGGTGACCAGCGGATATTGTAACTGTTCAATCTGTTGCGGGCAGTGGAGTGGTGGTCCGACTGCAAGTGGCGCATATCCACAGGCTAATCATACGATTGCAGTAGATGCTTCCAATCCATTTGTGCCAATGGGAACCCATGTCATTATGAATGGAGTGGAATATGTAGTAGAAGATACGGGAGCATTTGCAAGATATGGTGTTCAGTTTGATGTATATTATGGCGATCATGCTTCTGCATCAGCACATGGGCATCAGACCTGGGAAGCGTACATAGCAGACAGCAACGGAAGTCAGGAAGTGGAAGTAACAACGACAAGAGAAGTGAACCGTTTGGATGTAACACTCACGAACCATAATTTGGATGCAGTTTTAAGAAACCGTATGACAGATAAGGAACAGGAGCAGTATGACGCTTACAACAAATACTATGGAAATCGTGATTATCTGTTTGACATTAACTCAATTCCGACAGGCGGGGCAGGCTTTGGATATGATATTCCGGCAGAAGCACTTTCTGATCCACAGTTTGCTAAGATGATTCGGGAAGCAGAAAAATATCTGGGTTATCCGTATGTTTGGGGCGGTGCATCTCCATCTACCAGTTTTGATTGTTCCGGTTTCGTATGTTGGGTAATCAATAACTGCGGAAATGGCTGGAACGTGGGAAGAACAACTGCAGATGGGCTTCGGTCTTATTGTTCTTATGTATCTCCGTCTGATGCAAAGCCGGGAGATCTGATCTTTTTCCAGGGAACTTATGATACGCCGGGAGCAAGCCATGTGGGAATTTATGTAGGAAATAACATGATGATCCATTGTGGAAATCCGATTCAGTATACAAGTATTGCAAGCTCTTACTGGCAGCAGCATTTTATGGCATTTGGAAGACTTCATTAGAAGGGAGTGATGGAAGATGAACATGCGATTAAAAAAGGTTCTGGATGATATTCAGAAAACTGAAGATAAGATTCTGGAATTACAGGAATATGTAAAGAAACTGAAAATCCAGAAAAAGCAGATGGAGGATGCAGAAATCATCAAGGCAATCCGTTCCATGAAAATGGACAGCCGGGAGATGCTGACTTTTCTGGATGGCATTCAGAACGGAACAGTTACCATGCAGTTTGATGAGGAGGGCAATCTCTCTATGGACAGTTCCGAAACAGATACAAAGAAAGAAGAGAATCTGGAGAGAAACTTGTCAATCGGACAAGTAGAAGAAAGAGAGGATTTGGAAGATGAAGAATAAGGTAATGAAAAAAGTTTTGATGGTTATGCTGTCAGCAACGATGCTGATTGGTTCTGCCAGTGTGACTGCTTTTGCACAGGCAAATGAAAATGCAGAGCAGACCGAAGCGACAGAACAGGTGATAGAAGAACAGCCGGCAGAGCAGCCTGCCACAGAGGGAACACCGTTTTCTACACCGGGAAACGGACAGCTTGTGGATGATAAGGAGAATGACAGTACCAAACAGTTTCTGACGGTACAGACAAAGAATGGAAATACCTTTTATATGGTCATTGACCGTTCCGGTACTTCTGAAAATGTGTACATGATGTCACTTGTGGATGAAAATGATCTGGCAGAGTTCTTAGATGAAACCAAAGAAACCGAAAAGAAAGAGGAATCTGCGGTTGTTCTTCCGGAAACGACCACAACACCAGAACCGGAAACTACAGCACAGCCGGAAACAGAGGCAAAGCAGGAATCTGGCATTAACAAAATGATTGGATGGATTGCTTTGGGAGCAGTTGCAACGCTGGCATTGGGTGGTCTTGGCATGTTCGCTTTTGGAAAATTGAGAAAGAAAAAAGAGGATGGCATTGTAGAGGAAGGTCTGGAATTTGCTGATGACAGTTACATCAATGAAGATGAAGAAAATGCAGAGAATCAGCAGAAATAATAAAAAATCATAAGGTATGGAGAAAGGGCAGTTCTTTTGGGACTGCCTTTTTGACAGGAACAGGAGGAAAATATGGCAAAATTTTTAGTGATTGCAGAGAAACCAAGCGTGGCACAGAGTCTTGCAAAGATTTTATCTGCATATCAGAGAGAGGACGGCTATCTGGTGGGGAACAGTTGTATTGTCAGTTGGTGCCTGGGACATCTCGCAGAGTATGCGCCACCGGAAATTTATGATGAAAAATATGCAAAATGGCAGTTTGAGGATTTACCGATCATCCCGGAAGTATGGAAAGTGCAGGTATCAGAGGATAAAAAGAAGCAGTTTGAAGTATTGTGCAGCTTAATGAATCGGGAAGATGTGGCGTATCTGGTCAATGGCTGTGACGCCGGGCGAGAGGGAGAACTAATTTTTAAAAGAGTTTATGATCTGGCAGGTTGTCAGAAACCAGTGAAGCGTCTGTGGATCAGTTCAATGGAAGATGAAGCAATTCAGAAAGGATTCCAGACCTTAAAGGACGGGAAAGAATACGCAGGTCTTTGTAATGCTGCGGTGTGCAGAGCGCAGGCAGACTGGCTGATCGGAATGAACGCAACGAGAGCCTATACGACCAGATATTTTAAACGTCTGGTGGTTGGCAGGGTACAGACACCGACGCTTGCCATGCTGACAGAAAGAAAAGAGAAGTTCGAGCATTTCAAGAAAGAAGCCTATTACAAGGTTTCCCTGTCAGATGGGAAACTTACAGTAACATCAGAAAATATCCAGTCTGAAGCAGAAGCAGACGAATTAAGAAAGCTTTGTGATGGGGCAGAAGCAATGGTTACAAAAGTAAAAAAGGCGCAGAAACGAATTTCACCGCCGAAACTTTATGATCTGACCAGTCTGCAGAGAGAGGCGAACCGTTATTTCGGATACACCGCTCAGAAAACACTGGATATGCTGCAGGAACTGTATGAGGAAAAGATGGTTACATATCCGAGAACGGATAGCCAGTATGTAACGGAAGATATGAAAGAAACGGTAGAAACACTTGCAGATGAAATGACAGATTTTCTCCCATTTTTGGAAGCTGAGCAATCCGGAGGAAGTGCAGAGCGTGTAATCAATAATACGAAAGTATCGGATCATCATGCAATCCTGCCGACAAAAGAGGCAGTAGAAAAAGGTATGGGAGGACTTTCAGATGGAAAGAAAAATCTTCTGATGCTGATCGGACAGCAGCTTGTACAGGCAACCGGAGAAGATTACCTGTATGAGCAGACAGAAATTTGCGTACAGTGCAAAGAATGTGAATTTGCTGCGAAAGGAAAGTTGCCTGTACAGATGGGATTTAAAGAAGTGGAAGAAGCCTTTCAGAAATATTGTGTGAAGGATAAGAAATCTGATGAACCGGATAATAAGACAGAACTTCCAGAAGGATATGAGAAGGGAATGATTCTTGCTTCTGTGAAAGCAGAGAAGAGTACCCATTATACTTCCCCGCCGAAGATGTTTACCGAAGATACTCTGCTTGCTGCAATGGAAACAGCGGGAAATAAGGAATTTGATTCTGAAACAGAAAAAAAGGGACTTGGGACACCGGCAACCAGAGCCAATATTATTGAGAAGCTGGTATCTTCCGGGTATGCAGAACGTAAAGGAAAACAGATTCTTCCTACGGTGGCAGGCTGTGAGCTGATTCATGTAATGCCGGAGAATCTGAAATCCGCAAGCCTGACAGCAGAATGGGAGAATCAGCTTCTGATGATGGAAAAGGGAAAAATCCAGGATGATGAATTTATGGATGGGATTGTATCTATGATTACCGAGATTCTTTCTGTATGCAGGGCGATTCCGGAAGAAGAACGGAATCGTTTTCAGACTGCAAGGGAAGTAATTGGGAAATGCCCGGTATGCGGTTCCGATGTATATGAGGGTAAGACTAATTATTATTGTTCTGACAGAAGCTGTCCATTTGCTTTGTGGAAGTCAAATCGGTTTCTGGAAAGCATGAAAAAGTCAATGGATAAAAAGATGGCAGTGGAGCTTCTGAAAAAGGGGCGTACCCATATAAAAGGGTTGTATTCCAAGAAAAAAGACAGCAAATTTGACGCTGACCTTGTACTTGGGGTGGAAGATGGAAAAGCCAGATTCAGTCTGGAATTTCCAAAAAAGAAAACAAACAGCAACAAAAAGAAAAAATAAAGAACTGACGGAAGGAGAAATAAGGTTATGGCTCGATTGGAAGATATAAGAGGTCTTGCAGAATCACATGCAACCAGTATCAGCAGTTCACCTAGGGACTGGATGAACTATCTGGATACCGCAGCCAGATTATACCGATACCCATTTATGGATCAGCTTTTGATTCATGCACAGCGTCCACAGGCAACTGCCTGTGCTTCGCTGGAATTGTGGAATCAAAAAATGTTCCGGTGGGTAAACAGAGGGGCAAAAGGAATTGCCCTTATAGATGAAACCTCGCAGAAAACAAGACTTCGGTATGTATTCGACGTTCAGGATACCCATATGGTAAATGGTGGAAGAACACCATATCTGTGGAAATTACAGGAAGAACAGCAGAAAGCAGTATTGCTTCATCTGGAAGAAGTTTATGGATTGGAAGCGAAAGATACAGAAAATCTTTCGGATGCTTTGATGGCAACCGCTAGGTATATGGTGGAGGAAAATCTGGAAGAGTATCTGGATGGCCTGCTGTATGTGACAGAGGGAACTTATCTGGAAGAACTGGAGGAAGATACCATCCGCAGTGAGTTCCGAAGCCTGTTGACGGACAGCATTTATTATACACTTGCTTCCAGATGCGGACTTGATCCAATGGAACGGCAGGAGGAAATGGATTTTGTACATATTACAGATTACAACCGTCTTTCGGTGCTGACATTCATTGGAAATGCCACAAGCAGAGCGAGTGAACCAGTTCTGGTGGACATCGGAAGATATGTACACCGCATTTCATTAGAAGAAATGAAAAAAGGTATTGAAAATTCAGAAGAAAGGAATTATAATAACTTTAACACGTTAATTCGTGAAAGCAGAGAAAACAACGATACTATTACAGAAAAAGAATATTCACAGGAAAATGAAGGAGGAAATGAGTATGGCACTGACATATCATCGCAAAGGGGATTATCTGTTTCCGAACCTGACAATTCAGGAAACAGAAGCACAGATCGGGAAATACGGAATGCTGCGGAGGACATTTCTGAAGGAGTACAAGAACAGCCTATATCAGAGTCTGTTGCTGACCGGGAAACTGAACAGTCATCTGGAGGAGGTCGAGAAAGCAGCACAGGAGAGATTGGAAGTGCTGATGGAGAAGCTGTTGGAGAAGAATCCGGCACCGTCGAAAGAGGAGAATCCGATGGCGTGGACAGCACATATGAACAGTCTGACGGTAACAGCGGAAGAGAGCATCTTGACGGAATTGGTATACAGTTAATTGAAGATACAAGTGAAGATCAGTTAAGTAAAGCAGAGGAAGAAATTGCCTCTGCTTTATCTTTGCCAGAACTTCCGTCTGTAAATGAACAGAAACGAGAAATTGAAAACAGAGTAGTTGCCCTTTATGCAGGAGAGATTGTTATTCCAAGTGAAGTGGTCGATGAGGTTTTAAGAACCGGAGGAAACCGAAGCAAGAGCCAGCTTCGTATTATCTATAATTTTATGAGTGAACAGACACCGGAGGAATATACGGAGTTTGTGAAGCGGGAGTATGGCACTGGTGGAAAAGGCTTTGAAATCAATGGTATGGAGTATTCGGTCTGGTTTGATGAAACTGGATTGCAGATTGCAGTAGGTCATACGGTTACCGATCAGATTCTGGATAAGGCATTTTTGTCCTGGGAAGATGTGAGTAGTCGTATCCATCAGCTTTTGAAACAGGGTGAGTATGCACCACAGTCCGTACTTGATGTTGCAAGGGAAAATGCGATAAAGGAACATGCCCAGGCACTTGCCTATATGAAAGCGGATATGGCAGAGGGTGTAGCGGAACTTGTCTTTGATGAAGAGGATTTACCACATCTTCGCAGTATTTATCCGGAAATAACAGATTATCTGGAAGAAAAGCTGTCAGATTCGCAGTGGCTGTCAGATATGAATGAGCGTCTGGAAGGACTGGCAATGGCTTATGAGGAAGATAGAAGCATTATGCGGTTCCGTACCTATAACCCAGTCAGAATATCCAGTCAGTTCCAGAAATTTGCAGCAGAAGTGGTTCCATACAGTGCCAGGGAGGAATTTGCATGGCAGGAACATAAGGTGTTTATTACTCAGGATGAAATAGACGCTTTTCTTGCCGGTGGAGGCCCTTATTCTGATGGCAGGCTTTCTACCTATTCGTTTTATCTTCTGAATGAAGATGATAAGGCGAGAACAGATTTTATTAAGGAAAAATACGGTACAGGTGGTTGTAGCCACGCTTTATGTGGTGCAGATAATTCTCATGCAGATTATGACGGAAAAGGGTTGAAACTGGAGAGAGGAACCTATGGGAATCCAGATACTTCGGTGTTGCTTCCCTGGGCAAAAGTGGCGAAAAGAGTTGGCTATCTGATTGACAACCAACAGTTTTTACATTCTGCTGATTATTCCCATATGCCAGATTATGAAAGGGAACGAATTGCAGGGAAAGTGATCAGCTTTTATGCAAGACTGCCAGAAGAAATTGAGCGTCCATTTAAACAGGATTTCTTCAATGAAGAAGCAAGAAAAGAATTACCTGCTATGCTGAATGATTCGGAACAGGCACAGAAACTGTTACAGGCGATGGACGATGCACTGGCAATGCTGCCATTGGATTTTGAATCAGTGAATGAAACTTATGAGAAGAAATTACAGCTTTTAACAGAGGTACATCAGTATGTGGAGGGCTGCTATACAATTTTCCCGGCACAGGAAGTAGCAGAGCAGACGGAAGGCTTGACAGGATACCAGATGTCTTTATTTGACATTATGAGTAATTCTGAACCAGAGGAAATTACAAAAGAACCGGAAGTAGAAGAATCGGCTGCAGAAGTGGAAGAGATACAGAATGAAGAACCAGAGGCAGATCCGCATATGTCCTTTGAAGAAGCAAAAGAATTGTGGGAAGATGGCTTTTATGAGGATGATTATGTATTAAAAAGTCGTGTAGGCGAACTGATCTATGACAGCATGGATACAGTTGGAAAATCTGTAGAGGATTTTTCCGAGGAACAGATGGCTGTTATCCGAAAGCTGGCTGAACAGGAGCGTATGTTAGAACCAGTACTGAATCCAGACTTTTCACCGGAACAGATGCAGTTGGTTTCTGACATTTCGGAAAAAATTTGGAATGATAATGGCAGATGGCAGGAGGATATGATCGAGCCATATACAGATCATGTCATGAATCCAGAAGAAATTACCAGAGTACGACAAGAACTGGATTTACAAGAATTAGAGTCTGAGCCAGAAGATGTAATTGTACAGGAACAGTGGGACGAGAATGTATTTGAATATCAGGGGTATCATTTTGAAGCAGTGGGGATTCTTCCGCAAGGTCTGGAAGGGAAAGAACTGGTAAACCAGACAAGAGGAAATACAGAATTGCACTTGACTACCTACGAGCGAGAAGATGATATTTTATATTCCTATGCAGGATTTTACGAAGCGAGTGGTTCATCAAAAGCTGATATTTTCCGGTGTATGGAAACCGGACGAAATTATATTCCAGGGGAAAACGAACTGTTTGGCTATGAGGGAGAATTTTTACCATATCTGCAAAATGAGCAGGTGCAGGAACAGGAACCTCATAATTTCCATATTACGGACGATGACCTTGGTGCTGGCGGTCCGAAGGCAAAGTTTAAAGCAAATATGGAAGCTATCCGGCTACTGAAAGAACTGGAACAGGATCAGAGATTAGCAACATCGGAAGAACAGGAAGTGTTGTCGAGGTATGTTGGATGGGGTGGTATTCCACAGGCTTTTGAAGAAAGGAACAGTGCCTGGGCAGAGGAATACACGCAGTTAAAAGGAGTCCTCACGCCAGAAGAATACAGTGCAGCAAGGGCATCAACGCTGAATGCCTTTTATACTTCTCCGACAGTTATCAAGGCTATGTATGAAGCACTTGGAAATATGGGACTGAAACAGGGAAATATCCTGGAACCATCCTGTGGAGTTGGTAACTTTATGGGACTTTTACCGGAAAGCATGAGTGCTGCAAATATGTACGGCGTGGAGCTTGATCCGGTTTCCGGGCAGATTGCGAAACAGCTTTACCAGAAGAACAGGATTGCAGTACAGGGATTTGAGGAAACCAGTTACCCGGACAGCTTTTTTGACTGTGTGATTGGAAATGTACCGTTTGGGGCATATCAGGTCAGTGACCGCAAGTATGACAGATACCATTTTATGATCCATGATTATTTTATTGCAAAATCCTTAGACATGGTACGTCCGGGAGGAGTGGTGGCAGTTGTCACATCAAGCGGTACGATGGATAAACAGAATCCGGAAGTCCGACAGTATTTTGCAAATCGGGCAGACCTGCTTGGGGCGATCCGCTTACCGAACAATGCTTTCCAGAGAAATGCCAATACCAGTGTGGTTGCGGATATTCTGTTTTTCCAGAAAAGGGACAGGGCTGCAATCACAGAGCCAGACTGGGTACAGTTAAAAACTACACCAGAAGGCTATACAGTCAATTCTTATTTTGCTGATCATCCGGAAATGGTTCTTGGAGATTTCACAACAGAAAGTACCCAGTACGGAAAACAGGAAGTGACGGTAAAGGCAAAAGAGGGAGCAGATCTGGCAGAGCAGTTAAAAGAAGCGGTAAAGCATATCCAGGGAACTATTACAGAGCAGGAGATTTCGGATACGGAACTGGAAGAACAGGTGGTATCCATACCGGCAGATCCGAACATTAAGAATTTCAGCTTTGCACTTGTCGGAGAGGATATTTATTACAGGGAAAATTCTGTTATGAATAAGATGGAACTTCCCGTTGTGACAGGCGAACGAGTCAGAGGTATGGTTGCCATCCGGGATGCAACAAACAGGCTTCTGGAACGGCAGTTGGAAGAATGCAGTGATGAAGAGGTTGCCAGCTTACAGGCTGAGTTGAATCAGGTTTATGACAGTTTTACTGCCAAGTATGGACTACTCAGTAGCAATGCAAATAAAAGAGCGTTCAGCATGGACAGCAGCTATTGCCTTTTAACTTCCCTTGAATTTCTGGATGAAAAGGGCGAGTTGAAGAGGAAAGCAGACATATTTACGAAAAGGACGATCCGCAGGGCAGAGCCGGTAACATCGGTAGATACTGCAAGTGAGGCACTGGCAGTATCTATCGGAGAAAAGGCAAAAGTGGATATTCCTTATATGATGGAGCTTACCGGAAAAACAGAGGAGGAGGTCACAGAGGAGCTTACAGGTGTTATCTTCAAAAATCCGCTTACAGATAAATGGGAGCCATCCGACGAGTATCTTTCCGGGAATGTCAGGGAGAAGCTGAACATTGCAAGGCAGTTTGCAGAAAACCATCCGGAATATATGGTCAATGTGCAGGCACTGGAACGGGTACAGCCGAAAGACCTGGATGCTTCCGAGATTGAAGCAAGGCTTGGTGCAACATGGATTTCTCCGGACTATATTACAGAGTTCATGGCAGAAACATTCCATACACCACGACACCATATCAATTATGAGCGTATTAAAGTGCAGTATGCGGAAGTGACTGGACAGTGGAATGTAAAGGGAAAGAATGTGGATAGCAGCAATAATCCGCTTTCCACATCAACTTATGGAACACAGAGGGCAAATGCTTATAGACTGTTGGAGGATGCGCTGAATCTGCGTGATACAAAAATCTATGACACAATACATGATGCGGATGGGGAACACCGGGTACTGAACCGAAAAGAAACTACTCTGGCGCAGCAGAAGCAGGAACTGATCCGGGAGGAATTTAAAGAGTGGATCTTTAAGGATATGAGCCGACGGGAAACGCTCTGCAAGATTTATAATGAACGGTTTAACAGTGTAAGACCAAGAGAATATGATGGCAGTCATATCCAGTTTGTCGGAATGAATCCGGAAATTAAGCTGATGGAGCATCAGAAAAATGCGGTGGCACATATCCTTTATGGAAATAATACACTGCTCGCACACTGCGTAGGTGCAGGCAAGACATTCCAGATGATCGCAGCCGGTATGGAGAGCAAGCGTCTGGGACTGGCACAAAAGAGCCTTTATGTGGTTCCAAACCATTTGCTGGAACAGTGGGGAAGCGATTTTTTACGCTTGTATCCGGGAGCAAATATTCTGGTGGCAACAAAGAAAGATTTTGAACCGGCAAACAGAAAACGGTTCTGTTCCAGAATCGCAACAGGGGATTATGATGCGGTCATTATTGGACACAGCCAGTTCGAGAAAATCCCGCTTTCCAGGGAAAGACAGATTGCATTGCTGGAAGATCAGATTGTAGATATTACATTTTCTATTGAATCAGCAAAGACGCAGGTTGGGGAGCAGTATACCGTTAAACAGATGGAAAAGACGAAGAAAACCCTGAAAGCAAAACTGGAAAAATTAAATGACCAGACACGAAAGGATGATGTTGTGACTTTTGAGCAGTTAGGCGTGGACAGGCTGTTTGTGGACGAGTCACATTATTACAAAAATCTTTTTTTATACACTAAAATGCGGAATGTGGCAGGCATTTCACAAACCGATGCACAGAAAAGTTCAGATATGTTTATGAAATGCAGGTACATGGATGAGATTACCGGGGGAAAAGGAATCACGTTTGCAACGGGAACGCCCGTATCAAACAGTATGACCGAATTATACACCATTATGAGATACCTCCAGTATGATACTTTAATGAATATGGGAATGGGACATTTTGATTCGTGGGCAGCAACTTTTGGAGAAACAGTTACGGCAATTGAATTGTCACCGGAAGGGACGGGCTATCGTGCAAAAACACGATTTGCCCGTTTCTTTAATCTTCCAGAGCTGATCTCCATATTTAAGGAAACTGCGGATATTCAGACTGCGGATATGCTGAATCTTCCTGTACCGGAGGCAGAATATATTAATGAAGTATTAAAACCGAGCGAGGAACAGAAAGAAATGGTGGAAGCCTTTTCAGAACGTGCAGAACAGGTTCGTGGCGGTGTGGTAGAACCAAGGGTAGATAATATGCTCAAGATTACCAACGATGGAAGAAAATGTGCATTAGACCAGAGGCTTTTAAATGATATGCTGCCGGATGCAGGGGAAAGTAAGGTAAATGCCTGCGTGGAGAATGCTTTCCAGGTATGGGAGGATGGAAAAGATACACAGGCTACCCAGTTGATCTTCTGCGACCTTAGCACACCGAAAACTGACGGAACATTCAATGTTTATGATGATGTGAGGAACAAGCTGGTAGAACGGGGAATCCCGAAAGAGGAGATTGCATTTATCCATGAATATAATACGGAAGTAAAAAAGGCGGAGCTGTTTGCAAAGGTGCGGGCCGGGCAGGTAAGAATCCTGATGGGTTCCACTCCGAAACTCGGTGCTGGTACCAACGTCCAGGACAGACTACTTGCACTGCATCATCTGGACTGCCCCTGGAAACCGTCTGACCTGGAACAGCAGGAGGGACGTATTCTCAGGCAGGGAAACCAGAATGACAAGGTGAAAATCTTCCGGTATGTAACGGAAAATACGTTCGATTCGTACATGTGGCAGATTTTGGAAAACAAGCAGAAGTTTATTTCGCAGATCATGACCAGTAAATCCCCGGTTCGTGCCTGTGAGGATGTAGATGATACGGCACTGTCCTATGCAGAGATTAAAGCACTGGCAACTGGAAACGAATACATCAAGGAAAAAATGGATCTGGATGTGCAGGTAAGTAAGTTGAAATTGTTGAAAGCAAACCATACCAGTCAGATCTATCGTCTGGAATCGGATATTGCAAAGCGGTATCCGGTACAGATTACAGCATTAAAAGAGAAGATTGCCGGTATGCGTGTGGATGCAGACGTAGTAAAAGGAATAGATTTACAGGATAATGACCACTTTGCAATGACAGTCGGTGGAAAGCTGTATACCGATAAAAAAGAAGCGGGAGTTGCACTACTTTCAGCAGCATCCAGTTTGAAATCCGTAAAGTCAGCCGGGCAGATCGGAGAATATCATGGTTTTGCACTTTCTTCAGAATATAATTTCCTGTCGAATACTTATACCATGACGATCAAGGGAAAATGTTCTTATAAGATTGAGTTCGGAAAGGATACTCTGGGCAATATCCAGAGGATTCATAATGCACTCTCTGCAATCGGGAAAAAGCTGGCAGATACCGAGCAGAATCTGGAAACGGTACAACAGCAGTTAAAGACCGCACAGGAAGAGGTGCAGAAGCCATTCCCGAAAGAAGCGGAACTGAGTGAAAAAATGGAACGTCTGGCAGAATTAAATGCCATGCTCAACATGGATGAGAAAGGGGGAGAAAATCTTCTGGCAGACGAGGGAATCGGGGAAAACCCGGAAGTAAACGTGCCGGAGGAACGACAGGACAGAATTGCTGACAGTGTTCATAAAACATCTATTCTGGAAAGACTGAAAGAACAGAAACAGCAGGAGCAGACAGGCGAAAAACAGCAGAAACCAAAAAAGAAACATGAACAGGAGTTATAAAGGGTATCCCGTCAGAGTGACCAGAGCTTTGGCGGGATTTTTCTATGGAGGATTTGATTATGGCAAACAGAGAAGAACAGTTAAAGCAGATTACAGAGCAGTTGGAACAGGGTGTTGCAGAAATATTCACATCAGAAAAATATACGGAATATCTGAACACAATGGCAAAGTTCCATAATTACAGTTTTAATAATACATTGTTGATCGCTATGCAGAAACCGGAAGCAACACTGGTAGCGGGGTATCAGGCATGGCAGAAGAAATTCAACCGACAGGTAAAAAGAGGGGAAAAAGGCATCCAGATTATTGCCCCGGCTCCGTTTAAAGAGAAACAGGAGATTGAAAAAACTGATCCGGAAACAGGCGAGATTGTGATTGGGAAAGATGGACAGCCGGAAACAGAAGTAGTAGAGCGTGTTATTACAAAATTCCGGGTTACGACAGTATTTGATGTCAGCCAGACCACAGGAGAACCGATTCCAGAGTTTGAGGTATCAGAACTGGAGGGAGATGTTCTGATCTACCATGATTTTATGGAATCATTAAAAATGGTTGCCCCGGTTCCTATCCGTTTTGTTGAGATTGATGGGGAGGCGAAAGGCTTTTATCAGCTTGTCGATAAATATATTGCGATCCAGCCTGGCATGAGTGAGGCACAAACCATGAAAACAGCGGTGCATGAAACCGCACATGCAGTATTGCATGATCGTGATCAGATGGAAGCAGAGGGCATCGTAAAAGATCAGCTTACAAGGGAAGTAGAAGCAGAAAGTGTTGCCTATGTGGTATGTAACCATTTCGGACTGGACACATCGGAGTATTCTTTTTCCTATATTGCAAGCTGGTCTTCCGGTAAAAATATGAAAGAGCTTCGTGCTTCTATGGACACCATCCGTAAGACTTCTGCTGATATAATCGGACAGATTGAGGAAAAACTCAAAGAACTTCAGATAGAAAGAGCAGAGCAGGAAGCAGATGTTGTGGAGCAGACAGAAGAAATGAGTGCCATGCAGTATGCAGAACAGACTATTAATCGTCTGGAGCAGGAACGGACGATTTTCAGCAATGACCAGAGAAATCTTATCGTGAATTTTGCTTATAAACTGGATGATAGGGAAGCAATGGAAAAACTGGCAGAGAATCTTGCAGAATCTATTCTGGATGGAAACAGAGAAGCGGTACTAAAATTGATTGGAGAAGCGGAGGAACAGATTGAAAGTCTGCCGGATTCGATGATTGGTTTATCAGAATTGCATGAAGCCGGATTTTATTCAGAAAGTATGCTTCCGCTTACCAGGGAACGGGCAGTAGAACTGCACCATGAGGGAGTAACGGTTTATGGACTGACCGGAGCAGTTGGTGGTCAGGAACAGTCGCAAAGAATTATGAATCTGGAATTGGATATTTTACAGCATGACGGGTTATTCGGAGTGACGAAATTTGAATGGGAAAATTACCGGAGAAGTCAGGAAACGATTATGACACCGGAAGAAAAAGCAAAGATCAAAGAAACGCTTCTTCTGGAGAGTGATGGAAAACGTTATGGTATTTATCAGATTAACAGTGGACAGAAAGAAAGAGGGTATCAGTTTTTAAGTCTGGAAACGGCAAAAGAAATGGGATTTACCGTAGATGGCAAAGACTATCAGATGGTTTACAGTGAAAGACTGAGAGATGCTACGACACTGGACAATCTCTTTGAGCGATTTAATATAGAAAGACCAAACGATTTTACCGGGCATTCCATGTCAGTCAGTGATGTGATCATTATGAACCGGGGCGGCAGATTAACTGCATACTATGTAGATTCCTTTGGATTTACAGAACTGCCAGACTTTGTGGCACAGAGAGCTGAAATGTTAAATGATAATCCGGTAAAAGCATATCCAGAAGTTTATATGGGAACTTTGGAAAAAGCTATGCAGGAGAGAAATGTAGACGCCTACCTGGATTCCAGAAAATTAAATATTGACTGTAAAAATGCAATCGAACAGGCAATCGCAGAGGGATTCGACGGTATGCGCTTAAATCCAGATGCTGCAGTAGGTGTGGTTGAAAAATACGGGGAAGAACGGGTTGCCTTTGTTCTGGCAAATACATTGAAACAGCTTTCCTACGATGATAGATTTTCTGATGGCAATAAACAATGGGCAGATGGCATTGATATTCCGGAAAATATCAGCCGGGGAATGGATCTGAACAGGGATTATATTGTGAACAGCCATCCGGCAGTCCTGAATGGCTTCATTGATATGGCAAGAAACGAAATCCGTACCCGGAAACTGGAAGAGGTGCTTGGTGTGAAAAATCAGCATATCACTGAAACTACAAGAGGGTATGAAGCAGACGGACATACAGGCACCTGGTATGCGATGGATATGAAAACGTATCATGGGGAGCGATTCTTCCAGATGCGAAATGAGGAATACGGTCAGGACGTGGCAGATATTATCGTATCGGAAAATGGGACACTGGTGGCAGAGGACATCTGGCATGGATTTGATGAAGGAGCCAGAGAAGCTATTTCAGAATATCTGGAAGAAAATGGTGCAACAGTATATGACCTGACGGAATTACCTCAAAATGCAATTATTTCGCTGAATAGTGGTCAGATATTAAGAACAGAAAAAACACAGGTTGTACAGGAAGATAACTGGGCAGAAACGTTGGTTGGAAAAAACGAAACTGGAAAAGAGGTATGGTTTAATTTCTGTGCAGTGAGTTCGGTTGTATTGCCAGATGGTATTACGTTAAGAATGCCGGAATTCCATTATATTGACAATTATTATCTGATGGAAGATATGAATGCAAAAGGTGTGGTTAAGGTTGAACGGTTTGAATCGTTGGATGATGCCATGTATAAATATCTGGAAATTCCAAATCATCAGAAAAAAGTGCTTGGCATTCAGAATACAGAAAACATGCAGGAGAGCATTGATTTTATTGTATGTGAAAATGGAATAGACAAACTGACACATGAGTATGAAAAGATTGGTGGCTGGCTGAACCCGGAAGTATACGAAGCAGTGAAAAAAATGGAAGATCGACTGGATATGTATGATGTGCAGATTGCATATCAGGTGGGAGAAAAGTATTTTACTATTCAGACTGCAGAAGATGGTTACGATTATACATTTTATGATAAGGATTATCTGGAATTGGATGGCGGTGTTTATGATGATCCGACTATCTCTATTTCGGAGGCAATGGAGAATATTTTTGAAGAGGAAGGACTTTCGGTAGAAGATGCAAGGGTAATGAACTATGAATCCCTGGAAGTTCAGACAGAACATGCGGAAAAGGAACATATCGTACAGGTACTGTTGGAACAAAATTGCCCGGAATCTATTTTCGATGGCTATGACAGGGAAGTAGCTATGAAAAACTATGAAGGAATTACTGTACAGTTTGCAGAAGCAAAAACGTATCTGACAGTACAGCCGACAGAAGAAGGATATGCCTATATTTTTTATGATGCTGATCTGCATGAGGTTGTCAGTGGAGAACATGACCATCTGGATGATTCTATTCAGGAAGCAACTTATGAAATCCTGAAAAAAGAAGGAATGGAGAAAGAGGTATGTGTCAAAGTAGATGATGCAGAGTTCCGGGAAAAATTAATCAGCAATGCAAAAGCATTATTGGAGAATGGCATTACAAGAAAGACATCTGAGCTTGGCAGATGCGAAGCAGCGCTGAATGGAATGAATCGGGCAGAAGTGGAATATGACGTACTGGCTCATACAAGGGCAGTTCTGGAAGAAATGGGACTGGAAAATGAAGTTACACTGATCGGGGCGAGAGTGTATGGTTCCAGAAGCAGGGATAATCTGTATTGTGAAGATTCTGATCTTGATGTGGTGCTTTCTTATCGAGGAAATCTTCGAGAAGATAGTTTTTTTGACAAATTGAATTCCTATGGTATGGCAATAGCAGGCATTAAAGTAGATATTAACCCAATTTCAGAAGAAAGGATTACTCTGGCAGAGTACATAAAGGAATCAGAAGCTTATCTTGATCAGCAGGAAATCAAGAAACTAGCAGTGGACTTGGATAATTTTAGTTACGAATATGATATTTATGAATATAAGGATACCGTTGAAAATAGGGACGAACAGGTCGAGAAAATCACAGAGGATATTTTGCACAGAGAGACAGCAGGTTTAAAAGACTGGCTGACTGAGGTGGCAAAAGAATCGAATGTAGACAGTGATGTAATCACTGCCCGGTCATTACTTTCACGTCTGGAAAATGCAGAAACATACTCTGTTTTTACCAGACAGTCAGAGCAGGAACAGACAGAAGCCACAATCATTTTTTATGTTGCAGAGTGCATGGAATTTCCAGTTATGGGCGAGTATCACGAAAATCTTACTTTAGAGGAAGCCTTACAAATCTATGAAACTATCCCGGCAGAGCGTATGAATGGAATAAAGGGTGTTGGATTTGAATTGCATGATGGAAGTGATTATGACGGACCGTATGATCTTATGCGACTGGGAAAAGTTGACCGAGAAGGTGTGGAGATGATCCGACATTATAAGGAAAGTCCGCTAGTTCAGAAAGCAATGGACGATGTGGAAAAATATTTTGCTCAGAAGCAGGAGCTTACAAAAAGAACAGAGCAGGCAGTTGGAGATAAAACTGTACAGAAAGAAAATGGTTCACAGCCAAAGAGCAGAAAAGAATCCGTTCTTCAGGCACTCAGAGAGCGTCAGGCGAAAATAAAAGAACAGGAGCAGAACACGTCGAAAGAAAAATCCAAAACACATAAGAAGGGAGAGGTGTCATTATGATGGTAAGATTTGAGGAAGATGAATATACTGCTTTGGCAATTTTTGATGCAGGAAACCGGGTACAGACAATGGAAGCAATGGATGAGATTTTTTCTTATCTGGACGAAGATATGAAGCTGCTGATTTTCACGACGATTCAGAAACTCTATTATCTTAGCGATGAGGGATATGAGGAATTGCAGAAAACGGTAGAAATTTATAAAGCAGATCTGGAGGTGGATGGAGAATGAGTAGAAGTCAGTTTGCAGTTTACCAGTTAAAAAAGAAACCGGAATTGAGAAATCTTCTTTTCCGTACCTATGAAGAACTTGCACAGGATCAGATTCCTGTGCAGGTGGCAAATTATGAACAGGTGTATCTTGGAACAATGAAACCGGGAGAAACGCCAGAGCAGATAAAAAAAGATCTGGAGAAGAAACAGCCCCATAATTATAAAGGTCATGCAGTCAGTACCAGTGATGTGCTGATCCTGAATGATAATGGTGTCACGACCACTTACTATGTAAACAAAGACACTTTTATAAAGATTCCTGATTTTATGAAAGTCACATCTTCAGAAAGCGGTGGACTTACAAAAGATATAGTTGGATATGAAATAGAGGGAAAAGACGGAACATGGGAAGTAATAGATTACCTGTTGGTAGAGGGAAAAAATTATTTTCTTATGGAACATGAGCAGTATGGAAAAGATGTTGCGTATGTAGTCTTAGATCAGAAAGGCAATGTGATTGTAGACAGCACCTATAATGGATTTGATGATGTAGTAAAACAGAAGATTCTTGATTCTCTGCACCCACCAGTGCAGGAGCAGTCCGGAAATAGTAAACCGAAACTGGATAACTGGCAGAAGTATATGGAGAATGGGGAATACCTACGAAGTGCGGAGATCACAGAGGAAGCAAATTATAATATGATTGATGGACTTAAAAATAATGCAGCACCGAAAGAGAAAAAGAACCGTCCAAAAGAATCGATCCTTGCGAAATTGAATGAGAAAAAGGAAGAAGTCGCAAGGCGTAGTGGACAGAAAGCTATGCAACAGGTAATGGGACAAGATATGGAACGTACAAAAAAATAAAAATGAGAGGCTGGTCACTTTGTTGTGGCTGGCTTCTTTTTTCGCATATAAAAAGACTGGCCAGTGACGAATGATTCGGTTAAGGCTAGTCTTTGTAGTGCGTTGCAATGTCTTCAATTTTACAATCCAGAATGTTACAGAGTGTATTGATGGTGTTCATACTGACACCCTCATTATTCTGCAAGCGGTGTATCAGGGACTTACTGAAATGGTATTCTTTATGAAGTGCGTACTTTGTAATACCTCTTTCCTGCATGGTAAGCCACAATTTATCATATTTAATCAACGGCTATCTCCACCTTTTTCTTGTCTTTCCCTCATTATAGGGTTAAGATAGAAAGTAACAAAGGTTCTGTTTTCGGAACCCATATCTATGAGGAGGAGATGGATTGAAAAAGCAGAGAATAAAAGGAATTGTACTGGTAGTCGTTTGCTTTATGTGTGTGATGTGCATATGCAGTGGATTTCATAAAGCACAGTCGGAGGAACTTTCGGAGATTCCAGATGCAGTCAATAGTACGAGATTTAACACTACGGAACATTTAACAGTTGTAGCAAATCAAGAGGAAATTACTGATAAAAAGGAACTGGCAAAACAGATTGTCAAAATGTGCCGGGAAAATTCTTTTCAGTCTATAAAGTTTTCTTATGATATGGTATGCCCGACAGAATTACAGATCAATGTATATATGACAGAAAAAGACCTTAACGATAATAAGCAATTCTGTGAGATAGCGTATTTATCCGAGGAAGAAAATGAAGAATATGATATTATCTACAACCCTGAAAAATTTATATTGTATGTAGATGGAGAAAAAGTAGAATAGAGAAATAGAGGTTTGCTTCCCTGGATTTATGGAAGAACCTCTATTTTTTATGAAAAAGTTGGTTATGATTTTTCTTGTGTGTGTTCACGCTGGCGATTTTGAACTTGTGAGGTTCCAAGAATAATATCTACATTGGAACATACTGTGCGGAGTTCTCGTTCATGTTCACGCCGGGCATTAAAATCCTCACGTTGCACCGTCTGTAATTCTGTTAAGCGATTCTTTTCCTCACGCAGCATTTTCAACGTAGGAAGTTTACTGCCCTGTGATTTTTCTTTGAGTATTCGGAGGGCAGATTCATAGAGTGTAAGTTCTGCCCGGTGATCATCATAAAATTTTTCTTTGTTCCGACTTTTGCGGTAATCAGAATATATGGATTTATTGGCAAGATACTGTCCGGTATAATGGATCTGTTCATTGATATTCTTCAAAGTATCCTCTGTGGATTTTAGTGTATTTCTTGCATCAGTGCTTTGAGCAGAGGCATCGGAAAGAGCTGCATCTAAATCTGCCTTGGATTGAAAGCCATGCTCCTGTACATAGGCAACTGTCTGAGCCATCATTTTCAGGTTAGACAGTTTTACTTTTTGAGCATACGCCTGACTTTGCTGTGCTTTAATACAATGCTGCAAATCTGTTACCAACCGTAAATCAGATTTTATAAAGAGGAAAGTATGTGGAGCTTCGGCAGTTGTAGCAGTGTGGGCAGAGACTGGTGGAGTTGAGGAATTAACAACTTGAGAAATGTCAGGAATCGGATTTTCAGTAATCTGTGCGGCAGAATTTTCTTGAAATATTTGCAGAAGGTGTTTTTCCTCATATAGCGTACCAAGGCTTCTTCCAGTAATGTATTTACTGCGATTGGGATGCAGATAGCTGTATCTGCCACGACTGACTTTGAATGTAATATTATATTTTTCAGACAGCAATCTGGAAAAATCTTCTTGTGATGTTGCCTGTGAAGCAACTGTATCAATCGCATCACGAAGATATTGCTTCTCGGTTTGAAAAGTAGTCTGCCTTGGAGTCAGTCCTTTCTTTTCAAGCTCTGCATTGTATTTATCAAGATTTTTTTGTCCTCTGCGTTTTGCCCAGTACTCTTTTTCAGATATTTTCCTTTCCGCATGTGTTAGAAGGTCTACCTGGTTCAACCCATTGGCGGTACACATATCCATGACTTTTTGCTTCAAATAGATTCGGTATCTATCGGAAAGATGATGTTTATAGCCAGCTTTGGAATCCCGGTCAAATTCCATATAGGGCTGAGGCTCAGTGTCATATTTGCGGATGCTGTTGATTACGATATGTACATGAATATTGCCACTGCCATTATGACCGTCAGTGTGAGTACAGACAAGTGCCTGGTGTCCGGGAAAATTTTTTTTGGCATATTCCACGCCAAGCTGCTGTGCCAGTTCTCCAGTCAATCCATGTTCGTCCCGGTCTTTAGGATCGAAGCTGATGATATAGTGGTGTGACTTGATTTCATTGTAAGATTGGTTCTTATGAAAATAAGCATTTGTTTCCTGACATTCCGCTGCAAAGGTAAATGGATCGCAGTTTATACCGTCAAGGTAATATTCCTCACGAATAAGCATATGACCGTTTTCATCAAGGATAGGTTTCTGCGTATATTCGTCATGCTGAAAGATCAGATAACGTTCAGCTTCTCCATAATCTGCGTTTTTACTTGCGATATGTTTCAGTATTGCCATGAAAGTCACCTGCCATTTCCATTACCTTATATTTCATTTCATATAAATCTCGAAGTCGCTTATTTATTTCTCCACGCATTTCCTGAGAAAGAATCCCACCCTGATTAAAATATTTTGCAATCTGATTGAGGTTGCTACCTATCTTTCCAAACTCTGCGAGTAGTTTCTTTATTTCTGGAACATCAGCAACCAGATTGTAATTCACAATTACCTTTTGGTTATTCAATACCTTTCTGACATATTCTGAAACAGAAAGATTTGAGTCATGGGCAGTTTTCTGTAAAATTTCATATTCTGTTTCGGTTAAACGGAAGTGTACGTCTTTAGTATAAGTAATACATTTATCTTTCTTTGGTCTAGCCATGTTTATCAAAATCCTTTCATATTTATATATTTGCTTAAAGAGAATCCACACAAACTGCTCTGGCAGTACATAGGGAAAGTGATGGGGAATATCACGTTGCGATACGGTAGTAGGAGCCAGAAAAGCATATTTGCAATATGCGTCGAGGGTATGGGGAAACGAAATCCCCATCAAGTTGCTGATAGCCAATAACCGCAAAGCGGGTTATTGTGCTACAAAGCGAAACTTGCTCTAAGAAAGAAATCCCTCTACTAATAAAGCGTGAGAAAGCTGTTTTACAAACCCCTAAAATAAAAAAAGTAAAAAATATGGGGAAAGGGGGTTGGTAAATAACCTCTGCCGGGCTTTATAGGTAGAAGGAAATTTTCAGGAGGTGTAAAAGAATGTCAGCAAAAGAATTACCAACACCGGAGGAAATGCAGGCAATGGCAGAGGTAGATCTCAAAAATATAGATACCAGTAATCTGATTGATATAGAGCAGGTAAAGATAAGAACGGAGTTGCCACAGGAGGAACGGATTGCAGACTATATTCATCAGATTAAGAATCCATATTGTTATATTTCTCATGGGGTGGCAGTGAAAATCAGTTTTACCGGGAAATGTACGCTGGAAGAAAGTCTGAGCAGGTGTATTTCATTATGAAGAACGAAAAAATAGGTCAGAAAGAAATTTGGAAAAGAATGAAAAAAGGTGTAGCAGTGAGCCAGAAGTTATGTTAATATGGTGTTGGGTCAAAATTTAAGAGCATTCAAGAAGCCATGAATTTCTTGGTTTACACTGCCGGACGGCATAGTAAATTAGGAGGTTGATGGCTTTATGTATTTTAATCAAAAGTCTATATTAGCGGCAGACTATTTAAGACTTTCCAGAGAAGATGGAGACAAGCTGGAAAGTGATAGTATCCGCAATCAAAGAAGTCTCATTAACGATTTTGTAAAACAGCACCCGGACATTACCCTGGTCGATGAATATATTGATGATGGTTACAGTGGAACAAATTTTGAGCGTCCAGCATTTAAAAGGTTGCTCGAAGATGTGAAGAAAAAGAAAATCAACTGTATCATCGTTAAGGACTTATCCAGACTTGGAAGAAACTATATCGAAACAGGACGATACCTGGAAAAGATATTTCCGTTTCTTGGAGTCAGGTTTATTGCCATTACAGACCATTATGACAGTGCTGCGGAATCGGATGATGCAGATCAGATCATAGTTCCCTTTAAGAATCTGATAAACGATGCTTATTGCAGGGATATCTCAATTAAAATCCGAAGTCAGTTAGATGTGAAAAGAAAAAATGGGCAGTTTATAGGAAGCTTTGCAGGATACGGGTATCAGAAAGACCCAGAGAACAAAAATCATCTTATCATAGATGAATATGCAGCAGAGATTGTTCGGTTTATTTTTAATCTGAAAATGGGCGGGTACAGTTCTCAGAGGATTGCTACAAAATTGAATGAAATGGGAGTATTGCCACCACTGGAGTATAAGCGAAGCCGTGGAATGAAATATAACAGTGGATTTCGTTCGGGAGCTAATCCTAAATGGGCAGTTACGACAGTGAACCGTATTTTGACAAATGAGCTTTATACCGGGACGATGGTTCAGGGAAAAAATCGTAAGATCAATTACAAAGTAAAAGAGTGCAGACCAGTAGCGGAAGAAAACTGGATTCGGGTTGAAAAAACTCATGAAGCTATCATAGCAGAAGAAATATTTCAGTATGTACAATCACTGCTGGAACTGGATACCCGTACTGCACCGGATGAAGATTCTGTATATTTGTTTTCGGGATTTTTACGCTGTGGAGATTGCGGACAGAACATGGTAAAAAGAAGCACATCTAAAAAAGGGAAGAGATATTATTATTACCATTGTTCTACATATAAAAACGGAGATGGGTGCAGTTCACATCTGATCAGTGAAAAAATTGTACATGCAGTTGTGCTGGAAGTGATTCAGAAGCAGATTGCATTATTAGTAGATGCGGAAAACATTATCCGGGACAGTGGAATGGAAAATTATAAAAAAACAGAATTTGATTCACTGGAAAAGCAGTTGACTGTTCTTCATGAGGAAGTGGAAAGATATAAAGATTTAAAAACTCGTTTATATCAGGATATGTTGGATAATATTGTGACCAGAGAAGAATACCATGAGTATAATCAGAGATTTTCGGATAAGTTGCATAATGCGGAAGAAGCAAAACGTGAACTGGAAAAAAAGAAAGAAAAGGCAGTAGTGGAAGGGAAAAGGGAACATCCCTGGATAGAAGATTTTAAAAGCTACCAGAATATCACACAGCTTGACCGTAAAGCAGTAGTCACATTAATTGATAAGATTATCGTTTATGGAAAAGACCGTCTGGAAATTCAGTTTAAGTATGCCGATGAAATACAGGAAATGACGGAGGTAGCTCAAAATATTCGGGAAATAGAAGAAAAGGAAGGTAGATTCAAATGCGGTGCGTAAGTTATACAAGAACCACATCATGCAAATCCAGTGAAAGCATTCCGACAGATATTATTCAGCAGCAGAATGAACAAATTCAAAAATATATACAATCGCATGGCTGGAAGCTAGTTGCGAAATACAGTGACAGAAAAAGGGACGATAACGAGAATACTGCATTTGAAGAAATGACGGTGGATGGGATCAGCAGGAAGTTTGACATGGTGGTGGTAAATAGCATTGATCGCTGTGGTAAATATATTTCCTGTGCTGAAGATGTCCTTGCAAAAACATTCTTCCCGGCAGGAATCCATTTTTCAGTAGTACAGGATGATTTTTGCAGTATCGAAAAAAGCAGAGAAGAAATTGATGAATATTTCAGAAAAGAAAAAATTGCGGTACAGATAAAGAGTATGCGGGAGTTAGCTGTGCGAGAGCAAATTGAAGGATATTATAACGTACATGATGAAAAGTATGGATACATACTTTCAGAAGACCGGAAAGAGTTACTGGTTGAAGAAGAAGCAGCTACGATTGTACGTGAAGTGTTTCAGATGCTTTTGGATGGTGTATCAGTAAAAAAAATAGCCGATATTATGAATGAGAGAGGTGTTGAATCACCTATGGTACATAATGCCAGGGTGGGACATAAGCATTGGCCACATTATGAAAATAAATGGAGTGAAGGATCGCTTCGGAGAATCTTAGACTGTACAGCGTATGACGGCTATTGGAAGAAAACAATCAATGGAAAACTCTGTACAATTCCAATTACTCCGATATTGGAAAAAGGCGTATTTGATAAGGCAAAAGAAATTGTAAAAAGCCGGTCAACGACAAAAAACCGCAAAGGCGGAAAACTGGGACCGTATGTTCATAAAATATTTGATGAAGAAACAGGAAGACCACTGTATTTAAGAAATTTTCAAAGCGGAGAGTCTGTATTTGTATTGAATTCAAAGATAAATGAGCTGCCAAAGAGCAAAAGAATTCATATAGAAGTAGACGTGGTTACAAGAGCAGTAAAAGAAGCAATTCAATCGGAAATGGATATGGCAGAAAGAATGACCAGATATTTGGAAACGGAAGCAATGCAGAAACTGTTACAAAAAGAACAACAACAATATTCAGAAAAGGCGTGGATGATATTTCAGGAAATGGAGCAGGTAGAAAAAAATCGTATTCCGATATATGAGAAATTCAAAAATAACGAGATTACAGAGCCAGAGTATCTGGATAAAAAAGAAGAAATACAGTCACAGCTACAAATGTATGAAATGGATTTTGAAGGACTTATGGAGCGGTTTGCCGAGATGAAGAAAGCATTCAGCAATGAAAATGAATGGATAAAGACGTTTCAGAGAGTGGAGCTTCCAGAAGATCTGAAATTTGAACATGTGAAAAAATGGGTAAATAAAATAATTGTTTCAAATTTCAAAGAGGTGCATGTGTATTTAACAATGCAGAAATGGAGAGATTATTTTCCAGAAGAATGGTTGGAGGAATAGCTTATGGCGAGAAAAAGCAGAAGAACTAAAAGCACTGAAGTAAATATTTCTCAGGACATAGTCAAAAATAAAAATCTGTTAGATACAGCAGCATATGTTCGTTTGTCTGTTGAGAACGGTGGAAATGAGACAGATGAAACGCTGGTAGTACAACAGATGTTGGTTGAAAAATATATTGAAGAACATCCTGACTTGCGACTGGCAGGTACATATAGTGATAATGGATTTAGCGGAACGAATTTTGATCGTCCTGGATTTATAAAACTTATGGAAGATGTGAAAACAGGAAAAATCCAATGCATTGTTGTAAAAGACTTGTCACGCTTTGGCAGGGATTATCTGGAAACAGGATATTATCTGGAAACCATTCTTCCAAGACTGAATGTAAGGTTTATTGCAATTACGGATGATTATGACAGTTCCAGAAAGGAAGATCAGGAGAATATCAGTGTACCTTTGAAAAATATGGTTAATGCCATGTATGCAAAAGATATGTCAAAGAAAATATTGGCTGCAAAGGATGCGCAGAGAAGAAATGGAAATGTGACATTGAGTAAGGTGGCGTTTGGGTATATTCGCTCAGAAGACAGGCACAGACAGATTGTGGATGAGGAGACAGCCCCATTTGTAAGAATGATATTTCAGTGGTACATGATGGGAGTTAGTAAGCCTAAAATTGCAGACAGATTAAATCTTATGGGGATTGCAACACCGGGGCAGAGAGAAAAAATGAGAAATTTAACAGTTCCGCTGGAAGAGACAAAATGGCGTGCGGACAGTGTAGATAAAATTTTGAATAATCCCACATATGCCGGAGATATTGTGACAGGGAAATTGAAACAAGCATTGTATAAAGGGGTCAAACAATATAAGACAAGTCCGGAAGACTGGAATATTCAAAGAGATATGCATCAGCCTATGATTGCCAGAGATGATTATGAGGAACTGCAGGCAAGGGCAAACGTAATGAAAGAGATAACGAAGGACTGGCATGTGAAATATAGGAAAGACCGGGAAAAATATAAAGATTCTTTTGCCGGTATGGTGCGATGTGGAGATTGTGGTCGTTTGATGTACTGTGTTCGATATACACATAATTATAGGACAATGGAGAAAGTAGGAATTTATTATACATGTTCCGCACAGAATCATACACAAAACCATTGTGATCAGAAAATAGAAGAAAACCTGTTAAAAATGCTTGTGATGGATCAGATTCAAATTCTTATAAAGAGTTTATGCGACAGGAAGAAGTTGTTACAGAAATTGAAAAGTGACACCAGTGAAAAAAATGCTTTTTATGAAGCAGGTGCAAATGTGCGGATGTTGGAACGAAAGGTATCGCAGGCAGAAGAAAAAAATGCAACATTGTATGAAAATTATGTGTGTGGCATTGTTGAAAAAGAAGATTTTGACATGATGAAAGAGCGGTATATTCAGAACTTACAGGAATTGAGGGATGAATTGCAGGCTGCAAAACAGAAACAAAGAATGCTGGAAAAGAAAGCTGACAGATATATGGATATGGTAAACAATCTGGAGCCATATTTGTCCGAACGGAGTTTCAATGAAAAGCTGGTGCAGGAACTTGTAGAATATGTGGAAATATACAAAAATGGGAACATTCATGTATGTTTCAAGTGTGATGATAAATTCCAGCAGATAACAGAATTGATAGAGGGTGTTAGGAGTGTGGAAGAACGCATTATATCTTAGATTATCACTTGCAGATGGTGATCTGGGGAAAAATAATAAAGATGAAAGTAATAGTATTGAAAATCAGAGAACGCTTCTTGTGAACTTTTTGCAGGACAGGGATGACCTTGCTGACGAATATATAGAATACGTCGATGACGGCTATACGGGAACAAATTTTGAACGTCCGGAATTTAAAAGAATGATAGAAGACGCAAAGACAGGAAAGATAGATACGATTATTGTAAAAGACTTTTCCAGATTTGGAAGGGATTATATTGGCGTTGGAGATTATCTGGAGCAGATACTTCCAATACTGGGAATTCGTTTTATTTCAGTCAACAATAATTATGACAGTAATGATTATCTTGGGAAAACGATGGGAATGGATATGGCTATTCATAACCTGGTTAATAATCTTTACAGCAAAGATATTTCGAAGAAGATAAAAAGTGCGTTGAGAGTGAAATGGAAAAATGGACAATGGACGGGAGGGAAACCGCCATTTGGATATTTAAGAGATACTGAGACGGGAGAATGGGTGATTGATCCGGTAGCAGGAAAATATGTAAGAGCTATTTTTGACAAAGCAATAGAAGGCTGTAATACTACGCAGATTATGTATTATATGAATGAGCAGAAGATACCTACACCGGGAAAATATAATAAAGAAAATGGTCTAACACATTATGGATATAATCAGAAATTACCAGAGACAGAAGTATTATGGGATTGTGGAATGATTCGTACAATCCTTTGCAGATATGAATATACAGGAACATTAGTACAGGGAAAACGACAGAGTGTTGCAGTTGGAAGTAAAATAACCAGAAAATCAAAATATGGAGATATGGTTATTACAAAGAATGTTCATCCGGCAATCGTATCAGAAGAAGAATATGAACTGGCAAAAGCAACGATCATGTTTATGAATAAGCCAGGATACCGAGGAACAAGAAAATTTGCATTGAAGGGGAAAGTGAGATGTGGAAACTGCAGACGTTCGATGGTTCTGATGGAGTCTGGTGCAAATGATAAAATGTACTGTCCGCATAAAAAACTGACGGGGAAGTTTTCAAAATGTTCAGATGAAGCGGTTTCTGTTATGATTATAGAGGGGCATGTATGGTATGCATTGCAACAAGTTCTCTATATACTTGATATGATTCAGGAAGATATTGAAGAAAAAGCAAATGCGTTAGACGGTGTGAGGAAAAAGAAGTTAAAGCAACTGGAATTAGAAAATGACAAATTGAAAAGTGAGCGAATGCGGCAATATGAAGCATATGCGGAAGGAATTATTACAAAAGAAAAGTATTTACTTATGAAGCAGCAGCTTACGGATAAAGTCAACCGTAATCAGACGGAAATGGAAAGGCTTACTCACTTATCCGTAGAGGAAAATACTTATAAAACCAAAGTAGCATCTGCGATTGAGTTACTTGATGGAGAAATGCAGCATGAAAAGATTACACAGGAGCTGGTTGATGCCACGATTGATACAGTATATGTGTACGACAAAAAACGGATAGAGGTTGTGTTTAAGTTTGATGATATTCTCATGCGAGCAATCGAAAAATACCAGAAGGGGGAAAAAGAAGCATGACATTTAAGAATTTTATATGTAAAGGGGTTTTAGTATTCACAGGTTTGTTGCTGATCGGCTGGCTCGGACAGTATATTTATATGGTGAATGGAGAAATTGACTGGTTCCGCTTGATGTTGGTGTATGGAGTCCCGGTAGGAATACCGCATATGTTTATTATTGTTCCATGGCACTGGGATTTATCCGGTATTCTTGGAATGGTTGCCCTGTGCGTAATTGTAGGTGGCGTATTTGGATGTGTGATTGCAGCAGGTCTGGCAGTCAGAGCAATATGGTACATAGTAGGCTACCCGATCAGCAGAATGCTGGCCGGATATAACGGAAAAAGAATGTAAAGGAATAATATGGTAGAGAATATGACCACGGGTTGACAGCCTGTGGTTTTATTTTGCCATTTCTTGATGAAGGAAGATGTGGTAGAATATCAATCAGTACATAAACAGGGAGAGAAGAAATATGTTAGATGATGAAAAATGTCTTTGCGGATCAGGACGAATATATGGGATTTGCTGTAAACCATTCAGTGGAATGGAAATAGAGGATTATAAAAGGGAGCGTGAAAGTAAAAATTATATAAAAGCATATTACATAGCAATTGCTATGCTGACGGATTATCTGGTGGAAATCAAAAAGCATACAAATAGAATTTTAAAGGATAATCCGGCAATTGGGAAATTCATACTTCATCAAGATATAAACGCATTATCGGAACTGGCAGACCGCATTTTTTGCAGCATTCCGGAAGGAAATACTGATAATTGGGGAGAAAGATTTGAGACTATAAAAAAATTGGTTGATGCGGAAGAATGGAAAAATGAATGCGAATATTACCAGTTATTGTATTATGATTTGAATAATGAAAATGGCAAATTCACAGAACAGATTGAAGCTATTGCAAAGAATATAAAAGTCGATGTACACACAGATCAAAGAATGTTGGAATTACTGCGGTCAGTAATATTACCAACAGGAGAGCTGACAAAGTTGCTGAAATTAGATGACATTTTGATCGAAAAATCAGAGGATTCTCTGATGAAATTAAAATATCAATTTGACAAGGCAATACAGCTTTCGTTAGTATCCGATAATGAGGGTGCAAAAAAGATTGCAGATGAAGTGATTGAGAAATTGGAAAAAGGAGTACCTTATACGGAAATTGAGCTGTATTCACAGGATATAACTGCTCAAATGTATGAAATGTATTATAATTTTGAGCCAGATAGAAAATGGCTCGATAAAGCTCTGGAGATCCGCAAGCAAATGAAGGTTGATAATTTCAATAGTTCTGGCAAGGCAAAATATTTTTCTGACATAGCCTATGTAAATTGGAAGTTGGGAAACTATGAAGTGGCAGAGCAACATTTTACTACAAGTCTGGGATATGAAGAAAACGCATTTGCACAGATTTATTTGTTGGATTGCCTGGTAGAACAAAATAAGATTAAGAATTTAAAAGAATATCTGGAAAATGTCGAGTTTAATACATTGGGCGTGGATTGTATAGATTTTCTGATAATATTAGGAAATGCAGCCATACGCTTGAACGACACTTCAAGCATAGAAACACTGAAAGGTTATTTGAAGGAAATAAATATTGCAGTTCCATATTATAAATTGTGCTTGAAGGAGCTGGAATTAGAGCTGGAAAAGAAAAGTGGTCGGATTAGGAAGATACTTGGTAAACTTTCACCGTTGAAAGAGTATTTGATTTTACAGCCACAATTTAATGGAATGGGTATTAATCTGGAAAAAATCATAGAAGATTTGAAAAAATGATAGTACGAAAATGAGAGGATGCAGCATGATAACTGTTTTCCTCTCATTTTGTATTTGGTTGCGGAAAATTATAGCTACTCAGGAGTATTACGCATACATTCTTTTATAAGTTGTACAGACTTTAAAATCCATTCCATTTCCTGTGAAGTACAATCGGATAACAGGTTCTGTATTTTCTGATAGGAAGGATCGGAAAAAGCAGAATCAGAAGGTGGAGCAGATGCTTCCTTAAACGGAGCTGTTTTTTGAATATCTGTACTGTCATCAAGAAGCTGGTTCTCTAATTCCTGAAGTGCCTGGGTATATTGTTCCTTTTCTGAATCTGCCATTTTATTTAGAAAAGCAACGTAAGTAGAAAGTTTTTGGTTAATTACCGGATTTCCAAATGAAAGCGTCAGGGTATCGGGCAGAATATTCCCATTGCTGTCTTTTTGAGAATTAAAGTTTAAATCCAGTTGCTCATTCATTTTGAAAATAAGTGAGAGCAGATCAGAAACGGTATGAATATCAAAATCCATGAAAACATTTATACTGATACCGAGTGCCTGGGATATTTTTAAGAGCTGTTCCGGTTTAGGTTTGCGTTCATCAGATTCATATTTTTGCAATGTACTTATGCTTAGACCTGTAGCTTGTATAAGCTGATCCTGGGTAAAACCATGTAAAGTTCTAAAATATTTAATTTTTTCACCAACAGTCATTATGCTACCTCCATAGCTGGATTATATCATATTTCCTATCATAAAATACACAAAAATATATAAAAATGTATTGACACATACAAATGTATGGTATATATTTAAAGCACATACAAAAGTAATATTTAAGTAGAACAAGACATACAAAAGTGATAGCGGATTACAGATAAGTGCTACTTAAATATTAGTAAAATTGAAACTGAGAGATGTGCTGGTGTTACTTAAAGTACAGTTAAAAAACAGGAGGAAAAGCAATGGCAGAGATTATTTTTGGAATTGACCATGGAAATGGAAATATGAAGGGAGAAAGTGTATGCTTCCCCTGTGGTCTTGTTCGATATGTGTCAGAACCGGGAAGATTTATGAATGAGGATATTTTGGAATACCAGGGAACATATTATACGTTGTCTGATACGAAAATGCCATTTAAAGCGGACAAAACAGTAGATGATGATTATTTTATTTTGACATTATATGCGCTTACAATGGAAGCCCGGAATAAGGGAATTACGTTGACGGGAAAAGATGTAGTACTGGGGATCGGATTACCTCCGGCAGATTATGGGCAGCAGGCAACGCCATTCAAGAAATATTTTTTAGATCATGCAAAACATGGAATTACATTTAAAATGAATGGGAAAACAGTAAGTTTCTATTTGAAGGATGTATTTGTCAGCCCTCAGAATTTTGCGGCTGTTATGTGCTTTAAAGCAAGTCTTTTAAAGAAATACCGCACAGTAAATTGTATTGATATTGGAGACGGAACGGTTGATCTTCTGGTGATTAGAAATGGAAAACCGGATTTATCTGTTCGTGTCAGTGATCGCTCTGGTATGGCAGTTCTTAGGTCAGAAATTTCCAATGCAATACAGCAAAACTATGGTATTCACTTAGATTCTTCTGATGTGGAACAGGTGTTAATGCAGGAGGAAACCATTCTGGACGAGGAAGTAATTGTGGAAATTCAGAGAATGGCAGAAAACTGGTTACAGAGAATCATCAATAAACTCCATACTCATGTGACTGATTTCAGAACTAATCCGGCTGTTTTTCTCGGCGGTGGAAGTCTGTTATTGAAAAAACAGATCGAAAATTCTTCAGAGTTCAAATATGTGGAATTTATTGATGATGTGCGTGCCAATGCCATCGGATATGAGAAATTGACAGCAGCTCGTCTGCGCAGAGGGTAGAGGAGGTGCGGTTCATGGGACAGATAAAGGTCGTGCTGATCTTCAATGAAGATGATGAACGCCAAAGAGAAGCGGGAGAATATTTAAAGACCAAGAAAAGGTGCAAGACAGCACTTGTGACAGAACTGGTTCTTGCCTGGATGAAAAATGGAGAGACAGCAGTAAATACGGTTTCTTCTGCGGGAAGCATAAATATAGAAGATATTAAAAAGCAATTATTGCAGGATAGAGATTTTATATCAAGAATTGAGAAATCTATGACTGAGACAGGTGATCAGAATAATCTGGAAGTGGAGCCAGAAGATAATGAAAATTTAGATATGGATGAAGATATGATGTTGGCAGGGTTGTCAATGTTTGATTCGGAAATTTGAAATATGAAGTAAAGTATAGGGAAGTTGTGCTGAAAAAGATAGGCACTAACTTCCCTATATGTTGTATATTTGAAAATAATATGTTAGCATATTTAGTATGAATATTGACGGGAGGCGGTAAAATGCGATGGGATAAGAAAGACATTCCGCATAAAGGATGGACGGAAATAGGAATGGAAGATTTGGGAGAAGAAGCAGAATTTGGAGAAGATATAGAATACGAACGATGTGAAATGTGTGGTAACGAGAAAATACGATATGTGCATATTATGACACATCCAGAATTCCCAGGAGAATTGAGAGTAGGTTGTATTTGTGCTTGCCATATGACGGATGACTACGAAAATCCGGAAGCAAGGGAAAGAGATTTGAAAAACCGAGTACAGCGAAAAAAGAATTTTATGAAAAAAGAATGGCGTCAGGTAGTTAGATCTGGGAATTTTACATTAAAGTATAAAGGCGAAAACATTACAATCATGCGTAGCAAATACGGCACGGGGTGGGGTGTTTGCTACGCAGGAGAATGGCGTTGGAATTATCATGGGAAAAAGATCTCTGATTTTGACACAGCAAGATTAGTAGCTTTTAATTTGTTTGATGAAATGTATAATTCCAGAAGTGAAGCACAGCCATATTGGGATGGTGATCGGTGGCTGTATTGTGAGTAAGTATATATGTTACTGCTGATATGCAATGATTGTATATCAGCAGTAATGAGTAATTCTGTTAAAAGTTAAAAACAGCACTTATTTGATTTCCACAAACAGGATCGTATTTTACATATTTGCCAAGAAGGTTTCTGGCTCTTTTTCCTAGTTGTTCTTTAACAGAAGAATCAGTGATAAAAGCGGAGCCGATGGTTATGGATGAAATATTTTGGGCATTTTCAATCATTACAGAACCGTTTGTTACTATCTTGCGGTCTGAATTTTTGGAGAGATTGTTCTTTACTAGGAGGATATAATTATCAGGCAAATTGGTGGTTATTATGATAGAATTGCCATGTTTTTGAATGTCAAAGGTGACATATAATTCTTTTCCAAGTTCAGGAGCTTCGGGTTGCATACTTGCTGGTAATGGTGGAATTTCTCCCATACGGATTTGGCGTCCATTGTAATACCAAGTATGATTTTCATCACATGTAAAATATTCTTTGCCACGGAATAATCCGTGAAAGGTGACAAATTTTGATTCATCTTCTGGAAGGAGGGGGATTTTTGCACCTCTATCAGTATATACCTTATTATCTACTTTCCTAAATTTCCATACGGCATCTAAAAAACTGATATTGAAATATTGAGCAGCGTCTATAAAAATCAGATCATCACCATGAAAGTATCCATATTTATTGTTGTAATCGTCCGCATATTTTTTTACAAATTTATACACTTCTTCATCGAAATTCGTATAACTTAGCTGTTTATGTAAAACAATTCTATTGAGAAGGGCATTAACACTGGCAGGGATTTGAATTTGATATTTGGAATACACATTTCTGCGTACTCGTGTAAATAACTCATCTACATCAATGTTTGGTTCTAATATCTCATCACAGATAGCCTGGGTAAATGGACTCATTTGATTGGCAATACCGATAGAAGTATATTGAAACTGAGTTCCGTAAGCAATATATACATCCTCAGCAGCAGTTATCTCAGAATAATACCCTTTGGATAAGCCAAAATCTGAACGACAGGCATCCAGAATGAGGATAAGCCGTCCTTTTCCTTTGTATATAGAGATAATATCTTGAATATTCATTGCGGATGATTCAATATCCTTGCTTTTCTCAAACTTGGATGCAAAATCAACTGGATAAATATAATTATTACCGTTATTATGTCCGCCGTGCCCGGTAAAGTATACGATATGGATAGCATCACAAGGCGAGTGGGAAGCATTATCTTCTAAAACAGGAATGATTTGATCTTTTGAAATGTTTTCTATTTGTTTGACTTCAAATCCAATTTGGGTAAGTCGTTTATGCATTGCTTGAATGTCATATTTTACACCAGGTAGATCGTCAATTTGGATCAGAGGTGACTTTGTATAATTGCTTGCCGAAAAAAGTATAGCGTTTTTCTTCATATGAATCCTCCGTATTTAATACAAGATTGCAAGGAAGCAAGACCGCAAAAGGATAAAAGAAGGATGCAGAAATAATAGAGTTTCTGCATCCTTGAATTATTTGACGGGCTTGTAGTTGCGTAATGCAGTTTTAGTTGATTTTATAATTTCCAGTAAAAATTCTTTTTCCTGATTGCTACAATCAGAAGTGAGTTCTTTTATATCCGCATCGAACTTGGAAACCAGTACTGGGGTGTTATCATATAAGAGCTGATCCACGGTTGTATCAAGACTCTGTGCAATCCCTAACAGAGTAGCCAGACTCAACTTGGTATGTCCGTTTTCGATACTGCTGACATAGGTAGGGGCAACGTCAATCATATTTGAAAGTGTTTCCTGAGTCATTTTTTTTGACAGACGTGCAGTGCGGATTCTCTTTCCAATAGCAAGATAATCAATTTCTACTTCCAAACCTGTCACCTCCTAGACTTTGACTATTAGTTAATGTTTGCAATGAAACTCCACACACATTTGATATTCTTTATTGTATTCCTAAAAGAGATATATTATAATTAAATGTAAGTAGAACTTTAGTGTAATTATTCACATGCAGTAGAAGAAAACATAAAACACCGGGGGTATCAAATTTGGAAGATACAATTACAGGTGTTGAATTTTATTCCAACGTGAAAACCTCGGAGGTGGAATGGATATGGTATCCATATATTCCCTGTGGAAAAATTACAATGTTACAGGGTGATCCGGGAGAAGGAAAATCAACATTAATTATTCATATTGCAGCTATATTGACAAAAGGCGGATATTTACCGGACGGTCAAAAGATAAAAAAACCGGAGATTGTGATATATCAATGTTCAGAAGATGGAAAAGGCGATACGATAAAACCAAGACTTGAACAGGCAGGGGCAGATTGTAATAGAGTTGCATTTATAAAAGACGATAATGGAGAACTGACACTGGAAGATGAACGCATAAAGACTGCAATTAACCAGATTGGTGCAAAAATGGTTGTGCTTGATCCGATACAGGCATTTATTGGACATAATGGAAATATGACCAATGCCGTAAAAATGCGGGAAACACTGTCAAAACTATCCAAGGTTGCAGAAGAAACAAACTGTGCGATTGTTCTGGTGGGACACATGACAAAGAGTAGCGGTGGAAAGCAGATTTATAGAGGATTAGGAAGTATTGATATTGCCGCAACAGTGAGAAGTATTCTTATGGTATCAAGAGACAAAGAAGAACCATGGAAAAGATATATGTTTCCGGTGAAATCGAGCCTTGCACCAGAAGGAGAACCAATCGGATTTGAACTGGACAAAGAAAAAGGTTTTCACTGGATGGGAAAATGTCAGATAAATATAGAGGAATTGCTGGCTGTGGAGAAAAGTACCGCCAAAAAAGATGTTGCGGTTGAATATCTTCAAACGTTGTTGGCGGTGGAAGATTTGCCAAGTACATATATCTATGAAAAAATGAAAGAATATGGTATTGCCAAGCGAACGGTACAGGAAGCAAAGAAAATTGCGGAGATTAGTGCATATAAAAAAGGCAAGACATGGTACTGGCATATGGAAGTGGGGGACAGCATATGAATGAACAAGAAAAACATGCTGTAAGCCAGGAAGAACGAAAAGAGAAGATTCGTGCAAGATACAAGGGCGTAGATCGTAGTGAATTGGAGTTCATTCCAGCGAAACAGAAAGAAAAACTATTTGAGGATGCAGGCGCAAAAAGAGTGTGTGCATATTGTCGTGTGTCCACGGATGACGCTAATCAGACATCTTCATATGAACTGCAGAAAAATCATTATGAAGATATGATAAAAGAACATGCAGGGTGGAATCTTGTTGGCATATATGCGGATGAAGGTATTTCAGGAACATCCTTATTGCATAGGGATGAATTTAATCGTATGATTACAGATTGTCAAGCTGGAAAAATAGATTTGATAGTTACCAAAAGCGTATCCAGATTTGCCAGAAATATTGTTGACTGTATTGCTAAAGTCCGTGAACTGGCAAATATGAAGCCACAGGTGGGTGTGTTTTTTGAGACAGAGCATATTTATACGCTTGATAATACAAGTGAAATGATGCTTGCAGTGTTGTCAGCAGCAGCACAGGAAGAATCGCACACGAAAAGTGAAATTATGAATATCTCTATTGAACAACGGTTTTCAAGGGGGATTTTTCTAACACCAAAACTTTTAGGATATGATAAAGATGAGGATGGAAATCTTGTTATCAACGAAACAGAAGCAGATACGGTCAGACTGTGTTATTATCTGTTTTTAAGTGGTTTTCCGACTTCTGAAATAGCTGAGATATTAATGGATTTGGGACGGAAAACAAAACTGGGAAACACAAAGTGGACAGGAAGTGCAGTTGTAAATATTCTTCGCAATGAAAGGCATTGTGGCGATGTTTTGTCCAGAAAAACATTTACACCAAATTATCTGGATCATAAGTCAAAGAAAAATAACCATGACAGAAATCAATACAGGCAAGCAGATCACCATGAAGCAATAGTAAGTAGAGAAATTTATAATGCGGCACAAAAACTGTTAGAAGCAGGAAAGTATAGTAGAAAAGGGTATCCTCTGCCTACATTGCAAGTAGTTGACCAGGGAGCATTAAAGGGATTTGTGCCGGTAAACCGGGCATGGAATGGATTTTCAACAGATGATTATAAAAAAGCATCATTAAGTGCATACGATGAAGATACGAACGAGATTCATGCAGAGCAAACGAACAAAAGTGCATTCGATTTAAGCGGATATGAGATCGTAAGAGCACAGTTTTTTTCAACAAGGTTTGATCCGGCAGTCACAATATCTTCTGGGAAGATTACGTTTAATACTGCGTGTATGAAAAAATTTGAAAATGTAGAATATGTGGAGTTGTTATTTAATTCGGTAGAAAAATGTATCGCAGTTCGTCCCTGTGAAAAAAGTAATGTAAATGCTATAAAATGGGGAACTATACGAAATGGACGATGGGCAGTTCTGCCAAAGAGCTGCAAAGGGTTCTCGGAACCGTTATTTGAGCTTATGAATTGGGACAGCGATTGCAAATATAAATTACGAGGACAATTTTGTGGCAATTCAGACGAACAACTATTGATATTTGAATTGGAAGAACCAGAGGTGTTCGTACAAGAATATGTTGAAGAACAACATATAGACTCATCGGTAGAAGCCCCATCTGAAAATATGAAGACTGTTAAGAAAGTACTTTATCCAAAAGCATGGATTCATAATTTTGGAGAAACAACAAACAGAACAGTTTTTCTTCAACGAATAGCATATAAAGGAAATTGGGAAATACTACGCCCGGCAAAGACGGTTGAAGGCATGGAAATTATAACCAGAGAAATATTGGATGATTTGATAGATGAAGCTGAGAAACTGATAGATAGAATGAGGTGTGCTACATATGAGTGATACAACAAATTACACAGATGAGCAGGAGATTGTTGATCAAAAAGCGATAGAGCTGGCAGAGGATTTCAGTTATGACGGTTATCAGGTTGTCAGACGTGAGTTGTTTGCACATTTAAGGGAGCCTGCTGTTGTGATCCGGAGAGACAGCGTAACATTTAATACAGCCTGCATTGCCGGATTGGAGGATGCAGTTTATATACAGATACTTGTAAACCAGGAAAATAAAAGAATGGTTGTCCGAAAGTGCGAAGAAAATGATAAAGACGCACTTCGTTGGTGCGTGGCAAAACCAGATAAAAGAAAAAGCAGGAAAATGACAAACAAAATCTTTTCTGCCATGATGTATGAAATGATGGGATGGAATCTGGATTGCCGTTATAAGATTTTAGGACATAAGATTTCGTTTGAAGGTGAGACAATATATGTATTTGATCTGATGGAGACAGAGATATACCTGGATACTAAGGGAAAACGTCAGAAGAAAAATGCAGAAAATCAGGAAAGTGCAGAAAGTAGCAATAACAATATAGAAAGAACGTCATTATCGAATGCATCAGAGGATAATACTTCTACTGAAGAAATAAATAAAAAGACTCGTACACCTTTTTATCCGAAAGAATGGAAAGATTCTTTTGGATTGCCAGTAGAGGAACATAGGAAAGCCTTGGAAATAAATATGCTGAAGGGATATGCGGAATTTACAACACCAAAATAGATGAAGACAGGGAAAAGTCTGCTCTGAGATTGGAGGTATCAATATGCAGGAAAACAATATGATGATACCAGGGATTTCTTTGTGCCAAAAATGGGGAAAGATAAGAATTTTTCATTCAACAATAGTGGCACTGGGAGAACCGAGGTACATACGGTTCCTTTTTAACCCTGATAAGAAAGGCTTAGTGGTACAGGCATGTGCCAGAAAGGAAGCAGAATGTTTTCGTGTGCCTAAATACAATCCGGAGAATTGGGAATTTAAGATCAGTAGTGTGCCAATGTTACGGATGATCTGGAATACGTGTAATTGGGATAAGGAAAAGACATACCGATTGACTGGAATGTGCCATATAGAGCATAATCTGGTCGAATTTGATATGAAGCGGGCAACAGTGCAGACAGCAGATGAATTTTAAAGAAATGGCGTAAAATAAGGACTTCTGAGAAATCGGAGGTTCTTTTTTTGTGCGATTTTTCGAGGGTAAGTGCATGGTTCTGTGATGAAAAAATTTCTTTGAAAAAAAGTTGTTTCTACCTTTACATCAGGAGGTGATATGTCCTTTATTGGTCCTCGCCCTCTTCCTACATATTACGCTCCCTATTTTTACAAAAAAGAGTGGGCACGTCACAAGGTCAGAGGCGGGCTGATACCTCCAGACAGTCTGTCACATAAGGTCTTTACTACATGGGAAGAACAGTTTGAATATGAAGTTTACTATGCAGAGCATGTTTCATTACTTCTTGATATCCGGGTAATGGTTACAACATTAGAAATTCTGGTAAAGAGGGTAATATTTAATTATGGGGCAGAATTCAGACCACATTTGAACGTATACAGAAAATCCAAGATGGGTGCAAACGACGAGGTACATCATGCTAATTGATACGATCAACTTTTTAATCAGGGAACAGGGTTCTCCTTTTTATTTTTTTGACGCAGATGGTTTTATAGAAAATTACAAAGAATTGGATCAGACTTTCAAGTCGGTTTATCCATATTATCAGATTTCTTATTCTTATAAGACAAACTACACCCCATATATCTGCGAACTGGTAAAGAAGCTGGGGGGATTTGCAGAAGTAGTTTCGGATATGGAATATATGCTTGCCAAAAAAATCGGTTATAACAATCCGCAGATTATATATAATGGGCCGGCTAAAGGACCACTTTTGGAAGAGCATCTTCTTAAAGGTGGTTTTGTTAATGTAGATAACTGCGAAGAAATGAGACGAATCTGTAAAATTGCGGGGGAGAATCCAGATATCCCGATAAAACTGGGGCTCCGTATCAATATGGATGTGGGGGGTGATTTTGTATCCAGATTTGGATTTGAACCGGGAAAAGCAGACATTGAACAGGCTATATATCAGGCAGGAATGCAAAAAAATATTCAGCTTGTGGGGTTGCATTGTCATATTAGCCGCGCCAGGGGAATTGAGGCCTGGAAAAGACGAACAGAAATCATGCTGGAATCTGTAAAAAGATATTTTCAACATACACCCGAATACATCAGTCTGGGCAGTGGAATGTTTGGAAAAATGTCTCCGGAATTATCACAGCAGTTTGGGCTTGCAATTCCTACATATAAAGAATATGCAGAGGCTGTCCTTAGACCTATTTCAGACTATTTTTCTGATTCTGAATTTAAGCCGATGATACTGACAGAACCGGGCACTACATTAGTATCTAATTATATTTATTTTATTACTAAAATTCTTCATATCAAAGAGATTCGCGGACGGATGATGGCGACAACAGATGGCAGCTTTGAAAATCTTGGTGAAATATGTACTTTGAAAAAACTTCCAGTGAGACGAATTCCGGCAAACCAGTCACCTCAATTTTACAGTAGTCTGGATATCATGGGATATACATGTCTGGAGCAGGATCTGATGTATGAAGGATTGGAAGGCGATATGGCTCCTGGCGACTATCTGATATTTGAAAATGTAGGAGGATACTCCATTGTTTCAAAGCCGCAGTTCATCAATCCCAATTGTGCGATGTATGCGGTTAGAGGAAATCAGAAACCATTCCCAATTATGCGTTCAGAAACATTTGAGGATGTATTTTCTAAATTTATTTTTGATACAGAATAATCATAAAGCGAAGGATGTCATTATGAAAAACATAACTGTTTTAAGTACTGCATGTGGTGCAATATTCATGCCTGGCTTTTTTCAATGCCTGAAAGGAAATGGAGAGCGAAACATACGTATCATTGGATGCGATATTGTCGGATCCAGATTCATGCATGCACTGGTGGACGAATACTACCAGGTGCCTCGCTATACAGATCCACAATATATAGATAGGATTCTTGATATCTGTGTAAAAGAGAAAATAGATATTGTATTTCCTCAGATTTCAATGGAATTGTCTCTGTTTAGAGAGCGGCTCGCCGATTTTGAGAAGCTTGGGATCAAGGTTTCGGTATCTTCCAGGGACACATTGGAAATTGCAAACAATAAATACTTACTATATGAGGTAATGGAAAAGAATGGTTTATCTGTACCGGAGCATTATAAAATCACCTCTGAAAAAACTCTGTTATCAGCTGTCTCAAGGCTGGGATATCCACAAAGAGATGTCTGTGTAAAAGTGGCGGATAATAGTGGAAGCCGGGGAGTAAGGATTATTAGTGTCAATCATTCAAAAGCTGATATTTTTCTTCATGAAAAACCGTCTTCCCTATATGTCACTTTGGAAGAGATGAGAGAGATCCTAAAAGAATGTGAAAAGAGGGAAAGTTTGCCCGATCTATTTGCGATGGAGGCATTACCAGGATGTGAATACACAGTGGACCTGCTTGCGGATAAAGGAAATGTGCTGTGCATAGCGGGCAGACGGAATATCTCCAGTTCCATGAGCATTGCACAGGAAAGTATTGTAGAAGAAAAAACAGATGCGTTCCAGTTATGTAAACAAATTGTAAAACTATTAGGATTAGACGGTAATATTGGGTTTGACTTCATGCTTGATGCCAATGATAATCCTGTACTTACAGATCTGAATCCGCGGATTACAGCAACGATCGTATTATATGCGGCTGCAGGGATTAATTTTCCATATTTAAGAGTTAAGCAACTTCTTGGAGAAAAGATAGGCCCTGCTCATATAAAAGCTGGGGTTTCCTTAATACGAAAATATGATGATCTGATTATTGATTCTGATGGTAAGCGTATTGTGGTATAGAGTGTTTGGGATATGATATGAAAAAAATATTGATTTTAGGCAATGATGGGTATATTGGCTCCCATGTGGAAAACTGGTTAAAAAAGGATGAAACACTAGAGGTGGATGGACTCTGCATTAAAAATGATGCCTGGAAGGACAAGGATTTCACGGGATACGATGTAATTATTAATGCGTCAGGGATTGCACACATACAGCCTCGGGAAGAATTAAGGTCTTTATTTTATTCCATAAATACAGACCTTACAATTAGATTATGTGAAAAATCGAAGCTTTCGGGAGCCGGACAATTCATTTTTTTAAGCTCTATGAATGTTTTCGGCGATCACTGCGGAATCGTAACAAATACAGATAATCCATCGCCAACCAGTTTTTATGGTGACAGTAAACTAAAAGCCGATCAGGCGATACAGAAAATGAACACAGATTTTTTTAAGGTCGCCAGTGTTCGCCCTCCGGCTGTGTATGGAAAGGGATGTAAGGGGAATTTTCCAACGTTGGTCAGGTATGCAGCCAGACTTCCGGTTTTTCCAGATTATGAGCAAAAAAAGAGTATGATCTATATTGATAATTTATGCGAATTTATCCGGCTTCTGATTGAGCATGAAAGTTTTGGGGTATTTCATCCTCAGAACAGAGAGTATACCTCTACAACAGAGATGGTGCGGGAGATAGCCCGGGTTCAAGGACACTCGATTAGATTTACAAAGATATTCAATCCTTTGCTGCGTTTGCTGGAGAAAAGAATCCGGATTATAAATCGTGCGTTTGCAGATGATGCATATGAGCTGGAGTTAAGTGGGGATTTTAACTGGGAGTACTGTATAACAAAGTTCAAAGCTTCAGTTGAGAGAAGTATATGAGCTGTTCGTATTTTAGTAAATACTGATTTGAAAGGTGTACGCTAATGATTACTGTACTAATGAGTACATATAATGGAGAGAAGTATATAAAGCAGCAAATAGATAGTATATATGCTCAAAACAATGTGAAAATCCAATTAATTGTACGAGACGATGGTTCTACGGATCAAACTACAGAAATTTTACGTTCCTATGAATCTCAAAATCTCAAATGGTATAAAGGAACCAATTGCGGAGCAGCGTGTAGTTTTATGAAAATGATATATGAATCACCTGAATCAGAATACTACGCCTTAGCAGATCAAGATGATATATGGCTTCCAGAAAAACTCGAAAGTGCTATCAATATGATAAAACATGAGTGTGGTAAAGCTGATATTCCATTATTATATTTTTGTAATCAAATATTTTTGTATGGAGATGAACAGATTGGTGAATATAGACACCCTGCTACATATTCAGTCCCAACACTTGTTCAAACAATTTTAGGAAACGATATTTCAGGATGTACAATGGTTTTTAACAATAAACTGAAAAAGTGCTTGTGCAGCCATAAAATTGAAGAAGCAGTTTTGCAGATGCGTTACCATGATGTTTGGATTGTAGCTTTGGCTTCCATATACGGAAAAATTTTATTTGATAGTAGACCATATATGCTCTTTAGACGACATGGGAGAAATGAAACTAACGGTAAAACTGCAGAAGAAATCCGAAATAGTCGAGGATTTTTAGATTATATAAGAATTTTGAAGGGAAAACATAATCAAGAATCAAAGAATTGGGCATATGAAATTTTGAGATGCTGTGAGGAAGATTTAGATTGTGAGGATAGAAACCTAATAAAAAAAATTGCATTCTATGACAGAAATATTAAGAGTAAAATTAGTCTATTATTGGATACACACATTATAAAATATTGGAAAGGAAAAAGGCGCTATTTCTACGCCAAAGTTTTTCTTGGATGGATGTAGAAGTAAGCTAGTAGTTATAGCTAAAAATGGATTTGAATAAGAAAAAAGAATTTTTTAGTATGAATGAATTAGATGACTATGCATTTCGAGAACTTCAATTAAAATGCTTAGACATTCTAGTATATTTCAAAAAGATATGCGATGAAAATAAATTAACATTTTATTTAGCAGGTGGGACAGCGATAGGTGCACTTAGGCATAAAGGATTTATTCCTTGGGACGAGGATATTGACGTTTTTATGCCCAGACCTGATTATGAGAAACTCACAAAACTATGGGATCGGGTTGCGGATACGGATAAGTACATTTTTTGTAGAAGTAGTAAAGACGTGAATTTTCACCATGGTGCGGCTAGTATTATGGATATAACAACTACATTTATTGAAGAAAGAAATAAAAATACAGATATTCCCCAAGGTATCGTAATGGATGTTATTCCGTTAGATGGGTGTCCTGACAATTGGTTTGCGCGTAAACTACAATTTCTATATGCTTTAGTTTTTTCATTGTTTAATAATCAGAGACTACCAGAGAACAAAAGTAAAATGATTTACAATATATCAAAATATATACTGAAGGTAATTAGAGGAAAAAAAACTAGAGATATAATATGGATGTATGCTGAAAAGAAGATGACTAAATATGACTTTTATTCTAATCATGATATATCAGAGCTAATTGGACAAATCATAGGAATGAAAGCTAAACATCCTGTTGAAGATTTTATCCAGACTGTTGATGTAGAGTTTGAGGGACACTTAATGCCAATTATGAAAGGATATGATGCTTATTTAACATCTGTTTTTGGGAATTATATGGAGTTACCCCCGAAAGAACATCGGTTTCCTAAAACGAATCTAGTTTATATGAATTTATATACCAGTTATAAGGAGTTCAAGGGTATATATTATTGTACTGATTAAGAAAGAAGGTATATATAGTGAATATTGCAGCTATCTTTGCAGGCGGTGTTGGTAAAAGAATGAATAGCAAAGAAAAGCCAAAACAATTCTTGGCCATACATGGTACACCTATAATTATACATACGCTATCTGTTTTTGAAAATCATCCAAGTATAGATGCGATTGTAATTTCATGTGTTGAGGAGTGGATTGAATATCTTAATTCTTTGTTAGTTGAATATCATTTATGTAAGGTGAAAAAGGTTGTTCCAGGAGGAAAAACGGGTCAACTATCTATATATGCTGCATTAAAAGCTGCAAAAGAGATTTCTAATAAAGCGGAATCCAATGTTTTAATTCATGATGGTGTAAGACCACTAATAGATTATAATACTATTTCACTTAATTTGGACAGTGTAAGTAAATATGGTACAGCAATTACAACTGTTCCTGTAAAAGAAACAATTATGGAGGTAGATGAAACTGGAAATATAATTTATATACCATCGCGAGATCGCTCACGCCTGGCACGTGCACCTCAAAGTTTTAGGCTGGATGACATATTAGCAGGGCATGAACTAGCGTTAAGAGATGGAAAGATAGACTTTGTTGATTCATGTACGCTTATGAAAACATACGGTTATAGTTTACACCTTATTGATGGACCAGAAGAAAACATCAAAATCACAACACCTGAGGATTTTTACATAATGCGAGCATTACTTGATGCGAAAGAAAATTCTCAGATTTATGACATCGAATAAATGTTAAAATTTTTCATGAGGGGAAATATATGTCATTGCAAGAAAAATTACTTAAATTAAATGCTTTAAAAAAACTACAAAATAAGACCATTTTAGTATCGGGAGCAACAGGATTAATTGGAAAAGCACTCGTGCGTGAACTGTTAAATTTGAACAAAAGTGCGAATTTAAATTTAAAACTTATTCTTGTGGTAAGAGACTACTCAAAGTTGGATTTTTACTTAAATCAATATATAGATGAAGGCACTATAAAGGTTATTATTCAGGACATAGTAAATCCATTTACGCAAGAGCAACTCGAGATAGATTATATTATTCATACAGCAAGCGTAACCTCAAGTAAATTAATGGTAGAAACTCCTGTAGAAGTAATTACTACAAGTATAATTGGTACTTTAAATTTATTACATATAGCATTAAAATCACATATAAAATCAATGGTTTATTTATCGAGCATGGAAATATACGGATTTACAAAAAATGAAGTATTATTATCTGAGAAAGATATTCAATACTTGAATCCATTAGAAATAAGAAGTTGCTATCCAGAAAGTAAGCGTATGTGTGAAAATCTCTGCGTTGCGTATGCATCAGAGTATGGTGTCCCCATCAAGATTGCTCGTTTGGCTCAAACCTTTGGTAAAGGTGTTGAAAAGCAAGACTCACGTGTATTTGCTTATTTTGCTAGAAAAGTTCTTAATAATGAGGACATTGTTCTTATGACAAATGGACAAAGTAAACGTATGTATGTAGATATTGAAGATGCGGTTTCGGCGATTTTAATCGTTTTGCTTAAGGGAGATTCGGGGGAAGCTTATAATATTGCAAATAAGGAAACATATTGTTCTATTGTTGAAATGGCAAATTTAGTTGCGCATGAACTTACCCATGATAAGATTCAGGTAAAATTTGAAAATGATGAGAGCGGTAGCAAACAATTTTCTCCGCCTCATCGCTTAATGCTGAATACTGAGAAGATTGAATCTCTTGGCTGGAAAGCGGAAAATGGTTTACTTGATATGTACAAAAAAATGTTAGAAGGATGGATATAAGGTGTCAGTTCCCATTTCATTTGCATTGTATACATTAGTCTATATAATTTCCACTAGCATATTACTATTCTATCAGAAAGTTTCTCATGGTAAAATAAAATTCGGAAAAGGGTGCTATAGAAAACACAAAATAGTATATTTATTACCTTTATTAGCAGGAATTCCGGTAATTATGATGTCTACTTTTAGATATGGAATTGGAACAGATTTTGATGCTTTTTATTATGAATATCAGTGGTGTGCAAAAAATATAAACTCATATGATAGTATGATGCAAGCAGTTAAAGGGTTTAATGATGAGGTTGGCCTTATTGTTTTGATTAAATTAGGGGATGTAATCTTTCACTCTTTTCAAGGATTTTTATTCCTGGCCTCACTTCTTACGGTGATTCCAGTAATAATTGCGTTTATAATTTTTGATAGTGAGCACACGCCTTTTTGCTTTCTTATCTACTTATTAACATTATTCCCTTCATCTTTTAACGGCATCCATCAGCATATTGCGGTGTCATTATCGTTGTTGGCTATTGTCTTAGGATATAAAAATTGCTATATACGTGCATTAATATTGATTTTTGCAGCTATGTTTTTTCATAAAACAGCATTTATTACTATTGCATGTTTGATTTGTATAAAAGTATCAAGAAGATATCCAACATTAAAATTAGGAACAATCATACTAATTGCAAGTGGTTGTTTGATAGCATATCGTTATTTGATAGGTATGCTTATCCAGATTCCATCATTTTCTAAGTATGCATATGCGTTTAATGAAGAGTATGGATATTCAATTAATTATCTTATTATGCATTTAGCTTTGAAAATACCTTTTCTCATGATTATACTTTTATTTTATCACAATATACTAAGAATAGATCGAAGGAATATGGCTTTAATATGCTATGTAATAATGGATTTTTTAGGGGTATTTTTAGCTTTTCATGTAAGGTGGGCAATGAGGTTGCAATACTATACACTTTCTGTAGTTCCATTAGTTTCAGTTTCTCTTTTTAAAGCTTTAAATAAAGGCTCAAAAAAAAATAATATCATAATCATAAGAACCATATTAATTGCTATATATATATTTCGCTTCATCATTCTTTATGGAGTCTATAGATATGACGAAATAATACCATATTCGTTTGTTACAACTCTAATGAAATAGCGAAGAAATATGAGGTAGAAAATGATAAAAACAGATAATCTTGTTACAATTATTGTGACTTCCTATAATTATGGCCAATATTTAGATGAATGTATTGGGTCCCTCCATAGCCAGACATATAAATTTATTGAAATTATTGTTGTAGACGATGGATCTGATGACTTGAATACAATAGAAAAATTAAAAGAATTGGAAAAAAAGGGAGAGCAAATCATTCGTATAAAAAACTCCGGAGTTTCCGTTGCGCGAAATGTGGGAGTGAATTATGCACAGGGAAATTATATTATCTTTTTGGATGGAGATGACAAATTAGAAAACACATTTGTAGAGAAGGTAATGGATTTACAGATAAAAAACAAAGATGTTCTCTTGGTGTATTCTTTTACAAGGTTTTTTGGTTCTATCAATCGTCTTAGAATTTTGAAAAATCATCCAAATTATAAGCAATTATTGGTTTACAATTCGGCATTTGGAATTACATGCCTGTTGCAAAAAAAGAGGATCTTGGATATTGGTGGATTCAATGAAAAAATGAGGTTAGGAATAGAGGATTGGGATTTTTTTATAAGATATTGTTATTCAGGAATGAAGGTAGGAAGGGTCAATCAAGCATTATTTTATTATCGAATTAAACCAGGATCAAGAAGCAAAGAAATTACAAAGTCAGTGAAAAAAACTTTACTTATGCGATTGGAAATTATTAGAAATAATATAGATTTATATTCGGGAAATTTTGAACAGTTAATGAAATTTAAGTTAGGAGAATCTCCGCGAAGAAATATAAGTTATATTTTATTTAAGTTTCATAATGCAATCCTTCTATACTATAATATATTATTTAAACAAGATAAGTGGGATATTTTTATTCTATAAATGGAAAGGAAGCAAGGTAGGTGTGAAAATAGCAATTGTAACACTTTATGATAATATAAATTTTGGAAATAAGTTACAAAATTATGCGACACAAGTATATTTTGAACAGTTAGGATTTGATGTGGAAACTATACCTTATTGGGAAGAGAATCATCCTCCAAAGGATCCATACCATGTTTTATGTAGAGTTAAGAATAAACTGGCTAATATGGTAAAACCCAAAAGAGAGAAGATAGCATCTCATGTTCTGTCTGATAGACGCAGATATATTAAAACCTTTTCTGATGAGTATATAAAACTTGGTAATGAAGTGCATTATAGGAAATTAGATCCGTACTTGAAAGAAAAGTATGATTATTTTGTTGTGGGGAGCGATCAAGTATGGCATTGTATGCATGGAGAGAAAAAGGAATTAGAATTTTTCTTTCTTAAATTTGCTTCGCCATGGCAGAGAATTACAATGGCTCCGAGTTTTGGGTTTAAAAAAATTCCATATAGATGGAATTCCATTTATACCTCAGGTTTACGTGGATTTAGATATTTATCATGCCGAGAAAATGAGGGGGCAGTATTAATTGAACGTCAAACAGGACAACAAGCAACGGTTCTGCTTGATCCAACTATGCTGATAGAGGATGATGTGTGGTGGAAGATTCAAAAAATGCCTTTATTATTTTTAGATGAAGAATATATTTTAGTCTATGCACTGGGGGATTTGGATAAGGACACAAGTGAATATATAAGGGAAATAGGTGTAAGATATAATTACAGTATTGTTTACATTAATGATGTCAAAAGTCCGTTTTATACTAAAACCCGTCCAGATGAGTTTTTATATTGGATTAGTCACTCAAAATTGGTGGTAACAGATAGCTTTCATGCAATAGTATTTTCCATTATATTTAGGAAAGCTTTTTTGGCAGTAAACCGTTCGGATGGAAAAAATATGCAAGACCGCATTGATACGTTATTAACAAAATTTATGTTAATGGAAAGAAAATACCCTAGAATTGATCATTCAAGAGATTCTATTTATGACTCTTCGTTTTTATTTGAAACTGACTATACAATTACGAAATGCATTCTAAAAGAGGAACGAGAGAAGGCTGCTATTTTCTTTAGACAGAACTTTAAAAGTAATCATAGAATCAAAATGAAGTCAAGTAGAGCAGATTAATAGTATATTATGAAATATTTTTCTGAAGGTAATATTGAGTATTAATTTATTCTTAATGTTTTCCTTAGAAACCAAATTGGAGTAATTATAAATCTGATAATGTAGCTACTAATAATGATGATTCCTTTAAAGGATTATTAAATGATATTTTACCTCTTGCCTGTAGTACTTATAATTATATTGGTTACAAAATTACAGGAATTAAAAATTACAATATTGCAGCAAAAAATACAAAGGGAGAATTTTCTTTATCTAATGAGAGTGATTTATCATGACAACAATAAAGCATATAGGCAATAATAAAAAATTGGAATTATTACTATATTTTATGAGTTACAAATTACGGGGGTATTTTGTAATCTTATGACCTCGTAAAATATCTTGAGAGTAAAGGATACTGTGCGGAGCAGATTTGTTATGACATGTATTCTGCTATCCATTAAAGAAAAGTTAAAATATACACTATCATTCCCAATATCAGTTTTTTATACGACTATAAAAATAATTAAACGCAATGTGATTGTCAAAAGTTCTGCAATGGAACTAGTACCACATTCGACTAATATATACAACGAATGCAATATTAAGGCCTGCATTAATAATTACTCCACTTTTTTTACTGGTAGTGACTAGGTTTGGCATGATGAATGGCCGGCGTATTTTTGGATTTTGTTCCGCCTACAAAGAAGAAGGTTGCTTATGCTGTCAGCATCGGAAAATCTGAGTTTAATGATGATGGATTGAATGCTATAAAGGAATATACTAAAGATTGCTCTTTATATCGGTGAGGGAGAGGGATACATTAAAAAACTCACGCAATGAGTCGATAATGAAGATATCACGGTAGCTTTAGATCCTACATTATTATTACCCTTGGATAGTTGGAATGAAGTGACTTCTACAAGAAAGATTAAGGAGAAATACGTGTTTTGCTATTTCCTGGCTCTAACAAAAAGATGCGTTCTAAAAGAATCTTTCTGTAGTTGCTATACCTCATATGCAACAAAGAATTGAGACCAATAATATTAATTTTGGAGACATACAAATTTATAGTGCAAGATCGCAGGATTTTTTGTCTTATATAAATATGCTAAAATTTTATTTATAGATATCCTTCATGCATCTATTTTTTAAGTATATTCATGGTACAGTGTTCAGTTTTCAGCAGAATTGGCAGCAAGGGCATGGATAATAGGATTAGAACATTAACTGGTATGTTACATAATGAAGAACGTTTTATAGATTGTGAATACAAATTTGATTTGAATTATCTCTTATCTATAAAAAATATAGATTATGAAAAAGATATAAGCTCTCTTAAGAAGATGCAAGAAGTGTCTTATGGGTTTATTGATAAGGCATTGAGAGAATAATATACGTAAAGTGGAGAGAGATTAAACTCTATGGAATCTAGAAAAAAGAAAGAAATTTCATTAGGAGCGATATTTTCTTACTTAATAATTACTGTACAGTGTTTAACCGGTATTATATATACACCTATTATCCTTCGGAGTTTGGGTCAAGGGGAGTATGGAGTTTATTCTCTCTGTAACTCGTTTTCTGGATACCTAACAATTTTTAATGCTGGAATGAATGCAGCAGTGATTCGATATTATGTGCAAACTAAAGCTGCGGATGTATCAAAACTTCCAGCTTTAAATGGTATATTTGTGAGGATATTTTCTGTAATGGCTGTTCTTAGTCTTGTTTTGGGACTATTAATAGGTCGAAATGCAGAGTTGTTTTTTGGTAACAATATTACTGAACAGGAATATTTAATTCTCAAACACTTGTTCATTATACTCGCTTTTATTACCTTCATCACAGTTATAAATTGCTTTTTTAGTTCATTTATTATTTCGAATGAAAAATTTATATTTGCAAAATCAGTAAATCTGTTTCGCATCATAGTAGCTCCAACATTAACGATACCTTTACTTATAAAAGGATACGGTTCAATAGCAATTTTTTCTATTAATTTATTTTTAGACATTGCTATGCTATGGTTTAATGCTTGCTATTGTCTTATAAAGATTAAAGTAAAATTTGAGTTTAGAAAAACTGATAAAAAACTTTTAAAGGAAATATTGATATTTGCCGGAGCTATTACAGTTCAATCAGTAATGGATCAGCTGAACTGGCAAGTGGATAAATTTGTCCTTGCATGGACAGGTGGTACAAATGAGATATCAATCTATTCAGTTGGCAGTACGCTAAACACATACTACATTACGATAGGCGCAGCCATAGCCAATGTGTTTATTGCTGAAATTAATCGTTTAGTTGCAACTGAGAAAAACAGAGAGCTTTCAGAGCTTTTTGTTAAAATGTCCAGGGTATTTGCATTATTAGTTTTGATGATAATGTCCGGGTTCTGTTTTTTTGGGAAAGCATTCATCTTGAGGTGGGCAGGACCGGAATATGAGGCTTCATATTATGTTGGCCTTTTGCTTATGCTACCGATTACTGTATCACTTACGATGGGATTAGGGCAAGACATAATGAGGGCCAAGAATATCCATAAGCAGCAGATTTTTATTAATATGGTTGTGACATTTTTGAACTTTGTTATTAGCATACCTCTTGCCATAAAGTTAGGGGCAGTTGGTAGCGCATTAGGGACTTTTCTTTGTGAAATTGTCATTTGTATCATAATACAGAGCATTTATTACTCCAAGGTGGGTAGGCTTGACATGAGAGCTTATTATAGAGAAATGCTACATATGATGCACGGCATGATACTTCCTATTATATATGGGGTGATAATTACCAGAATTGGAATTGTTAGGAATAGCTATTTTTCAATCGGGTTAAATATTGTTGCCTATATTTTGATTTATACTATATCGATGTGGCTCTTTGCTATGAATAAATATGAAAAAGGACTTATTATGAAAATTGTGAGAAGAGCAAGAGTCAGGGGGCGGTAGCATGTTGGGAAAAGGATCTTTAAGATATAAGAATTGGCAGAATCATGCTAGAGAACTTCAAAATATGCCGAAAGATTGTAAAGTAATAAATACCGGTAGTACTCCAAGCTTGAAAGCCTTTGATTATAGGTTGTGGAATGTACAAGGATATAATCTTGGTTTTCAACCACAGCCCTTATATTATGATTTTGAGACTCTCAAGAAATATAGCCATAATATCAGTAAAGGCGCAAAAATATGTATAGGAATTGAAGAATTTAAATTTTTGGTTGATGCCTATGATGATAAATCCACAGATTATAAGTATTATCTGTGGCTAGATAAAGACCAGATTCGAACTTATGATAAAAAGATCGGATGGTTAATGAAACACGCGCCGGCTATACTTCATCCTGAGTTTGCACTTGGCGACATTAAATGGATAATTAAGCGAGTCTTAAGAAAAAAACCTGTTGATTTTACATCAATTAATACAGAAATAGATGATATGCGGTGGGCCGATAGATGGGTTTCCGGCTGGAATAAAGAATTTGGCTGGGAAATAGAACAAAAGATAACATCGGATCAGGCTAAAATCATACATATAAATGAGAAGCGACTTTCTGATATGATTGACTATTGTATAGGGAAGGGATGGAAGCCATGCCTAGTTATTCCGCCGTTCAGCCCTAATCTCAGTAGGTTGTTGTCAGAAAATGTACTTAGGAAGGTATTATGGGAGCCCATTGAGAGAGTAAGTGAAGAGAAAAACATACAGGTTTTTAATTATTATTTTGATGAAAGATTTGCTAATTACAACTTGTATACAGACGCTTTGACGTTCAATGAAACAGGAAAAAGATTTTTTAACAAAGTTGTTCAAGAGCAAATTGGGGTAACGGAGGAAGTTGGAGAGATGCAGGAAAAGACATATGAGTTAAGGAATGGTGTTTCGATTCCATGGATTTCTTATGGAACGGGTGTTGTTTGGAAATACACAAGGAATATTAAATTATTTTTGAAAGTCAATATCAGACAAGCTCTGGGATCGCTGAAGCATATGAAAATGAGTCGGGAATTATATGGTAACCTTCATATGAGAAGGATACTTACAGATGCATATGAATCGGGATTTAGGATGTTTGATAGTGGCAGAATCTATGCTCATTCTGAAGATCGAATCGGAGATATGGTTTCTGGAATGCAAGGGGTTTTTGTCACAACAAAATGCTCATGGATGGATATCACTAGGACTTGTTCGCCAAGTAACGTTGCGGGTAATCTTGCACTGTCTTTAAAAAATCTTAAGCGTGATAGTGTGGATCTGTATCTTCTGCATTGGCCGGAAGGGGAGTGGATAAATATATATTCACAAATAATTAGAGAGTATGAGAAAGGAAATTGCAGGGCATTTGGGGCTTGCAATATGAGTATTGAGAATCTTGAAGCCATAAAGCAGGCTGGACTTGCTCTTCCCATGGTAGTGCAGACAGAAATGCATCCATTGTGTGTAAAAAAAGAACTGCGTGATTATTGTAAAGAGCACAGAATTCAGCTGATGGCGCATACGCCTACAGCGCATAGCATCAAAGAGCTTAAAGAGTCTAATATCATGAAAATATTACAGGAAAAGTATAATAAGAATGTAGTACAGATTACAATGAGATGGCATTATCAGAACAATGTAATTCCAGTAGTAAGTACGTTTTCAAAGGAGCATATGAGGGAGAATCTAGATATATTTGATTTTGAATTAACAGATGAAGAGATGAAAGCAGTAGATTCCCTTAACAAGAATAAGATTTTACTGGACTCTCATGGCATAGATGATCCGAATTATGTATATAATTTTTGATTTTTAATATCTGTGAAAGGATATTTAACCAATTTTAGTAAGGAGTGATTAGAACATGGCAATGTTGAGCATGCTTAAACAGATTGACATACTTAGGTTTATTAAATGGAATTATCTAAAAAGTAATATTAAACGGGACAAGGGCGCTTATTTAATTCCCTATCGGCATTCGACAATAGATATAGATAAAAGTGCCAATGTGTTGTTACATGCGAATATACATATAAATCCTCAGGAAGTAAACGGAACGAAGAAGGAAGCTATTTTGTTTGTTCGTCCTAATGGAAGATTAGTTATTAATGGAGCGGTAAGACTATTATCAGGAGCAACTTTGCAGGTACAGCAGAACGCATCAATTGATATAGGGCAGGCATATATAAACCATGATGCCACAATAATTGCTGCCAATAATATGAAACTTGGTAATGGATTACTGATATCACGTAACGTAACGATTTTCGACTCTGATTTTCATACGATACTTGATAAGGACGGTAACCAGATTAATACTATAAAAAACATTGAAATAGGGGATCATGTATGGGTCGGTGTTAATGCAACACTTCTAAGAGGTACGAAAATAGGAAAAGGTGCAGTTATAGCAGCAGGAGCCGTTGTTGGAGGCAAAATCAAAGAAGGAACTATGGCGGCTGGAAATCCGGCTCGTTCCTATTCTGAGATACAGTGGGAGGCATAGACATGATTGATAAGGTGCAAAGGAAGGACTGTGTAGGCTGTAAAGCGTGCGGCGATATTTGCCCTACTAGTGCAATCGCATTTTCAACTGATCGTGAAGGATTTTGGTATCCTTCAATTGATATGGGAAAATGTATATCTTGCAACCTATGTGAAAAAGTGTGTCCTGCAATCAAACCCCATGCTGCTTCTATAAACTTTTTTAGCACTCCTAAGACATACAAAGTTTACCATGTTGATAAAAATGTAAGGTATAATAGTACATCAGGGGCATTATACTATGCACTCGCTCAAACATTTATTGAAAAAGGCGATTACATAGTTGGATGTGTGTATGATGAAGGCAATACTGGTGCACATCATGAGGTTTCTAATACTATGGGAGGCCTTAGTAGAATTATGCGTTCTAAGTACTTTCAAAGTGATACAGATGGTATTTATAAAAGAGTTAAAGAACTTTTGGATAATAAAGAAAAAGTTCTTTTTTGCGGGACAGGATGTCAGGTGAGTGCATTATATGGATTTCTGCAGAAGGAGTATGATGATTTATATACTGTAGAACTTATATGTAGAGGAATCAATTCTCCGAAAGCTTTTACAGCATACATGGATGAGTTGCAGAAGAAGTTCAAATCCAAGATAAAAGAAGTCCATTTTAAGAACAAGTCCCATGGGTGGACGAACTTGGGTACCCTTGTCCGTTTTGAGAACGGTAATACCTACTATCGAAACCGGCATAATGATCCATGGGTAAATGCTTTTATAGTGGGGAATTTATACATTCGTCCTAGTTGCGAAAACTGTAAATATAAAACTTTTCCCAGAGTTGCAGACATTACTATAGGTGACTTTTGGGGGCTTAATTTTACAGCGGAAGAAGAGAAATATGGCGTATCTGTGGCTTTTGTAAATACGGAAAAGGGTGATATTTTATTCCAAACAGCAAAAGATCATATGTTTGTAGAAAGCCGTGCTTTTGATGAGGCTAAAAGAAGCAATCCAGCCTTAACAAATTCAGTAAAACTCAATCCTAAACGAAAAGAATTTTTTAATAGGATTGAAAATGAACCATATAGTAAGGTTGTATGGGATTTAATGGGAAGCACTGCATGGCAAAGAAGTACAAGGATTATAAAAATTAAAATCAAGGGTTTTCTTTATCCTATCTATCGCCGTGTAAAAGGTAGATAGTTATCATGAAAATACAAAGCTTGTAGCATATAAGCTTGGGTATGAAAACAAAGATTTATAACCTATCTTTCATTGCTTATTGTTTAGAAGGGAATTTTTGATGAATAAATTAGAGTTGTCCGCACTGCTAAAAGAAGTGCGCAGGAGCGAAAAAGAAAGTATGGTCGAAGATGGATCAAAGATCGCCGTAATAGGAGCTTGCTCTATCCAGTATTTTGTAAGAATTCTTAGATACTATTTGAGACGGGAAGGATTAAATTGCAAAATATACGAAGGTGAGTATGGTGGAATTAATATGGATGTATTCGATATGTCTTCTGCCTTATATGCGTTTGAACCCGATTATGTTATAGTTCTGCCTTTTTACACAGACATAAAAGATATGCCACCGCTGCTTTCGGATAGAGGGTGTGTTATGCAGTATGTAGACAGTGTAAAAGCATACTATGAAAAGTTGTGGACACAGCTCGGGAAAATACCTGGTGTGCGAGTCTTACAAAGCAACTTTGTGATACCGCCCATTAGAACATTAGGAAACCTTGAGTACCAAGAGCCATACAGCTCAAATGGATTTTTTAAATGTCTCAACGAAATGTTGATTCGGGAAAGACCTGCGAATGTTACTATTGTAGATGTGGATGCTTTATCTAACAATATAGGAAAATATAACTGGTTTGACTATCCTTCATATTTTTTAAATAAGGCAGCGGTTCGCCTTGAATATATGCCGGAGATTGTAATGTGTTTTGTAAGACAGATAAGAGCCTTGCAGGGAAACACAAGAAAGTGTCTGGTGTTGGATCTGGATAATACTATCTGGGGTGGCGTTGTAGGCGACGATGGATGTGATGGGATCCAGATAGATCCTAATAATGCTGTCGGTGAAGCATACCTTTTTTTTCAGAGCTATTGCCAGGCACTTCGTAAGAGAGGTGTCATTTTAGCTGTATGCAGTAAAAATGAGGACACAATAGCAAGAGAGCCATTTGAGAAAAATGAAAACATGATTCTTAAATTGGATGATATATCATGTTTTATAGCTAATTGGGAGAATAAAGCGGATAACCTACATAGGATAGCACACGAGCTTAACATAGGTATAGATAGTCTTGTATTTTTTGATGATAATCCAGCAGAAAGAAAGATTATAAAGCAATTTATTCCAGAAGTTCACGTTATTGATGTTCCAAAAGATCCTGCACTATATGTATTACAGATGGAAAAAGAGCAACCATTTGAGTGGTTGCAAATTACTAAAGAAGATATTGAACGAACAAAATCTTATGGAGATAATAAGAAGCGTCAGAAGTTGCAAGATAGTTTCGTAAATTACGATGATTATCTCAAGGCTCTTGATATGAAAGGTAAAGTTGGTAGAGTAGGGAAAGAAGAAATTACAAGATTTACTCAGCTCATAAATAAATCAAATCAGTTCAATTTGAGAACTGTTAGGTATTCTGAATCTGATATAGAGGTGTTCGCAGTAGAAAGAGATGTTCGTTGCTTATATGAAAAGCTTTCAGACCAATATAGCGACTATGGAATAATATCATGTGTAATTTTGAAGAAGGACGGAGAATCGTGTTTTATAGATACCTGGGTTATGAGTTGTCGTGTTCTAAAGCGTGGTGTTGAGAATATGATGTACAGTCATATCATAAAGGCTGCAAAAGAGATGGGGTGTACTTCTATAAAGGCGGAGTATATAAGAACTAAGAAAAACAAGATGGTCGAAACATTTTACGACTCACTAGGGTTCGAGTCTTTAGGTGCAAAAGAGAGAGACCGAGAATTAGTAAAATATTATTCTACAGATAAATTTGATTATATACCAACATATTATATTGAAGAGGAGGAGTTATAAAATGAGTAAAGCAGAGATTACAGAAAAATTACAGGAAATTTTTAGGGACGTTTTTGATGATGATACTATAGTACTATTTGATGAGATGACCTCTAATGATGTCGAAGATTGGGACTCGCTTTCGCATATTAATTTGATAAACGACATTGAAGCACAATTTGGTATTACATTTACTACTGATGAGATTGTCGGCACTAAAAACGTTGGAGAGTTTATTCGGGTAATAGAAGGTAAGAGTGTATGGAGCGACGGTGAAACGGGAATGGAATAAATATCGTTTTGATGATATAAAGATAGGCATGATTGAGCAGTTTAATTGCGTCATTTCAGAAAACATGCAGAGAGACCGTTTCAAGTTGGACCCGTTGACAAACTCACTTTTTCAGTTTTTGTTTCTGCATATTTTTTAAAATGTAATAAAAGGCTGGTAAAGTCGGTTGTTCAAATCGCTTTTACCGGCCTTTTCATTCATCGCCTCAATAATATTGTGTATGGCAGAAATACCCAATAGTCAATCGATCAGTTTAGGAAAAGGCCAGCAACAACAGATTTTAATAGTAAGCGCAAAATAATTCGACGGATTGTGTTGCCCTAAAAATTATTCCATAATA
>OGXZ01000011.1_pt1 | contig 86874 bp, 78 predicted proteins | sample 1576431 | NCBI WGS metagenome assembly OGXZ01 (sample SAMEA3541590, study PRJEB24748) | human gut metagenome | biome: human gut; feature: human-associated habitat; material: faeces | place: China | collected 2012
TATTTGATATGTTTTCTTCTGAAGATAGCCGTCGCAATTCCCCTTAAGAAATCAAGAAAAAGGAAACCCAATGTTTTCTTAAGGGAAATTTGCTTTTTTGCGCAGGTTTTTTCTATTTATGAACTTTTGTAATAAAAAGTTAAAAGAAATGTCAATATATTTCATGGGATTCGCCTTGTTTTTTTCGCCTGAAAAAGAGAAAATGATACTAGGATATTGTGCGAAAATACAAGGAAAGGAGGATGCCCCATGAAAAAGAAAAGATGCTTTGCGGCTTTATTGTCCTGTATCATGCTTTGGCAGACTCCTGTTTTTGGGGAGGAGATGGAAGAACTTTCTCCGCCGGAATATAGATGCACCATAGACAATACGGACGAAGATTATGCATCCGGTGATTGGAAGTATGGCTTTACCGTGGAGGAGGAACCTCTCTTTTATTTGAAAGAAGGGGAGAAGCATGTTTTCCTTCTGTGTGATGGAAAATATGTGGATGCGCCTGTACTCATTGCAAAGGATACGGCATATGTGCCTCTGTGGGTGCTCATCAACGATATGGGCTTTGAACTGCGGGAAGAAGGTAACGGTCTTTTGCTGGTTAGAGGCAATCAGAAGCTGACTGTCAGCAGTAAGGAAAGCACATTGGATACCAGCAAAATGCTGCCCCTCCGGGATGTTTCCGAGGCATTGGGGGCAGAAGTGACATATATGCGAAAAGGTGTTATGCCTTTGGAGAATCCCCTCATCAGTGTGGATTTCCGGGAAACGGAACTGACAGAGGAAGAAGCGCTGGAAAAGGCGAAAGAAGTCCTCACATCTTGTCTGGAAGCCCAGCAGGAACAGGGTTATGTCCATGAGGATACGCCTGTTGACCCGAAAATCACCAAGAAGCTGGCGGCGGAGATTGATGCGCTGTATTTGTCAGAAGATGTCATTGCGGGATATTACCTGTTCGAAGGCATGGAAAATCTGCCCTATATTCTGGTGGAAAAAAGCACCGGAGATGTCTACTGCAAAACGGGCAGCGGTGATGCTGGAAATGGTTCCTATGTGGAAGCGATTCAGAAAGTGGAAGCAGATGATGCAGACCTTCTTGCCATTGGATATTATTTTGGATAAAAAACAGACGGAAACTTTCCGAAAAAGGGAGTTTCCGTTTTTTTATGGCAAAATACTTGACAAAGTCAGATAAATAACATATACTTGACAAAGTCAAGTAAATGAAAGGAGTGTTTGTATGTTTGACACATTTGCATATCTCATCACTTCTCTGCGGAAAGACTTCACGGAATTCTGCAACGAAAAATTGCAGGAGATGGGTCTGACACAGGGATTGCTGTTTTTTATTCTGTATGCGGGGAAACATCCCCAATGCTCTCCCAAAGAGCTGACGGAAGCCCTTCATATGGATGCGGGCTATTGCGCCAGAACGTTGGCAAAGCTAGAGGAAAAAGGATTTCTGGTGCAGGAAAGAAATCCTGCTGACCGCAGAGCCAGAATGGTGACCCTCACAGAGGAAGGGGAAAAGGTATTCCGTGCCAGCTACGACCTTTTTGCTCAGTGGGACGAAGAAGTTCTGAAAGATTTGACACCGTCCCAGAAAGCGGAGCTCATGGGCACTATGAAAAAAATCGCTGCCGAAAGGAGGCAGATGCGTCATGTATGAAACCATTGGAAGCCCTGTGAATTTGGGGAATGTGACTTTGAAAAACCGCATTGTTTTTGCACCTACCACATTGGGGGTGCCTAATGATGCTTATTTAGAGAGAATCGAAAAGATTGCTGCCGGCGGCTGTGGTATGATTATCATTGGAGATGTGCCGGTGCTGTCCATGCCCTTTGGCAATAACCTTTATACAGAAAGTGGTTTTGCTTTTTATGAGAAACTGGCGGAAACAGCCCATAAGTATGGCTGTAAAATCTGCGCCCAGCTCCATCAGGATGATACAGATTTTGGAGCACTGCGGCAGTATGCGCCACAGGTGAAGGCAGGAAAACTCACTCAGGATGATCTGCGGCAAATGATCAATGACCTTGTAGGTCCTTATGTTACCAATATGCCTGTGGAAAAGGTACACAGCATCATCAGTGCTTTTGGGGATGCGGCAGTGCTGGCAAAAAAGGCTGGCTTTGATGTGATGCAGGTCCATGGGGACAGAATGTGTGGCAGTTTTGCCTCTCCCCTGTTTAACCAGCGAACAGACAGCTACGGCGGTTCTCTGGAAAACAGGGCAAGATTCCTGCTGGAAGCGGTGGAAGCCGTGCGGAAAGCCTTGCCGGATATGCCCATTGATGTGAAACTGGCAGTCCGTATGGAACAGCCCCAATACGGCAAAGCAGGATTTACAGAGGATGAATTGAAAACAGTAGTCCCTATGTTGGAGAAAGCAGGGGCAGACAGTTTCCATGTATCATTGGCAAACCACGCTTCTTTGTCTGATACTATTCCTCCCGTAAACCACCCATATTTTCATGAAGAAGGCTGTTTTCTGGGGTTCTGCGATACTGTGAAACAGTATACGAACCTGCCGGTCTGCGGCGTAGGCGGGCTTACCAGTCCAGCTTTTGTGGAAGAACAGCTGAAAACAGGAAGAATCGACTGCGCTGCCATGAGCCGCCAGCTTCTGGCAGACCCTCAGTGGCCGGAAAAAGTTTTATCAGGACGAGAAAGTGAAATCAGACGGTGTGTCCGCTGCAATAAAGATTGTCTGGGCGGCATGATGCGCCATGAAGGTACCCATTGTATTTATGAGAAAGGCGGAAAATGATATGAAATATGCCATTTGTTACAGCAGCAGAACAGGAAATACAGGGAAATTGGCAGAAGCCATTCGCCAGACACTGCCCACATTGGATTGTGTCTATTGCGGCGCGCCTCATGTTGCAGCAAATTCCGCAGATGTGATTTTTGCGGGATTCTGGACAGATAAAGGTACCTGTGACAGCCAGATGGGTGAATTTTTGCAGACACTGGAAAACAAAAAGGTATTCCTTTTCGGCACCGCAGGCTTTGGCGGCAGTGCGGCATACTTTACACAGATTTTGGAACGGGTACGGACAAATGTGCCTGCATCCTGTGAAATTATTGGTACTTTCATGTGTCAGGGAAAAATGCCTGATGTGGTGCGGGAACGCTACGCGGCCATGGAGCCATCTCCCAAACGGGATATGATGCTGGAAAATTTCCAGAAAGCATTGGCACACCCCAATGAAGATGATTTGGCGGCATTGACAAAATTGGTGCAGGATTTGGCATGATACATAAAAAGGCTTGTTGACTGTATGTACAGTTAACAAGCCTTTTTGGCTTTCTGTATGATTTGATTATTTGATATCCTGTCCTTTCAAACGCTGGAAACCAATGAGGAAAGATACAAGCAGATAACCACCTGCTACAAGGAAGCAGGGCAGAAATGTGGATAATTGATTGGATGCTTCATAAACAGAAGGCATGTGTGCAGAAAGCTTGATAAAGTCCAGGCTGATATGAATCTTAAAGACGCCAAGGACCATTTCCACAGCCTGCGGGATGTATGGCACGAGGAAACCGAAGATAGCACCTGTGATAACATTCTGTGTCAGAACAGCCATGGTAACGGCAAAACTGATATGTGCCATGACAAAAAGAATTTTTGCTACGATGGAAAGGGCAAAATAAGCAGGGTATTCAAGGGTCCCCATACCGTATTTGCTCATGGCGAATATGCCCATAAAAATGGACAGCACCAGCATCACCAGTACGTATGCGCCGGAAATGGTAAAGACCATAGATAAATAGTAGTTCTTCTTTGAAATGCCTCGTCCGACGATGTTCTTCATGGCGCCGGAACGATAAACCTCTGCAATGATATTGGCTGCCAGCACCATAAATGCATAAAGAACCATGTCGCCACCAAGGAATGTCTACATCATACTGGTCATTCCCGTGTCAGACGTAAAGCCCAACAGGAAAATTCGGATGGAGACAGCCAGGAAAATTAGCCCGATCCCAAGACATCCGTAAAAGAAGCGATCCTTTTTCAATTGATAAATATGTCCACGAATTAAATTTGTCATACAGCTTTCCCCCTTGAAAGTTTTTCTACAAAGAATTTTTCCATATCTTCATCGTTTGCGCCCAAACCGCACACACGCACTTTATTTTCCACCAGATACTGGTTCAGATCAGCCAGATTCATTTTTTCATGCAGACGCAGGCTGTGATTGGAAAGAACTTCACAGCGCACATCAGGATAACGGGACGCGATCAATGTCTTTGCGTCCTGCAGATAGTCAGGTTCCACGGAAATCTGAACACTGCTGCTGCATGCGTCTTCCAGCGTTTCTTTGCTGAATTCATCGATCAGACGTCCGCCGTCAATGATGGCGTAGTCCGTTGCCAGTTTATACAGTTCGCTCAAAATGTGGCTGGCAATGAGAATGGTGATGCCGTGTTCCCGATTCAATTCCTCCAGCATTTTACGCATTTCGTATACGCCTTCCGGATCCAGACCGTTAATAGGCTCGTCCAGAATCAGGAAGTCAGGATTGCCTAACAGAGCAATGGCAATGCCCAGACGCTGCTTCATACCAAGAGAAAATGTACGGGCTTTCTTTTTGCCTGCGTTTTGCAAGCCCACCATTTTCAAAATTTTGTCATAATCAGGAGAAGGAATGCCAAAGAGCAGAGAAAAATAACGCAGATTTTCTGTTGCTGTCATGTGTTCGTAAATACCAGGTTTTTCAATGAGTATCCCCATGCGGTTGCGTGCAGAATCATCATTTGATTTTCCCAATAATGTGTAATTGCCTGCGCTTTGCTGTGTCAGACCGCAGATGATACGCATCAGCGTCGTTTTCCCTGCGCCGTTTTTTCCCACCAGACCGTAAATAGAGCCCTTTGGCACATGAATGCTGACATCATTCAATACTGTTTTTGTTCCATATACTTTCGACAGATTGTTTGTTTGTAAAATATATTCCATGAGATTCCCACCTTTTTTATTTTCTTGTTTCCGTAATGGCAAATATTAACTGGACACTAGTATAATATAGTTTTTCTATTTTTCCTATTTATGAAGTCGTAATTTTTGTTTAAGATTCTTTAAAGGTGTATATTTTGAAGTGCGAAGTGACAAAAAGAAAGGGAAAAATCTTTGATTTTACAAGGTGAGAGAGATATGTACAGAAAAAAGACTGTATATTGGATGCATAATGTCATAAAAACGGAATACTGTGGTTATTCTGATGAAATGAAAACAGCTGGAATCCATGTGTTTTGGATGGAATCCAGCTGTTTTTGTTTTAAAGATATTGATAGAAAAATCCCTTTGTGGTGCTGTACCAGAATAAGGTGCCATGCCCACGTTTGGGAATCCGCAGCTGCAAGTCCCATTCGGGATACTGTTTGTAGAGCTGCACTTTATCTCCCGTTGCAAATGCCACAAAGGAGATATAATTCTCTTTTTCCATGGGATGGTCTGTGGTAAGGAACCAGTCGTTTTCAATGACTTCCACATGGAATTTTTCACTTTCCTCTGCCTTTTTGGCTGTCATGGGTTCCAGACTGCGTCCGCAGCAGGTAATGGAAGCGTCCCCTGTGGTCAGTGTCAGATTGCCGCAGTGAGGACAGACAAAATATTTCGATTTTTTCATGTTTCCCTCCAGAAATGATGTTGGCAGATTGCCTGCCAGCAGTTTTTCGATGGGTACCCCAAACAGTGCGGAAAGGGACGGCAGCATGGAAATGTCCGGACATCCCAGCCCTCGTTCCCACTTGGAAATGGTCTTGTCGCTGATTTGCAGCCTGTGAGCCGCTTCTTTTTGTGTCATGCCTCTCTCCAAACGCAGCTGCCGCAGCAGTGCGCCGATTTTTTCCGTATCCATATTGGATGCACCTCCTGTTCTATATGATACCAGAAAGGCAGGAGAGGTCAACCGCCGCAGCGTAGAGTCATCTCTGGCGGAACCATGCTTTCATGGTGTCTAATACCTGCACCAGTTCTTCTTCGGAAATGACGTAAGGCACCATGGCATAAAGATAAGAGAGAAAAGGTCTGCTGAAAACCCCTCGCTGACGGGCAAAGGCGGCATAGCCCTTTAAAACGGCAGGATCATAGACTTCGATACACACACAGCCGCCTAGGATGCGGATTTCCCGGATACGCGGGTCTGTGAAGCCTGCCATTTCCCGATGGGTGATTTCTTCGATACGTCGGATTTTCTCCATGGTATGTTCTTCCTCAAATAAGGAAATAGAAGCCAATGCTACCCGACAAGCCAAGGCGTTGCCCATGAATGTGGGTCCGTGCATAAGGGCATGGTCGGGGTCATCGTCATAAAAAGCGGTAAAGACGCGGTCGTTGGCAACGGTGACAGCGTGTCCCAGATAACCGCCTGTCAATGCTTTTCCCAGCACCAAAATGTCCGGCTCCACCACATCGGCAACAAAGCGGTGTCCTGTCCTGCCAAAGCCTGTGGCAACCTCATCAAAAATGAGAAGCACACCATACTGGTCACAAAGCTCTCTGGCACGTTCCAGAAAAGAAATATCATACATGCGCATACCGCCGGCACCCTGCAAAAGAGGCTCCACAATCATGCAGTTCAGTTTCTGATGATATTTTGCAAAAGCCTGTTCCAGTGCGTCTATAGTGGTTGGGATATGTACCACATGGGGGCTTTTGCCGTAGGCGTTCAGCACAAAGTGATAATCCGGGTCATCGCCTATCTCCATGGTTTTGAAGGTGTCCCCGTGGTAGGCGTGTTCCAGTGCCAAGACCATGGTGCGTTGGGTGTCACCCTGATTGATGTAATACTGCAATGCCATTTTTAGAGCAACTTCTACGGCAACACTGCCGGAGTCGGAGAAAAAGCAGTGGTTCAGACTGCCGGGAAGCCAGCTTGCCAGTTTTTCCGAAAGTTCCTGTACGGGCTTGTGGGTCAGACCGCCCAGCATGATATGGGAAAAATGAGGTACCTGTGACAGAATGGCTTCGTTTAGCTTCGGATGGCTGTATCCATGGATGACGCTCCACCAAGAGGAAATGGAGTCAATGAGTTTTCCTTCTTTCGTATAAAGCCAGACGCCTTTGGCATCCAGAATCTCAATGGGCTCCTCCATGGTTTTCATTTGTGTGTAGGGATACCAGAGCATGGGTTTTCCGTCCTTTCTGTATAAAGGGATACTAGGGTTTCAATGGAAATGGGCAGGTCTGCGGCTCCTTCTGGGATGCAGGCAACAACGGGAACGCCTGTCATGATTTCGCACATGCCCTTGTTGTCCTCATGCAAGAGATTTCCTGTCTGGAAGCGGTTCAGGATGATGCCCTGCAAGGGGATGTTTTGGCTTTTCAGATATGCCGCCGTCAAGCCTACATGGTTTAGCGTGCCCAGTCCTGCGTCTGCCACCAAAAGGCAGGAAAGATGCTGGGATATAACAAAGTCTGCCAGAGAAAAAGCGGCGGTTTCGTCATGGCGCAGGGGACAGAGGATGCCGCCGGAGCCTTCCACAGTGACGAAATCGTATTTTCTACAAAGAATATCGTATGTTTCTTGTATCTTTTCCCATTCGATGGGATTTCCTTCTATCTGTGCCGCCAGATGGGGGGAAACGGCAGTTTCGTATACATAAGGACACATTTCCCTAAGGGGCTGTGAAATACCGGAAGTGGTTTTCACAAAGTCTGCGTCACCCGGCAAAAGGGAACCGTCAGCCAGACGGATATTGCCGCTCATGGCGGCTTTGAAATAAGCGGCTTTTTTGCCGTTTTCATGGAGTTTTTTCAATATCAGCCCGCTGACGTAAGTTTTACCTACGTCCGTGTCTGTGCCGATAATCATCAGTTGTTTCATCCAGTTTCACCTCGTATCCAAGTTCTGTGAGCATTTGTAAATCTTTCTGTACCGTAATGCCTGCGGTGGTGAGCATATCCCCTGTGATGGCAGCATTGGCGCCGGAGCGGAAACAACTTTTTCCGCCTTGTGGTAAAAGTCCTCGTCCCCCAGCCATGCGGATGGAAGCGGCAGGCAAAAGGAAGCGATAAAGGGCAAGAATCCGCAGAACTTCTTCTTCTGACAAAGTGGGATATTCCCCAAAAGGCGTGCCGGGGATGGGATTCAGCACATTGACGGGAATGCTGGTGATGCCCAAATCTCGGAGAGAAAGCGCCATGTCGATGCGGTCTGCCATGGTTTCACCCATGCCCATAATGCCGCCGCTGCATACGGTAAGCCCTGCCCGTTGTGCCGCTTGAATAGCAGACACTTTGTCGGCAAAAGTATGGGTGGTGCAGATATTGGGGAAATGTTTTTCCGATGTTTCCAGATTGTTGTGGACACGGCTTACACCTGCCTCTTTCAGTCTGCGAAACTGTGGTTCTGTCAAAAGTCCAAAGGAAACACAGATGGAGAGGGTGGTTTCTTGCCGGATTTGCCGGATAGCGTCGCACATGCTGTCGATTTCTTCGTCAGAAAGAGCTTTTCCGGCGGTGACGATGGAATACCGCAAAACCCCTTGTGTTGCTTGTTTTTTGGCATCTGCGAGAATTTCTTCTTTGGAAAGCAGGGGGTAAGTGTCTGCGTCTGTGTGGTTGTGGGCAGATTGGGCACAGAACTTGCAGTTTTCACTGCATCTGCCGCTTTTGCCGTTGATGATGGTGCATAGGTCGAAGGTGTTTTGACAGAAATGGCGACGTATTCTGTCTGCCTGTCTGCAAAGGGATTCTAAGGGCTGTGTGGAGAGCCAAAGGGCTTCTTCTCTGGTGACTTGATGCCCGTTCATGACCTGTTGTGTTAATGTTTCCAATGTATCCATGAAATTCATCTCCTGTCGTATCTGAAAATGGGAATGAGCCGCTTTGCCAGTATTGCCGCAACAACGCAGAGGGCAATGTCACCGGGCACTGCCAGCAAAAAGCAGTAGAGGAACAAGGGGAATAATCCAATGGGGTTGTGGAGGTAAAAAGCGCTGATGGCGGCGTAATAAGCCATGCCGCAGAGGTATACCACCAAAAGTCCGGCGAAGTTTGCCAGAAGGAGCTGTTTATAAGAGGTATTTTGTTCTGTCAAAAGACCTGTCACATAAGCGCCCAGACCAAAGCCGATGAGGTAACCGAAGGTAGGCTTGAAGATGTAGGAAATGCCACCGCCTTCGGCAAATATGGGCAGTCCCACAAGCCCCAACAGCACATAAAGCCATACGGCAGCACTGCCGGCTTTTTTCCCTAAGAGAAGCCCTGCCAATGTGGTGAAAAGAAATTGCAGGGTGAAAGGCACTAGCGGCACTGGCACCCGCAGGAATGCCCCAATGGCAATGAGCGCCGCAAAAAGGGCACAGAGGATTTGTGTTTTCGTTTTTGTGAGAGTCAAAGAAACACCGCCTTTGCAAATTTTGTGTTTCAATATAGCACCGGGGAGTTTTATTGTCAACAATATTGAATAATAATGGTTTACAATTAAAATAAAAAAACAGACCAAAGAATATGGTCTGTTAGAGATTATGCCTCTTTTTTCATGGTCTGATACCCGATCCAGACAGTCCAGAGGTATGCCAGCGTCTTAGGAATCATCAGCATACCCATGAGCGGAATGGTATCGGCAAACAACACCACAGGGATATAAAATCCGAAGCTAAGCAGTATGGTCAGCCACATGTTTTTGAAGGAACTGTCATGGTGCTGACGGGTGCTTTTATAGAAGAGGATGATAATGAGAATCCCCATGATGGTGAAAGGGATGTTTCGGTAAATGCCCCAAGATAAGGGGGCAGCAGGGCTTGTCCAAGCGTTCTGAGGGCAAAGACAGAGGATAATGCGGAGAAACGCCAAAATATAAATGATGGCAGTCAGCCCTTTTTTCTCTGTAATGTGGTATCTCAGCCGCCAAACATGATACAGAATCACATAAAAAATCGTCATGGTGATGGATGTGATCAGTTTGCCCATGCCCAGAGAAAAGGCGTGGTTTTCCAGCCCCGTTGTCCAAAGGGCAAAAGCTCTGGGAATGAGATGGAAGGCATCACCAAAGCCCAGCAGGATCGCCATGATGCCAAAGAGGCGATATTGCTTTTTTGCCTGTTTTCTACTCACCATGAGAACGCCCAGTGTGATGACGCTGGTGAGATAGAAAATATCGAATAAAGTTTCCATGATTGCCTGCATAAAAAACCTCCTGTTCATGAATATGAACGTTGTTCAAGTTATTTTCAAAAGGAACCCACTTCAAAGAAGTGGGTTTCATGCTTATGCCTTTTTTGGTGTGCAGCGGCGCAGAGCCAGGAACAGCAGCACCAGCGCGGCTGTCATAAGGATATGGGAAATACCCGCGATGCCGGAAATGGCAGCGTTTGCCCCTGTGGAAAGGGGTGTCTGCAATACCTGCAAGATGCCGCGGACAAAGAACATCACAACCATAAAAGGCAGGGCAACGGCATAGACCTTGCGGAACTGCTGGAAACGCGCCTGTTCAGCCAAATCTGTATGAAGGGTAATGGCTGCTAGAATCAGAAACAACAGCGTTCCCATGACTAGCAAATGCAGATGGGTGAATGCCAGTGTGGTTTTGCCTGTAAAAGCGTTAAACTTTGTAAATTCACGGTAAAATACACCGCATGCCAGACCAGCAATGGCATAGCGGAAAGAAGACGAAATCAATTTTTGAAAATCCATGGAAAAAACCTCCTTTGTGTTGTCAGTCAGTGTCAGAAAAAACTGCCGCAGAAACAGAATTCCAGCTAGTAGCAGGGATGCCCCAAGGCCTGTGTAGAAAAAAGCAATGAAGTCAATGGGCACCAATGAAAATTTCCGCAGGGAAATGCCCGTGGTCATCATAAACGCCATGATGAGGAAGGATTTCCTGTCGAAAAAGTGCCAGAACCAGACCTTTGGCGCGTCATAAGCAAGGATGCGGGCAGTATGTTTTCGTACCAGTTTGCCGAATACCATTTTCTGAAAAATCACGAAAACGGCAGCAGACAGGAGCAGATACAAGGGCTTCACCAAGCCAACATAAGCCAGCAGCCCAAGCCGCAGGATGTTGAACCCAGCGGCGCCCCAGACAAGCCCAGCCAGCAGCAATAAGTATTTTTTAGGTATCATGGACGCACCTCCTGATTTCCATAAAGCAGTTTGGAAAGAATGGTGGTGAGGGTGCCGCAGTCTTTTGCGCCGCTGTTCCACAATGCCAGCAGGTGGGTGAATGTGAAGGATACCAGGGCTTTTTGCGTCAGACTGCTGTTAAAGGCATCGGGACGAATACGCGGGTCAGTTTCCAGCGCGTTCAGCAGATTTTTTTCAATATGAGAGAAAGTGCTTTCCCGTAGCTTCAGGGCGTTTTCTTTTTCGCTTTCTTCAAAAATCACCCGATGGGCGGCAAAAAAGTCTGGATACGCGGAAATGCCTGTCTGTATCTGCGCAAACAAATGGGAAACAGCATCGCAAAAGCCCATGTTTCTAGTATTTTCTGCTGTGTCATTATGGAACATATCAAACCAGATGCTGGCAACCACTGCCGTCAGCAGGGCGTTTTTGTTGGGAAAATAATTATAAACGGAACCAACGGCAACACCTGCCGCAGAAGCCAGTGAACGCATCTGCAAAGCGGAAAGCCCCTCTGTTTTTGCCAGTTCTTTGGCGGCAAGGAGCAGTTTTTCTTTGGAAGTTACATTGGGATGCATAAAATCCCTCCTTTTCTTTTCAAGTTGAACAATGTTCATTTTACATGATTTTTGAATTTTGTCAAGGCTTTGGGGGAATTTTGGGAACGGCTGTTCTCTTTTTATGGAGAATGTGCTATACTTTTTATATTGTGCGGCAAAGGAGGGAAGGACATGGATGAAATCCGTATCACAGGCGAAGTAGAAAGCATCATTTATCAAAATGCCGACAACGGCTATACGGTTTTTGCGCTGGAAACAGAGGATGACGAGGTGACCTGCGTGGGCATTGTGCCCCAGATTCACGCCGGGGAAAGTCTGGAGATTACGGGGCATTGGTCTATCCATCCTCTTTATGGCAGACAGATTCAAGTGACCAGCTATGAAAAATCCATGCCTACCACCTGTGCCGGTATTGAGAAATATTTATCTTCTGGACTCATCAAAGGTATTGGTCCCAAGATTGCCAAGAAAATTGTAGACCGTTTTGGAGAAGCTTCTTTTTATGTCATTGAGGAGAAGCCGGAACAACTGGCGGAAATCAAAGGGCTGACTTATGAAAAAGCCCAGCGGATTTCCGAGGTTTTCCGGGAACAGCATGAACTGCGGAAAGCTATGCTGTTTTTGCAGGAATTTGATGTTTCTCCTACCTATGCCATGCGGATTTATAAGAAATATAAATCCCGTACTTTTGAAGTGGTGAAGCATAACCCTTATCGGCTGGCAGACGACATCTGGGGCATTGGCTTCCGTATGGCGGATAAAATGGCAGCATCGGCAGGGATTTCCCCGGACGACCCCAATCGTGTGAAGGCGGCAGTGAAGTATATCCTTACCAATGCGGCATCCAACGGGGATTGCTATCTGCCTAAAGAAAGCCTTATGGAGCAGGCAAAAGAATTGTTGCAGCTCCATCCCGACCATGTGGAAAACGCCATCCGGGAATTGCAGGTGGACAGCCAGATCTGGCAGGAAACTATGAACGGTGTGGACAGCGTCTATCTGAATACCTATTTCTATGCGGAAATGGCAGTGGCAAAACGATTGCTGGAACTTTCTCAGGAATATATGTGCACCAATATGGAAGGCGTTGCCAATGAGATTGCCCGCATGGAAAAGAAAACAGGTGTCATTCTGGCGGAGGAACAGCGTGCGGCAGTGCTGGAAGCCATGAGCTGCGGTGTTCTCATTATCACCGGTGGCCCTGGTACAGGGAAAACCACCACCATCAATACCATTTTGCAGCTGTTAAAAGATGAGGGCTGTGAGGTAGTGCTGGCGGCACCCACAGGACGAGCGGCAAAGCGCATGAGCGAAGCCACAGGTGTAGAAGCCCAGACCATTCACCGTATGCTGGAAAGCACCTTTTTGGGAGAAGATGTCCGCAGACAGACCTTTGATCGAAATGAAGAAAATCCCATTGAAGCGGATGTCATCATCATTGACGAAACCTCCATGGTGGATATTATGCTGATGCACGCCCTTTTGCGGGCGGTGGCACCAGGAACCCGCCTGATTTTTGTAGGGGACGTAGACCAGCTGCCTTCCGTTGGTCCCGGCAATGTGCTGAAAGATATGATTCGCAGTGAACGGCTGAAAGTTGTGCGTTTGGAGCATATTTTCCGTCAGGCACAGGAAAGCGCCATCATCATGAACGCCCACCGCATCAACCGAGGGGATGATCCTGTCCTCAATGAAAACGGTACGGATTTCTTTTTTGTGAAAAGAGCTTTCGGGGAAGATGTGGTGCGTACCATTCGGGATTTGGTGCTGACCCGTCTGCCCAAGTTTACAGGCTGTGACGGTCTTAGAGATATGCAGGTGCTGACGCCCATGCGGAAAGGCGTTTTGGGTGTGCAGAATCTCAACACTGTTTTGCAGGCGGCTTTGAATCCACCTTCGGAAGAACGGGCGGAAAAAGAATTTCGTCAGATTGTGTTCCGAGAAGGGGACAAGGTTATGCAGATCAAAAATAACTATAATATCGCTTGGCGCATGTATAATGCCATGGGAAAACGCTGTGATGAAGGTGTAGGCATATTTAACGGCGATGCGGGCATGATAAGAGAGATCGATGATGCAAACGAAACCATGCAGGTGGTTTTCGATGATGGAAAAGTGGTGGATTACGATTATTCCCAGCTGGAAGAACTGGAACTGGCTTATGCCATCACCATCCATAAATCTCAGGGCAGTGAGTATCCCGTTGTCATCATTCCTGTTCACAGCGGTCCGCCTATGCTCATGACAAGAAATCTGCTTTATACAGCGGTGACCCGTGCCAAAACATTGGTGGTGCTGGTGGGCATACAGGAAACCATTTCCGCCATGGTAAACAACGACAGAGAAGTGGGACGCTATACAGGTCTTGCCCAGCGCATACGGAATCTTTATGACTTTATGGCGGAGGCGGGAGAATGAGAAGTGTGAAAGAAACCTTGAAGGAATTTCTCTTTCCGCCAAGATGCGCTGTATGCGGCAGTCTTTTGCCTTTGGAGAAAGAAGAACGGCTGTTGTGCCCCGATTGTCTGGCGCATCCGCCTTTTCTCACAGGAGAAAAATGCCAGATTTGCGGCAGACCCACAGATAACGACATTCTCTGCCATCGGTGCCGCCACAGGGATTTTCTTTTTACAGCGGGCACAGCGGCATTTTCCTATGAAACCATGCAGGAGGAGATTGCCGCTTTTAAGTTTCATGGGTATCGCCATGAAGGGGAGCGGCTCAGTCATTTGATGGCGGAATATCTTTTGCAGGAGCATCCGGACTGGACAACATGGGTAGATGTGCTGACGGAAGTGCCTCTCCATGCCAATAAACTGCGGTTTCGCGGATTCAATCAGGCGGAAATTCTTTGCGAAGGACTGGCAAAAGAAACGGGCATGAATCATGTGCCTTGTGTTTTGGAGCGGCATGTGGATACCCTGCCCCAAAGCAGTCTGAAAGCGGCACAGAGAAAGGAAAACCTGAAGAACGTATTCCGTACGGCAAAGACAGAAGCCATTGCAGGAAAACATGTTTTGCTGCTGGACGATATCTTCACCACAGGCACCACACTACAGGAGTGTACACGTACCCTTTTGCGGGCAGGAGCGGCAGAGGTTCGTATATACTGCTTATCGGTGGTCTGCAAAGATGAGGATTTTGAACAGAATTCCATAGAAAAACCCTAAGAAATGACAAAAGTTTTCATGCAAGTGGGAGATTTTCGAAAAAAAACAAGGTTTCCTTTGTAAATCGTGAAAAAAAATAGTATAATTTTGTACCGTAAATGAAACAGTTAACGGATGTGACAATAGATTTGGGAGATTAAAAAATGGTACGGATTGGATTTGATAACGACAAATATTTGCAGATGCAGTCAACACGCATCAAAGAAAGAATCGGACAGTTTGGCGGCAAACTTTATCTGGAGTTCGGCGGCAAGCTTTTCGACGACTATCACGCTTCCCGGGTACTGCCGGGCTTTAAGCCGGATAGTAAGATCAACATGCTGGTGCAGGTGAAAGAGGACGTAGAAATCGTTCTGGTCATCAATGCCGGCGATATTGAAAAGAACAAAGTCCGCGGCGACTTGGGCATTACCTACGACATGGACGTACTGCGCCTCATCGACGCATTCCGCGGCTACGGTCTGTATGTGGGCAGCGTGGTACTGACACAGTTTAACGGTCAGGAAAGCGCAGTGGCTTACCAGCGGAAACTGGAAAATCTGGGTCTGAAGGTGTATCGCCATTACACCATCCCCGGCTACCCCAGCAATGTGCCCCTTATCGTTAGTGAAGACGGCTTCGGCAAAAACGAATATATCGAAACAGAACATTCTCTGGTGGTTGTAACAGCACCCGGTCCCGGCAGCGGTAAAATGGCAGTTTGCCTGTCCCAGCTGTACCATGAAAATAAACGTGGCATCAAGGCTGGCTATGCGAAATTCGAAACATTCCCCATCTGGAATGTACCTTTGCAGCACCCTGTCAACCTGGCTTATGAAGCGGCTACCGTTGACCTGAACGACATGAATATGATCGACCCCTTCCATCTGGAAGCTTACGGCGAAACCACTGTCAACTATAATCGTGACGTAGAGGTATTCCCGGTACTGAACGCTATGTTTGAAAAGATTTACGGGGAATCTCCCTATAAATCCCCCACAGATATGGGCGTAAATATGGTAGGCAACTGCATCATCGATGATGAAGCTGTCAAAGAAGCCTCCAGAAATGAAATCATTCGCCGATATTACAAAGCCCTGTGTGAACAGAGAAAAGGCAACGGCGGCGAAGAATCCATCTACAAACTGGAATTGCTGATGAAACAGGCAGGTACCGGCGTGGATAACCGTCCCGTAGCGGCAGCGGCCATGAAAAGAGCCGAAGAAACCGGCGCACCTGCGGCAGCCATCGAACTGCCTGACGGCACCATCGTTACCGGCAAGACAAGCTCTCTGTTGGGCGCGTCTTCTGCCATGCTGCTGAACGCACTGAAAAAACTGGCAAATCTGGATCACGATGTGAAGCTGATTTCTCCCACTATCATCGAACCGATCCAGCATTTGAAAGTATCCCATCTGGGCAACCATAACCCCAGACTGCACACAGACGAAATCCTGATTGCTCTGTGTATCTGTGCCGCAACAGACGAAAAAGCGGAACTGGCGATGCAGCAGCTGGAAAAACTGAAATGCTGCGAAGTCCATTCTTCCGTTATCCTTTCCGCGGTAGATGAAAATGTGTTCCAGAAACTGGGTGTGAACCTGACCTGTGAACCCATTTATCAGACCAAAAAGCTGTTCCACGGCTAATCTGTCACAGTCTATTTCAAAAAATAAAAAAGAGCCGAAAATTTCTGTTGATGCAGAGATTTTCGGCTTTTCTGTTATATAAAAGATGCCGGATATTCCAAAAGGAACATCCGGCATTTGTATGCTTACTTTTCAATGAGTTTTTTTGCCAGTTCGTAATCAGATTTTTTGACATATACTTTGTGTTCCAGACAACGATTGCTCATGTCGCTGTTGACACTGACCTGAGCGCCCAGAGGGGAAGTGGATGAGCTGATGAGGCTTTGTCCACCCAACGGAGATTCAATGCGCTTGGTGTCCAGATCATACTCAATGTTGTTTTGTTTCAAAATATCTCTTACACGTGCCTGTTCTGCCATGTCGTAAGTGATGCAGACTTCTTTTCTGTTGAATACGTTAATCATACAAACCCCTCCTGTTCCAGCAGAGAAACTGCCTGCTGCAATTGTTTTTTATGCACATAAAAAGTATAAGCCATGGGCTGTGTCATCATGGTTTCGGGATCAGGCACAGGAAAAAAACCGCTGGTCTGATGGGGATCTTTTACTGACACCATGTGTTCTACGCCCCCTTGGGTCAGCAGATTCCGCAGCTTGGTCTGTTCTTCCAGTGAAGAAACTGTGATCAGTTCCACGCTGTTGAAAGATGTGAACATGTCATCGCCTCCTGTTTGCTGTCCTTACGCTTTTTTCCATCATAGCATATTTCTTCCAAAATGAAAAGAACAAATGTCTGACTACCAGAACAGCCGCAGCAGACCCATAACAAGGAAAATGCCGCCGGACAAAAGGGTATAGCGATTTTCTGCCATGGGAGCCACTTCCATGAGCCGTTTTCCTGCCCCTGCGCCCACAGAAAGGAAAAATGTCTGTAAAAGGGCAGCAAAAAAAGGCAGCCAATATACGGAAAAACCTGCCGCAGCGGCACTGAGCCCAACGCCGCAGGCATCGGCGGAAAGCACCATCCCCAATAGCAAAGCTTCGCCGGCTTCCAGCACGGCGGAACCGTCTGTGTCACATTGGGAAGGACTGCGCAGGAATTTCAAAGGAGAGGGGCTGTCTGTCTGTTTGCGGCATCCTTGAAACAAGAGAAATAGACCAAAGCCCACCAGAAATAACGCTGCCCCTCGCTCCGCCCAGTGGGGAGGCAGACAGGCAGCCAGAAAGGTACCTGCTTTGAGAAAAAGAAACAACAGCCCTGCCGTTTCCAGTCCCAAAACGATACGGGAGAAAACAGGTAGAGAAATTCGCCTTAGTCCGCACGCCATGCCTGCGCCTAAAGCATCCAGACTAAGAGAAAGCGCCAGCAGAAAGGAAAGAATCATGGGAAACACCTCCTGTGGTCATCATATGCTCCAGTCATGTTTTTGGTCATAGGCGCATAGAATGGAAAAGCAGGACAACCAAAGACAACGAGAGAAACGGGTGAGGATATGAATTGGTGGCAAATGGAAACGAAAGAAGCGGCACGTCGTCTGGAAACAGACGAGAAACAGGGATTGACTTCCCAAATGGCGGCGGAGCGGCTGGCGCAAAAAGGTCGGAATGAGCTGGCGGAAACGGACGGCAAAAAAAGTTTGTTCTGGCGGTTTCTGGCACAGTTTGATGACTTTATGATATTGCTGCTGCTGGGAGCGGCAGTGGTGTCTGTGGTCATTTCCAGATTGAGCGGGGAAAATGATGTGCTGGATGCGGTGATGATTCTGGGCATTGTGGTGCTCAACGCCGCGCTGGGGCTTTTTCAGGAAAGCAAGGCGGAAAAGGCACTGGAAGCATTGAAGAAAATGGCAGCGCCCCATGCCCGTGTCGTAAGGGACGGCATTGTGCGGGAAATTCCGGCGGCGGAAGTGGTGCCGGGGGATTTGCTGCTGCTGGAAACAGGGGACGCTGTTTGTGCCGACGGGCGTGTGGTGGAAAGCCGCAGTCTGAAAACAGAAGAAAGCGCCCTGACAGGGGAAGCACTGCCTGTAGAAAAAACATCAGTAGGCGGCTTGCCTGAAGAAACGGCAACAGGTGACCGGAAAAATATGGTGCTCGCTGGAGGATATGTGGTTTACGGCAAAGGGAAAGTGCTGGTGACAGCAACGGGCATGGATACGGAAATGGGCAGGATTGCCGCCATGCTTTCCCATACATCTGACAGTATGACACCTTTGCAGAAAAAGCTGGAACAAACAGGAAAACAGCTGGGCATTGGTGCTCTGGCAATCTGCGCTCTTATCTTCTGCATGGGGATTTTGCAGGAGAAACCGCCTTTTTCCATGTTTATGACGGCAGTGAGCCTGGCGGTGGCAGCCATTCCTGAAGGATTGCCTGCCATTGTGACCATCGTATTGGCAATGGGCACATCCCGCATGTCGGAAAAACATACCATTGTCCGGCGGCTGTCGGCAGTGGAAACATTGGGTGGTGCACAAGTCATTTGTTCTGACAAAACAGGCACATTGACCCAAAACCGTATGCAGGTCACCACATGGACAGATTACAGCCATAGAGAACCGAAAAATGAGGACTTGCGGGAAACGGTTGTAAATCTTTTTGCCCTCTGCAATGACTGCAATGTGTCCGATGGGAATTTGCAGGGAGAACCTACGGAAAAAGCCCTTGGAGAGTATGCCCAAAGCACGGGTATCGACTTTGCTGCCCTCAGGCGGGACATGCCGAGGGTGGGAGAAATTCCTTTTTCTTCGGCGAGAAAGCGCATGACCACCCTTCATAAGACAGAGGATGGCTGGGTTTCTGTCACAAAAGGTGCGCCGGATATTTTACTGGAAAAATGTGCCTTCTGCATGGAGGGTAGTGGACAGGTTCCTTTTGACAGCAGGCGGAAAAGCATGGCACGGATGGTTAACGGGGAAATGGCGGCACAGGCACTCCGAGTGGTGGCAGTGGCGTTTCGGCAGTGGTCGGAAAAACCACCTTTGACAGAAGAAGCCTTGGAACGGAATCTAGTTTTCGCAGGCATGGTAGGTATGGTGGACCCGCCCAGACCGGAAGTGAAAGAGGCGGTACATCTTTGCAGACAGGCAGGTATCCGTCCTGTCATGATTACGGGGGATCATGTGCTGACAGCAGAAGCCATCGGTCGGGAATTGGGTATCTACCAGAAAGGGGATTGCGCTGTCACAGGGGCGGAACTGGACAAAATGAGCGACAAGGAACTGGAAACGGCGGCGGAAACCTGCACGGTATTTGCCAGAGTGGCACCGGAGCATAAAGTCCGCATTGTGCAAGCATTTCAGAAACGGGGCAATGTGGTTGCTATGACAGGGGACGGCGTCAACGATGCACCGGCTTTGAAAACGGCAGACATCGGCTGTGCCATGGGCAAAAGTGGTACGGAAGTGGCAAAAGGGGCATCAGACCTGATTTTGACGGACGATAACTTTGCCACCATTGTGGAAGCCGTACGAGAAGGTCGAGGCATTTATGATAATATCCGCAAAGCTGTCCATTTCCTCCTTTCCAGTAACATCGGGGAGATTTTGACTATCTTTGTGGCAATGCTTCTGGGTTGGGCAGCACCCCTTTTGCCAATCCAGCTTTTGTGGGTGAATCTGGTGACGGACTCCCTGCCTGCCATTGCCCTTGGCATGGAGCCAGCAGAGGAAAACATCATGGAACGCCCGCCACGAAAAAATACTGGCAGTTTGTTTGGGGATGGACTTGGCGGTAGAATCCTGTTAGAAGGGGTTATGATTGGCGTATTGGCCTTGCTGGCTTTTGGCATTGGGCATGTGTATTTCGATCAGGAAGATGGCTATGCCGTAGGGCGTACTATGGCTTTTGCAGTGCTTTCTCTTTCTCAGTTGGTGCATGCCTTTAATATGCGTGGAGAAGGCTCTCTGGGGAAACTGCCTTTTTGCTCCAACAAGTGGCTTCTCATGGCATTTGTGGTGGGGGTAGCTTTGCAGTGCGTTGTTATCATGATGCCGCCGCTGGCAGGTATTTTTCAGGCGGTGCCTTTGAATGGGGAACAATGGCTGTTGACAGCGGCTCTTGCGCTGGCACCTTTGCCTTTGGTGGAACTGGAAAAAGCTGTATGGCATCCAAAACAGAAATAAATTTTTTCAAATGCTCGGCTTCTGAAAAGTCGGGCATTTTTGTCGTGTAATTTTTGCCAAGACACTTTGGCAGAATTTTGCCTTTTTGCCGTCTTTCTTTTGTTGTATAATGAAACTATATAGAGAGGAGGGGGTTCCCATGAAACAGGCAGTTATTACGGGAGCCACAGGCGGCATCGGACATGCGCTGGCGGAAGGCTTTGCGGCGGCAGGGTATTTTGTCATTGCCACGGACTTGCCCGAAACAGCAGATTTTATAGGAGAAAATATCGTATACCTGCCCATGGATTTACGGCAGGAAACAGAAATAAAACAATTTTTTGAAACCGTGCGGCAGAAGTACGGCGTCATTGATGTGCTGGTGAACTGCGGCGCTATCAGTCATTTGCAGAAATCCCCATGGGAATTGACAGCAGCGGAATTTGACAACGTGATTCATACGAACCTGCGGGGGACTTTTTTGTGCTGTCAAAATTTCCTTTATGCCAATGAAGGCGCGGAATACGGCAGAATCATCAATATCGCATCTACCAGATGGCACCAGAACGAAGCGGGCTGGGAGGCTTACGGCGCATCCAAAGGCGGCGTGGTTTCTCTTACCAACAGCCTCTGCGTATCTTTGTCGGATACGGCAGTGACGGTGAACGCCATCAGCCCCGGCTGGATTGAAACGGGAGATTATGACGCTTTGACGGAAGCAGACCATAAACAGCATCCCTCTGGACGGGTGGGAAAACCTGCGGATATTCTGCGGGCGTGTCTGTTTTTGGCAGCGGCGGAAAGCGATTTCATCAACGGCGTCAATCTGGTGGTAGACGGCGGCATGACCAAGAGAATGATTTATGTGGAATGAATTTGTCCTTTTTGGGCGGACAAAGGATTTTAAAGGCGCAAAAGCCCGAAACAAAGCAAAAAAAGCTTTGCAGTAGGGGTGTTTCGTGATATAATCTGAATGTTAGGGCGAAATTTAGAAAGTCCTTTGGCGAATGATTTGGAAGGATGAATGTTGTTTATGGATAAATTGATTGTACAGGGACGTAAACGTCTTGTAGGGGAAGTCAACATCAGCGGTGCCAAAAACGCGGCTGTTGCAGTGATTCCCGCAGCTATCATGGCAGAGGGCGTCAGTGTATTGGAAAACCTGCCCCGCATTGAGGATGTGAACAATCTCTGTCACACCATCGAAAAACTGGGTGGCACATGCACCTATTTGGATAATGGGCATACATTGAAAATCGACTGTGATAAGGGAACAGCCCATTGTGCCACTTTTGAAGAAGTACAGAAGATCAGAGCTTCTTATTATTTCCTGGGGGCTATGCTTGCCAGATACAAAAAAGCGGAAGTTGCGCTGCCCGGCGGCTGTAACTTTGGCGTCAGACCCATTGACCTGCATCTGAAAGGCTTCCGTGCACTGGGTGCAACGGTAGAAGAAGGCAACGGTATGGTTCGTGCTTATGCAGACAGACTGGTGGGCACATCTATTTATATGGACCAGGTAAGTGTAGGCGCTACCATCAATATCATGCTGGCTGCTTCCATGGCAGAAGGTGTGACAACCATTGAAAACGCGGCAAAAGAACCCCATGTTGTAGATACTGCAAACTATCTGAACATGATGGGTGCCAATATCAAAGGCGCTGGTACAGATGTCATCCGTATCAAAGGTGTGGAAAAACTCCACGGCGCACAGTATACCATCATTCCTGACCAGATTGAGGCAGGAACATACATGATCGCCGCAGCCATTACCGGCGGCGATGTGCTGGTGAAGAACATCATTCCCAAGCACATGGATTCTCTGACAGCAAAGCTGGATGAAATGAATGTGACCATCGAGGAACATGACGATTCTATCCGTGTCACAGCAAACAGACCTTTGCACTGCGCAAATGTCAAGACCATGAGTTATCCCGGTTTCCCTACAGACCTGCAGCCCCAGATTGCGGCACTGCTGAGCGTTTGTCAGGGACAGAGCGTCATCACAGAAAACGTGTGGGATAACCGTTATCAGTACATCGACGAACTGCGGAAGATGGGTGCACAGGTGCAGATCGACGGCAGAGTTGCCCGCATTGACGGCATTCCTCGTTTCCATGGGGCAAATGTGACAGCCACAGACCTGCGTGCAGGGGCAGCTATGATTCTGGCAGCACTGGCAGCAGAAGGCGAAAGCGTCATTGACGGCGTGAAGTACATCGACAGAGGTTATGAAGAAGTCGAACATAAATTCAATGCACTGGGCGCAAATATCACCCGTGTGAAAGCATAAGAAATTTTTTGACAGCCGTAAGAGGGAGCGGAAGGCGGAACTTTTGCGGCTGTTTTTATGGAATATTTTGGAAAGGAGGGGAATCCCTTGGATTTTTGTACCATTGCCAGCGGCAGCAGCGGCAACAGCCTGTTTATGGGCACAGAACATACGAAAATTCTCATTGATGCAGGTGTCAGCGGCAAACGGATACTGGAAGGACTGGAAAAACTGTCCCTCACCGGTGACCAGATTGATGCTTTGTTTATCACCCATGAGCATATTGACCATGTGAAGGGGGCAGGGGTATTTTCCCGAAAGTTTGACGTGCCTATCTATGCAACTATGGAAACATGGGACGCCATGGAAGGCAGTCTGGGTAAGATTGCCCCACGCAATAAGCGTTTTGTATACGAAGGGGAGCCTTGCGTCATCAATGACCTGTGTGTGAAACCCTTTGCCATTCCCCATGACGCGGCAGCACCAGTGGGCTACAGCGTTTTTGCGGGAGAAAAGAAAATCACTGTGGCTACAGACATCGGTCATGTGACAGATACCATTCGGGAGAATATTACCGACAGCGATATTTTGCTTCTGGAATCCAACCATGACGAGGAAATGGTGAAAAAAGGGCGGTATCCCTGGAATCTGAAACAGCGTATTCTGGGGGAAAGAGGGCATCTGTCCAACCGCACCGCTGGGGCACTTCTGGCAGAAATCATGAGCGGCAAAATGAAACATATTTTTCTGGGACATTTGAGCGAAGAAAATAACAGCCCCTACCTTGCTTATGAAACGGTGGCAGAAATTCTGGAGCAAAACCGCATCAAACTGGGCGGCGCATTGAAAATGGATATGGCTGCCAGAAATTCCAACGGGGCAAAAGTCACCATTTGAGGAGGGAGAAGCCATGCGGATTACCATTGTTTGCGTGGGCAAGCTGAAAGAAAAATACTGGCAGGACGCCATTGCGGAATACAGCAAGCGTTTGAGCCGCTATCATAAATTGGAAATCGTGGAACTGCCTGACGAGAAAGCGCCGGAAACAATGAGTCTGGCGCAGGAAGAAGAAGTGAAGAAAAAAGAAGGGGAACGCATTCTGAAAGCCATCAAGGACGACGCCTTTGTGGTAGCCCTTGCCATTGAGGGAAAAGGATTGACTTCTGAAGGTCTGGCAGACTTTATGGCAAAGAAAGCCGTTGGCGGTGTCAGCCATATGGCTTTTGTCATTGGCGGTTCTCTGGGATTGTCTAAAGAGGTTATGAAACGGGCGGACTTTGCCTTGAGTTTTTCTGCTATGACATTCCCCCATCAGATGATGCGGGTGATTTTGCTGGAACAGATTTATCGGGCAGAGCGGATTAACCGGAAAGAACCTTATCATAAATAATTTCGTCAAAGGCTCATTTCATTCAAGCCTTTGACGAGGGGACAGAGGTATAAAACAAAAGTTCCATCAGCTAAAAGCCTCGAAACTTTTGTTTCTTCCTCGTCGGAAGTAAATGCCGACTGCGGATTCCAGTTGGGGAACTCTTTGTTCCCCAAGCCCTTCCGCATTCTTGCAAAAAGTATAAAATTAAGTTTTTTGGCAGACTAAGAGGACGCGAAAGCGTTCTTTTTTTGTTGGCAAAAGGAAATCGTCAATAAAAAAGAGCGGTTTTTCCGCTCTCAAGTTTCATTTTTTTCATTTGTATCAGGAATAAATTCCAGATTTTCCAAAGCAAAACGCAATGCCATACACATTAATTCATTGCGAGAATAATCGCTCTTTCCTGCAAGTTCGTCAAAAGCATCCAGCAGTCCTTTTTCTATGCGTAAAGAAGTAATGACATAATTATCTGATTTTTTGGAACGTACAACAAATTTATTTCCCATGATAAAATCTCCCGTTGGTTTTTCTTTATTATACGCAGTGCAGATTGACTTTAATATAATAACAAATATAATATAAAATATACTAATTAATATATTATATTCGGATTATAGGGAGGGAATGTCATGAAATCTATTTTACATCAACTCTACGACGGGGAAATTGCCCCATGGGAACAGTTTACCCCCACATTGACAGACTGTCGTGCCAAGCGACGGGAGCATCTGCACCATTATGAATCTCTGCGGCGCACCTTGACGGAAGAACAGCGAAAAGAACTGGAGGAAGTCATGGATGAGCAGTTAGCGTTGTTTCCCTTGGAAATGGCAGAAAGTTTCATCAAGGGGTTTCGTCTGGGGGCAGGTATCATGATAGAAGTCCTTTCTCCGCCAGCAAAGCAGCAGTTTCCTCCCCAGATTTCCACAGAGTTATAAACAACACAGTGGATATTATCCACATAAAAAAAGAAGTTTTCCACAGTATAAAATGTGGAAATGTGGATAACTTTTTCGTGAGAGTAGAAAAAAGGTGCGTTTTGTCTGATTTTACTGCCGGATTCCTGTGGAAAGACAGCTGTTTTCCGAGATACTGCCTGATTTTGTGGAAAACAATCCACATCAAAAATAGAATATCTGGAATCCTTTCCATTTTAGGATTCCGGTCGCACGGTTTCTCTGCAAGAAAATAGACTCAATCAAAATTTTGTGAAACAAAAAAGCTGAAATCTTTTATATGGCAAAGATTTCAGCTTTCTTTATTTTCTTATGATTTCAAACTTATTTCAGGAAGTTTTCCCCGATTTTGTATACATCCCCTGCGCCTACAGTCATGAGCAGGTCACCGCTCTTGCAGTGTTCGCGCAGATATGCTTCGATGGCTGCGAAATCACCTACATAACGGGCAGATTTGCCAGTCTGGGCAATGCGTTCTGCCAGCTGTGCTGCACTGACGGTGCCGTCGTCTGTTTCTCTGGCAGCGAAAATGTCTGCAATGATGATTTCATCCGCGTCGCCGAAAGCTTCCCCAAATTCATCAAAGAGGAAACGGGTACGGGAGAAAGTATGAGGCTGGAACACACACCATGTGGTGTTGTGCTGCACATTCTGTGCTGCTGCAAGGGCTGCTTTGATTTCTGTGGGATGGTGGGCATAGTCGTCGATGACAGTGATGCCGTCCTTTTTCCCTTTCAGCTGGAAACGGCGTTCTGTACCGGTGTAGTGGTGCAGACCTTTCACGCAGTCCTCAGGCGCTGCCCCAAGGAAAGCAGATGCCGCAATGGCAGCCAGTGCGTTGGTGATGTTGTGTTCCCCGGGAATATGCAGATGTATGGTGGTGAAAAATGCGCCGTTGTGGTATACGTCAAAGCTGTTTCTGCCGTCAGCTTCGTGAACGATGTTTTCCGCACGCCAGTTTGCTTTTTCGCTGAGACCAAATGTTTCCACATGACAGGTCAAGCCTTCTGTCAGTTCTTCCACATTATCAATCTTTTCGGAAATCACCAGCAGACCCTTGTCAGGTACACGCTGTGCGAAGGCGTGGAAAGAACGGCGGATGTTTTCCAGTGTTTTGAAATAATCCAAATGGTCGCTTTCTACGTTCAGGATAATGGCAATGAAAGGATTGAACTGCAGGAAGCTGTCAAAGTATTCGCAGGCTTCCGCTACAAAATAAGGGGAATTGCCAATGCGCAGATTGCTGCCGATGGTGGGCAGGATGCCGCCTACGGTGATGGTAGGGTCTTTTTCGGCTGCCAGCAGGATCTCGGAAACCATGGATGTGGTTGTGGTTTTGCCATGGGTGCCGGATACGGCTACGGAATCATGATATTCGTCCATGATCTGCCCCAGCAGATGGGCGCGATCCATGATTCGGATGCCTTTTTCGTGGGCTGCACGCAGTTCCGGGTTATCGTCATGGATGGCTGCGGTGTATACCACCAGTGTGATGTCATCGGTGATGTTTTCCGCGCGATGTCCGAAATTGATGTGGATGCCCAGGCTCTGCAGATGTTTGGTGACAGCTGTTTCCTTTACATCGGTGCCAGATACCTGATGACCGCGGCTGGCAAGAATTTCCGCCAGACCGGACATGCTGATGCCACCGATGCCGATAAAATAAATATGTTCTTTTGTTTGTGTCATAATCAACCGCCTCTATCGAATTTTATGGATTTGTCAAATTACACAGAATTTCGAATTTATATTGGATTCCATTATAGTATACCAGCGAAGGAATGGCAATTCTTTTGGTTTGCTTTTCTATATTTTATACAGTTTTTTTTGTAAATATTATAAATTTTACAACCTTTTGAAATTGCAATAGCATAAATGTTCATTTTTTTTTAGCGAAAAATCATGAAAATTCATATATTGTGTGTGTTTCTTTTGGACAGATACTATGTTATAATGGGCTTGTATCCTTGTATATACATGTGTACAAGGATGTACATAATAAGCAAGGGGTTGGTAATATGCGTAAAAAAGAGATGATCGCAATGCTTTTAGCGGGCGGACAAGGCAGCCGCCTGGGGATTCTCACACGGAAAGTTGCGAAACCTGCTGTTACTTACGGCGGCAGATTCCGTATCATCGACTTTCCACTCAGTAACTGTATCAATTCCGGCGTGGATACCGTGGGCGTTTTGACCCAGTATCAGCCGCTGCGTCTGAATCAGCACATCGGCATCGGTATTCCCTGGGATCTGGACAAGAAAAACGGTGGTGTAACCATTCTGGCGCCTCATGTCAAAGGCGGAGATTCCGGGGAATGGTTCATGGGGACTGCCAATGCTATCTATCAGAATATCGATTTCATCGACAGCAACAATCCGGAATACGTACTCATCCTTTCTGGGGACCACATTTATAAAATGGACTATTCCCAGATGCTGCGCTTCCATAAGGAAAAAGGCGCGGCAGCAACCATTGCCGTTCTGGAAGTGCCCATGGAAGAAGCAAGCCGCTTCGGTATCATGAACACAGAAGACGACGACAAGATCTATGAATTCGAAGAAAAACCCAAAAATCCAAAGAGCAATCTGGCTTCCATGGGGATTTATATCTTCACATGGAGCAGACTGCGTGAAGCGCTCATTGAGGACAATGCCATCCATGCCGACAGCGATTTCGGGAAACACATCATTCCCAAAATGCTGGAAGAAGGTCAGAACCTCTACGCTTATCGCTTCCGTGGATACTGGAAGGATGTAGGTACCATCGAATCCTATTGGGAATCCAATATGGAATTGATCAAAGCTCTGCCTGAATTTAACCTGTATGAAGATTTCTGGAAGATCTATACCAACAGTGACCATCAGCCGCCGCAGTATACGGCTCCTGGTGCAAAGGTAAAAGAATCTCTGGTTTCTGACGGCAGTGAAATTTACGGTGAAGTAAACCATTCCGTTCTGGGACCTGAAGTAGTTGTCAAAGCTGGCACTGTGGTTAAAGATTCCATCATCATGGGCGGCACAGTCATTGAAGAGGGCTGTGTCATCGACCGCTGCATCATTGACGAAAACTGCAAGGTTGCAAAGAACGTACATATGGGTGTGGGCGAAAACATCCCCAACGAAACAAAACCCAATATCTACAACACAGGTATTACCGTTCTGGGCGCAAATACCAGCGTACCGGAAGGTGTTGTCATTGGGAAAAACTGCGTGCTTTACGGCAATACCGTAGCGGAGGATTATCCTGGCGGTACCCTGGAAAGCGGCAAATCTGTGATTCGGGAGGGGATTTAAATGAAAGCAATTGGGATTATTCTGGCAGGCGGTAACAACGACGGCCGTCTGGGTGTGCTGACAGAACAGCGTGCTTCTGCGGCTCTGCCCATCGGCAGCTGCTATCGTGCCATCGACTTTACACTGAGCAACATGTCTAACAGCGGTATTGGGAAAGTAGCTGTACTGACACAGTACAACTCCCGTTCTCTCCGTGACCACCTGACATCTTCCAAATGGTGGGATTTCGGCAGAAAACAGGGGGGGCTGTTCGTATTCACACCCTATACCAGCAGCACAGGCAATGACTGGTTCCGCGGCACAGCGGACTCCATTTATCAGAATATGACATATCTGCACCGCAGCAACGAAGAATATGTCATCATCGCTTCCGGCGATTCTGTATACAAAATGGATTATCGTGATGTTCTGCAGTATCATATCGATAAAGGTGCAGACATCACTGTGGTTTATCAGAACATGGAAGGCAAAGACCTGACCCATTTCGGTATCATGCAGATGGATGAAAACAAACGTCTGCTGGGCTTTGAAGAAAAACCCGAACAGGCACAGACCACATCCGCATCTCTGGGTATTTATGTTATTTCCAGAAAACTGCTGATTGATCTGCTGCAGGAAGTAGTGCCTCAGGGCGGCTACGGTCTGGTAAAAGACATCATCATTCCTTACAGCAAGAAACTGAACATCTTTGGTTATGAATTCAAAGGCTACTGGAGCAGCATCGGTACAGGCATCCATGGTTACTTTGAAACCAACATGGACTTCCTGAAAAAAGAAGTGCGTGATGTTTTCGTAAATCAGTATCCTTATATTGAAACAAAACCCAAGGATGAACCTCCTGCAAAATATAACGCAGGGGCAGACGTAACAGACAGTATCGTCGGCAGCGGCGCTATTTTCAATGGCACTGTGGAACACTGCGTAGTATTCCGTAAGGTTTATATCGACGAAGGCGCAGTGGTACGCAATTCTATTTTGATGGAAGGCGTTCGCATCGGCAAAAACTGTGTCGTAGAAAATGCCATCTTGGATAAAGAAGTTTCTATTTCCGAAGGTCAGCAAGTCATCGGCAAATCTTCTGAAGAACCCATCATTCTGAAAAAAGGAACGAAACTGTAATCCTGACATAAAATAAAAAAAGGCGGTCGCTTTCAGAAGTGCGCGGATAAAATTCCGGCACAGGCTGGGGGCGGCTGCCTTTTTTTTCGGAAAAACCACAAAGTGCCCTTTCACAGAGATACAAATGTATTTTGTATACGTTTTTTTGTGAAAAAGGTATATTGCTTTTTGTGGCGAAAAATGAGAAAATGATACATAGTAATAAAAAGGGGGATTACCCCCTTTTTCAATGGGAATTTATAGAAGATGCGAAAATGGGACATGTTGCGAGAGGAGAAGATTATGGAAAATCTGAAAGCAATCATTTTGGCAGCGGGCGAAGGTACCCGTATGAAATCCAAGAAACCAAAAGTACTCCATGAAATCATGAACAAATCCATGGTGGAGTATGTCATTGACACAGCAAAAGACAGCGGCGCAGAAGCCGTATGCGTTGTGGTTGGTCACCTGGCTGAACAGGTGCAGGCAGCCATCCAGCGGGAAGATGTGTCTTTTGCCCTTCAGACAGAACGCAAAGGCACTGGCCATGCGGTGAAAATGGCTGGCGATTTCATCGAAGATGATAAGGATATGCTGATTCTGTACGGGGATACACCGCTGATCACAGGGGAAACACTGAAAGGTGTTATTGCAGACCATCGTGCAAAGGGCAATGCCGTAACTGTTGTATCTGCTATGGTAGATGATCCTACAGGCTACGGTCGTATCATCCGTGATGAAGCAGGCAATTTTGTAAAGAGCGTAGAACACAAAGACGCTTCTGATGCGGAACGCGCTGTGAAAGAAATCAATACAGGCATTTATGTATTCCGCGGTGCAGACTTGAAAAATGCGCTGGGCAGACTGAATAACAACAACGCCCAGGGAGAATATTATCTGCCTGACTGTCTGGAAATCCTGCTGGGCGACGGCAAAAACGTAGGTGCTTACACAGCAGCAGACGAAAGCGAATTTTTCGGCGTAAACTCCCGTGTGCAGCTGGCAGAAGCGGCTGCTATCCTGAAACGCCGTATCAACCGCAAACATATGGAAAACGGTGTTACCATCGTTGATCCTGAACAGACATATATCGGCAGTGATGTACAGATTGGCAGAGATACTGTGATTCTGCCTGGCTGTGTCATTGAAGGAAAAACCATCATTGGTGAAGACTGTGAAATCGGTCCCAATTCCCGTCTGACTGACATGGAACTGGCAGATGGTGTGAAATTTCAGACTTCCACAGGTCTGGAATCTTCCATCGGCAGCGGCACAACCGTTGGACCTTTTGCATATATCCGTCCCAACTGCCACATTGGCAACAATGTAAAAGTGGGCGACTTCGTAGAAGTGAAAAATTCCAATATCGGCAATGGCACCAAGATTCCACACCTGTCCTATGTGGGCGATACAGACGCAGGCGAAAAAATCAACTTCGGCTGCGGCAGCATCATGGTCAACTACGATGGGGAAAAGAAACACAGAACCACCATCCACGACCATGTATTCGTTGGCTGCAATGTAAACCTGGTGGCACCTGTTACCATCGAAAAAGATTCTTACATTGCTGCAGGCTCCACCATCACCAGAGACGTGCCTGAAGACGTTTTGGCAGTTGCCAGAGCAAGACAGACCATCATCAAGGGATGGAAGGCAAAACGGGTGCAAAAGAAATCATAAAATCTGTCGATTTGTGTTGAAATTGGCGGAAGATAGGTGTAACATTATAATATAGCGACGTATGCTATTGCAAAGGCGAGAATAACGTTCAAGAGTAAAAGTAGGGGGATACCAAACATGATTTATTCAACCGGCAGTAATATCAAAGTATTTGCCTGTAATTCCAACCGTGATCTGGCAGAATCCATCGCTAAGAAGCTGGGTCTGAAGTTGGGCGACGCAGAAGTGGAAAAATTCAGCGACGGCGAAATTTCCGTTAAAATCAACGAAACCATCCGTGGCGCTGACGTATTCATCATCCAGTCCACTTCTTATCCTGTAAACGACAACCTGATGGAACTGCTGATCATGATCGATGCTATGAAACGTGCATCCGCAGGCAGAATCACAGCTGTTATGCCTTATTACGGCTACGCTAGACAGGATAGAAAAGCAAGAGCAAGAGATCCCATCAGTGCAAAACTGGTTGCAAACATCCTGACAAGCGCTGGCGCAAACCGTGTGCTGACAATGGACCTGCACTGTGCACAGATTCAGGGCTTCTTCGATATTCCTGTAGATAACCTGGTAGGCAGCCCACTGCTGACAAATTTCTACATCAATAAATACGGCGATGATCTGAAAAACTTTGTTGCAGTTTCTCCCGACCTGGGCAGCGTAACAAGAACAAGAACATTCGCAGAAAGACTGAACATTCCTCTGGCTATCATCGACAAACGCAGACCGAAAGCAAATGTCAGCGAAATCATGAACATCATCGGTGATGTCAAAGGCAAAAAAGTTATCCTGGTTGACGACATGATCGACACAGCAGGTACAATCACAAACGCAGCAAACGCTCTGAAAGAAAGAGGCGCTGTAGAAGTAGACGCTTGCTGTACACATGCTGTACTGAGCGGTCCCGCTATCCAGAGAATCCAGGATTCCGCTATCACAGAACTGCTGGTTCTGGATACCATCGAACTGCCTGAAGACAAGAAGATCGACAAGATCACATCCGTATCTGTTGACGATCTGTTTGCAAATGCTATCAAATGCATCCACGAAGGCGTTTCCATTTCTCAACTGTTCGACTAAAAAACAGTTTTTTGTCAAAATCTGTAAATTGAACCCACAAAACCACCTTTGCGGTTTGACCGCAAAGGTGGTTTTTTTGTGTAAAAAAAGTTGAAAAAGAAAGATTTTTCAAAAAACCAACTGTGTAAAAAAGTGGTAGAAAAACAACGGAAAAGTTCTGTTTTTTCGCAAAAAAGCAGGTCTTTTTGAGCCGAAAATATCAGCGGGGAATTATGTCCAAAAAACGGAAAAAGGGTCTGATGGAAACTATATGTTTTTTTGTATACACAAAGAAAAAGCTATTGGCAAAACTTACAATTTTTCGGAAAGTCGGTTGACAAAATAAGTAAAATAGATTATATTGTTAAAAACAAGACAAACAGGTGTGGCAAATATTGATATCCAAAGGGTTTCATACATCCTGTTTGCTATCCATTTTCTACTATTACATCAAAATTTTAGGAGGAATTTAGAAATGAAAATCGCATTTTTTGACACAAAATCCTACTGGAAAGATTCTTTCGGTCCCATGGCTGAAAAATACGGTTATGAAATCACATTCTTCAACGAAAGACTGACACCCGCTACAGCTCATCTGGCAGCTGGTCATGACGCTACATGCTCTTTCGTTAACGACGAAGTTCCCGCAGAAGTTATCCGTGAACTGAAAGATCTGGGTATCAAAGTTCTGCTGCTGCGTTGCGCAGGTTTCGACAGCGTTGATCTGGCAGTTGCAAAAGAATGCGGTCTGCCCGTTCTGAGAGTACCCGCTTACTCTCCTCAGTCTGTAGCAGAACAGGGCGCAGCTCTGCTGATGGCTATCAACAGAAAATGCCACCTGTCCTATCAGAGAACAACAAAATTCAACTTCGATATCGCTGGTCTGACAGGTATCGCTCTGTACGGCAAAACAGCTGGTATCATCGGTACAGGTAAAATCGGTCAGTGCATGATCGACATCCTGAAAGGTTTCGGCATGAACATCATCGCTTATGATGCATTCCCCAACCCTAACCTGGGTCTGGAATATGTAACACTGGATGAACTGTACGCTCGTTCCGATGTTATTTCCATCCATTGCCCTCTGATGCCTGCTACAAGACATATGGTTGACAAAGACGCTTTCGCTAAGATGAAAGACGGCGTAATCTTCATCAACGTAGCTCGTGGCGGTCTGGTTGACTCCGAAGCTCTGGCTGATGCAGTAGAATCCGGCAAAGTTCGTGGCGTAGGTATGGACGTTTGCGAAGTTGAACATGAATACTTCTTCGAAGACAGAAGCAACCTGGAAAAACACGATCCTACACTGGCAAGACTGCTGGCTAACGAAAAAGTTCTGATTTCCGGTCACCAGGCATTCCTGACAGAAGAAGCTCTGGAACAGATGGCTAAAGTTACTCTGGACAACGCAAAAGCTTTCCTGGCTGGCGAAGAACTGGTAAACGAAGTAAAATAATTCCGACTAAAATACTTCCTTCGTGTCAAAAGGAAGACAGACGGGTAAGATCTAAATGGGTCTTACCCGTTTTTTTGCGGTTTTTTGTGGAAAAGAGCGGCATTTTTTCTCCTTAGCCTTTTGACGGCAAGCCAAAAGTGTGGTATACTTTCCGCAGTTATAAATCAGTAAGAACAGCTCTAATCTCACCCCCACATGCGTTGAAATTAGGGCTTTGTGTCGTGTGGAAAAGAAATAAGAGGAGAGGAACTATGGGACTTTTTGACCGTTTTAAAAATCAGGAGAAGGGACAGGAATTTTTCGTCATCGCAGGTCTGGGCAATCCCGGACGGGAATACGCAGAAACAAAGCATAATGTTGGTTTTTGTGTCATTGACCGACTGGCGGAGAAATATCATATTGATGTGACCAAGTTTAAACAGAAGGCGCTTATTGGGGATGGCACCATCAACGGGAAGCGTGTGCTGCTGGTGAAACCCCAGACATTTATGAACCTCAGCGGCGAAAGTATTCGGGAGATTGTCAATTTCTACAAAATCCCCCAGGACCGTTTTGTAGTGATTTACGATGATACTTCCATGCCTGCCGGACAGATTCGTTTGAGAGAAAAAGGCAGTCATGGCGGACATAACGGCATCCGCAACATCATCCAGCAGATGGGTACAGACGTGTTTTACCGCATCAAAGTGGGTATCGGCGAAAAACCCAATGGATGGGATTTGGCGGATTATGTGCTGGCAAAATTCGACAAGGACGCTATGCCACTTATGGAAAGCGGCATGGATAAAGCGGTACAGGCGGTGGAACTGATTCTTTCCCGTGGCATGGCAGACGCCATGAACCGCATGAACCAGCGTCCCAAAGCGCCTAAGCCCAAAAAAGAACCTCAGGAAAAGCCTGAGGAAACCAAAAAAGAGGTGGAAGCATGAAAAGCCTGACAGAGCCCCTGTTGGAGCTGGAAAGCTATCAATCATTACTGGATGAAATCCGCAAAGGACATACCCCTGTGTTTACCACAGGGGTCATTGACGTGGAAAAAAATCATTTGCTTTATGGCGTGCAGGAACATTTGCAGCGTCCCATGGTGATTCTGACCCATAGTGAAGTGCGAGCAAAAGAGATTCTGGAGGATATGCAGTTCTTCACAAAGACAGGCATGTATTATCCTGCAAAAGATATCCTCTTTTACAGCGCAGACGTCCACAGCATGGAAATGAACCGCCAGCGTTTTCTGGTGGTAGAAAAACTGCTGGAAGGGAAATGCCCCCTCATTGTGGCTTCTGTGGAAGCACTTCTGGACAGATACCCCAAAAAAGAAGTATTTGCTTCGTTCCTCCTGACATTGCATGTGGGAGAGGTGCGGGAACTGACTGACTTAACAAAACAGCTGGTGTTCATGGGCTATGAACGGGCGGAACTGGTGGAAAGCCCCGGGCAGTTTGCTGTCCGCGGTGGTATTTTGGACGTGTACCCCCTGACGGCAGAAGATGCGGTGCGTATTGAATTTTGGGATGACGAAATCGACAGCATCCGTACCATGGATGCCCAGAGCCAGCGTTCCGTGGATAAATTGAACACTGTGACCATTTTCCCCATGCGGGAACTGGTCTATGACGAAGAAACAGCAAAATCAGCGGCGGACAAAGTGGAAGCCGATTATAAAAAAGCACTGAAGAAAATGGAAAAAAGCACCGTGGAAGACGGCGTGGAACGAATGAAGGAGCACATTGGCGAAAATATCGACCTGCTCCGTTCGGAACTCAGCTTTGCTTCTGTGGGCAGTTTCATTAACTACTTTTACGATGATACAGTAAGTCTGCTGTCCTATTTGCCAGAGGACACTATCCTTTGTTTTGATGAACCTCAGCGGTTAGCGGAACACATGGACACCCTGCGGCAGGAATATGAGGAAAGTATGAAGGGCAGAATCGCACAGGGCTTTTTGCTTCCTGCCCAGAGCAAACTCCTTTTCGATTATCTGGATATTTTGCAGCAGGCAGAGGACTTCGACCGTATTCTTCTGGCAGGGATTTCTCAGCGAACACCCCACTTCCAGCCCAAAGCACAGGCAGATTTTGCGGTACGTTCCATTCCTTCTTTCCAGAAACGGGCGGATTTGTTCTGTGAGGAATTGCAGTATCTGAAAAAACAGAATTACCGCATTTTGGTGCTGGCAGGGACAGGTACCCGTGCCCAGAGAATGGCAACGGAATTGACGGAAATGGATGTGCCTGCGGTTTATGTGGACGACTTGGAAAAAGAACTGGTGCCCGGCAGTGTTTGGGTGTCCAAAGGCTCCCTGTCCAAAGGCTTCCAGTATGATTATATCCGTCTGGCTGTCTTTTCCGACAGCGAGATTTTCGGCAAAAGCGGCGAGAAACGGAAGAAAAAAAAGAAGAAAAATGGCGTTGCCATCCAGAGTTTTTCTGACCTGCACATCGGCGACTATGTGGTTCACGATAACCACGGTATCGGTGTATTCCGGGGATTGGAGAAAATCTCTGTGGAAGGTGTCCAGAAGGATTATATGAAAATTTCCTATCGGGATGGGGGCAATCTTTTTGTGCCCGTCAGCCAGATGGATATGATTCAGAAATATATCGGTTCCGGCGGTGCCGCACCCAGACTGAATAAACTGGGGGGACAGGATTGGCTGAAAGCAAAGGCAAAAGCCAGAACTGCCGTGAAGATACTGGCGGAGGACTTGGTTGCCCTTTATGCCAAACGTGCGGCGGCAAAAGGGCATGTGTACGGGGCAGATACCCTGTGGCAGAGGGAATTTGAAGAAGCCTTCCCCTTTGATGAAACAGATGACCAGCTGAACGCCATCGAAGATGTGAAAAAAGATATGGAAAGCGGCAAAGTCATGGACAGACTGGTCTGCGGCGACGTTGGCTATGGCAAAACGGAAGTTGCCATCCGTGCCGCTTTCAAAGCTGTGCAGGATGGAAAACAGGTGGCATATCTGGTGCCTACCACCATTTTGGCACAGCAGCACTACAATACTTTTGTACAGCGTATGTCCGGCTATCCTGTGAAAATTGAACTGCTGTCCCGTTTCCGTACACCTAAACAGCAGAAGGAAAGTCTGAACGGATTGGAAAAAGGCTTTTCCGATATTGTCATCGGTACTCATCGTATCCTGTCCAAAGATGTGAAGTTCAAGGATTTGGGTCTGGTCATTGTGGACGAGGAACAGCGTTTTGGGGTGGCACATAAGGAAAAACTGAAACGCCTGCGGGAAAATGTAGATGTGCTCACATTGACAGCGACACCTATTCCCAGAACATTGCACATGTCTTTGGCAGGTATTCGGGATATGAGTATTCTGGAGGAACCCCCTCAGGAACGCCGCCCTATCCAAACTTATGTCATGGAAAACAACCCGGAATTCATTCGAGAAGCCATCCACCGGGAATTGAGCCGAGGCGGACAGGTATTTTATCTTTACAATCGGGTGGAAACCATTGGGGAAGAAGCCTTCCGTGTGCAGAATCTGGCACCGGAAGCCAATGTTGCCTTTGCCCATGGGCAGATGTCAGAAAGAGAACTGGAAAACATCATGCAGGACTTCATCAGCGGCGAAATTGACGTGCTGGTATGTACCACCATCATTGAAACGGGCATGGACATTTCCAATGTGAATACCATCATCATTCAGGATGCCGACCGTATGGGTTTGTCCCAGCTGTATCAGCTTCGGGGACGTGTCGGCAGAAGCAACCGCACTGCTTATGCCTATCTCATGTACAAACGGGATAAGATGCTGAAAGAAGCGGCGGAAAAACGCCTTCAGACCATTCGGGAATTTACGGAGTTTGGCTCTGGTTTCAAAGTTGCCATGCGTGACTTGGAAATCCGTGGCGCCGGTAACCTTTTGGGTGCGGAACAGCATGGGCATATGGAATCTGTTGGTTATGACATGTACTGCCGTCTGCTGGAAGAAGAAGTCCAGAACCTGAAAGGCGAACCTGTGGCAGAAACCTTTGAAACTACAGTGGATTTGAATATCAATGCTTATCTGCCTGATTTCTATATTAAAAATCAGGAACAGCGCATGGATTTGTATAAGAAAATTGCCGCTGTCCAGACCATGGAAGAATATTACGACATGCAGGAAGAACTGGAAGACCGTTATGGTGACCTGCCAAAGAGCGTACAGAACCTGCTGGAAATGGTGCTTTTGAAAGCGGAAGCCCATCGGCTTGGTATCACAGCCATCAACCAGAAAGGCAGCAACATTCTGGTGGAATTCCGTCCCGATGCGCCTTTGGACCCGGAAAAGCTCACAAAGTGCATTGCGGAAAGCCGTGGACGGTATCTCTTTACTGCCGGCGCCATGCCCTATGTGACTGTCAGACTGAAAAAAGGCGAGGAAAACAAAGGCGTGCCCTATATTAAAAGTTTATTACAAGGGCTCAAAGCATAGTTTTTTCGGAAAAAAATGTGTATAATAAAAGCTAACCTTCTTTTTGGACAGAAAAAGAAGATGAAAAGACATGAAACCGAAAAAAGAGAGTGTGATTTTTTATGAAAAAGAAAGCGAAAGGGGCATTATGCCTGCTGCTGACTGGGCTTTTGTGGCTTACAGGCTGCGGCAGTTCTTTTTCCGATGAAGTCATAGCGCGCATAGATGGCAGAGAAGTCATGAAGTCCGAATATATGGTATATCTTTATACCAGCACCCAAAGCTTTGTTTCCGCCGCAGGCAGTGATGTCTGGGACATGGATTTTGACGGCATGACCGGAGCGGAGCTGGTGCAGGAGCGGGCATTCAGCACCATACAGAGTGTGGTTGCCGCAGAACAGTATGCGGAGGAAAACGGCATTTCTCTGACAGAAGACCAGAAAACAGAAGCCCATACCATGGCAGAGGAATTCCTCAGTCAGCTGACAGAGGAAGAACTGGCAAAAATGGGTGTGGATCAAGAACAGATGGAAACCCTCATGGAGGAATCTTATCTGTATTCTGTGGTCTATGACACATTGGCAAAGGAATGCGAAGTCAATGCCGATGAAATGGAACAGTATTATCAGGAAAACGCCGACGCTTTGCGGGAGGAATATACCCAAATCACCATTGATACCATCATGGTGAATGATGAGGCAACGGCGAAAGAAGTCAGCGAAAAGGCAAAAGCCGGAGAGGATTTTGCCACATTGTTTGAAACCTATGACACAGATACTTCCGCCAAGGAAAACGGCGGCAATGGACAAATGACACTGTATCAGAATTATCTGAACAATACCTTTGGGTTATCGGAAAATCTCACATTAGGTGAGATTACAGACCCCATTGAGGTACGGGGCAGTTATTTCATACTGAAAGTGGAATCCATCACCCCGCCTACAGATGAACAGGTGAAACAGCTGGCAGAGGATGCTTACCGCCAGCAGGTACAGTCCGCTTATGTGGAAAGCCGTCTGTCAGAAATGATCGCCGCGCAAGAAGTGGAAAAAATTCCCGAAGCGTGGGAGAATATGGAAACATTCCAAGACTGATAAAAACCGGAAATGTTCGATGATGGTCGGATATTTCCGGTTTTTTGCGTGAAAAAGAAAGATGGTCAGACAATGTTGTTTTTTTGTCTGCGGCTTGAAAAAGGGAGATGGATAGAGTATCATAAAAGAAAAACATTTATCAGGGAGAGAGAAAGGAGTCTTGTTTACAATGGAAATCAAAAAAGTATGGGCCATGTATTTCAGCCCCACCGGCGGTACTGAAAAAGCAGTGAGAACCGTATCCGCTCATGTGGCAGAAAGCCTTGGTGTTCCTGTGGAAATATATGATTTTACACTGCCTGACGTACGGAAAAAAGAAATCGCTTTCACCGAAACAGATCTGGTGTTCTTCGGCACTCCTGTTATTGCAGGTCGTGTACCTAACGTATTGCTGCCTTATCTGAAAACTGTTGTGGGCGGCAAAGCCTATGCAGTGCCTATGGTATCCTTCGGCAACCGTAACTTCGACGATGCCCTCATCGAACTGCGGAACATCCTGGAAGACGACGGCTTCCGCACCATTGCCGGCGGCGCTTTTGTCAGCGAACATTCTTTCTCCAGAAAACTGTCCGCAGGCAGACCCGACGAAGAAGACTACAAAGTGATGCATGAATTTGCAGAAAAAATCGTGGAAAAAATCAACAGCGGCTGGGAATACGACGGTCCTGCCTATGTAAAAGGGGAAGACCCCATCCGTCCTTATTTCACACCCAGAGATCGTTATGGCAATGCCATCGATATCCGTAAAGTAAAACCCAAAACAAGCGACGCTTGCTGTGGCTGCGGTCTTTGCGCAGAAGTTTGTCCCATGGGCTCCATTGACAAAGTGGACTTCTCCTGCACAGGCATCTGCATCAAATGCTGCGCATGTATCAAGAAATGCCCTTCCGGCGCAAAATACTTCGACGACCCTGGCTACATCTATCACAAAGAAGAACTGGAAGAATTGTATGAAGGCAGATCTTTGCCTGAATATTTTGTATAAGAAAATAGCTTTCTGAGAAAAAAACGCGGGAGCTTCTGTATGACAGAGGCTTTCGCGTTTTTTGTATTTTCTAATATATTTTTTAGAAATCAAAGGGGATTTTCAGGAAAAACGGATGTTTTGTTCACATATTGTTTACAATTCTCATGATTTTCTAATTTTTCCCTAAGTACCCATTTAAGTATCTTCCCGTATACTAAACGCTGTATTGATTTTAAAACAAGCAGAATGTGAGGTGAGAGCGATGAAAGAACAATGGCGTGCGGAACTGAAGTACACCGTTGCAGCGGCGGAAAGCAGGATGCTGGCGGCGCGTATGGCGGCATTTATGGAGCGGGATATCCACGGAGGCAAGACGGGATATCTGGTGCGTTCCCTGTATTTCGGCAATTTCTACAACAAAGCCCTGCGGGAAAAACTGGATGGTGTGGGCATAAGGGAGAAATTTCGTATCCGCTGTTATGATGGGAATTTCGGCTTTATCCGGCTGGAAAAAAAGAGCAAGCGTTACAATGCAGGCAATAAGACCCAGTGCCGTGTGACGGCAGAGGAAACCCAGCGTATTTTGGATGGTGATATCAGCTGGATGGCAGAAGATGAACGGGCACTGGTGCGAGAATTGTACCTGCGGATGCAGATGGGGATTTACCGCCCTACGGTCATTGTGGATTATGACAGAGAAGCACTGACTTACGCACCGGGGAATGTCCGTGTCACATTTGACAGACGGATTCGCGGCTGTCACCAGCCCCAGTTATTTTTCTCAGAAAATTTGCCGTCCATTCCAGCCATTTCCCCGGATAGAGTGGTCATGGAAGTGAAGTATGACGATTATTTGCCGGATATTGTGAACCGTACCTTACTGACGGTGAAAACAAAAGAACAGGCTTTTTCCAAGTATGCAGCCTGCCGTATTATGTGCTAATAGGCAGTAAGAAAAAGAAAATAGACATGAAACAGAAACATGCAGCATAAATACAAGCGATGAAAACAAGATAGGAGAGAACGGAAGATGACATTTCAAGACATTTTTAAGAGCAGCTTTTTGGAGAGCTTCAGCAGCTTTTCGTTGACGGATACCCTGCTTTCCTTGGCGGCGGCATTCCTCATTGGTTTATTTACTTTGTATATCGGAAAACATACAGCGGTGTCCTTTATAGCCGTAGCTTCAACGTATCCCTCATTGCCATACTGCTGGTGACCTGTCTGGTCATCCAAGGTGTAACCAGCAATGTGGTATTGTCTTTGGGTATGGTAGGTGCCCTGTCTATCGTGCGTTTCCGTACGGCAGTGAAAGACCCCATGGATTTGGTATTTTTGTTCTGGGCAATCGGCGAAGGTATCCTCTGCGGCGCTTCTTTGCTGCCTTTGGCAATTCTGGGATGCCCTATTATTGGTATTTTCCTGCTGGTATTTGCCAACCGTCAGCAGGCAGATAGCCCTTACCTGCTTATCATCCGTATGGACAGCGTGGAAGGAGAAAGCGCAGTCACAAGTTTCGTACAGCAGGTTGTAAAACGCATGACCCTCAAGTCTAAAACCATCACCGGCGGACAGGGGACTGAACTGATTTTTGAAATTTGCCCCAAAAACGGCGAAAGTGCTTTTGTCAACGAAATCAGCCGTATGGCAGGGGTGCAGTCAGCGGTCATGGTAAGCTATGACGGCAACTATGCGGCATAAAAGGAGGCGAAGCCAATGAAAGGACTGCGGGAATATAAATTTCTCTTGCTGTCTGGACTTGCTTTGGTGGTTTTTGCCTTTCTGGTCTTTGGCATCGCATCCCGAGAGGACGCGGAAGCGAAGGAATATCCTTATCTGGATAATCTTTTTGCGGAAGGTGTCGTCAATGAGATCAATATTGAAATTAGCGAGGAAGATTGGGCGGATCTGGTGGAAAATCCACTGGAAGAAACTTATTACGCCGTTGATGTGACCATCAACGGGGAAACTCTGTCCAATGTGGCACTGCGGACAAAGGGCAATAACACCCTGACTTCGGTAGCGTCTTCTGACTCTGACCGCTACAGTTTTAAGATAGATTTTGATTATTTTAATGACGGTGAAAATTACTACGGCTTGAAAAAGCTGAATCTGAATAACAACTATGGGGATGCCAGCTATATGCGGGAATATATTTCTTATCGCATCATGGGCGAAATGGGGATTCCCGTCCCTGCCACCAGCTATACCCATATCACCATCAACGGGGAAGAATGGGGCTTGTATCTGGCAGTGGAACCCATTGACGAAGTCTTTCTGGAACGTACCTTCGGGGACAGCACCGGAGACTTGTATAAACCAGACGGCACTGGTGCGGATTTGGTCTACCGTGGGGATGACATGTCAGAATATCCCGGTCTGGTGCTGAAAACAAATGAGGAAACTTCTGACGGCTCTGCCGTTCTGGATTTGATGAAGGCGCTGGAGTCGGGAGAAGGGCTGGAAGATGTGCTGGATGTGGACGAAGTGCTGCGGTATCTGGCGGCAAATGTGGCATTGGCGAACTATGACAGCTACTTGGGCAACACCACCCATAACTACTATCTCTATGAACAGGACGGTCGCTTTACCATTGTGCCTTGGGATTATAACTATTCCTTCGGCGGTTTTGGCGGCGGCGAAGTGGATATTTACGAGCCGACCAATCAGTCTATGGGCATGGGCGGCGGCAGACGAGGCGACATGGAAAATGCAGAAGCCCAGACAGCGGCAGGAGAAAATTCTGTGGAAGAACAGACAGCACAGATGCCGGAAGGCATGGAACGACCTGACAACATGGAAAAGCAGATGCCGGAAGGCATGGAACGACCAGAAGGCATGGGCGGCGGCATGGGCGGCAGCAATGAAAAGCCCTTGGTGGATACATTGCTTTCTCAGGATGCCCTTCTTGCCCAGTATGAAAGCTATCTGGCAGAAATCGCGGAAACTTATTTCACAGAAGCCTATATGAGCCAGATCGTCAGCGAAACAGCGGAAATGATCGCGCCTTATGTGGAAAAAGACGCAACCGCATTCTTTACTTATGACGAATTTCTGGAAGCGTCTTCTGTTGATGCCACAGACCCCGATTCGCTGGTTTATTTTGCCGTTTCCATGGCAGAGAGCATTGAAAACCAGCTGGCAGGCGGCGAACCTACATTCAATACCAGCTCCTTTGTAGCGGCGGCAGCAGGCGGCGGTGGAAAACGCCCCGGTGAGGATTTTGGAGGCATGCAGGAGACCGAACAGACTGCTGGCGATACGGCAGACCACCAAACTCAGAGAGTTCCAGAACAAATGGGAGATATGGCAGGACAGCCACCGAAAATGACGGAAGGAACAGAACAGGCTGATACAGCAGAAGCGAGTGACCAAACCCAGAAAGTTCCGGGAGAAATGGCAGGACAGCCGCCGGAAATGACGGAAGGAACCGAACAGACTGCCGACACAGCTCAAAGTGATACAGCAGAAGCAAACGACCAAACCCAGAAATCTCCAGAACAAATGGGAGATATGCCCCAGCGTGGGGAACAGGGGCAGCGCGGCGGTGGCCCCATGGGAGCCATGTCCCGTGTTACATGGCAGGATGCGGCACCGACTTTGGCTATCTGCGGCGGCATCTTCCTTTTGGGCTTTGGATATCTGCTATATTTCAGACGGCGGCGAAGATTATCCATGCCAAAGCAGGAAGAAAAAACAGATACAACAGAATAACAAAATCAGATATAGCAAAAAGCATCTATACATCTTGTATAGGTGCTTTTTCTTTGTGGTATATTGCCCCACTGCATGTTTCTGTGATACCATAAAAATATAGGAAAACAGGAAAGGGGGAAACGATATGAGAAAGAAAAGTCTGATTTTTGTTGTATTGCTGGCATTTGTCTGCATGGTTCCCCAGAGGGCTTTTGCCAATATGGCTGCGCCGGAGGATGCAGATGTGGGCTCTGCCATCACTTTTGAGAAAAATGATGAAATTGCCGTATTGTCGGAAGATTTGGAAATTGTGGTAAAAGGACCTGACGCCCATATCACAGCCACTTATGAAATGAAAAATACTACCGACGAAGCTCTTTCCATATCTTCCATGTTCCTTTCACCCAATATGGAAGAAAAAGGCGTGACAGTGATAGTCAATGGCGAACAGGCGGATGTGTCTGTTCAGCGGTATGGCATGAACGGCAGTACTCAAATCGTTGCCGATGACTGGCGGTATGCTGTGCTGACCACAGAAGAAATTGCCAATTTAGACCCTGACCGTACCGTGGATACCGTCACATTCCAAATGGATTTTCAGCCACAGGAAACTTTTCCGGTTGTGGTTTCTTATGACTACAATCTGGGCGGGTATCCAGAACTGGATTTCAACGCCAAAAGAGGAGAGCTGGAATATTATCTGGCGCCAGCTGCCATGTGGAAGGATTTTTCAGATCTGACCATTCGGCTCTATCTGGATCAAGATATGCCGGTGCTGGTGGATAGCAGTCTGCCTTTTGAGAAGGTGGCAGAACGGGAATATGTCTACACTTCTGATACTTTGCCGGAAGAAAACCTCCGCATTACCATTGACGAAAATGGCTTTCAGAATTTCATTAGCACTCTGAAAAGTCCTTATTTTCAAATGACACTGCGGTTCTTTGCGCCTATTATCATCCTTGTGGTGGTTGTTGTGATTCTCATTCATGTATGGCGGAAAAGGCGGAAATCGTAAAACAAAAGCCATTCCCTACAGCAGTTTCTCTTAAGAAAACACTGTTTGACTTTTGTCCCATTTCTTAAGAGAAACTGCGACGGCTATCTTCAGAAGAAAACATATCGGATAAAATCCTATAAAAATAAGAAAGCTGAAATCCTTTGTACTAGCGAAGATTTCAGCTTTCTTTGTTTTCTTATGAAGAAGCACCAAAAAGGGAATGTTTTTTACCACAAATGGTGTACAGTGGGGCGGATGTATTTATCATAAATGGCTTTGACACCTGCCATCTGTTCCGGTGTCAGGTCAGGCAGTTCCGCGGCTTTCACATTCTGGAGCACCTGTGCGGTTTTGCTGGCGCCGGGGATGACTACGCTGACAGCCTCATGCATGAGAATCCAACGCAGAGCGTAAGGAATGAGGTTTTCTGTACCCAGCAGAGCTTTCAGTTCTGCGACGGCTGTCAGACCCAATTCATAATCCACGCCGGAGAAGGTTTCGCCCTTGTCAAAGGCTTCTCCGTTGCGGTTGTAGAAACGGTGGTCGTTTTTGCCAAAGACGGTGTCTTTGGAGAATTTCCCTGTCAAAAGACCGCTTGCCAGAGGCACACGGGCAATGATGCCCACGTCTTTTTTCTGGGCAGCGGGAAACAGTTCCTCAATGGGTTTCTGGCGGAACATGTTGAAAATCACTTCCATAGCGGAAATGTCGTATTCCATGGCGGCGATGCCTTCGGATACTTTTTCGATGCTGACGCCATAGTGGGCAATTTTGCCTGCTCTTTTCAGGTTTTCCAGTGCGTCAAAAACCTCGTCTTTCTGATAAACGGAAGTAGGTGGGCAGTGGAGCAGCACCAAGTCCAGTTTTTCCACGCCCAAACGGGACAGACAGCCATCGGTGAAGCGGACAACGGAGTCTTTGTTGTAGCCTTCCGCTGTGTGGGGGTTCAGCCCTCTGCCGATTTTGGTTGTCACGAAAAAGTGGTCGGGATGGGCTTTCAGGATTTTGGAAATGGCAAGCTCGCTGTTGCCGTCGTTGTAGATGTCTGCTGTATCCAGAAAGGTGATACCGCTGTCATAAGCTGCGTCCAGAATTTTCTGGGCTTCTTCTGCGCAGAAAGGCTCGCCCCATTTGGTGCCTAACTGCCAGGTGCCCAGCCCGATTTCGGAAATCATGGCATTTGTTTTGCCGAAACGTCTTGTTTTCATATGAAAATCTCCTTTACTTGACAAATGTATCCTAAGTGTATAAATTACTGTATAGAAACTGTAACAAAGAGAGAAATCCCTGTCAATCAGGCACTTTTTTTGCCCTTAGGGAAAGGAAGGTAACTATGACAAAGAAAATTCAGGTGGGCTGTGAAATGGAAGTCACCCTCAAAATGATTGGCGGCAAGTGCAAGCCTTTGATTCTCTACATATTGGCAGAGGAGGGCACCCTGCGCTTTGGGGAACTGATGACGAACATCCGCACCGTTTCCCAGAAAACCCTGACAAATCAGCTCAGAGAGCTGGAAGCCGACGGGCTGATCCTGCGAAAAGCCTATGCGGAGGTGCCGCCCCGGGTGGAATATTCCCTGACGGAAAAGGGAAAATCCCTTTTTCCCATATTGGAGCTTATGTGCCAGTGGGGAGAAGAAAATATTGATGAACGCTTTGAAATGACAAATCCCCGTTGCACGGGAGAGTAAGGAGGAAAAACATGGAAACCGTGAAATTATATTATGACAATGCTTATACCATGGATTTTGTGGGCAAGGTGGTATCCTGCGAGCCTAAGGGTAAAAACTTTGCTGTTGTGCTGGAAGGCACTTACTTTTATCCCGAAGGCGGCGGACAGCCTGCGGACATTGGCACACTGGGCGGCGCAAAGGTGACAGACGTTCGGGAAAAAGACGGCGTCATTTCTCATATCACCGACAAGCCTCTGGAAGTAGGAGCGGAAGTGGAAGGTCATATTGACTGGAACCATCGTTTTGACTTGATGCAGAACCACTCCGGCGAACATATCCTTTCCGGTATCATCTGCGGAAAATATGGCTGTGACAACGTGGGCTTCCATATGGGCAAAGATGCCATCTTGATTGACTTTAACACAAAAATTCCCGCGGAAGACCTGCCTGTGCTGGAACGGACTGCCAACGAAGCTATCTGGCGGAATGTGGCTTCCAAAGTGACCTATCCTTCCAAAGAAGAACTGGAAAAACTGGAATACCGCAGCAAAAAGGCACTGGAAGGAAAAGTGCGCATCATGGCAATTGGGGAATATGACTGCTGTGCATGCTGCGGCACCCATGTGCAGAAAGCCGGAGAAATTGGCATGGTGAAGATTCTTTCTGCCCAGAATTACAAAGGCGGCACCAGACTGGAAATTGTCTGCGGTATGCGCGCATTGGCGGATTATGACGAAAAAACAGAAAACGCCGCAGCCATTTCCGAACTGCTTTCTGTACCCACTGCAAAAATTGCAAAGGCAACAGAAGCCCTTTTGAAAGAACGGGATGAACTGAAACAGATCATTAGCCGTATGAAATGGGAAAAAATCAACAACATTGCGGAAAAAGTGGGCGAAACACCCAAAGCCTGCGTATTTGCGGCAGATTTTGATTCTAAGGATATGGTGCATCTGGCAGATACCATTCTGGACAAAACCGGCGGTACAGCGGCAGTCTTTGCCCCTGCCGGCACAGGTTATGCCTTTGTACTTATGAGCCGCACAGAAGATATGCGCCCCATGGCAGCGGAAATGAAAGAAGCCTTTGGCAGCAAAGGCGGCGGCAAGCCCGAAGCGGTGCAGGGCAGAGCAGAAGCCAAAGAAAAAGAACTGAAAGCGTTTTTTGGGGAAAAAGGTTATACTGTTTTTTGATTCCGTTGCAATCAAAAGCAATTTCCTTTTCGGAAAACATAACAGATAAAATAAGAAAGCCGGAATCCTTTGTGTGATAAGGATTTCGGCTTTTTTTGTTTTCTTATGAAGATATCTCGTGATTTTCTTTTACGCAGGGAAAACCACCTGCACCAATATCATATAACAGACCGTACCGCCGACAATGCTCAGCAATGTTTTGCCTTTCCAAAGATGGAGCACTGCCACCACTGCCACGGCGATAAACTGGGGCAGGAAGCCGGAAGGTGCGGAAAAAGTGGTGCTTTTTAAGCAGTAGACCACCAATAACGCCATGACTGTAGCTGGAAGGACTTTTCCCAGATATTGCACAGGGGCAGGGATTTCTCTGCCTGCGAATATGGCAAAGGGTGCCACACGAATCAGAAAGGTACAGATGGAAGCCGTCAGGATGATGGCGAGCGTTTGTGTAGATGTAATCATAATCATTCCTCCTGTTCTTTTGCCAGAATCCGGCTTTTCAGTGCCATCAAAACGGCAACGCTGATGAGCAGTGTGGGCAAAATAAAGTTGTCGGGACCGAATACCAGCAGACAGCCAATACCGGCAATGATTCCTGTCAAAGCGGGAATATGGCTTTTTGCACCTTTCCACTGTTCGATGAAAATGACGGTAAACAGAGCAGTCATGGCAAAGTCAATGCCTGTGGTGTCAAAGGTAATGAGGCTGCCGGCAAGGGAACCTAAAGCAGTACCAATGAGCCAGTAACAGTGGTCGAAAATACTCATAAGGAACATGACTTTTTTGGTGTCCAGACCTTCCTGTGGTTCATAGGAGCACAGCAGGGAATAAGTTTCATCCGTCAGGGAATGTACCATATACAGATATTTCTTACCCATGCTGCGGAAGGTGTCAATGAAAGACAGCCCGTAGAACAGGTGACGGCTGTTTACCAGCAAAGTCATGATGGCAACGGTAATGAGCGATGTGCCGCCCGTGAGAAATTGGAGCAGTACAAACTGCATGGAGCCTGCGTATAGTATCAGGGAAATGAGCAGCGCCCAAAAGACGTTGTATCCCATGTTCTGCATCAAAAGACCAAAGGCAATGCCGATGGAAAGGTATCCTGCCAGAACAGGGATGGTTTTTTCAAAGGCAAATTTCCATTCTTTATTCAATCGTATCCCTCTTTTCCTTCTCTTTTGTTCAGACTTGCATTTTTTTCGTTCCTTGCTACAATTCTAATATAGAGAAATGACATTTTCAAGGAAATGTGCGTTTTTTTGCACAAAGGAATTTGTAAGAATTTCATCATAAAAAATTCAAAGTTTTTTGGTAGGATATTTAAGGAGGAAATGACATGACAGAACGGTTTTTCATAGATAACAGAAGAAAATTGGCAGCCAGACTGGAAGAAGGCAGTGCTGCTGTACTTTTTGCGGGGAAAGCACCTTTGAAGCGCGGGGATGAGTATTATCCCTTTTCTCCTGACCGCAATTTCTACTATGTGACAGGGGTAGAACGGGAAAACTGCGTATTCCTGATGGCAAAAATCGGCGGCGGTTTGCAGGAAACCTTGTTCATTCCCAGAGATAACGGCATCCTTGCCAAATGGGTAGGGGCAAACATGACAACAGAAGAAGCGGAAGAAATCAGTGGTATGACAGACATTCGCCCCATAGATGCGTTCACCGATGATTTTGCCCAGATGATGTTCCGCAATAACATCACAAAGATTTATCTGGACTTGGAACATCGGGAATGGGATGATGTGCTGACACCTGCACTGAACTTTGCCAAAGAAGTACGGGAAAAATACCCTGCTATGGCGGTGGGGGATTTGTATCCCATTTTTGGTGACCTGCGCCTCATTAAAGAGCCTTACGAACTGGAAAAAATGCGGAAAGCTATGGACATTACCCGCATGGGTGTGGAAGCCATGATGGCAAATGCCCGTCCCGGTATGATGGAATATGAAATCGAAGCTCATTTTGATTTCACCCTCATGCAGCACGGCGCAAGGGAAAAAGCATTCCAGACCATTGCCGCCGCTGGGGAAAGAGGCACCATCCTTCACTACACCAAAAACAACGGTCAGACTAAAGATGGTGACCTGCTGCTGGTGGACTGCGGCGCACAGGTGGATTGGTACAATGGGGATATTTCCCGTACTTTCCCTGTGAATGGCAAATTCACAGAACGTCAGAAATTGGTTTACAATATTGTGCTGGAAGGACAGCAGAAAGTCATTGATGCCATTCGTCCCGGTCAGCCTTTCTCCCGTTTGAATGAAATTTTAAAGGAGCATTATCTGGAAGCGTTGAAAGAAATCGGTCTTGTGGAAACCATGGCAGATGTGGCAAAATACTATTACCATGGCGTGAGCCATTATCTGGGTGCGGAAACCCATGATATTGGACGGTACACAGAACGTGTGCTCCAGCCGGGCATGGTACTGACGGTGGAACCGGGGCTGTATATTGAAGAATGGGGCATTGGCATCCGCATTGAGGATGACGCACTGGTAACAGAAGATGGATGCGAAATCATGACAAAAGACATGATTAAGACCGTGGAAGAAATCGAAGCCTTTATGGCGAAAGGAAAACAGGCATGACATTTGCAGAAACAGATTTGTATGAGCCTGTCTGCCGCTTTTTGGAAGAAGAAGGGTACCGAGTACAGGCAGAAGTGAAAGACTGTGACATTGCGGCAGAAAAAGATGGGGAACTGGTCATTGTGGAGCTGAAAAAGTCCTTTCAGCTGAAGCTGGTCTATCAGGCATTAGACCGCCAAAGCCTGACAGAACAGGTATTTGTTGCCATTCCTCGTCCTCAGAAGGGACAGCGGGAAAAAAGCTGGAAAAATATGCTGAAACTGTTGAAACGACTGGAAATCGGTTTGCTGACAGTGGCATTGGACAGTCCCCTCAAGACCGTAGATGTGGTGTTGATGCCCTCGGACAGCTTAGCGTGGAAAAACAGAAAGAAACGGGAACGATTGCAGGCAGAGCTGGAAAACAGACAGGTTTCTGCCAATACGGGCGGCATGAACCGCAGGAAAATCGTGACGGCTTATCGGGAAAAAGCACTGCATCTGTGCTGTATTCTGGAAAATCGGGAAGCCGTTACATATGGAGAACTGCGGGAAATGGGGCTGGAAGAAAAGTATATGTCCATACTCCGCAGCAATGTATATCACTGGTTTGAACGTGTGGAAAAAGGCGTGTACCGTCTGTCGGAAGAAGGACGGAAGGCTCTGGAAGAGACGGATTATTGTAAAGTCATAGAATATTATCGAAAAAATAAGGAAAAGGAGGAATGAGATGTCTATCATCAATGTATTGCTGAATATCCTGTGGATCATATTTGGCGGTCTGCTCTCCGCATTATGCTGGATGTTGGCTGGTGTATTGTGTTGTATTACAGTCGTGGGTATTCCCGTGGGCTTGCAGTGTTTCAAGTTCGCAAAGCTGATTCTGATGCCCTTTGGTAAGAAGGTGTACTTTGGGAACATGTCTTCCGGCTCTGTCCTTTTGAATGTCATCTGGATATTGCTGGGCGGGCTGGGTCTTTGCATCAGTTCCATTGCCATGGGTGTGGGCAGCTGCCTGACCATCATCGGGATTCCCTTTGGTTTGCAGCATTTCAAATTTGCCGCCCTGGCATTGATGCCTTTTGGTGCGGAAATCCGTCCCATGGAAGACTAAAAACGCTACAAAAAAAGAAAGCTGAAATCTTAAATGATTTCAGCTTTTTGTTTGCTTATTTTTTGTTTTTTGTTTTCTGGGACTGATCGGAAACCACATTGTTCATACGTGTGGTCATTTTTTCTGTGAATGTTTTCTTTTTCTTATCAGCCAGATTCATACCGGTTACGCTAACGATATACATGCCTGCAATGTCTACTTTCAGGGATTTTTTCACGGGCAGTACTTCGTAAACGGGTTTATCACACATCAGTGTCACAATCTGGGGACCAATTTTTGCTTTTACCAGATTTGCCTTACGCATTTTTGCCATTTTGGGCAGCTGATCGAAAACAGCTTTAGGCAGGTTGGTAGGGGAAGGTTTTTCCTGTTTTTTGTCGATGATGAACGCCTGTACGGTCATACGGTTCTGGTCAATGAAATCCTGTGCCTGGATCATGCGGCGCATGGTCTTTTTATTCAGATAATAAGCGCCTGCCAGCAGAGCAGCCACAACAATCAGTGCAATGATGATGATATCGGATGCGTTAATGTTCACAAAATGTTCCTCCTTGCAGTAAAAAGCCCAAAAGGCTTTTCCTTTGTATTTCTCACGTCACTCTATTGTATCAGAGATTAGAAGAATAGGGAAGTGGAAAAGTGAAAATTTTCAAAATTTTTGCTGCACCTCAACTTGCGGTCAAGACGTATTTTGCGTATACTATATTATGGAATTTTATTTGAATTTCTCATATTTTATATTTGGAAAGAAAGGGGGAAGTCTATGGAGATTGTTTCCATTCTGGCGTATATCGCCATTGGGATTTTGGTCATCAACGTGATTTTGGCTGGCTTTGTGGTGTTTTTTGAACGAAGAAATCCTGCCAGCAGCTGGGCATGGCTTCTGGTGCTGCTGTTCATTCCCGTATTTGGGTTCGTCATTTACATGATCTTCGGCAGAAACAGCAAGCGGGAAAAGATGTTCCGGGTCAAAGAGGAGTATGACCGAGAGGTTTATTACAAATATCTGCTCCAGGATGAGCGATGTGTGGGCAGGGTAAAAGCCCAGAAAGAAATCATCGAAAAAGGCGGCAGACTGGTGGATGCGGAATATCTGACAGACCTTGCTTATCTGCATTTGAACTCCGGCAACTGGATGACATTCAACAATAAGGTGACACGGTTCATCACCGGGGCTGACAAATTTGAGGCGCTTGTCCGTGACATTCGTCAGGCAAAGGAATTTATCCATCTGGAATATTATATCTGGCGTGGGGACAAGCTGGGCACCCGTCTGGTGGAGGAACTGACGAAAAAAGCAGAAGAAGGCGTGGAAGTGCGTCTGCTTTATGACGGCATGGGGAATTCCAGACTGCCCAAAGACTTTTTTGACAAACTGCACGCAGCTGGCGGATACACAGCGGCGTTTTTGCCGCCATTCATTGTGCGTATCAACTACCGCAACCACAGAAAGCTTTGTATCATCGACGGGAAAGTGGGCTATATCGGCGGCTTTAACGTGGGCGATGAATATCTTGGCATTGTCAAACGCTATGGTCCTTGGCGGGATACCCACCTGCGGGTGGTAGGCGACGCCATCGATCAGATGCAGATGCGATTTATCAAAGACTGGAATTTTACCACACGTTATGGGGCTGTTCAGCTGGAACAGCGGTATTTCCCGCTCAGGGAACAGTCGGAAGGCATCCGTATGCAGATTGTTTCCAGCGGTCCTGATACCAAATGGCATAACGTACACAACGGCTATTTTAAAATGATCAATGAAGCGGAGCATCATATTTATCTGACAACGCCTTACTTTGTACCTGACGACGGTATTTTCGAAGCTCTGCGGGTGGCAGCTCTTTCCGGGCTGGATGTGCGGATACTGATTCCCGGCAACCCAGACCATTTCTTTGTATACTGGGCAAGTATGTCCTATTTGGGACAGCTGTTGGAAGCAGGCGTGAGATGTTATCAGTACGAAAGAGGTTTCATCCATTCCAAGAGTTTGTGCATCGACGGGAAAATGTCTTCTGTGGGCACAGCCAATATGGATATCCGCAGTTTTGACCTGAACTTTGAAGTCAACGCCTTTTTGTATGATGCCGCTTTTACCAGAGAACTGGAACAGGACTTTTTGAATGATTTGAAAAGCTCTGTAGAGATCACCAGAGAATGGTATTACAGAAGAAGATGGTGGTTCAAGGTGAAAGAAGCCGTGGCAAGGCTCATTTCCCCTATGCTGTAAGAACTGCCGGAAAGGGAGGTTTTTTATGGAACGCAAAGGATACGCGGAAGAACAGACCATCAATTATTATCAGGTAGACCAGAAAGGAACGCTTTCTCCGGCGGCACTGCTGTCTGCCCTGCAAAATGCGGCCATTGACCACTCAGATACACTGGGTTATACCTTGGACTATCTGGCGGAGCTTCAGTGCGGCTGGGCAGTTATCAACTGGCATATTATGGTATATCGTATGCCTGCTCACAGGGAAACCATCCGGCTGGAAACATGGAGCAACAAATGCCGGAAAATGCAGGCAGAAAGAGGATATTATCTCTTTGACGAAAAGGGAGAAAAGATTGCTGATGGTATGTCCCGCTGGATTTACATGGATTTTGCAAAGCGCAAACCCACCAATGTGCCCGATGACATGATTGAGAAATACGGCACCAACCAGCCCCCTGCCATTGAAGGGGAAAAATTCCGTATGCCGCCTATGCCCGAAGGGGAACCTGCGGCACAGCAGAGATTTACGGTGACCCGCAGAGATACGGATACCAATGGTCATGCCAATAACGTGAAATATCTGGAATGGGCATTGGATGATGTGCCCGATGAAATTTATGACGGCATGACACTGAAGGACATCCGTGTGGTATACCGAAAGGAATGCCGCAGAGGGGATGTGGTGCATACCAAAACATTTGTGGAAGAAAAAGACGGCCAGTGGGAAACCATTACATTCATTTTTGATGAAGAAGAAACCGTGTTGACGGAAATCGCTATTTTGTGGGCATAAGAAAAGCACTCGAATTGCGATGGGGAATAAAATCTCAATGAAAATAAGAAAGCTGAAATCCTTTGTATGGATTTCAGCTTTTTTGTTTTCTTATGATTCGGTACTTTTTTGCGTTTCAGAAAAGATAATGGGTCCTGTTTTTTCCGCGCCAAGGAAGAAGCAGATCAGACCAATGACGGCAATGGCAGCTGTCACCAGGATAGCCGCTGTGATGCCCCAAAGGGTGATGAAATGACCGCAGAGAAAGCTGCCGGCGATGTTGCCGATGGTGATGGCAATGGTAATCATTGCCTGCCCTTTTACTTTGTCCCCGGCAGGAAGAATGGCATTGGCATAGTAAACAGAAGCCGGTGTGAACAGGGCAAAGGAAAAAATCTGTGTCAGAAAGGCCACGTAAATCAAAGGCAGAGTAGGTGCCAAGGGAACAAAAATGGCTTTCAGCACAAAAAAGATGGCAGTGAAACGTAAGATGTTGCCGCAGTCCCGTCCTTTGACGAATTTGGAAAAACCGACCATTACAAAAAATTCCAGTACGGCGGTGTACGCCATGACCTGCCCCAGTTCCTGATTGCCTTTGCCGATTTTCTGCAGAATCTGAATCATGTAGGTGTTGATGGCACTATGGGAAATGAAAATGAGGATGATGCCCAGACAGAGGACAGCAAACCGATGGTTTTCCCGCAGTATGGAAACGGTGCCCCGAGAGGATACGATGGATGAGCCGCTCCGCTTGGTTTCTGGAAATGCCTGCAATAATACTGCCATAAGCAGATACAGCAGACTGCCAATGACAGGCAGACAGCGCAGACCGAAAATCAGCGTCAAAGACCCCAGGAAAAAGGCAAGGACAGCATAGGACATGGAGCCGATGCCGCGGGCAGCGCCGAAATTCAGATAATATCCGTTATTGAGCAGATGCATGCCTAATGCACTCAAAAGAGGCTGGAAGGCAAGATGCAGCAGAAGCAGAATCACATAACAAACGCCGGAAAGGGCTTGCTGTGGAAAGAAAAACAGCAGAACCATAGGGACGATGGTCAAAAGACAGATCAGCGTCATCAAAGACCGCAGAGAAAACCGCTTTCCCCGGTCAGCTGCCGCAGCCGCGAAGGGCTGAAACACTGCGGAAAAAACACAGGCCAGCGCAATGAGTGTGCCGACCTGTGAATCTGTAAAGTTTCTGTCTAAAAGGACTACGGCGGCAAAGGTATAGATGGCGCCGTAACTCATCCAGTAGAGTCCCTGTAAGGCGCTGTAACAGTTGGAAATGTGTTTGGAACCGTTCATAAATGCAACACCTCACGTTTTCATTTGTGTGAAATCAATCAATGGGTAATGACTTCTACGCCGTCTTCGGTGATGGCAACGGTGTATTCCCACTGAGCGGAAAGGGAACCGTCTTCTGTGTAGATAGTCCAGCCGTTTTCTTCATCCTGGAAGAAATCTTCTTCCCCTTCGTTTACCATGGGTTCGATGGTGAATACCATGCCGGGAACCAGCAGCATGCCGGTGCCTTTTTTGCCGATGTGGCATACATAAGGTTCTTCGTGGAAGTCGTTGCCAACACCGTGACCGCCGATGTCATGAAGGACAGTATAGCCGTGAGCATAAACATGTTTGCTGATAACTTCGCCGATGTCACCCAGATGACCCCAAGGTTTTACTTCTGCCAGTGCCAGGTCAACAGATTCTTTTGTGACTTCCACCAGTTTTTTGGCTTCGTCGCTGACCTGACCAATGCAGAACATACGGGATGCATCTGCGTAATAACCATCCAGAATGGTGGTAACGTCTACATTGATGATGTCCCCATCCTGCAGGATTTCATCGGGAGAGGGGATACCGTGGCAGATGACATCGTTTACGGATGTGCAGACACTCTTAGGGAATCCGCAGTAGTTCAGAGGTGCGGGGATGCCGCCGTGAGCGATGGTGTATTCATGCACCAGTTTGTTGATGTCTTCTGTGGACATGCCTGCATGGATGTTTTCTGCTACCATATCCAGAATTTCTGTGTTCAGTTTGCCGGCTTTGCGGATGCCTTCCAGCTGTGCCGGTGTTTTGATGAGGGAGTGGGGAGGTACTTTTTCCCCTTTGGATTTCAGTTCTGCCAGTTTTTCATCAAAATCTGCGTGGCAGACTTTATATTTTTTTCCGCTGCCGCACCAGCAGGGATCGTTGCGTCCGATTTTCATTTGAATCGTTCCTTTCTATATCTCAATCAATGAATATTTCCATTAAAATACTAGCACAAAAAAAGAACGTATACAAGGAAAAGAAAGCGAAACAAGCATGAAGTTTATTTGAAGGCAGCGGCGGAATGTGGTAATATGAGAACAGATGCAGGCTGAAAAAAATAGCTTGACATACAAAACCTATAGTGATACTATGTTTAAAAATCGCGGAAAGGATGATTCCCATGGCAAAGATTTACAAAAATATAGAAGAATTGATCGGCAAAACGCCGTTACTGGAACTGACACATTTGGAAGAAATCCATAATCTGGATGCGAAAGTTTTGGCAAAAGTGGAGTTTTTGAACCCCGGCGGCAGTGCCAAAGACCGTGTAGCAAAGAAAATGGTAGAAGACGCAGAAGCAAAAGGTCTTTTGAAAGCAGGCGCGACCATTATCGAACCTACCAGCGGCAATACGGGCATTGGTCTGGCGGTTATGGCAGCGGCAAGAGGCTACAGAGCCATCATCGTGATGCCTGACAGCATGAGTATGGAACGCCGTCTGCTCATGTCTGCTTTCGGTGCGGAATTGGTGCTGACAGAAGGGGCAAAAGGCATGGCTGGTGCCATTGCCAAAGCGGAAGAACTGGCAAAAGAAATCCCCGGCGCATTCATTCCCGGACAGTTTGATAACCCTGCAAACCCGCAGGCACATTATGAAACCACAGGTCCTGAAATCTATGAAGATACCGACGGCAAAGTGGATATTTTCGTGGCAGGCATTGGTACCGGCGGCACCATCACTGGTGTGGGTCGTTATCTGAGAGAAAAGAATCCCGATGTACAGATTATTGGTGTGGAACCTGCTTCCTCTCCTCTGCTGACAGAAGGCAGAGCCGGCAGCCATGGCTTGCAGGGCATTGGCGCAAACTTTGTACCTTCCATTCTGGATACAAAGCTGTATAACGAAATTATCACCGTTACAGAAGAAGCGGCTTATGCAGCAGGCAGAGAAGTGGCACAGAAAGAAGGTCTGTTGGTGGGCATTTCCGCAGGGGCAGCCATCCATGCGGCTCTGGAAGTGGCAAAACGTCCTGAAAATAAGGGCAAGAACATCGTCGTTCTGCTGCCCGATACTGGCGACAGATATTTGTCCACACCCATGTTTCAGGCATAAAGTATAAGAAAAAGCGTTTTCGGTAAAAGCAATTTCCCCTTAAGAAAACATTGATTTTCCTTTTCCTTAATTTCTTAAGGGGAAGTGCAACGGCTGTCTTCATAAGAAAACATAACAAATAAAATCTGAACAAAATAAGAAAGCCAAAATCCTTTGTAATGATAAGGGTTTTGGCTTTTTTGTTTTCTTATGAAGATGCCCCTAAACCGAAAACGCTTTTTTTATGTGGTTGGTGGTTTTTCACGGGTCTGGAAGTATGCCTGCAGCATCACAGCGATGACAGGTCCCAGAAGCAGACCCCAGAAACCGATGCATTTATAGCCGAAGTACATGGAAAACAGTGTCAGCAGCGGGTGCAGACCAATCTGTGTACCAAGGATTTTTGGCTGCATGATTTGCCGCATGATTTGCACGGCGGCGTAAATGACCATATAACCAATGGCAAGCTTGGGAGAGCCAAGAATCAGATGGATGACTGCACCCGGCCAGAGAATGAATCCGCTGCCAAAGAACGGCAGGGCATCAATGATGGCAATGATGACACTGAGCAGCAGTGCGAAGGGAGAACGCAGTACCATAAGACCGATGAATGTGATGGCAAAGGTATAAATCATCAGAATCAGCTGTGTTTTGATATAGCCCCATACGGATGTTTTCAGATTCCGCTTTGTATTATGGATGGATGTGCGGAACAGGGAAAGCACATATTTTTCATAAAGGCTGCGAATAAGGACCGCGTCTTTTGTGAAGAAATAAGAGGACAGCAATGCAATGAGCACACCCAGCAGAAAATTCGGTACGGAAGTCAGGGAAGAAGAACCTGTGCTCTGTACCAAGGAAAGCAGTATGGAGGACAGATTGCCCCGCAGCTGCTCTGTGGAGTTCTGAATGAGATTTTGCAGCGGGTCAGGCAGTACCACCAGCAGACTGTCCAACTGTGTCCAAAACCGATTCAATGCGTTTTGAATCAGGAGCATGTACTGGGGCATGAGCCGCAGGAAAGACTGTGCCTGTGCGGCGATGCGGTTGCCAATGAGGGCAACAAAAAGGGAAATCAGCCCCAAAAATAATAGGATGCAGAACAAAGACGCAATCCAGCGGGGAATGTGCCGCTTTTCCAGATAAGTTGCCAGTGGACGGAACAGAAGGCTCAGCAGCCAGCCCACCAGAAAAGGCAGAAAAATCGGGAACAAGTAGCGGAAAAAGAGAAAACAAAACAATATGGTGGCACCCAGAATGAGAAAATCCTGAAGAGCCTGTCTGTTTTTCAAATAAAAATCGCGCATACGGCGGTCACCTCCCAATGCTGTGCGTCATACACAAGCATATGAATCTTACTTCTTATTATAAGACTTTTTCACAGAAAGAACACGTTTTTTTCTATGATTTTCATGAAAAGAAAAGGGCATACAAAAAACAGGAAGCCTGTTGGGGATAACAAGGCTTCCTGCTGCTTTTTAGCGGGATTTGCTTATTTGAAGAACCAGTGTTTTTGATTCAGATGATCTCTGGCAATTTCCAGTGCTTCGCCGAACCGCTGGAAGTGCACCACTTCCCGTTCCCGCAGGAACCGCAGAGGAGCCAGAACGTCCGGGTCTTCCGCCAAGTCGATGAGGTATTCATAGGTGCTGCGGGCTTTCTGCTCTGCTGCACCTTTGGAAGTGTCATGTGAGAAGTGCTGTAGTGTTAGCTGTACAGATCGATGCCTTCGTCTGATGGATAAAATTGCAGGGCATCTTCCAATGTCTGAAATGCGCCAGTATAGTTCCAACTGTTTGCCATTCTATTTTCCATTGCTGTCATAACAGGATACTGCACCCAGCTTTTCTGATGTACATAATTGATCCAACTGCTGATAATGCATCCGTCTTGTACTTCCTCAATGGGATATGCGATATAGCCTCTATAACTGCTGCCCTGTTGAGGCATAGAGAATGTGGCAAACACATCGGTGTTGTCTTGGGGACCAAAGAAGAAACTGTTGGAAGCATATGTTTGTGTGCCCAATGAATAATAGTCAGCCACAAAGGTTTCTTCATTCCTGTTATATAAAACACGCCCTGTTACATCGCCGCCGGAATCCCATCCGTCGGAAAGATCTCTGTAAACAGGCCAAAGCTGAATGGCTTCTGTTCCATAAAATTTGGGTGCCTGATTCCATAAAAAATGGTGGAAAATAATCCAGCGTTCCCGATCATCAGAAACTTTTACGCCGATGCCTGTGATACGAAGGTCTTTGGCATCATCAGCAGATTCCGTATCTCTTTCAGAGTCATCCAGTTCTTTGGATAATTTATTCAGCTTGTAGATAATGCGGCAATAAGCGATAAACATAATCAGGGCAATGAGAAAGCCGTTGTAGTGTACTAAAGCGAGGAGGCATATCAGGCAATACCAAACAATTAGGGCAGCTGCGCTGCCTGCGTGAGGAGAAAGCCCGGCTTTTTGCCGAATGGAGAGAAATCCCTGCCAAAGGCAAACAAAAAGCGCAAACTGTAAAAGCAGATTTGCGATGAACAGCACAGTGTTCATTGCCGATGAATATATGGTGCTGTGCAGTATGGTGGTGTTCCATATCAGCATCCAGAAGAAATATGCGGTGCGAATGATGGAGATGATAAAACATCTTTCGAACCACTTGTTTTCATGTTGTAAGGCACGAAAACCAAAAAGAAGCAGCATGGTTCCGATGGTTGGGAAAATGTAATTAAGAAGTCCAAAGTTCAATGTAATGGCAGTCAGTGTTATACCTACCAAAATGCGGTTCATGGACTTTTTCCAAAGGGTTTCTTCTGCGGCAGTATCTTGGGATGGTAATTTTGGAGCGGTGTTGTTGTCTGTGGATTCGCATATGTCATTCATGGTTTTTTGTTCAAGATCAGCCATATCTTCTACCTCCTTATATTTTTTGCTGCGGCATTCCCTTTCGCTTCTTATAGTATGATTGTAGCAAAAAAGCATGGGGGCTTCTATGGTATTGCCAAAACGTAAAAAAGAAGTAAGAAATGGGCGTATAAATGAGATGGGTTGTTTTTCGAATGATTTGAAAGAGAAATGTTTTAGAAGCTTCTCTTTTTTTCAACCATTTGACAGAGTCAAACAAGAAAATGGACATCCCAAAGGGCATAAATAAATATAGGGAGGTGGACTGTATGAAAGAAAGACAGGAAAATACCTGTAAAAGTGTATTTCGAGACGGCAACAGCGAACCAAGACGGGAACAATTCACAAAGGCTTGGATTAGCCTCATCAATCAAATGGAGCGGAACAAAGAAATGCTTCACAGATGATAGAGAGGAGGTAATCCATGTGAAGGCAGCCATCTATTGTAGACTATCGGAAGAAGATCGGGATAAGCGCAGCTTTGCGGACGACAGCGCCAGTATCCAGAATCAAAAATCCATGCTGGTGCAGTATGCCATAGAACAGGGATGGGAGATTTACGGCATTTACAGCGATGATGACTATGCTGGTGCTGATCGGAATCGACCGGCGTTTCGGCGTCTTTTGGAAGATGCGGAAAAAAGGCTTTTTGACATTATCCTTTGCAAGACCCAGTCCCGTTTTACAAGGGAATTGGAGCTGGTGGAAAAATACCTCCATGGGTTATTTCCCCAGTGGGGTATCCGGTTTGTCAGCATTGTGGACAATGCCGATACAGACGTGAAAGGTAACAAAAAATCACGGCAGATCAATGGTCTGGTCAACGAATGGTATCTGGAGGATATGTCCGATAATATTCGGAGCGTTCTGCGGAATCGGCGGGAAAATGGATTTCATATTGGTGCTACGGCGCTGTATGGGTATCAGAAAGACCCAGAACGAAAGGGGCACCTCATCATTGATGAGGAGGCTGCACAGGTGGTTCGAGAAGTGTTTACACTATTTTCTCAAGGCTATGGAAAATCTGCTATCGCACGAATGCTCAATGATAGGGGGGTGCCCAATCCCACGGAATATAAACGGCGAAAGGGAATCATCAAAACGCCGACAAAGCAGAAATTCAGTACCCTGTGGAAATATTACACCATTGCGGATATGCTGGAAAACGAAATGTACATAGGCAATATGGTGCAGGGGAAATACGGCAGTGTTTCTTATAAAACAAAGAAAAACAAGCCTCGCCCCAAGGAACAATGGTATCGGGTGGAAGGAACCCATGAACCTATCATAGAAAAAGAATTGTGGGAAAAGGTAAAAGCAATGCGGGAACAAAAAGCAAAGCCTTTTACCACTGGTACCATTGGGCTGTTTTCCGGTAAAGCTCGCTGTGCAGAATGTGGCTATGTGTTGCGCTCCGGCAAACGGGAGAATTGGCGGTTTTTAACTTGCCCCAATCGTTCTGTGTCAAAAGATGCTTGCGGAGGCGCTTTCATTTCTGTCAGCCGTTTGGAAAGCAAAGTTATGGAGGAGCTGAAACGGCTAGCAGAGAATTATCTGGATCAGGAAGCCTTGGAACAGGGAATCCAATGGGATAAGGAATATGAAAAACAGAAAAACAGTGTTGCGGATCGGATGAAATTTTACGAAAAAAAGATTCTAGATCGTAAAAAAGTCCTTCGGGCGTTATATCTGGATCAGGTGCGAGGAATTTTGACAGAAGAAGATTATCTGGATATGTCAAAGGCATTTTCAGCGGAGAAGAAGCGACTGGAAGAAGCGATGAAAATATGCAAAGAACAGATTCAGGAAATAGAAGAGCGGAAAAAGGCAGGAGGAAATGGGAAAGAGTTGGTGGAAAAATATATCCATGTGGAACATCTGACCAGAGAGATGGTGGAAGCATTGGTCGATCATGTGGATGTGGGAAGAAGGATTTCTGGGTCGAGAGATGTGCCTATTACGATATATTGGAATTTTTGAGGACGGCAAAGAGGACTTTGTCGTCTTTTTTATAAGGAAATTATGGGAAAATCTGATTTTATGTTTTATTTCGAAAAATAAATTTTAAATATACAAAACAATGCTTTTGTAGCATTGAAATCATTGGATTTTTTAATATTTTGATTGAAAGACCAGTGTAAACATGATACACTGAACTCGTATGATTTACATAATTTTTTTTATTATGAAAAAATTACAAGTAATTAGAGAAAAGTATATGAAGAGTAGGAGGAGTTTTAGGTGAAGAGGAAAGTATTGCCTTGTTTTATGGCGTTGTCCATGACATTGACTGCTGTACCGAATGTAGCAATGGCGGAAGATGGCAGCATGAACGAAGCAGGAACAGTTGTAGAAACAACAACAGAAACAGAAACGACAACAGGGACAGAACCTGCGAAAGAATCTGAGGGAGAAGTGGAGGCACCCGAAGTTGTTGATACAGCAGAAGGTACACCCGTAAATAATGGGGCGACAGAAGGAACTGTTGTAGAAGCGACAGAAATCCAGCCGGCAATGGAAGTGGCAACAGAGGAAGTTGCTGCAAAAAATGGCGTGGTGGAAGTAAAGAATGAAGATGAATTGAAAACTGCTGTATCAGAAACGCAGGATGGTGTGGAAACGACTATTCTGCTGACAGATGATATCATATTGGATGCAACACTTGAAATTCCAGCTGGTAAGGAAATTAAGTTGGATTTAGGTTGTTATAGACTGAGCATTACAGCATCCACAAAGAATGTTATTCAAAATTCCGGGGAATTAACAGTAGAAAATGGAGAGATTTTTGGCGCAGAGAGTAATAATGTTCAAGACAAAGGGATTGCAATCTATAATAACAGCGGTGCTACTGTAGTATTGAATGGTGCAGAAGATGGATCTGAACTTACTGTGAAAGGTACAAGAACAGGTTTGGAGAATTATGGTACTGCGGTGATAAATGGTGGTACTGTTACAAGTTTCTATAGAAATGCTATTTATACAGAAGCAGGAAGTGAAACAACAATCAATGGTGGACAAGTTATCGCATCTATGGGTTCGTCTGGTATGGGGCGTGCCGTATCTGCCGTTGGTGATTTAACAATTCATGGTGGATATTTTTATGCTGGCGGTTCTAGCGGAGCTGGAGATGCTTTTGTAAATGCAATTAGTATCTTTAATGGTGCAAAATTGGTTATTGATCCAAAAGAAGGAAAAACAGTGGATGTTATTTCAGAAACAGACTATGCGGTTTCTTGTTCAAATGCCACAGTAGAAATTCGAGGAGGCAATTTTGCCTGCAATGGTGATCGAAATGATTTGAAGACTTTCGAAAATGGAAGTATCCAAATTTATGGAGGCAGCTTTTTACATGAGCCCGCTAAGCAATTTTTGGCTGAAAATTGTTTGGCAATAGAGGAAAATGGCAAGTATGTGGTAAAACAATTTGAAAAATCTGAGGTGATTGTTCAGAATTACGATGAATTGGTAAATGCGCTCAATAGTCCTATTACAGAACTGAAAGAAATTACAGTGGACGCAGATATCGAAATTCCAGAACAGGCTGACCTTACATTGAAAGAAGGTTTTACTTTAGAGGTATCTGAAGATAAAACATTTACCGTTCAGGGTACTTTCCGCTTGAATGGGAAGATGACGAATAATGGCGTTTTAGATGTAACAGAAAGCGGTTTCGTAGAATATCCATTGCATATTACAAACAATGGGGAAATCAGTGGATATCCTGAGGCTGTCAATGGTGTTTGTGAAATTTCTACACCTATGGAATTGCAGTGGCTTTCTTGCATTACAGAATGGGACAATGAAAATATTCCTGAAAAAATTGTACTGACTGCAGATATTGATCTGCCTCAGGATGTTATTTTCACACAGATTGGTGTTGAAGAAAGACCATATCATAACTCTGTTTTTGATGGACAAAATCATACCATTTCCAATTTGCAGATTGAAGCAATGGTTGATGGCAGCTTGTTCGGTACAGCACAGGAAGTAACAATCAAGAACTTAACAATTGACCATGCAACTGTTACAAGTACAGATGCGTATATTGGTGCGTTGGTAGGTCTGATCAAAGAAAACGCAACAATTGATAACGTTCACATTGTAAATAGTACAGTAAAGAGCCCTGTTAGCTATGGCGTTGGTGGATTTGCTGGACAAATTTGGACAAAAGATGAGAATGCCAGAGTAGAATTTATCAATTGTTCCACAACCAATACAAAAGTAGAAGGTTACGCCAATGTTGGCGGTATCTGGGGAACAAGTACTGGCTCTCTTGGTACAATCGGTATTTATAATAGTGTGATTTCTGGTACAGTAAACGCAATCAATGTCAATGGTGCATTTTGTGGTGGATTCGGAAACAGTGCGAAGGTGCAGGTTATCGGATTGGATAAAGATGCAGTTGACCTGACAGTTAAAGGAGAATCCAAAGACGTATTGGTATCTGCATCCTCTGCTGACAAACAGGATATTGATGAAGCAGATAAAGGAAACCATGCAATCAAAGATGAAAACGGCAATTGGGTTTCCAATACTGATGGCAGTGGAACAACAAAAGAGATTGTTGCAAAAATTGGCAGTGTGGAATATGTTTCTTTAGAAAAAGCCATGGAAGATGCTGCTGCGAGAGGAGAAGAAATTTATCTGGAAAAAGAAATTACAGTTTCTAAAGATGAAGTGCGTACATTTGCAGCAGGCGTAAAATTTGATCCTTCTGGCAAAAAAATCATTCTGAAAGTCGGAGGAACGGTAAACGCTAAAGAAGATATCCGCAATGTAATCCAAGTTCCGGCAGGCTACAGACTGGCAGTAAGCGGAAACGAAACAGATGGCTTCACATACACTGCTGAGAAAAAATCTTCCGGCGGTTCCCACAGCTATGACGGCTACATCACAGTCATCAACCCGAAAAACGGCACTGTTTCTGTCAGCGATGACTGGGCAGACGAAGACCAGAAAATCACACTGACTATTACACCTGACAAAGGCTATGTGGTGGACAAAATCGAAATCGTCGATCTGGAAGGTGACAAAATCGATGCGAAGAAGGTAGAAGACGAGGATAATGAATATACCTTCCGTATGGCAAACTGTGATGTGACAGTGACCGTAACCTTCAAGGAAGAAGGCAAAACAGAAGATAAAGAAGAAACCAATGAAACAGAAGAAACTGATAAAACAGAAGAAACCACAACACCTGAAACCGTTGCTTTCTCTGATGTCAGCGAAAGCGATTGGTTCTACAAAGGCGTAAGCTATGTGGTGGAAAACGGTATGATGAATGGTGTAGGTGAAAATCAGTTCGCACCCAATGCACCTCTGACCAGAGAAATGCTGGCAGTGGTTCTCTACAACATGGAAAAACAGCCTGAAAGCACAGGTGTAAATCCTTTTGCAGATGTGAAAGCAGATATGTGGTACACAGATGCCATTGTTTGGGCAAATGCAAATGGTATTGTAGCAGGCTATGATGACAGCACATTTGGTCTGGGCGATTCCATTACCAGAGAACAGCTGGCGGCAATCCTGTACCGTTATGCACAGATGAAAGGCTATGATGTTACAGAAAAAGCAGATCTGACAGGCTATGCAGACAGCGCTGCCATCAGCGGCTATGCAGTGGAAGCAATGCAGTGGGCAAATGCCAACGGCATTGTAAATGGTATGACAGAAACAACTCTGGCACCTCAGGGCACTGCAACCAGAGCACAGGTAGCAACTATGCTGATGAACTTCTGCGAAAATGTTGTAACAAAAGCAGAATAAAAACAAATCAGTTCTCAACTTACCTGCACATACAGCCGGAGGCGAAAGCTTCCGGCTTTTTGTATGGAAAAAATGGACAAAAAGCATCCCTCCAAAATATTCATGAAAATGGCAGATGCAGCGTACACAAGGGCGCATGACGGAAATCGGATTGAAAAAAACAGCAAAGAATGCTATAATAATGCGACCTTTTATGATATGAGAACGAAGAAGTGTTTGAAGGGGCAAGAGGAATGCTTCATGAAAAGAAGAATTCTTTTTGCTGTACACAGAGACTTCCAGATAAAATGCTGGAAGAATTTATGGACAAGGAGCAAAATGTATGAATGTAATTTCTTTATTTTCCGGATGCGGCGGTCTTGATCTGGGATTTGAGCGGGCTGGATTTCATATTCCCGTAGCAAACGAGTTTGATCCAACCATTTATGAGACATTTAAGATCAATCATCCAAAGACCCATTTGATCGAAGGCGATATCCGGCAGGTTACCAAAGAAGATATTGCTCCTTATATTGATGGAGAGGTGGACGGTATCATTGGCGGACCTCCTTGCCAATCTTGGTCTGAAGCAGGTGCATTAAGAGGAATCGAAGATGCCAGAGGAAAACTGTTTTATGATTATATCCGGCTCCTGAAAGAGTTTGCACCGAAATTTTTCCTGGCGGAAAATGTCAGCGGCATGCTGGCAAACAGACATAGTGAGGCTGTTCAGAATATCCTGCATATGTTTGAGGAGGCTGGGTATGATGTTTCTCTGACATTGGTCAACGCCAAAAATTATGGCGTGGCAGAAGAACGCAAAAGAGTTTTCTATATCGGTTTTCGCAAAGATCTGAATATCCAGTTTGTATTCCCCAAAGGTTCCACTGAGGAAGATGATGCCAAGCTTACCTTAAGAGATATTATTTGGGATTTGCAGGATACTGCTGTACCGGCAGGTCCTAAGAATCATCACAATCCTGAAGCGGTGAACAATAACGAATATTTCACAGGTGCCTTTTCCCCTATCTTCATGAGCCGCAATAGAGTGAAGGGGTGGGATGAACAGGCATTTACTGTACAGGCTTCTGGGCGTCAGTGCCAGCTTCATCCACAAGCACCTAAAATGCAGAAATTTGGCAAAGATGACTGTCGTTTTGTGGAAGGCAGTGAGCACCTTTATCGTCGAATGACCATTCGCGAGATTGCCAGAATACAGGGATTCCCTGATGATTTCCAGTTCCTCTATAAAGAAACAAACAACGCATATAAAATGATCGGAAATGCTGTCCCTGTGAACCTTGCTTATGAGATTGCAACGGCTATCAAGCTGTTTTTGCAGGGAGAAGGGGATAAGGTGATTGGAATAGATGTTGGCAAAAAGACGGGAGGAAAAAAGAAATGAGCACAAACAGCAATGACCAAGGAAGAGCCTATGAATATGCTTGGATGACTGCTTTATACAAAAAACTTGCTGTCGTCAGAAAGACCTGTGTTGTGGCAAATTCCAGTCTGGATGCCAACAAAAGGGCATGGAATGCCATCAGTCAGGACAAAAGGGAATTGTATACCCTCTCTGCTGATGCAGCGGTGGATATGGTTTTAGGGCTTGAGCCTTTGATGAAAGAAAATCAAGGGACGCTGTTTCTTGCTTTTCAGAAAGATGAAGCAGGAGAAAATGGGGATGTCCGCGATATTGTCATTTACCGGGAAGATATACCTTGGGAAGTGGGGCTGAGTATCAAGCATAACCATGCGGCTGTCAAACACAGCAGGTTAAGCCATGTTCTGGATTTTGGAAAAGAATGGTATGGTATCCCTTGCAGCAAACAATATTGGGATGACATCCGCCCCATTTTTGCGATGCTGAATCGGGAGAAAGAACTTGGCACGAAATGGTCAGAGCTGTATGATAAAGAAGGGGATGTATACATTCCTCTGCTGAAAGCTTTTTTGGATGAGGTAAACAGGGCTTATGAAAGGGAGCCGGAAGTTGCCATCAGAATGTTTGAATATTTGGTGGGTATGAAAGATTATCATAAGATCGTCAGCAACGACAGCAAGAAAATGACTTCCATTCATACATTCAATCTGCATGGCACATTGGGCAGATCCAGCCGGGAGAAAGCATCTGCTTTTGAAATTCCTGATGCCAGCGCGCCTATGAAGATACGTTCCATGGGATTTAAACAAGGGAGCAAAACAACCGTTCAAATCTATATGGATAACGATTGGGCATTCAGTTTTCGAATACATAGCGCCAGCACCCGTGTGCAGCCAAGTCTGAAGTTTGATATTCAATTTATTTCCATACCGGCTTCTGTTTTGAATGTGGAATGCAATTGGAAATAAAAATGAAATTTGTGTTTTAGAATTTGATAGGATAGTAAAAATGTCGAAAGGCGGAAATACCGTTTTTCGGCATTTTTTGTTTTTTGGAAAGGTTACACTTCCAAAGGGGCAGCATCTGCTGCCATATCCTCATACAAATCTGTGATGGGATCGCCTTTGGACTGGAATGCAGCTGCAGAGAAGGGCACACCAGCGGCAGAGCAGGGATATACCCCAAAGCCGTGGTTCACATAGTATGCCTCCAGACCGCCTTCGATGATCTGGTCTTTGGTCAGACCCTGCATAAGTTGGCGGACGATGGTGCCCATGATTTCTGCATGCCCCAATTCTTCTGTGGCAATGTCATTGAGTGTAGCTTTGGCTTCCGGTGTTACCATGGAATAGCGCTGGCTCAAATACCGCTGGGCAGCGCCCCATTCCCCATCGCAACCGCCATACTGCTCAATCATGATTTTTGCCATGCGGGCATCGGGGCGGGTGATTTTTACAGGAAACTGTAGTTTCTTTTCATAAATCCACATTTACATGCACTCCTTTCCAGCCATAGAGGGGTTTGCTGTTGTCTGCCAAGGCCATGGATCGTTTTTCCACTGCCAGTTTTCTGTATCAGCGGCATAGCTGCGGAAGGAGCACAGAGGACCATAAGCCGCTTCAAATTTCATCCGCAGGGTGTCTGCGGCTTCGATGGTCTGATTATAGGCGTTGATGGCTTCTGTTTCTGTGGGATGGGTGTTCAGATACAAACCTAAATCCACAGCCAGAAAATCCAATTCCATGAGTTTTTGGAGCATCATTTCGCGTTCCATGAGGTGACCTCCTTTGCATTGCGTTTGATATGGCTGCCCTGGACATAGGGCATGGAAAGATCAGAAAAAGCGGTGCCGCAAATCAAACTTTGTTCGGCAGAAGATGGTGTCTGGTAGGGCTGACTAGGAACAAAAGCTTGTGCCAGACCGACTTTTTTGATGACACATGCGTTGCAGTCCATGGTGGTTTCTGTTTCGCAGGTGTCCGGCAGGAAATTCGATGCGATCTCTTTCATGGAGATGCCTCCTTATGTTATTCTCTTGTATCCTATGGAGGGGAAAAGCTGTCGGTGCAAGAAAAAAACAGAATAGCCGAAATCCTGAAAAAAAGGATTTCGGCTATTTTTGTTTTTGCGGAATCAAGTTTTATGGACGGAACAGCAGGAAATACAGGTCATTTACATTGGTGCCTGTGGGACCAGTGAAAATCAGGCTGTCTACGGCTTTCAAAGCATGGTAAGCGTCATTTTCTGCCAGAACAGCATCAACAGAAAGCCCTGCCTTTCGCAAAGCTGCCATGGTGCTGCCATCTACCATACCGCCTGCTGCGTCTGTAGGACCATCGGTGCCATCAGAACCTACAGCAGCCACAAGGGCGTTTTTCATACCTTCCAGATAGGGAGCAGCAGCAAGAGCCAGTTCCTGATTTCTGCCGCCTTTGCCTTTGCCAGTCAGATGCACCACTGTTTCGCCGCCGCAAAGGATGGCACAGGGACCTTTCACAAGACCTTCGCCTTTTTCCAGAGTTTTTGCCATGGAGCCCAAGAAACGACCAGCTTCTCTGGCTTCGCAGTCCAGCATGGTGGAAAGGGTCAGTGGGGTATATCCCAGTTTTTCCGCTGCTTTTGCGGCAAAGGTGCAAAGCTGGGATACACTGCCTGTGATCTGCATTTCGCAGTTGGTGATTTCTTTAGGGGTTTCTTCCTGTAATTGTTTTAAAACGGCAGGAGGAAAATCCAGATGATATTTTTCCACCACTGCCATGGCATCGGCACAGGTGGAGGTATCTGCGGTGGCAGGACCGGAAGCAATGGCATCGGGATAATCCCCCAGAATATCACTGAGGGCAATGGCAATGATGGAAGCGGGCGCACAAAGTTTTGCAAAGCGTCCGCCTTTCACTGCGGAAAGATGTTTGCGGATGGTATTGATCTCTGTGATTTCCGCGCCGCATGCCAAAAGCTGATTTGTTACATTCTGCATATCTGCCAGTGTCAGAGAACCAGCGGGCTTTTCAAATAATGCAGAGCCACCACCGGAAATCAAAAAGATGACGGTATCTTTTTCTGTGAGGTTTTCCACAGTAGCAAGGATTTTCTCTGTTCCGGCAATGGAGTTTTCATCTACCAAAGGATGTCCGCCTTCGGCGATGACAAAACCAGGGATATCTCCTTGGCTGTGGTCATATTTGGTCAGCACAACACCACGGTCGATGGTATTTCCTAATAAATCAGAAGCAGCTTTTGCCATGGTCCAAGCGGCTTTGCCAATGGAAATGACGATGCATTTTCCGGGAAAGGTACGTCCTTCCAAAGCACGCTGTACAGCGGCATGGGGCAGAACCTGCTTCAGTGTATCACCAATGATGGTTTGTGCGTGTTCACGCAGAATTTCCATAAAGATTCCTCCTTTGTATGTGATTGATGCCAGTATAGCATGGTATTTTCTTCCGAACAAGGGTGGGAAAATAAAAAAGCCGAAGTTCCTAAAAAGGAATTTCGGCTTTTGGGTATTTATTGGCTGTTCTCTGCGGCAGGAAGCACTTGGTCAAACAAAATATAATATTGCCATCCAATGAGGGTATCCAGCTGTTCCTGAACATCCTCCGGCAGTTCCTGCACATAATTGCCCTGAGCGTCTACATGGTACATATCAGAAAGGACAGGGTATTCTTTCCGCATGTCATTAAGCATGTCATAAAGAGGTGAAAGTCCCTCCATGCCAGCCAGCTCTGTGGTCAATGCCCCCAGATAGAAGGAGCTGATGAGATTGTTTTCCGGCAATGCGGCTGCATCGACGTTTTCTGCAAAACCGCACTGCTGTGCAGCGCTGTCGTTTGCCCAGATGACAAAAGGTGTTTCGTAAACGGCAGTCTGTTCTTCTGGTGTGCCGTTGGCATCTTTGGGATAATCCAGCAGATCGAAGAATTCCATACCGTTGGAGAAGCCCGGCAGATGGTCGCCGAAGTATACCAGAATGATGGGTTCTTCGCTGTTTTCCGCATATTCCACCAGTCGTCCCAATTCTTCGTCTGCATCGGTCATGCCGTAGAAATACTGGGTCAATAGATCAGTTTCTGTTTCTGTCAATTCCACGTCTGTAGAGAAATTCTGTGCCAATGTTCCATATTTCTTTTCGTAAGGACCGTGGTTCTGAATGGTGACGGTAAAGGAGAACAAAGGCGCATCGGATGAGGAGATATGCTCATCCATCACAGAAAGAATTTTATCCATGGTGGCTTCTTCGTTTACATAGCCGCCGATGCCTTGGGTTGCCAGATCGAAGGAATCTTCCAGGAAATAGCAGGTTTCAAAGCCTAAATCCGGGTATACGTTCTGACGGTTATAGAACCATGCGTAACCAGGATGGATGGAAGTGGTTTCATAACCAATCTGTGACAGCCGATAAGGCAGTGCGTCGATTTCATGATGGATAAAGTTATAAGAAGGCAGTGCTGTATCCAGGAAACGAGTAGGCAGCCCTGTGAGCACATCATATTCTGTATTGGATGTACCGCCACCGAAGTTGGCAACGGCAATATGACCGCTGACAGCGTTTTCTTTGGCGCAGAGTTCTTTGAAGTTTGCCATGGGGTCTGTGTAGCCTTCAAAGCTGATATGTTCGTTTTCACTCAAATCGGAATAAGCTTCTCCCATGATCATGATAATGTTGGGAGCAGATTGTCCGTCGGCAGTGATGGGTTCCTGAGTCAGTTCGTCATACAATGCCTTGTCATAGCCTTCCGGTGCCTGTAGGTGCATGATGTTGATCTGATGGAAGAAGGAATAGACAAGCCCACGGGTATTGTACTGATTGACCTGGAAATATGGATTTTCCACAACGGGATAACCGTCGTACAGATCTTTGTCAGCGTAAATCAATGTGTTCAGACCAAATGCAGCCAGTATGACGCAGACAATGCCGATCAAACGGGCAGGAACAGGCGGGCGCTGTTTTTCGCTGCGGATGAAGCTGAAAACCAATATGGCAATGGCAGCGATGAAGCCAACAGCAATGAGTGCCAGCATATAGACGGGAAATGTCTTGACGATGGTCAGAGCTTCCTTGACCAGTGTCAGGTCAGTGGGCAGCAGGGGTTCCTGCCGCATGGAAACTTTGATTTTGTCGCTGACGGCAAACAAAATCCATACCACCTGCAGCAGCAGGGAGGAAAACAACAGTCGTCCTGTCACAAAATATACCAGAAACACTGCAAGCAGTGCCGGCAGAAAGTTCCACAGAATCATGGTAGGGTGTGTCAGAAGTTCATAGGCAACGTGCAGCGGATGCTGGGTAGTGATGAGAAACACCAGACACATTGCCACAATGGCGCTGATCAGAAGCGTCAGAATGGTTTTTTTCCAGGAAAAGGGTGCGTCCTTTTGCTGAAAACAATTGAAAAACACAGGCAAAACCTCCTTATGTTTTATTTTTTCATATGTGCTTAACAATTCCTTTACAATTTGGGTATTATACGGGATTTTCGGCAAAAAGTAAAGAAATCGAAGGGTTTTCAATGGAATTTTAAGAAAAATACACATTTTTTCCTGTGGGAAATTGTGTATAATAAAAAGGGTTTTGCGGGCAAAATCCCAAAGCATAGCAAAAAAACGACGTAGGTTCCTTTTGCGGTGTAAGACATTTGTAAAAAATTGGACAAATTTCTGACAAAAAAGTGTAAAGAAATGCCCTTCGATTGTCAGAAGCTGTCAAATTTGTTATAATAAATAAATTATGGATGATATGCCATGAAGAAAAGAAAGAGAATTTTGCGGGATTTAGGAGAAATGAAAGATGGGAGAAAACAGAACAGATTATCAGCATAGACGCAGACGCCCTGTGCATCCCCAGTATGAACAGGAGCAGAGAAGGGGCAGCCGGACAGAGCGGCTGCGGGAACAGCGCTATGCGGAAGAAGAGATGCGGATGCAGCAGGAGCAGCGCCGCAGAGTAGGCGCCAGAATGCAGCGCAACCATCAAAAGCAGATGGAAATGCGCCGCAGACGTAAAAGAGGGGAAATCATTCTTTGTGTACTGTTGGTGGTGATCCTTGCGGGGGCTTTTGGGGCAGCCAAACTGTACGCATCTTTGAAGCTTTGGGAAGGCAAGGCAGAGAAATCCGATTTTGTGGCATCTGCGGATGTGTCTACGGAAGCAAAAGACCAATTGCTGAATATTGCGCTACTGGGGACTGACGGGGACGGTTTCCGATCGGACGTAAATATGGTGGCAAGCTTGAACCTGACCACAAAAGAGGTGCACTTGATTTCCGTACCAAGAGATACCCGGGTGGTTATGACTGATGATATGATCGCTTATCTGGAGAAAAACGGCAGAACAGTGCCGGAAGCAAACGGTGTATATGGTCAGTGCAAGCTGACAGAAGTACATGCTTATGCAGGTGAAGGCAATCGCAGTACCTTCTCCGTAGCAATGCTGGAAGAAATTCTGGGAATCGACATCGACTACTATGTGAAAGTGGATCTGGATGCCTTTAAGGATATTGTTGATGCCGTTGGCGGCGTGGAATTTGATGTACAGGAACGGCTTTATTACAGCGACCCTGCCCAGGGGCTGTATATCGACCTGTATCCCGGTCCGCAGCTGCTGGATGGGGAAAAGGCAGAAATGCTGGTACGTTTCCGTGAAGGATATGCCCAGAAAGACCTGAAGCGTATCGAAGTACAGCAGGAATTTTTGAAAGCCTTCATTGCACAGGTTTGCAGCAGCGATAAGATTATGAGCAATCTGGACAGCTACATCAAAATCTTCATGGAAAAAGTAGAATCTGACATGCCTGTGGCAACAGCCCTGAAATATGCAAGCTATGTGAAAGAAATCGATCCGGCTTCCATTACCACAGACACCATTCCCGGTGAAGGCGGCGCTTATTTCGATATGGACGAAGAAGGCACCAAAGAATTGGTAGACTACCGGATTTATGGCAAAGAACCACCTGCCTACATGACAGATGACGGCACAGAAACAGATGGATTGACAGACGAAGAAACGACAAACCAGACGAACGGGTGATAAATAGCATGAGAGGAAAACAACGCCGCAGCAGCGGACACAGAAGCAGCAAGCGGGATGGGTCTTATGAAAAGCCGCAGAAGAAAAGAAAGCCCTTTCGACCCATACGTACATTTTTCAAAATTGTGGTATCCATTGTTATGGCATTTTTGATACTATCAGGCGGCGCAGCCTTCGCTTATTACAAAGTGACAGGCGAATCTCCCTTTGGCGGATATGTGGGCAGCGGTTCTAATCTGAATCTGCTGGATGCCATGCTGGGACGGGATATCAAGCTGAATGTGGCTGTTTTTGGGACGGATAAAGAAGGAAAGCGTACAGACGTTATGTTCGTGGCCCATTATGAAAGTGCCAATGAAAGTCTGGATCTGCTTTCTCTGCCTCGTGACACGAGGGTATCTGTCTGTGATGAAGTTGCGAAAAACTATGAAGAAACCGGACGGGTATATAATCAGGTAACAAAACTCAATGCCATCCATTCTTACAGCGACGAAGATAACTGCTGCCAGAATACGGTATTGCAGATTGAAGACCTGTTGGGCATCAACATCGACCACTATATCAAAATTGACTTGGATGCGTTCCGCAAGATTGTAGACACTGTAGGCGGCGTAGAAGTGGACGTGCCCCAGGATATGGATTACGAAGACCCGGCACAGGATTTGTATATCCATCTGGATGCGGGCTTGCAGACCCTCAACGGCGAACAGGCGGAACAGCTGGTACGTTTCAGAAAGTATCCTACAGGGGACGAAGGACGTATTGAAGTACAGCAGCTGTTCTTGAAAGCGCTGGCGGAAAAAGTGCTGAGTTCTGAAAGCATTTTGAAAAATCTGCCGGAGTATATCTCTATTCTTTATAAGGATGTGCAGACAGACATTTCACTGACAGATGCGGTGAAATACGCCAACTATGTAGGGAAAATCGACATGAATAAAATCAACATGCAGACATTGCCGGGGGCTGGTCAGTATGTAGGCAATGTGTCTTACTTCATCCATGACCCTGACGAAACCTCTCTGCTGGTGGATCAGATCTTCTATCAGGAGCATGTGACAACGCCGGAAGGGCAGACAGCAAGCAGCAGCAAAGGGCTGACCATTGAGGTCTGCAACGGCGGCAATGTGAATGGTCTGGCAAGAAGATTTTCAGACGAACTGGCAGCGGATGGGTATACAGTGACGGAACCTACCACTTATGACGGAAAACAAGTGGAAAAAACACGTATTCAGGTAAAAGAAGCTGGTACAGGCAGTGATCTGGTTTCCTATTTTGCCAATGCGGCAGTGGAAACAGCGCCGGATGAACTGCCTACGGGCGTAGATATTCGTATTATTTTGGGGACAGGAGAAAGCTGAGGCTGAGAAAGGAGCATTCCATGGCAACGGAAGAAATGATGGTAATTGGCATTGCAGGCGGTACAGGCAGCGGGAAAACAACTCTGACCAATCGCTTGAAAGAACGCTTTGGGGATGAAGTGACAGTCATTTATCACGACAACTATTACAAAAGACATGATGAACTGACATATGAAGAGCGTTGTCTGCTCAATTATGACCATCCAGATGCCTTCGATACAGACCTGATGATGGAACATATTCGGGATCTGCGGGCAGGAAAGAGCATTCAGTGTCCTGTTTATGACTTTACGGTGCATAATCGTTCTGACAAAACCGTTGAAATCCATCCCACAAAGGTGCTCATCATCGAAGGGATTCTGATTTTTGAAAATAAGGAACTTCGTGACCTGATGGACATCAAGGTGTTTGTAGATACAGATGCAGACGTGTGTATCCTGCATCGTATCCTGCGGGATGTAAAAGAAAGAGGCAGAAGTCTGGAATCTGTGGTAGACCAGTATTTGCAGACCGTAAAGCCCATGCATGAACAGTTTGTGGAACCCAGCAAACGGGGCGCTGACATCATCGTGCTGGAAGGCGGACAGAACGTGGTGGCGCTGGACATGATGATTCAGCGGATTTATGGTCATGTTTATGGCACCCATGTGAAATAAGGAGCAGAAGTATGGATTGGAAAGGTAATTTACAGAAGTCTGTCATCTGGGGCATTTTCTTCAGTGCGGCAGTCCAGATCATTGCCGAGAGAGGGCATGTGAATATCATGAAATTCATCGCTTTTGCACTGTTATTTGCGGTGCTGTATTTCCTCTGGCTCACATTGACTGGAAATCGTAAATAAAAAAAGAAAGCCGGAATCCTTGGTATTGTAAGGATTTCGGCTTTTTTGTTTTCAAACTCGTGGCACTTCTGCCCGTTTTTCGCCGCAGATAAGCCCCAGACTAACGCAAAGGCTCTGGTTCACTGCCTCCATGATTTCCGTATCCAGATGACAAACTTTTTCCCGCAGCCGCTGTTTGTCAATGGTGCGGATCTGCTCCAGCAGCACAACGGAGTCTTTGGGCAGGGCGTATTTGGCTGCCGCAAGGGCAATATGTGTGGGCAGTTTTGCCTTGTTCATGCGTGATGTAATGGCTGCGCAAATGACCGTGGGGCTGTATTTATTGCCCATATCATTCTGTATGATGAGCACAGGGCGCACGCCGCCTTGCTCACTGCCCACAACGGGACTTAAATCCGCATAAAAAATATCTCCTCGTCTGATCGTCATAGAATCACACCCTCCGCCGTTAGAAATCCGTCAGGCAGAACTGCGTCAAAACCATGGTTATGTATTGCGCTGACGTAAGGGAGTATGGCACGCTGGGACAATTTTTATGCAGGAATCCGAAATAAATTTTCGTCAAAATGCGGGTTGTATGTAAAGGTGGTGTAATCTAGACGCAAGCACTCCTTCCCATCAGCATCGTAGAGGGAAAGGCGGACAGGCAGCAGACTTTTATTGTCTACCCACAGTTTTTCGGAAGCAAGCTGGCTGCCATTTTCAGGAATGACCGCTTCCAGCACTGTACAGCGGCTTTCGTCAATGGCGGCGGTTTCCACGGAAACCCCTTCTGATTGCAGATAGTTTTTTAGGAATTGCCCCAAAAATAATTCATTGCGCCGCTGGGATTCGGGCACTTCCCGTTGAACGGATTCTTTCAGACGGGGATTATACTGGCAGACAGTTTTGCCGTCAAAGACGGTGTAATTGCCTTTGGCGGAGTCGGGAGAAAGCATTTCCATACGGTATTCTCCGGTGGATTTGAAATCCTGTTTGGTTTCGTAAACAGTTTCTCCTTTGTTGGAATAGATGGTAAGGGTAGCCAGAGCCGAATAGCCTTCCATGTCCGTCAGTTTTTGCTGGATGGCAGCCATGGGGGTGGGCTCCTCCTTCTGGCAGCCGCAGGCAAAGCAAAACAGCGCCAGTACACATAAAATCAGGCGTTTCATAAGATACCTCCTCATTTGGTTTTTCTATCAGTCTATGAAGGGGACAAAATGCCTATGAGAGTTGGGTTACATAAGATTACAAATTTATTAAGTTTTTTCGTGGGACGAGAAAAAAGCTGGTTTTTGTGGTAAAATCTTTATGTATGCGCAGTTTGGACGGTTACTTTTTGCTTTTTTTCTCCAGAATATGGAACAAAGGTGAAAAGCAGGCGTCCAACCATCAGAATCGAGAGAAAGGGAGTGCGTGGGAAAATGAAAAAAAGATTCTACGGCATCAAGCGGTTGCTGGCTGCTTTTGTGGCAGCAACGCTGACATTTACTGCGGCAGGGGTGACAACGGTATTTGCTGCCCAGACAGTTTATGAAAACAAGACACAGGAAACCATCACCAGAGGGGTGACTTATGAAAAGAACAGCCGCATGACAACAGACGGCATTCAGGACATTTATGTGCTGACCATCGACCTGACAGAAAGCACACTGGAACTGAAAGAAGTAGAAAGCAAAACAGAATACGGTCTGAAAGAAACCGTACAGAAAATGCTCACAGACAACGGCGCTATTGCTGGTGTGAACAGTGACTTCTTCGGTATGGCAGGTACATATTCCGCAGGATTTGGTCCTGTTGTACGCGACGGAGAACTGGTTTCTGCAGGGACAAGCATCAATCAGGACAAAAACCAGTATGGTACGTATGTAAAGGACAAAAACGGTAATTCCATCTTCACTTACTTCAAAACAACTGTGAAGTTCTCCAATTCCGCAAAGACCATTGATCTGGCATCCATCAACAAAGTGACCAGCATGGTATTCCCTATACTGTTTAACAGAGAAGCTGCTACAAGCACTGCGGATCTGGACAAACGTTTTGACAATCTGGTGAAATTTGTGGTACAGAACAACACCATTACATACATTTCCCAGAAAGGGGAAACTGTGGAAGTGCCTGAAAATGGCTACCTCATCGTCATGAGCGGCGATTACTACACAAACGCTGCTTCTGTATTTAAAGTAGGCGATCCTGTTACATTACAGGTAAGCTCTACCATCGACTTTGACCAGATCGACACAGCTTTCGGCGGCGGCGGACTGTTGCTGCTGGACGGTCAGGAAGCACCTGCGACTGACATCGTAGCCGCAGGCAGACAGCCCAGAACAGCTTTTGGTGTTTCTCAGGATGGTACCAAAGCCATCATGATGGTTGTTGACGGTCGTGGGGACAGCATTGGCGCAACTCATTCCGAAATGGCAGCCCTCATGAAAGAATACGGCGCTTATGAAGCATTGCATCTGGACGGCGGCGGTTCTTCTACAATGGTGGTGCAGACCGTTGACGACGCAGCACCTCAGCTGCAGAACACACCTTCTGACGGGGCGCAGAGAAAAGTTATTGCTTCCGTAGGTGTATTCCAGACAGCACCCAAAGGCGAAATCAAAGAAATCGGCATCACAACTGTGAACCAGCATACACAGCCCGGCAAAACAGCAGAATTCACTGTTTACGGTCTGGATGAATACAAAAACCGCATTTACATCGCACCGGAAGATGTAACTTTTGAAGTGGTTGGTGTGGAAGGCACATGGGATGGATATCTGTTCCAGCCTACCACCACAGGGGAATACTCCGTTGTAGCAACTTATGGCGACGGTTTGACAGCAGTGGCAAATGCGACCTGCTATCCCACAGCCAGACTGAAAGCTACATATCCTGATGTAAGCATCAAAAACGTAGGCGGTACCACAAACATTTATGTGACCGCTTATGATACAGAAGGCTTTGGCAGAGCGGTTACAAATGACGTAACTTACACCGTAGCAAATCCTGCTATCGGTACCATGAACGGCAACACCTTTACTGCAAAGGCAAAAGGCTCCACTTATGTGAAATGCAGTTGGGCAGGTCAGGACACTTATGTGACCATCACCGTTGGTGGTGCAAGCAAAGTGACAGCGCCTGCAAGCACATCTGCCGCAGATCCTTTGCAGCAGACTGTAACAAAACAGAATGACGGCGCATTCTATCTGAATATCACCGGGGAACTGAAATACACCGGCACTGGCAAGGTGGATGCGACAACATACAACGCACAGAGAAGCCGTGTACGTTCTGCGGCTGACAGCGGCGCAGATGTGACCGTTTACGGCGGCCCTTGTGACATCACAACACCGACCGTACAGGACAGCCTGACATGGAATGGCAGCTACCGCTTCATGAACAGAGATGGCGCTTCCGTGGTACTGCTGGCAGCAAGTCAGGGTATCCGCAAAACAGATCCTTCTCAGTACGGACGTTTCACACAGGATATTGCAGCGGCAGGCAATGACACCATCATTTTTGTCACAGACAAAACACCTTCCGATTATCCTTCCGCAGCAGAAGCAGATTACTTCCGCGCAATTCTGAACAAATATGTGGAAGACGGCAAAACAGTCTTTGTGGTATCCTGCAGCGGCAATGCTTACTGGGCTTCCACAAAGGACGGCGTGCGTTACATCAATCTGCCTGACCTGTGGAGAGCAGACGGCACAGCAAACAGCAATGTATATATGCTGAAATTCCGCATTGCAGATGACGGCGTGACATATCAGCCTGTGAAAGTTTGAAAATCATGAAAAACAGTGGGAAAATAGAAGAAGTTTCTTAAATTTCCCCCATGTTTCTTGTAAAATCAGTAAGAATACGGTAGTATAAGGTGGGTAGATATTCTCTATCCACCTTTCCTTGTGTTTCGGGGAAAGAAAAAGAGAAATCAAAGAAACTTCAGGAGAAACAAAATGACGACTCAGAAAAAAAACAGCGCCGTGAAAGCGGTCAGCTTTATGATGCTTATTACTCTGGTGGGAAAAGTGCTGGGGTTGGTGCGAGACCAGCTTTTGGCAGCCAATTACGGCAACGGCATGGCGGCGGAGGCATTCACCACAGCCAGCTTGATGCCGCGAACCTTTTTTGATGCGGTATTCGCTTCGGCAATATCAGCCAGCTTCATTCCCATATTCAATGAATATCTGAAGAAAAAAGGGAAGAAAGAGGCATTTGCTCTTTCTAACCGTTTTATCACCCTTATGGGGCTGGTGACACTGCTCATGACAGTGGTGTGTGAAATCTTTTCGGAACAGTTTGTATGGCTTTTTGCCGCAGGTTATGACAACGAAACGGCAGCACTGGCGGCACAGCTGTCCCATGTGATGTTCCCCACCATTTTCTTTACAGGCATTGCCTTTTCTTTCGTGGGGATTTTGCAGTCTTTGGATGAATTTAACGTGCCGGCGGCTTTGAGCGTGGCTTCTAACGCCGTGATCATCCTGTATTATATTTTCTGGAATGACCGTTTTGGTGTATATGGTCTGGCAGTGGCCTTCCTCATTGGTTGGGCAATGCAGGCAATCATCCAGATTCCTTCCATGATGAAAAAGGGGTATTTCTACCGCCCGGATTTTCGTTTCCGGGATGAAGGCATACGGAAGATTCTGATTCTCATGCTGCCTGTTATGGTGGGCACATGGATTCAGCCCATCAACCTCATCATCAACAACCAGTTTGCTTCCCATCTGGATATGGGGGTAACCACATTACAGTATGCAAACAACTTATATACTATCATCGTTGGGGTATTCGTTCTGGCCATTGCCAATCTGATTTTTCCAAAACTCTCCCGTATGGCAGATGATACAGAAGGGGATGGCTTTGGACAGACCGTACGAGTGACCCTGCGGTCTATGATGTTTTTCCTGATTCCTATGATGGTTGGGCTCATGGTATTGAGCAAACCACTGGTAAAACTCATTTATGAAAGAGGCAGTTTTGACGCTCTGGGAACAGAAATGACAGGAACGGCTCTGTGTTTCTTTGCGGTGGGCATGATTGGCTATGGTGTGCAGACCATTTTGAGCCGTGTGTTCTACGCAAAGCAGGAAGGAAAAATGCCTCTGGTGGCTGGCATCATTTCCATTGGTGTCAATGCCGCTTTGTGCTGGCTGCTCATGAAGCCTATGGGGCTGGGCGGTCTGGCGCTGGCTTCTGCTGTGTCTTCCACAGTGGCAGCGCTGATTCTGTTTGTGCCGACAGTAAAACAGTATCCGGGCATTTTGGATAAAAAACTGGCGGCGGATTTGTGTAAAATGGCAGTATCCGCTTTGGTGATGCTGTTCTGTGTATATCTGCCTTATCATTTCTTAGCAGCGAAAATGGGCGATGGGCTCATTCCACGGGTGATTCTGGTGGGGGTTCCTACCTGTATCGGTATCGTGGTATATATGGTGCTGACGTATGTGCTGCGGGTAGACGAAAGCCGCTTTGCATTCTCTCTGGTAGGAAAATTCCTCCATCGGGGCGGCGGCAATCCTCCCACAGGCGGCACACCGGAAAAGAAACCCGAAGAAAATACCCAACAACAGAAAGGACGGGAGGGTATGACGGACAAAATCTCTCTTTATATCGAGGACAGCTTCTTCTTCCGCCTGATTCATGGTTTTGTGATCTGGTTCTGGGGCATCTGGTCTCAGAGTTTGACTTACCGGGCTTACCGCAGACTGGGACAGGCTGTGGGCAGGGCTTTTGGGGAAAGCGGTATCTTTACATTCCTGCGTCATAACTGGGACTATTGGATTCGTTCCGCAAGGGGACGGCTGCCCCATCTGCTTCATGGTCCTGCTAAGAAATGCGCTGTGGCAGTGCAGGAGGAAAAAGGCTTTGTGGCTACCATGGTGGCAGAAAGCGCCATCCTGCGGCTGTGTAACCAGAATTTCCTGATTATTTGCATTTGCGCATTGGCAGTTGCCATTCCCATACTGCCTACCATGCTACAGGCGGTACTGGCGGCAGGCACCTTTGCCCTCTATGTAATCAACGTATGGATGGGACGCATCCGTATGCAGCGGACAGCGCTGGTAGGAGTGCTGGTTGGACTCTTTGCCCTGTGTGTGGTATATGGGGCACTGACTAGCTATCATTTCCCCAAAGCCGTTATGGTCATGGGCATTTTTCTGGTATTCCTTTCTGTGTTCTTCGTATGCAGAGACTGCATTGACACAGAAGAAAAACTGAATCTGGTATTGTTTGTTTTGATTGCCACAGGGGTACTTATTGCCCTTTACGCGATTTTCCAATATGTGGTTGGCGTGGAAATGGACGAAGCGTGGGTGGACGCCGAAAGCTTCGACATCACCACACGCGCTTATGCCACATTCAATAATCCTAACGTATTAGGGGAATATCTCATTGTGATTGGCTCTTTGGCGGCAGGGATGATGTGGAAATGCCGCAACTGGGCAGGCAGACTGTTCTACACAGCTTGCTTCGGCATTTTGTGTCTGGGTCTGCTGGCTACCAACTCCCGCGGGGCTATGCTGGGGCTTATGTTTGCCGCAGGGCTTTTCGTACTGCTGGCAGAACGTCGGCTCATTCCCATTGGGATTGTGGCACTGCTGGCAATGCCTTTCATACTGCCAACCAGTTTATGGGAACGACTGCTCAGCTCTGTTACTATGAGTGACTCGTCTTCCCAGTATCGTCTGTCCATTTATCAGGCGGGCTTTGACATGATTCGTCATTACTGGGTGACTGGCATCGGTGTGGATGCCTTCAATGAGATTTATCCGCTGTTCTCTCTGGAAGCGGCCAACGCTTACCATGTCCATAACTTATTCTTACAGGAATTCATCGAACTGGGCATTGTGGGCTTCAGTGTATTTCTGGCGCTGGTGCTGCTGTTCTTCCAGAAGATTTACAGCACCATGGCAAGAGCGGCAAGAAGATACCGCTTCATTCTGGCGGCGGTATTCGGCGGCTTTGCAGGTATTTTGTTACAGGGGATGACAGACCATATCTGGTTTGATTACAGCATTGTGCTGCTGTTCTGGTGCGTACTGGGCATCGGTATGGCAGCCGTGAGATTGGGAGAAAAATCATGGAGAAAGAAAAACTGAAAATTTATCACGTATTGACAGACCGCAATATCGGCGGCGCAGGACGGTGGCTTTTGAACTATCTGAAATACTGCAACCGGGAAAAATATGATGTACGGGTGGTACTGCCTGCGGACAGCCAGCTTTGCCCTGTGGTGGAAAGTCTGGACATTCCCGTCATCAAAATGGATGCCATGGCAGACAGTTCCTATGACAAAAAGGCGCTGGCACCTCTGACAGAACTGTTCCGTAAGGACAAGCCTGATGTGGTGCATACCCATGCCAGCCTGACTGCCAGAATGGCGGCAAAAAAAGCAGGTGTGCCTCGCATCTTCCATACAAAACACTGCATGGAAAACGTCAGCGGAAACACACTGAAAAGACTGGCAAAACGGATGGTGAACCATCGTTACAGCGACAGGGTCATTGCCGTGAGCAAAGCCGTAAGAAAGAGCATGATTGCCGGCGGCACAGACCCGAAACAGATTGTGACCATCTACAATGGCATTGAAATGCTTTCCCCTCTGACACCGGAGGAAAAGAGGAAAGTACTGGCAGAATACGGTGTGCCCGAAGGTCAGAAGGTTGTGGGCATCGTAGCCAGACTGGAAGAAGTGAAAGACCATGATACCTTCCTGCGGGCGGCAGAACGTATCTGCAAAGAACGGCAGGATATCACATTCCTCATTGTGGGCACAGGCAGCCAGATGGAACGGCTGAAGGCGGATGTGAAAATGATGGGGCTGACAGAAAAGATTTTGTTCACAGGCTTTGTTTCCGCTGTGGAACGGCTGGAAGCGGCACTGGATGTGGCGGTTATCACATCCAAGGAGGAAGCCCTGTGCCTTTCCCTCATTGAGTCCATGAGCGCAGGAGTGCCTGCTGTGGGCACAGACAGCGGCGGCGTCAGTGAAGTGGTGCGCCACGGGGAAAACGGCTATCTGGTGGCAGTAGGGGATGACGAGGATCTGGCAAGACGGATTCTGGAAATCCTTTCCGACAGAAGCCTGTATGAAAGCATGAGCAAAAAAGCCATGGCGTGGACAAGAGAAATGTTCACAGCGGAATTGATGGCGGCAAAAATGGAAAAACTGTATGCGGAGGCAAGAAAGTGATGGAAAAGACAAAAAGCAGAAAGATATTCGGTCTGTTCAACGGTCTGGATATTTTGATCATTCTGGTTCTGCTGGCGGCAGTGGCATTCGGTGTGTACTGGGTTGCCGGCGGAAAAAACGGCGGCGGCGCTGCGGCAGAAACCAAAACATACACCTATGTGGTGGAAGGCAGACAGGTTTTGAACGAAACAGCAAACTTCCCTGTGGAAGGGGGCAAGGTCTTTGACAGCACCAGCTCCGCATATCTGGGAACAGTGAAAAGCTGCTGGACAGAACCTTTCCGGGAAGTGAATTTCAACCGTACCACAAACAAGTATGAAATGCTGCCGGTACCCGGCTACTGCAATATTTATGTGGAAATTGAAGGCAGCGGCACAGAAACCGATCAGGACATTACCGTAGAAGGCAATGTGGTAAAGGTCGGCAAGGAACAGAATGTGAAAGGCAAAGGATACGCCTTCAAGGGTTATATTGTAGAAGTAAGGGACGGTGAGTAATGTGGCAAAAAGACGACCCAATATCATAGATTTGCTGATTCTGGTGGTTGTGGTGGCGCTGGTTGCTGTAGGGGTATACAAATTCGGCGTTGTCAACCAGAAGGAATCTGCCGGCGTAACAGCAGAAGCATCCAAAGTGACTTATACAGCCTTTATTGACGATGTGCGTATGGCAACAGTCAATGCCCTGCATGTGGGGGATACCATGTACGACGCAAAAACAAATACTTACATCGGCACCATTACCGATGTGCAGTATGCGCCAAAGATGAAAAACGTCATTGACAACAGCGGCAACACCATTCTGGTGGAATATCCCGAGTATTACGGGGTTACTCTGACGCTGGAAGGCAATATCATTGAAAAGGAAGACGGCTACTTCGCAGAAGGCACTGTGGAACTGAAAGCCAATTCCGAAATGGAAGTTTATACGAAATATGCGCAACCCAAGATGAAAGTAACTTCAATTGATATTTGACAGGTGGGACGAATATGAAATATAAAGTATTGATGACGCTGATGGGATTGGATATCGGCGGTGCGGAAACTCATGTAGTGGAACTTTCCAAAGAACTGAAAAAACAGGGCTATGACATCATCGTTGCATCCAACGGCGGTGTTTACGAACAGGAACTGGCGGAAGCGGGGATCCGTCATTACAAAGTGCCCATGAATCAGCGCAATGTAATGAAAATGTTGAAATCTTACATGCTGCTGAAAAAGATCATCCGCAAGGAAAAACCGGACATTGTCCATTCTCATGCCAGAATCCCCGGCTTTATCTGCGGCATGCTGAAAAAGAAACTGAAATTTACATTTGTCACCTCTGCACACTGGGTATTTTACACAGGGATGGGGCTGAAATATCTGACCAACTGGGGTCAGAAAGTCGTTGCTGTCAGTGAGGACATCAAGCAGTATTTGATGGACAACTATCATGTGCGCAGCGAAAATATTTTTGTAACCATCAACGGTATTGACACAGACAAGTTTTCTCCCGAAACGGACAGCACCAAAGTTCGTCAGGAATTCCATCTGACAGGGGAAGAACCGACACTGGTTTATGTGAGCCGTATGGATGAAAGCCGTGCCATGGTGGCAAGACAGCTCATTGAGATTACACCAAAGCTGGCAGAAAAGATTCCCGGTCTGCGTATCATCATCGTAGGCGGCGGCGATGTCTTTGACGAACTGCTGGAAAAGAGTAAAGGTGTTAACAAGAAGCTGGGCAGAGAATGCATCACC